>Ga0315544_1001368_pt1 | contig 19176 bp, 14 predicted proteins | sample SalMarSW160130MG_2_FD_202543 | JGI IMG/M metagenome (GOLD analysis project Ga0315544, IMG submission 202543) | Salt marsh sediment microbial communities from the Plum Island Ecosystem LTER, Massachusetts, United States - Salt Marsh Sediment SW1601-130 ... | reverse complement strand
CTTCCTTGCTCAGTCGCTGTCTTAATCGAGCTTTCTCTTCCTTTTCCTGCTGATAAGAGGCTATATACATCTCCATAGAACTCATTAGTTAATGATGTCAGGCCAAAATTGTCAAGTCTCCGTCTCCAGCTCGAAGGCTTGATGCAGTGCCCGAATAGCGTCCTTGACTTTGTCTTCGGAAATAATACAGGTTATCCGTATCTCAGACGTGGTAATTAACTGGATGTTAATGCCATGCTGGTAAAGAGCGCGAAACATTCTGGCAGCATAGCCTGGTGCATTCTGCATACCAGTACCTACGATACTGACTTTGGCCAACGTCGAATCGGTGACACATTGCTTGCCACCCACGGATCTAACAACGGGCTCCACAATGGACATCGCCTTAAGCGAATCAGTCCGAGCCACTGTAAATGTGAGATCGGTAATATTATTGATGCTGGCATTCTGAACAATGGTATCTATACTTATATTGGCTCTCGCCAGGGGCTCGAAGATTCCCGCAGCAATGCCAGGATGGTCGGGGACACCGACGACGGTGATTTTAGCCACATTGGTATCATGAACAATACCGCTTACTTTGTTTTTTACTTCCATGGAAGCCTCCTTACAAATAATGGTGCCCGGGCTGTCGCTGAAGCTGGAAGCCACTAATATGGGCACGTTGTATAACCAGCCCAGTTCCACTGCTCGATTGTGCATTACTTTGGCTCCGTAGGTGGCCAGTTCCAACATCTCTTCATAGCTCACTTCAATTAGCTTTTTTGCCTGGGGAACAAGACAGGGGTCGGCGGTATAAACGCCTTCAACGTCGGTGTATATCTGGCAGATGTCAGCACCCAGACTAGCAGCCAGAGCAACCGCCGTCGTATCAGAACCGCCCCGACCCAAAGTGGTGATGTCCCTTTTGCCGCTCACTCCTTGAAATCCAGCTACAATGACAATATTCCCTTTCTTCAACTCACTGACCACTCGTTTGGTGTCAACCCGGAGAATGCGAGCTCGACTGTAACTGGAATCAGTATGTATGCCCGCCTGAGCGCCACTAAGGCTAATTGCCCTGTGACCTAAACTACCTAATGCCATGGCCAAGAGGGTGCTGGAGACTATCTCCCCGGTGGACAACAGGACATCGAACTCCCTGTCAGTGGGCTGTTCGCTGATTTGACAAGCTAACTTAATTAGGCCATCGGTCGTGTCTCCCATGGCAGAAACAACAACTACCACTTGATTTCCTGCATCTTTTGTTGTAGCAACACGGCGGGCGACATTCTTGATTTTCTCGGCGTCAGCAACCGAGCTACCACCATACTTTTGAACTACCAGTGCCATCTCTTTACCGCTATCTACTCTATTAACCTGCGCATAATATTATATCCTTCTTCGACAAAAACACCTGTGTCTTTAGCCTCTGCTTCGGTAAATCTTTTCGCGCCGCTAGCTTTGAATCCCGGCCCCCGGAGTACAAACGGAACGGGGTCAGCAACATGAGTTTGAGTCTCGATAGGTGTGGCGTGGTCAGGCAAGATTAGCACGCGAAGAGCATCCTTGTCCCAGGAACGAAGCCCACTCACAATCTCTCTATCTACCTTCTGAATAGCCTCTATTTTGTCCTTAACTAAGCCAGCGTGAGCTGCCTCATCCGTTGCCTCTACATGGATAACCACCATGTCATATTTCTCAAGTGCTTCCAGAGTGCCAGTAGCCTGAGACATATAATCGTTGTACATGTCGCCAGTAACACCAGGAACATCTAATACCGCGAGTCTGGTCATTCGAGCTAGCCCTCTCACAATATCGACTCCGGATATTACGCCAGCGTCAAGACCATAGACTTCTTTGAAAGCCGGCATAGCGGGAATCTGACCACTGCCCCAGAAGAGCCAGATCATGGTGGCGGGAAGATCACCGCGTGCACTTCGTTCTACATTCACAGGATGGTCACGAAGCACAAGCTCAGAGCGTGCCATGAGCTCCCTTAACAGGTCGCTCCCAGGCCCCTTAGGAAGAAACTCAGCAATGGCCTTGTCCGGAATATCATGTGGTGGGGTACATCTGGCCAGGAGGGTATCTTCCCTCCCTTTTATCTTGCATAAATGTCTATAGCTCACCCCAGGATAGAAATGCACGTTGTCACTGCCAAGTTTTTCGTTCAACGTAGCAATAAGGTGTTGACCTTCGCCGATGCTAATATGGCCACAACTGTAGCTCCACATCGTCCCGCTGCGAACAGCCACCAGATTGCAACGAAAAACAGCCTCTCCTTCCTTAATGGGAACGCCCATGCCATGAGCCTCAATGGCGCTCCGTCCCCGATAATATTCTTGAGGGTCATAACCTAACACGGACATGCAGGCACAGGCGCTACTAGGTTCCATTCCCGTCGGCACAGTGCGAACCAGCCCGACAATGCCTGCCTCCGCGATAGCATCTATGTTCGGAGTACGCGCCAGCTCCAGGCAGGTTTTGCCACCATGAGCAGCCAGTGGCCAACCTGCCGCTCCGTCAATTATCAAAACGCAATACTTCATCCTTGTCCTCTATAGATAAACATCATATAATAGCACAGACAACGGGGCGTAGCGCAGCTGGTAGCGCGCAGCGTTCGGGACGCTGAGGTCGGAGGTTCAAGTCCTCTCGCCCCGATTGGCTCAGTAAGCGGGAGTGCAAGCTGGGTGTACCTAATCTGAAGAACAGGAACTGAGCAGAGGACAACCATGGTAAAAGCTGGAATTATCGGAGCCACTGGCATAGTTGGTCAGCAATTTCTCGTTGCCTTGAAAGGTCATCCCTGGATTGAAACTGCTGCGCTTGCTGCCTCCGAGAGGTCGGCGGGGCGCAGCTATAAAGAAGCCATAACTGATGCCCAGTCTGGAGCCTTGCGCTGGTTCTGCCAGGAGCCTCCGGTAGAGGAGGTTATGACCATGCCCGTTCAGAATGCCGCCGAGATGGATGTTTCTGCCCTGGATGTCGTCTTTTCCGCCATAGAGTCTGACCATGCGAAGATTCTGGAACCGAAATTTGCCAGAGATAAAGCGGTCATAAGCACGGCCTCGGCCTTCCGCTACGAAGAGGATGTACCCATCCTAATCCCGGGCATCAACTCCGAGCATGCCAAGTTGATCAATGTGCAAAGAAAGACCCGGGGCTGGAAAGGCTTCATCACACCTATTCCCAACTGCACTACCGCCGGCCTGGCGATAACCTTGAAGCCAATGTATGAATCGTTCGGCGTGAACGCCGTCATAATGACCTCTATGCAGGCCATGTCAGGAGCAGGCAGGAGCCCGGGAGTGATAGGCCTCGACATCCTGGATAACGTTATTCCCTTTATTGCAGGGGAGGAGGAAAAGGTACAGCGTGAGACGCAGAAAATTCTGGGCAATCTTGCGGGTAATGCGGTCAATCCAGCTAAGTTCAACGTAAGCTGCACCTGTACCCGTGTTAATGTCCGGGAAGGACATACGGAATCAGTATTTGTCTCCACTCAGAAAACTTGTGAAGTGAACGAAGTTGCCACGGCCATGAGGAACTACAACGGCTCAGCCAAAGAGGCTGAGCTGCCTTCAGCCCCCAAGCACATGATAATAGTCCATGAAGACCCCTTTAGACCTCAGCCGCGGCTTGACCGTGATGCTGAGGATGGCATGGCCACTGTGGTCGGCAGAATCAGGAAGGACAACGTCCTGAACAACGGAATCAAGTACCTTCTGGTATCGCACAACACCAAGATGGGAGCAGCCAAGGGCGCAGTTCTTGTCGCCGAACTCCTCATCAGAGATGGGTATATCTCCTAGCGTGCAATCCTGCTGTTGAGCAAGCTACTTGAAAGATCGCAACCTTTGACGTTGCTGGGCATTATATTGTCGAACCAAGATTCGGGAGAGACCAGAACTCCCAAAATACGGAGGAGTTCGAGTTAAGCAAGCCTAAAGTATCGCGAGGCGGTAAAGAATGAGAACCAATTTATTTATTGCCGTGGTGATAGTAGTTGGCTTGATTATCTACGGACTCCTGACAACAATATCCTCATCGGTTCGCATCGAATTTGATTTTCGTCAGGGTGTACAGGGCTGGGAAGCAGGCTTCGCCGAATATAGTCCGGAGATGGAGGGCATGATGGCTGAGACAGAGATAAGGCCAGTGCCGTCCGAACTTGGAATCAATGGCACCGGCTATTACTTGCAGGGGATGAACCATTCGGATGACCTCTTCACGTTTCTCAAGCGCCGGTTAGGGACCGATGATGGCGTTGTGCCAGGGCAGGAATACCGTGTTATGTTCATCATAGTCTTGGCTTCCAATGCTCCTAGTGGTGCTATCGGCATCGGTGGCTCTCCTGGCGAGTCTGTATACCTTAAAGCAGGCGCCTCCATGGTGGAGCCCGAGGTGTATCTTGATTCTGATACTGGCTATTACCTCATGAATGTGGATAAGGGGTTGGGCAACAGCGGCAATGGGACAGCAGCATCGGTAATCGGAGACATCGCTAATGGTCTTTCTGCTGAAGAAGATCCGCGCTACATGTCACTGAAACGACAGCACGAACACCAGTACACCGTCAGCGCCAGCCCCGATGGCGAACTCTGGCTGCTCGTAGGCACAGACTCCGGGTTTGAAGGCCTCACCAGCATCTACTATCAGAGTATAGCCGTTACCCTGAGCCCCGTGAAATAATAGTCCTTCCATGTCTTCGCCACAGGTAAAGGCCAAACACAGGTCCGACAATCGCTGCGAGAACAACAATATCGCCACCTTTCGCGCTAGTCTCGGCAAGTGAATTCAAAGCATCGCCTTCCGCATACCTAAGCAGCCGGATATCTACCATTTGGTCAGCACTGATCGTGCCTCTCAATTTCGCTAGGTAGAATTCATCACCAGGCAGACACGTAGAGACCAGCACAGGTAGGATTTCATAATCGGATAGGTCCTCAACAGACAAGTTGTCCGCGAATTCCAAGGAAAACGAGTTTTCGTACCAGCGACCATATCCAATATATAACGGGTACTGCTCAGGCACCATTACGTGGTCGGCAAATACATACAAAAGCACTTCAGGCGACGTTGCATTCATTGTGCTGAGCGAGGTGATTCGCAAGGGATAGACTATCTCGTCGGATGCAAAGCTCAGTATTATGGGCTCAATCGCTCCCTCCGCCAGGGCTTCGCTGGCTTCTTCTTCAACTTCTTCATACTCAGCAAGGTCGATATCTACCATTGCGTTGATCTTGGTGGCCACAAAATACCATTCCTTTTCGATGTACTCATCGACGATTTCCTTACCCTCTTCCGGGAACACGTATCCGTTTGCGTTCAGCCAGTCTGTCAGCGCTGTCGCGTTCGTCGCTGATAAAATGGCTGTAGCATAGGGACCGACCACCTGTTCCTCAATAACATCCACTCCTTCCTCTTCCGTGTCCCCTTCAGTAGCGCCGCCAAGACACCCGAACCCGCCCCCACCTTTGGGGATTTCTGTTGCGGTGAAGTCGGATAACTCCCAGAATAAGTCAGGGTCGGTAACTCCTATCTCAGGCTTAGCGGGCACGGGGATAACCCAGGCGAAGTCCTCGGCATCGCCCTCAAAGCTGACCGATAGAATCAAGTGCTCGGTACTATTCCCATATAGGATGACAGCTTTCTGAGCCGATTCGTAAAGATCGCGGTACACCGAATCTGGAAAGAATCCCCCGTCGGCAAGGACTGGAGCAGCCGTCGTCGCCAACAGAAATAAAATGACCATCAGTGGCGCAGCTATTAGCTTCTTACTCACGTTTCACCTCCTCTTGAAGTCTTATCCGGGCTGTCTAATAACGTTTAGATAAGCCTTCTGTTGTGCCAGAGACAGACCGGAGCTCGGCACTCCATCTATAGTATCTCAACCGCTTAGTTCGCAGAACCTATCACCCCCTCTGCGTTGTCATTCAATAGTGCGGAGAGTCGAAAAAGGTTGCATTATTCCCTTGTCTCTGCACCTTATCCTTCCTCCTTTGCATCTAAAGTGTAACACGTGAATGTTAAGATACTGTTAAAATTCACAAAGGTGACTCTTTACCAAGTTAGATTTCAGACGCCGAAATCTAAATATCGAAATTCAAGGCTAAGCTGTTTCGGTCGTTTATATTCTGTGCCTTTGCACGCCGTAACCACCCTCCTTATGTCGGCCTCAGGGCGAGTGGGGTGCCGCTGCTGGAACGGCCTTTCAAGAATTCCCTGATGGCTGAGGGCATACCTGGCGCCGGGGGACACATTAGGAGATTTGGTCAACAATAATCCGTCTGTTAGCCTTGACAAGCCTGCATTCAGATTATCTCTTGTGCTGTTTTCACGACAAGGGAGGTCTTCTCTCATGCCAGTTGGTTGCTTGTTCGTAGGCGAAGGCGATGCGCAGCAGGGTTTCCTCGCTAAAAGGCTTGCCCATGATTTGCATGCCTATAGGCAGGTTGTCAGCGAAGCCAGCAGGTATAGAGATAGCTGGGATTCCAGCTATGTTTATGGGTAAGGTGCATACATCGCTTAAATACATCTGCATCGGGTCTTCTAACTTTTCACCCAGCTTGAAAGGCACTATGGGTGAAGTTGGGGTGACCAGGGCATCGTACTTTTCAAAAGCTTTGTCAAATTCCCGTTTTATAAGTGCACGCACCTTCTGTGCTTTAAGATAGTAGGCGTCGTAATAACCTGCGGACAAAGCGTAAGTGCCGAGCATTATACGCCTTTTGACCTCGGTCCCGAAGCCAAATTGTCGCGTCTTCTCCGTTGTCTCGATTACATTGCTGGCATCTCGCTCGGAGAAGCCGTATTTCACTCCATCGTAGCGAGCCAGATTCGCTGATGCTTCGGACGGTGCAAGGATATAGTAAACAGCCAGAGCGTACTTGGTATGAGGTAGAGAAACCTCCCAGTCTATTGCTGCACCGAGTTCCCGGAGTTTGTTTATAGCTGCTTGCAAAGCCTCTCGCACCTCATTCTGCATGCCCTCGACAAAGTATTCCTTGGGGATCCCAATTCTTAGTCCTTTGATGTCAGGAATTAGTCGCTGGGCGTAGTCCGGGACAGGATAAGGCACCGAGGTTGAGTCTCTGGGGTCGTAACCGGCAATGGCATTCATTACTAAGGCACAGTCAGTGACGTCCTTGCTTAGTGGCCCAATTTGGTCGAGAGAGCTGGCAAAAGCGACCAACCCGAAGCGGCTCACCCGACCATAGGTCGGCTTAAGTCCTACCACGCTGCAAAGTGCGGCTGGTTGACGGACGCTGCCCCCAGTGTCGGAGCCCAGAGCGTAGATAGTCTCATCAGCAGCCACAGCGGCTGCTGATCCACCGCTGCTACCTCCAGGGACGCGACTCAAATCCCAGGGATTGTGGGTGGGGAAAAAGGCGGAGTGCTCCGTAGAAGAACCCATGGCAAATTCATCCATATTCGCCTTCCCGACTATTATCGCCTTCTCTCCCTTCAGTTTCTCTATGACCGTAGCATCGTAGGGAGGGACGAAGTTTTCCAGTATCTTTGAGCTGCAGGTAGTCCTTATCCCTTTGGTGCATATGACATCTTTTATCAAGGTGGGGATGCCGGTTAGAGGGGCAATTTCACGAGTAGTCCTGATATAGTCATCGACTTTCTTTGCCTCTCGCAGAGCGACGTCTTCAGCGATGGTGACACAGGCGCGAACCTTCCCTTCAACATGACCGATACGCTGCAGTACAGATCTTGTCAGTTCTGTTGAGGAAATTTTCCTTTGTCTAAGAAGGTCGTGTGCTTCATGAATAGTCAGCTGGTGTAGTTCGTTCGCCAATATACTAGAACCTTTCTTTCAGGCTGCGGCGCCTGATAACCTTACGCCAGTCGCCGGCAGCTTTGCTGTGCATTTCCTTAAGCCTGGGGATGTATTGTATGCCTAGGAATATCCCCAAGCCTGTGGAGTAGAATACTAAGGACAAAGGCTCATCGTAGTGGTCGACGTAAATGAACCCGGCAACAAACGGGAAAACAATAAGGAGTAGGCTATAACTAAAGGTGGGATTGCGGGTGATAAGTAAGGCTGTGCCAAAAACAACAAAGAGAAACGGAAGTGCCCAGGGCATCAGGAAAATGAGAATGCCGATGGTGGTGGCTGCTCCTTTGCCGCCACGGAACTTAAGAAAGACAGGAAAAATATGGCCCATTATGGCAGCTGTGGCGGTAAGCCCGGTAACAAAATCAAACGGTGAAATCAAGGCTTTGCCTAACAACCACCGCACCAAAACAATTGCTCCTATGCCTTTGCCCAGGTCAGCCAGGGTTACCAGGGTGGCCTCGGCCGCGCCGACTTGATAGAACACATTCATAGCGCCCATGTTTCTGCTTCCGACATCTCGGATGTCTATCCCCCTTGTAAGACGACCGGCAAGATATGCTGCAGGAAGAGAGCCAAAGACGTAGCCAATTATGATGGCGATAACTATGTTGCTAATCATTTCACTGACGGGCTCACTCTAGTATTGCCTGAACTTTAAAACAATCTCCCTCTTGTTTTGGTGCATTTAACAGAATCTCAGCTTGTGGATATGAGTCCGCTACATCGTCTTTCCTGATCACATTTTGTAGCGGAATTGTATGGGTCGCTGGCGGCACGTCGGCTGTATCGACTTCCTTCAGTATTTCGAAGTTCTCCAGGATCTTGGATAGCTGGAGGCTGAACTTCTCCACCTCCTCCTCGCTTAACCCCAAGCGAGCAAGCCAACCGATATGCGTTACTTGTTCGTAACTCAGTTTCATCTGAGCCTGACTATTACATTATAGCATTACGCTTCGTAATGTCACAGAGGTTGCTTATCTTCAAAGGCAAGGATTATAATGGATGGCCATGCAAATCCGAAATGTTGTCTTATTGTCACATCAAGGTGCCGGAAAAACTTCACTTGCCGAGTCTATGCTCTTTACTTCAGGTGCTATTCAGCGTTTAGGTAGCGTCGCAGATGGCACTACCACCTCAGACTATGACCCGCTCGAAATAGAACATCAGATGGGCATCAACCTGTCCTTGCTGCCAGCTCAATGGCAGGGCATGAAACTGAATATCATTGATACACCGGGATACGCTGATTTTGTTGGTGAGGCAAGATCAGGACTGAGGGTAACCGAGGGAGCGATAATTGTGATATGCGCTGCTTCGGGCGTAGAGGTTGGCACAGAGCAGATGTGGAGTGACAGTGAAAAGGGAGGTCTACCTCGGCTAATACTGGTCAATAAGATGGATCGTGACAACGCTGATTTCCTCTCTACTTTGAAAGGAATTCAGTCCAAGTTGTCACCAAGATGTTTACCTCTTCAACTACCCATAGGTTCACAAAAAGACTTTCAAGGCATCATAGATTTGGTGACTATGAAAGCTTATGTTGACGCAGACTCACAGGGAGATGAAATACCTTCGGGACTCCGGGAACAAGCAGAAGCTAGTCGTGAGAAATTAGTAGAGACTGCTGTAGAGGTTGATGATAAACTCATTAACAAGTATCTAGAGGGCGAGTCCATAAACAACGAGGAAATCTTTGCTGCCATAAGAAAGTCTACCATTGCTGGCAAGCTGGTGCCTGTTTTTGTTGGCTCTGCTTTGAAGGGCGTCGGTACCCAGCAAATTCTCAATGGTATTTGCTCCTACCTGCCTTCGCCCGAAGAAAAGGGTGCCGTTCTGGCTAAGAATGTTTCCACGGGTGATCAAGAAGAGATCAAGCCTAATTCTGAATCGCCGTTAGCTGGTTTTGTTTTTAAAACCACTGCAGACCCCTATGTGGGCAAGCTCAGCTATTTCCGAATTTATTCAGGCATTATTTCCAGTAATTCCCAGGTTTGGAATGCCAACAAGAATAGCATGGAACGGATTGGCCAACTTTTTGCCATGCTGGGCAAAAATCAACAGACAGTGCCACAGGTCACTGCCGGAGATATTGGAGCGGTGGCCAAGTTGAGTTCAACCACCACCGGGGATACCCTCTGTGTCCGTGAGCATCCTGTGATACTCCCGGGTATCGAATTCCCCAAGGCGAATTTCAGCATGGCAATCCAGCCTCAGGCGAAAACCGATTTGGACAAGATGAGCACGGTTTTGCCCAGGATTTGTGAGGAAGACCCTTCTCTCCAGACGCGTCGGGACGCCGATACTAACGAGTTTATTATTTTGGGAGTTGGTGATAACCATCTGGAGATAACCAGGGAGAAAATACGCCGCAAGTTTGGAGTAGAGGTGAAATTAGACCTGCCCAAGATTCCTTATAAAGAAACTATTACTATGTCAGCCAATGCAGAGTATAAACATAAGAAGCAGACCGGAGGGCACGGTCAATACGGGCATGTCTTGCTAGAGTTGGAGCCTTTGCCTCGGGGTGGGGGATTTGAGTTTGCCAAAAAGATTGTCGGAGGGGCAATACCCCAGAACTTTATTCCCTCTGTGGAGAAGGGAGTCAATGAGGCCAAGCAGGAAGGAGTTCTGGCCGGGTATCCTGTAGTTGATGTAAGAGTGAACCTTTACGATGGGAGCTTCCATCCGGTAGATTCTTCAGATATTGCTTTTAAGATTGCGGGAGCACAGGCCTTAAAGAAGGGATTGTCTCAGGCACAGCCGGTATTGATTGAGCCTATAATGAAGCTTACTATAACCGTGCCTGAGTCGTATACCGGGGACATTACCAGTGACCTTAATACTAAGAGGGGGCGCGTGCTTGGAATGAATCCCGGTAATGGCATCAATGTTATTGAAGCTCAGGCACCTTGCGCAGAGCTGCTTCGTTACGCCCTGAATTTAAGGTCATTGACGCAAGGGCGCGGCGGCTTTGTTATGGAATTTGACCACTATGAAGAGGTGCCCGCTCATCTCAGTCAGAAGATCATCGCTGATAAACAGAAGGCAGACAAGGGCGACTGACTGCGCCTGGAGGCTAGCCTGCTGAGCTCGAGCATTTCAACCGAAACCGACAACTGTAAGTGTACGCCCTAACGTAGTATATAGAAGAAGGACTTCGTTTGTACTATGAATCCCAACATTGATTCTGGATCTCACCAAAGAACAAACCCTCCAGTTTGCACCATTATTGGCGCATTAAGTCTTGCGCCCAGTGGACTTCCCGGTGGAGAAGCGAGTTAATTCATTGAAGCCTCAATGTGCCACAATCCCTTTGTCGATCACATTCTGAGATACAAGTCCTAATCTGTTTCTATACCCACCGACGGGTCACAATCTTCTGGCTCTGTAGGTGACATGTATGCAGGAAATGCGGCTAATACCACGACTCCTTGGAGTCCTCTCTGGCAGACAGACCGACAAACCCTTTGTGTGTCAACCTCTTCTAGATAAAACAAAGGGATGCAAGTCACGGTGTTGATAACATGTTATCCAAAGAGTGCTACATGAAATCTGTTGTTCTTACTGAGGCACGAAGATGGCTGTGGAAACTGTATATTTTCCATGCTTCAGGTCAAAACACGGCGCTTGCTTAGCTTGCTCTACTCAAATCACTACGCCAAGAACCCTTCTATTGGTATCACGATATCCGCCGTGCCTGGGTACTCGAAGTTCCAACAGCCGTACTGATCAGTTAAAGCCGCTTCGGCGCCTGGTCCGAGGTCCATTGGCCAGACGCCTACCTTATGGCCATCTTGCCACTGGGAGCCAATGCCTGTCTGGTAGTCAGGAGCATAGACTGGGTCATGGGCAATGTGCGGTCCGCCTCCCGTGACCCGGATGATAGCTACTCGGCCGCAGCCATCGCACTGCCCGCTCAATGTCAACCCGCTAGCAGGCGCGGGGCCGTCTTGATGCCCCGGGAGCCTGCAAATGGCGAAGTACTACTTCTTTTATCTCTTCATCTCCATTTGTGATGTTGGAGAGAATGTTAATGGTTAACCGCTTCTGCACGAAGTACCGGGAGTCAAAACCGACACCCGCGTCGCCTCCCACAATCGCAAACACGGTGTCATCGAGGCGCTTGAAAATGCCGCAACCGTATCCGTTAGTAGTATCGAGTGCACAGTGTGTTTTCAAGTAGGTCGTCGTGAGCTCTTTGGAGAGGATTCTGTATGAGAAGAGGCTGTCCCAAAAGGCCTGAAGATCATCGGTAGTGGTATACATCCCCCCATCTCCACCGCCTCGTAGCGGAAGCTGATAAACATTGGTTGTTCTTCGATCTTTCAGGTAGCCGCTTGCCGTGTTTCCGGGCAGATCATTGAAGGCATAAAAACCGGATCGGTTCATGTCGGCAGGCTGCAGGACATAGTCACGAACGAAATCTCTATAAAGCCTGCCAGTCAGTTTCTCTATCAGCATTCCCAGAAAGACATATCCACCGTTGGAATAGGAGTATCTCTCTCCAGGAAGAGACTTCCTTGCTTTGCCCTTGAACAAGGGATGATAGTCTGACGGCGTGTCCAGTGCACACCATGGGATCTCTACCGAGAAGTGATCATAGTCCTGTTCGATCTCCTCATCGTAATAGTCATAGATGCCCGACGTATGAGTCAAGAGGTGCAGGATCGTCGCCTGTTCATCAATGAAGCCTGTATACTCTTGATCGATCTCCCTCATGGTCGTGTCCAGAGATATGACGCCCTGGTCGATAAGGACACCGATTCCCAGTGCCGTGAAGAATTTAGTCCCCGAGGCGATTCCGAATCTCGTGCTGGTCGTATTATTCAGCTTGTCCTTTACGTCTCGGTAACCGAATGCCTTGCTGAACAAAGTTGAATCATCTCTGAATATCGATATAACACCGGAGAATTGTATATCCGAGGCTGCTTGTTCGATTTCGTATATCAGTTCTTTCATGCGCCTTCCCAAGAGATTGTCTTCATACTTCGACTCCTTGTCTACTGCCTTGGGCACAGTATCAGGGGGATTGGCAGAGTCTTGTGACTCACCGCTGACCGCCAACTCTGTGTTGATCTCAAAGAGCGGTATCTAGCGGATCATTGTATCACTATCTGGGGATTGGCGAACAGTTTCTTGTGTTCTGCCCGAAACCTCCGAGGGAGTCGAAAGGTCATAATCCAAGCTTTTCTGAGTTAACGAGCAAGACACGCTCTTGCTGCCCGAGCTGCACACGTCGTCAATTTGTTTAATGGTAGCATCAGCGGCTGAATCTGATCGGGGTCATAGCCCGGAGGTTGTAGGTTCAAATCAACACCCCGCCACGAAGAAACCAACCAGGCAGGATGACTTTGGCAGTTGTTCTGCCTTTTCTATTTTTGCCGTAAAACAAAGTTAAAATATGCCCCATTATTGTGACCACGCCAACAGAACGCAGTTAACTTGACCTACCACTGCACGAACATGGGGATGAATACGTGGACGTGAAATCCTAAATTGCACCCAATCTGAAATTCTGCCAGAATATCAGCCAGTGGTTCGGTTGTACTGCAGATTTAGTTCGCCTTGGCGAACGGTAATCGCAGCCTCAAAACAATGTCTGGCAAAAGCTGATTCGGGTTGATCCTTTGTGCCGATGGAAAAACGAACTCTGGTTATTCTGCTGTTGGCCCTTTTCATAGCAGTTCTTGGGGTCGGCATTATCGCCCCGATAATCCCCATATACGCGACGGACCTGGGGGCTACAGGGGTTACTCTGGGGCTTATGATAGCCGCTTTTTCAATCAGCCGAGGAGCACTACAACCAGTTGTAGGGAGTCTATCTGACCGGCATGGCAGAAAACGTTTCTTGGTGGCAGGGCTATCAATATACGCTGTGATGGGGCTTACCTATACGCTGGCCACTTCAGTGGAGCACCTGATTTTGATACGTCTTTTCCACGGTGTGGGTTCCGCCATGATTGTACCGATCGCTATGGCTTACATCGGTGACCTGACCCCTCAGGGACAAGAAGGGAAATATATGGGCATGCTTAATATTGCCCTCTTTGCTGGCATCAGTGGAGGACCGATACTCGGTGGTGTTTTCTGGGATACAATAGGTATGAATCCAGCCTTCTATGCCATGAGTGCGTTGACAGCTGCTTCACTGGGCCTGATACTCACATCGCTACCGCCCCAGCGCTCCGACCGCGAGATACAATCGACTCCCGGCCTGCTGACCACGTTGCGGCGAATGCTACACAACAGCAGGGTTGTGGGCATGTTACTTCCCCGCATAGGCACTATGATTGTCATGATTCCTACCATGGGGTTCTTGCCTATCCTTATGAAGGGGGCGACAGGTGTTGAGATTGGCATCGTAATCTCCGCCCGGACGATAGTGACTGCCGGGCTTCAATTCCCTTTCGGAAAGATCGCTGACCGCTATAACAAAGTGGTACTAATCCTAACAGGCTGCCTAGTAATCAGTGCAGGTGTATTCCTGATGCCCTTTGCAGCTAACTTCCTGCAGCTGGTTTGGCTGTCTGTCCTCATAGGGATGGGTGAGGCTTTGATTTGGCCAACTTTGGGAGCAATAGCGGTGGAGGAAGGACATAAGTACGGCCAGGGCTCCATGATGGGTGTGTTCAATATGGCTATGAGCTTGGGGGTATTGATAGGCTCCCTGGTGGCCGGTTCATTTATGGACCTAATCGGCCTCGACTACGTATTCTATATTGTTTCCGTTATCCTTGCTGTGAGTGCAGTGGCTGGTGGTCTGCTTATTGCCCGAAGCGGTCCCGCTCGAAAAGAAGATATCTCCACTGATTCTGGTGATAGCTAAAGTTTCTTGACTGTCGATCATGAAGCAGATGCTGAACACTTGTCAGTTTTGTTCAATTATGATTCGAAACATCAAACAGCCTGCCTAATTGTTGGTTAGTAATCTCAACAGCGATTGATTTCTACCCAGCGAAAGTCAACCCATTGTTGACGTTTAGCCTGCCCAAGTCTCTAAGAATGATAGATCTTCGTGCTTCTAAGGTTTTGATGCCCATATCTGCACTATTCGTTCCCCAAGGATTCTCTTTGGATATGGTTCCACCTCAATGACTTTCAAATCTGCCTGGGCGACAAGACTTCTCATTTCTTTTCTGACCCACATTACTTGGACATTTGTGATCTACGCTGGTGGAGACTGCAGATCAACATCTGGCTAAGATTCGCTCGGAAATGATGCGCCTTCGTTCAGAGAACCTACTATTCGGGACCCTCCTTTTCACGCGGAACTCCAGCAGCGGTGCAGCATATCGCATCTCATCCAGGGCCGGCCTGAGGTTCATCTCACTGAGCGCCAAGAGCGTGTAATAGAACGGAAATCGCCTCCAGCGACCATCATCGGTGCGGCGGGCTCTCAAAGCTACCATACCTGCTGTAAGTCGCTCTTCGTTTCTGTCGAGTCCGCCAACCATAACATTGCGCCAATATGCCACCGAACAAACCCCGCAGCAGTACATCCCATGCACCTTGTTGCTGTCCTCAGTCTGCCTGAGTCGACGTAGCATACCGCCGGTTGCCCGCTCCAGTGCTTCCCTGATCGTGCTATCCTCCATCCCCAGAAGAATGAGCGCCCGACATGCCTCTTCACCAAGGACGTGACCGATCGCTGCTCTGGATCTGACTAGCTCTCCCGTGTACACCCTGGCACCATTACGTACGTCTTCATCCGTCGGCGCGAACATCCCGGCGTATGAACTTGGTTTGCCACGCCTCTGTGCTATCCACCCGGCCAGTTCTTTGCGATTGGACTCTGTCAAGCGTCGCGGGTAGAAGAACGCATCATTCACAGCATCGACTGTCTCCGCAAGACTCTCGGTGTTAACAGTTACCATGGATTCGCTCCTGCGCACGTTCAAGGCACTATAATACGATCACCCAACAGGCTGTCAAGAGGCTCCCTTGTACGATATCGACGGCACATTACGCAGTTGTGTAGCAACCAATACAACCTGTACAGCTGCTATGTTAACGGCTCCAGGAGGAACAGCCATCTATCCATCGGATCAGGATAGTCCTCAAACCTCTTCAGGTGGACGACCTTTTCAATTGTGTCAGCGCTTTCCAGGTAGAAGGGGCCGCTGCCCACCCAGAAATGCCCTTTCTCAGAATACCATTCTTCCAGATTGCTCCAGCGCTCAGCGGCCGCGGCTTCAGTGACGTACAGACCCATGGTAGGTTCATAAGGAATGTAGTTTGTTGCTTTCGCACTGTCCAGGTAGCTCTTGAGGATGGGCAAGCTTGACCCGTCGATGAAGTTCGTCCATTCCACACCGAGTGCACCGGCCTTGGCCTCGGAGAATGCCAGCGCCTCATCTTCTTCAGCTTTGATGCCCAAGGCGATAGCGTGCCAGACACCAGGGCAACACGTATACCACAGGTCGAAAGGAATTCCAGGGTATTCCGGGAACCAGGTCCTGACACATAGCTCAGCATCAACCTGCCACCGGTCGGAATAGTGCTCAACAATCAGGCCGTAGCGCGGGTCATCGGTGATGAACTTCACGCCCCTAAATGCCCCCATGAAGGAATTGAGCTGTCCTGAGTAGCTTTCGTCGTAGATCGCGCTTGCCTCCTTACCGCGGTCGAATTGCAGGATGGCATAGAGAATAAAATCGCCCATGGAAAGGGTACTGCCATCGTGCAATGGAATGGTGAAGATGTCCTTCGGATAGTAGGAGATTGACTTCATACGAGCTGCTGTGCCCCTAGGGCCAAACCGCTCTTGGACAGTGACGAACCTCTGCTCGGCAGCATCCCAGTCGGCCCAGGCATCAGGCGGCACGATGATCTCCGGGACGGACTCCAGGGTCAGCCAGTCGTGGGTGATGTCCACTGGCGCTCCCTCCTGGACATAGACCTCGGCCCGCTCGATGCGACCCGGCCAGCGGAGGCCGTCGCGCGGGTCAGGATACAAGCCGCGATCACTCGTAGCCCGGATGGCGAAGGTGTCGTAGGACCAGTCGCTGCCGGCGACCGGGTTCCATGGATTGGTGAGTACGTCGGGCATGGCTATCCTGAGCGTCCCGCCGGCGATAGGCTCACCACGGTTATCGACGAAGTGAGCAGTCAGTCCCCACGTCCAAGAGCCCGAGATCCCCGCAGCGAGGTCGGTTGCCAGGCACACATCCTCACGCATGGGGCTGAACCGCTTGTCGGTGATGAGGGACATATGGACGTTGTCCTCCATCGACATGGGCAGACATATCTCAAAGAGCTCTGCCCGCTCTTCCATGCTGGTGTAGTCATAATTCCACAGTTTCTCTGCCGCCTCGTAGAACATGGGGTCGTTTACGTACGCCTGCCACAGTGGGCTCATCCAGAGACCCGGATTCGTGGCGCCCAGCTTCGTGTACAAGACTCCGAAAATGTAGCTCTCATCTCGGGGGATGATATCGTCGACCCAGCCGCCGGTATAGATGTGCCAATTGCCCAGAGCCGGGTCGCCATCCAGCCAGAGTGGGTGCAAGTCGGCGGCTGTCCCGTATTGCCTGGTCACCGTGAAGCCCAGCCCTTCTAGCAGGTCCGCGAAGTAGTCGCCCATCTCCTTCCGGTTGTCCTCTGTCCTGATGAGGAAAACGAGCTCGACTGGCTCCCCATTGTACGTCCACCTGCCCTCCTCAAGCACGGCGCCCAACCCCTCCATCTCTTCTGCGATGATAGTCTCTCCCCTGGTCTGATTGTGTGCGTAGTCCACCTCGAGGGCAGCAATCAGGTCTGGATAGCGTTCCGTTGCATCTGCGCCGGTGGAACTGAGACAGGTGTATCTCGGCACGGCCAGGCCGCCGCACACCTCTTGAGCAATGTACTCGCGGTCGATCAGCCAGTGCATGGCCTCGCGGAACCTGGGAACGGAGAAGGGGTTCAGCTTCCCGGTTTCGGGGAATGTCGGCCCCACGGGATTAAATGTGAACTCGTTCCAGGTAGAAAGACTTTCCGCTGATGTGAGGGTGGAGTCAGACAGCACTTCTGCATAGAGTGCAGGATCGTCCAGTCCGAACGCATAAACATCCAGCGCATCCTCCTTCAGTTGCTGGATGGCAGTTGCCGGTGTTGCCTCCTTGGTGATAAGAATCTCGTCCAAGAATGGCCCCATCGTGCGCTCCAGCTCAAAGCTAGCCATTATCGAATAATCGGCGCTCATGGTTATAGTGGTCATCGCGGCATCGATATCGGCGATGGCTGCCATATCACCGATCCAATTGACAAACCGGTAACCCTCCTCAGGCTCGGCCACCAAGGTGACGACTGCTCCCTCATCATAGGTAAAAGCCCCCTCGCCAGGGGTGGTTACCTCACCACCTTCGGTGTTGGAGATAGTCAGGTTGTACTGCGTTGTCTCGGGCACTTCCTCACCTCCACAGCCGATAAGTCCCACGCTGAGGGCTAACACGACTGCTAATGAGATACAGATTATTCTATTCTTCACTTTCTCTCCTCCTTTCAAACCCGCTGGCTGGGTCACCTACCAGCAAGAGGGATAGATCCCGATCTTAATTATATCACTTGCCAGCTCAGTGGAGTTTGAGGATAGGCTGAGGCTTTACCGGGGGATTGAGCAATCATTGAAAAGGGATTTGACTTCAAGTTATCCGCACGTATGGTGTAGGAACATAAGTCAGCGCCACAAAGTGCACTGATGTAGCAATCCAGGCTTTTGCTGCTGGAACTGAGCAATAAGGACTATTATTGCTCCGGGCTCTCATCAATCACGTACTCAGAAGTCGGCCTCCCTTAATTCCAAGTACTTCGATTCCCAATTATCCTGGGGAAAAGCTTTCCAATCATAGGTTGAGAGCGCCGGAGGGTAAACCACCTCACTTAGAAGTTGGTCTTTGCGGTACCATGCAACATCGGTAATACCTTCGTCAAGAGCTCCCTGAGTCTTAACCAACTGCCCACCGACAAGATTGCAGAGGAACCATATCTTCACCATTCTATATCGTCGAGAAAGCAGATCTTCAACGAAGAGTACTTTCTGAGGACTCACTTCGAGCCCGGTCTCTTCCCGTACTTCTCTCACTACAGCTTGGTATAGTCCCTCGTTAATGTGCGCCGCACCTCCCGGTCCGACCAAGTAGCTTGTTCCGTCGCTATTGTTATACCTTACAAGTAGTATCTGATCTTCCTGTATAACTATGGCCCCGGCACAAATTCGATACTCTCTTTCCACGTTCTCTGCTAATATACCTCACCCAGTTAGGTCAACTCCTGGATATCATATAACCCATATAACCAGAATTCAACAAAGCGATAGATGGTAATATTGAACTACGGTAGCGTTTCGATATGAATCGGAAGTG
>Ga0315544_1001367_pt1 | contig 19182 bp, 13 predicted proteins | sample SalMarSW160130MG_2_FD_202543 | JGI IMG/M metagenome (GOLD analysis project Ga0315544, IMG submission 202543) | Salt marsh sediment microbial communities from the Plum Island Ecosystem LTER, Massachusetts, United States - Salt Marsh Sediment SW1601-130 ... | reverse complement strand
CGGTGGTCGCCGTATCATTACTGCTTTGAAACATATCAACCGCTCAATCGCTGCAAACGCCTGGAATACAAAGGCATTGAACCTAAAATCCGCGGTGCTCAGGCGATTGGGGAGATTTAAAGACGCGGCCCAAGTAGCCTCAAACACTTTGACCTTTGATACACTTGACTTTTGGGCTGGACATGAGCTTTACCTGGCAAAAAAAGCAGCGGGTTTGAAGAAAGAAGCTGCAGAAGCGATGAACACCTTAAAGGTAAAGAGCAGAGGTGAGGTGCAGTCCTGTCTGGAAATGGCCGTTGACTACGGCAATTGTGGTTTATGGGATGAAGCAATCCAGTGCCTGCACTTATTGGTGGATTCCAAAGGAAAAGAGCAATGCACGCACGCGATGGTATATTATTATCTCGGTTATTTTTGTCAGAAAAAGGGAAATACTAACAAGGCTTCCAAGTACTACCACATGGCAAGCGAGATGCCCCCGGATTATTGCTTTCCATTTCGCTTAGAGACAATAGATGTGCTCAATAGTGCTATGAACAACAATCCATCGGATGCGCTCGCTCCTTATTATCTCGGAAATCTTCTTTATGATAATCAGCCGGAAAGGGCAATAAAAGAATGGGAAAAATCAAAAGATATGGATGATAGCTTTGCAACCGTGCATCGGAATCTTGGGTTAGTCTATGCCAGGACAGAGAATAATGTTCCCAAAGCCATTGCCGGTTTGGAAAAAGCAGTAGCCTGTGATAAAAAGGACCCAAGGGTCTATTATGAATTGGACCTCCTTTATGAGGCAGGGGGGGTGTTACCTCAGAAAAGACTCAAACTTTTGGAAGATAACCATAGAACGATAATCAAACGTGATGATGCCCTTTCACGAGAAATAGTTCTCTGTGTGCTATTGCAGCAATATGACCGGGCGATCGAATTACTTGCCGGCCGTCACTTCCATACCTGGGAAGGCGGGGGGCAGATTCATAACGTATATGTCGATGCCCATCTGCTAAGAGGCCAAAAGAAGTTGAAAGATAAAAGGTATCAGGAAGCGCTTAAAGATTTTGAAGCGGCTCTCGAATACCCCGAAAATTTGGAAGTAGGAAGACCAGGACGCGACAGAAGGACCTGCCAAACCTACTTTTTTATTGGGACCGCCTATGAAGCTTTAGGCGATACTCAAAAAGCTAAAGAGTATTTTGAAAAATCGGCATCTATAGAGGTTCGCCGCTCAGAGTACAGCTACTATAAGGGCCTGGCTTTGAAGAAACTCGGACAGGAAGATGAAGCCGAGAGGATATTCGATGAGCTGATAGGCTCTGCAAATCCGGAACCTGACGTGACATTCTTTACGAAGTTTGGAGAAAAACAGGCACATAATATTAGAACGGCAAATACTCACTACACGCTGGGTTTGGGACACTTGGGGAAAGGTAATCAGGCGAAGGCCAAGGCGGAGTTCGAGGAAGCACTTAAGTTAAATATAAATCATCTCTGGGCCGGAGTGCATTTATCCGAACTGAAATAAAAGTCTTTTCAGACAAAAGGCTCAACAAAACTATGAAAAGGAGGTAACAATGAGAAACAAAATAAATCGAAGAGAATTTATACAATTGACAGCGGCCGGAAACGCTCTGTGCCTCGGTGGGTCGGGGATTCTGGCATTCGGTGCGAATCGGAATGCTTCAGGGCTTATAAGCCCGGGCTGCAGGGGAACAAAAGTCAAAGTTGCCAGGATTTATATGGGGACTTCGCACGGCCTCTGGCCCAAGCCAAAACTGGACTTCAGGAAGGAAATCCAATTCTATGAATCCGAGTTCGCAAAACTAAAAGACGAGTTATCTGATGTAGAGTTTGTTGTTGATAGATTGTTTACTTCTGCCGATCAGGTTGGTCCCTTCAAAAGCAAATTGAAAGAAGTGGACGGTATCCTGGTGATTCACCTCAGTATGGGAATAAGGTCGATTCTAAATGAAATTCTCAGCGTAGGTAAGCCCACAGTGGTTTTCGCCGTTCCATATTCCGGTCACGGCTGGACAGGCTTCGGCGGCCTGCAAAAACAACCGCTGGGAGCTAAGATGGAATGTATGCTCACCAGTGATTACAAGCAATTGGCGGTTGCTGTAAGACCCTTCCGTGCAATTCATCATCTCAGAGAGGCCAGGATTCTGAACGTCACAACCCGCTCGTTTTCCGGATATGCCGATGCTATGAAAGATAAATTCGGCACAGAGATGAAACGAATCGGACTGGAACAGGTAGTCGATGCCTATAACGCCGTGAATGACAACAAAGCAAAGGCCGAAACCGAGCAATGGATAAAAGGGGCCTCCGAAGTTGTAGAGCCTTCCAGGTCGGACATTTTCAAATCCTGTAAGCTTGCATTGGCTTTTGAAGATATGCTTGACCAGGAAGACGCGACCCTGATGACTGTCGATTGTTACGGCACAATGTGGGACAAGACCATCAAACTGCCTGCTTATCCGTGTGTTGGCTTTACGAGGCTCAATAACATGGGCTTAGGCGGTATCTGCGAATCGGATTTACAGTCCGCTATGACCCACATAATATTCCAAGGACTAGTGGGAAAGCCCGGCTTTATCAGTGACCCTACGGTAGATGAATCTAACAACAGCATCATTTTAGCTCACTGTCTTGGAACAACAAAAATGGATGGTCCCGGCGGCTCGGCTGCTCCTTACAAGTTACGAACGGTTATGGAACGAAGAGAAGGAGTAACCCCGCAGGTGTTTATGCGAATCGGCCAAAAAGTTACTCAGGCAAAATTGGTTGGTACCGATTTTTTGCCATACTTCACTGGAGAAGTCATCGATGCCCCCGATGTTGACAGAGGCTGCCGTACCAAGATTACAGTCAAAGTGGACGGCGATATAGAGAAACTATGGAAAAACTGGTCAAGCGGATTACACCGTGTAACATGCTACGGAGATATCACCGAAGAGCTCGGATATTTCTGCAGATTCAAAGAAATTAAAATGGTCGATGAGGCTGTATAAACAAACACAATCTTATATTTAGCCCCTATCCGAATAACCATTCATCCTTTGTCATTCTGAGGCGAAGCCGAAGAATCTGGCCAACGAAGAGGAGATTCTTCACTTCGCTACGCGGAGCCTGTCCTCGAGCGAAGCGAAGGAATGACAGGCGAGAGCGAATAGTGATTCGGATAGGCTCTTAGCCCCGCCTTTTAGGCAGGGTTTTCTTCTAAAACTCGTACGAAAGGGAAATCTTATGAATCGGAGAACTTTTCTTAAAGTTACGGGATTGGGTGCGGCTTCGTTAGCGTTGCCAATGCCTTTGCTCACCGCTCAGGAACAAAAAGATCGGATTTTGGACGAGGTCGATACCCGCATTGAGAAATATCGTATGGGTAGTGCAGCCTTGAGACTTCTTGGGCCGGATGGGAAATCGCTTAAAAACGGTTCAATTGTGAGTATAGAACAAAAGAGGCACAAGTTTCTTTTCGGCTGCAATATCTTCAAGCTGAACAGGTGCAGGACAGCGGATGATAACGCTGCCTATGCGGAGCGTTTTGCTGCGCTGCTGAATTTCGCTACGCTGCCTTTCTACTGGTGGAATTACGAGCGACAACGCGGCAAACCGGACGACGCCCGCACCGAGGAGATTGTCCGCTGGTGCAAGGCCCACAACATAACGACCAAGGGACACCCGCTGGCCTGGAATTACGCCCAGCCGCCCTGGTTGCCCAAGGACCCTGACTCAGCGATGCGATTACAGTTGGACAGGATTGGGCGCTGCGCCCAACGCTTCAAAAACAAAATCGACATCTGGGATGTAGTCAACGAGGCAACACATTACGACCGCCCAGGGTGCAAGGAGCGTGCGCCAATATTGACCGAGGCCATCGGCAAAATGGGTGTCGGGGCATACGTCCGCGAGTCGTTCAAGAGTGCGCGCAAGGCCAACCCCAAAGCCACACTGCTGATCAACGACTATCGAACCGACCCATCTTATGTCGAAAAGGTGATTACAGAATTGGTCGATGACAGCGGACAATCTCTTTACGATGTCATCGGCATACAATCACACATGCACGGCGGCTCTTGGGGCGCACAGAAGGCATGGGAAGTCTGCGAACGATTTGCAAAATTTGGAAAACCGCTGCATTTCACCGAGACTACAGTTGTTTCGGGCGAGCAGGGCTGGGAGCTCCGACAAAAACGCAAAGACCCCAATTTTCGCTGGTTGAGCACATCCGAAGGAGAAAAACGGCAGGCCGAGCAGGTGGCTGAGTTTTATCGCGTTCTTTTTTCTCATCCTGCCGTCGAGGCCATTACCTGGTGGGACTTCACCGACCAGAACGCGTGGCAGCGGGCACCGGCCGGACTTGTGCGAGATGATATGACACCTAAGCCTGCTTACAACGAATTAGAACGGCTCATAAAAGGTAAATGGTGGACGCAAACCAAAACAACCGTCGAGGCAGGAGGCCAAGCCCGCTTCCGCGGATTTTTAGGACAATACGAAGCTGCCGTACGCATTGACGGCCGAAAACTAACCGGAAACTTCCAGTTCGATAAAACCAAAAAGCAAACGATAGACGTCCGATTGAAAAATGTCAGGTCATAAATCGTCGTGTATTTTGCAAAAGTCCGAGTGTCTTATTGACTAATGAATTATTTCTAAACTGTCACCCTGAGCGAAGCGAAGGGTCTGGTTTACTTACAATAGAAGATTCTTCCCCTTCGGCTGCGCTCAGGGCTAAAGGCTCTTTGCGCTCAGAATGACATTTTGCGTTTTGAGCCGATTTCTAAAGAGGTTTGCGATGCGTAAAGTATTTCGTGTTTTTATTCTTATTGCATTGTTTTTTATCGTAACGCGCGATTTGTGCAATTCCGCTCAGGCCGAAAGTATGGGCAGGGGAGCTTCCGAGCAAAAGTATATCAAAGTGCCGGTCAAGAGGAAACCCGCAGACAAAGACTGGAAGCTGCGTGATACCCGCACCATAGAGCTGCTGGACGATTTCCAACCCGGCTCAAAGAAAATCCCATGCAGCAAATATGGCGGAAGAGTTGACAGCAAGGCCGAGGCAAAAGGTTATTTTTATCCAAAGAAGGTGGCAGGCAGATGGTGGCTCGTTGACCCTGAGGGTAACCTGTTCGTTCATATCGGCGTATGTTCTGTACGCAGGGGAAGATCCGAGATAAGCTGGAAACCGGCTAAAGAAAAATTCGGCACGTGGGAAAAGTGGGCGGAATTTACTACCGCGCTTCTTGCAGAACATGGCTTTAACGGAATCGGCGGATGGTCGGATGCAGAGCTCCTGCGGACAGCGTCGCAGCCTCCGGTATACACACTTTCGTGGAATTTCATGGGGTCGTTCGGCAGGTCTAAGAAGCTTGTCTGGCAGGAGCCGGGACATCTCGGATACCCTAACAGATGTATTCCGGTATTTCATCCGGATTTTGAAAAGTTTTGCGATGAATACGCTAAGCAGCTTTCAGCAACCAAAGACGACCCATGGCTGATAGGACATTTTTCGGATAATGAGATGCCTGTTGTCTCTGATATGTTAGAAAGGTCCCTGCAGCTTGATATGAACAACCCGGACCTTCGATATGGCTGCGAGGCAGCCAAAAAATGGCTCAATAAAAGAAAAGGAAAAGAAGCGTCGCCAAAAGACATAACTGATGCAGACAGGCAGGCTTTTATTGTGTATGCGTTCGAGGAGTACTACCGGATAACCACGAATGCGATTCGCAAGTATGATTCGAACCATTTATGTCTCGGTTCGAGGTTCCACGGAAGGGCACTTAGTCTGCCGCATATATTCAGGGCAGCCGGAAGGTATCTGGATGTGGTGGCGGTAAACTATTATGGTGCGTGGGAGCCGGACCCGGAGAGGATGGCGATGTGGAGCCGGGAAGCGGGCAAACCGTTTATGATTACGGAGTTCTACGCAAAAGGACATGATTCTGGCCTTCCGAACGTTTCCGGTGCAGGATGGCTGGTCCCGACGCAGAAGGACAGGGGTAGGTTTTATCAGCATTTCACAATGGGATTGCTCGAATCCAAATGCTGCGTCGGCTGGCACTGGTTTAAATTCAGAGACAACAATCCGGAAGATTTAAGTACCGACCCATCTAACCGCGATTCGAATAAAGGAATAATTGATTATCAGTATAAGCCGTATGTTACACTGCTTGAGGATATGGATGAACTTAACAATGAGGTGTACGCACTTACCGACTACTTCGATGCAAAGTGAAGATGGGCATTGAAAAGCAATTGCATATCAATTCCAGCACGTTATAATCTCACCAAAGTTGCTTTATTCCAGATAAGATTTGTGAATGGCTGATGAAAGGAGACATTATGAAAGGTACTGGTTTGTTTATGAATTGGGTCGAAAAATCCCGCTTTGTGTTGTTGCTGTTAGTGTTCCTTACAGCTACTGCGGCGAATAGCGCAGGAAAAACGCAGAAGCAGATTCCCCGCCCGGAACATCCCAAGCCCCAATTTTACAGGGATACTTGGCTGAACCTGAACGGCGAATGGAACTTTGGTTTCGACCTCGGCTTCTCCGGCACAGAGAAGGACTGGCCGAAGGACGGCACACGATTGGATAAAAAAATTATCGTTCCTTTTTGCCCGGAGAGCAAACTATCCGGCATCGAATATACAAACTTTATGAACGAGGTTTGTTACCACAGGAAATTTACCGTTCCGAAACAATGGGCCGGCAAACGGGTCTTTTTACACTTTGGCGCGGTCGATTATGACTGCCGGGCCTGGGTCAATGGAACCGGCGTTGGTCGTCACTACGGGGGCAGCTCGTCATTTTGCTTTGAGATTACTAATGCGCTCCGCAAGGGCAAGAACGATCTTTTCGTCTGCGCTCTCGATGATGTGCGCTCCGACGTCCAGCCGGCAGGCAAACAAAGCAGGAGGCTTGAATCACACGGAGTTGTCTATACGCGGACTACAGGCATCTGGCAGACTGTCTGGTTAGAGGCCCGGCCGAAAAGTTTCATCGAATCTGTTCGCATTGTGCCCGACCTCGACAACAGCCGCTTTGTTTTGACAACCGTTATTAATAACTACCGCCGCGGCATGGAGTTTCGAGCTATTCTCCTTTCCACTGCAGGCAAAAAGCTCACCTCGGTTCGCTCACAGTCAGCCGGCGGCATTGCTCAGGTACTGGATGTAAAAAAGCCCCGGCCGTGGGGCCCTGACGACCCATATCTTTATAAACTCCGATTCGAGCTTCTACAAAGCGATCGTGTAATAGACTCAGTGAACAGCTACGCCGGGCTTCGCAAATTTCACATAGAAGGAAACAAATTTTATCTCAATAACAAGTCCATCTTTTTGCGGCATGTTCTCGACCAGGGATTTTATCCGGATGGCATCTGGACCGCACCAAGTGACAAGGAGCTCAAGGCTGACATTGAGCGTTCGCTCGCTGTTGGCTTTAATGGCGCACGCCTTCATCAAAAGGTCTTCGAGGAGCGATTCCATTATTGGGCCGACCGTCTTGGATATTTGACCTGGGGTGAGTTCTGTGACTGGGGAGGCTCCCATTCCTTCGCCAATCCACAGGGGGTTCACAACCATCAGCGCGAATGGCGGGAGGTGGTTATGCGTGACCTGAACCATCCTTCAATTGTAGCGTGGACACCTTTCAATGAAACAGCAGGTGCCGCCAGGTCTCGTTTTGAGATTCATCGCCGTGCAGTGAAAGAAACGGTGGACCTGACCCGTGCACTGGACCCGACACGCCCAATCAACGATGCCAGTGGATATGTCCACGTTGAGACAGACATCTTCACCGTGCACGACTACGACCAGAACCCTGAGACGTTCCGCCAGCGTTATGCTTCGGTCGCACCCGATGGGCAGGACGTCTCTATTCGCTTCCCCGAGATATCCGCCCCTTATGAGGGACAGCCATACTCGGTGGATGAATACGGCGGGACCTTCTGGACCAAAGAGCACGCCACCAGGGAACCAGCCGGCAACAACAGGAACCAGTGGGGATACGGCAAAAGTGCTGAGGAGGTTGAAGAGCTGATTGGCAAGCTGACTCTTATTCTTACCGGCCATCCCAATATTGCTGGCTATTGCTACACGCAGCTTACCGACATCGAGCAGGAAGTAAACGGTGTTTACACATACGAGCGGGAGCTTAAGTTCGACGCAGAACGTCTAAAGAAGTTTTTCGGAGCACCGGCAGCAATAGAAAAGAGTGAAGACTAATCGGCAATCAGGAATGCGAACTTCCGGCTGCTATTTTTTGTAAGGGAAATTTTATGAAACGTCGCGATTTTTTGAAAGTGGCAGGCTGTGGTGCAGCGGCATTAGTTTTGCCGGCGTGTGCTCAAACGCAACAGGGCCTCTCGAAAGGTAAAAAACCGAATATCGTTTATATAATGTTAGATGAGCTTGCCTACTTTGAGCTGTCCTGTATGGGCAACAAATATCTCAAGACCCCGAACATCGACCGGATGGCAGCGGAAGGCATGCGCTTCACTCAAGCGCTGGCGGGGGCTCCGGTCTGTGCGCCGACCCGCAGTGTATTGATGACCGGACAGCACACGGGACACACAACCGTACGGACCAATCCCGGCGGCGTGCCGCTGCGGGCCGAAGACGTTACCGTTGCCGAGGTGCTGAAAAAAGCCGGCTATGCCACCGGCGGATTCGGCAAATGGGGCTGCGGCGACCGCGGAACAACGGGCGTTCCTGAGATGCACGGCTTCGATATCTTCTTCGGTTACTATCATCAGGTCCACGCCCACTCGTATTTCCCCAACTACCTTATTCGAAGCGGCGAGAAAGTGCCTCTTGAGGGCAACACCGGTGATTTCTACCAGGGAAAACAATTCTCACAATACCTGATATTTGACGAATCCATAAAGTTCATTCGTGATAATAAAGACAGGCCGTTTTTCTGCTATTGTGCCTGGACCCCGCCGCACGGCCGATGGGGGATTCCTGAGGATGAACCTTCCTGGCAGTTATTCAAAGATAAACCCTGGACGGCCGAATCCAGAATGCCAAACGATGCGAAAGTTTACGCAGCTATGGTAAATATGTGCGACCGCCAAATCGGACAGATTTTCGCTTTGCTCAAAGAGTTCAAAATTGACGATAACACGATTGTATTCGTCTGTGGCGATAATGGCGGAGCGCGCTATTTCAACCACTTCTTCGATTCCAACGGGCATTTTCGAGGACAAAAAGGAAATTTATATGAGGGTGGCCTGCGAATCCCGATGATTGTGCGTTGGCCCGGCAGGATTAAAGCCGGGGTTGTCAATGACCATTTGTGGTATTTCGCGGATTGTTTACCGACCTTGGCGGAACTTGCCGGGGTCGAGCCCCCGGATAATATTGATGGAATATCAATCATTCCGACACTGTTTGGCGAGCGTAGCGCAGGCCGCAAGCAGAAAAAACACAAATACCTCTACTGGGAGTTCAGAGGACAGACGGCTGTGCGAATGGGTGACTGGAAGGCCGTTCAGCCGGGCAAGAACAAAGCATTCGAATTGTACGACCTCAGTAAGGACATTGGCGAACAGAACAATATAGCAGATAAGTACCCAGACATCCTGGCAAAGATGAAGGCTTATGCACAGAAAGCTCACACAGAGAACGTTCCGGGCGGCTGGGTCGATAAAGAAAAGGCTTTCAAAGGTCACCAGTTCAAATGATGGATACACAGATGAAATATTAGCGAAGCAGAAACTTTTAGAACGATTTTGAAAGGAATAGATTAGTGCCGAAACAGGAAATTAAAATCCACTATAAAAATGTTATGGCAGATGTTATAGGTGGCGAGCACGGCATCTCGCCTGAGCAGCTAAAAGACCTCGCTGAAAAAACCTCGCCCTTAATTAAACAGTTGAATAAGGAAAGAGAGGCTGGTGAGACTCCATACAGGGATCTCCCGTATAACTCGGAAATCGCTCAACTGGTCAAGGAGCTGGTTGAGGAATTAAAAGGTCGATGTGAAAATCTCGTTGTCTTCGGTATTGGCGGCTCTGCCCTTGGCAATATTGCTTTGCAAACGGCCCTGAATCCCTATATGCACAATATTGATGAGAATCAAAGGGCCGGCCCGCGCCTGTTCGTCTTTGACAACATTGACCCTGAGCAACTGTCGTCTTTTCTGGACTGGCTCGGTGATAAGCTCGATAAGACGATTTTTAATGTAATCAGTAAGTCCGGCTGGACTGCAGAAACCGCAGCTCAATTTATGATTGTTCGTCAATTGCTCCTGGATAAACTCGGACCCGACGATTGTAAAAAACAAATAATCACGACTACAGATGCGAATAAGGGCATTCTTCGTAGTATCGCTAAAAATGCGGGTATTAAAAGCCTTATAATACCGGAGGGTATTGGCGGCCGATTTAGTGTTTTAAGTGCGGTCGGCCTCTTCAGTGCCGCTATGTGTGGAATCGACATCGACTCGCTTCTGGAAGGTGCCCGCGATATGGATACCAGAGTCAAGTGCGAAGATTTCAAAAAAAATCCTGCTGCAATCAATGCCGCAATAAACTACCACTTCTACAATAACAACAAAAAAATATCAGTAATGATGCCATATAGTTACCACCTCAAAGACTTAGCCGATTGGTACAGGCAGCTCTGGGCGGAAAGCCTCGGCAAAAAAGAAGATTTAACCGGGAACGATGTTCATATTGGTCCCACACCAGTCAAGGCCCTCGGTACCACCGACCAGCACAGCCAGGTGCAGCTATATCGCGAAGGGCCGAACGATAAATTGTTTACTTTCCTTCAGGTCCGTAATTTCGATAAAGACATCAAAATAGGCCCGGCTCCCGAATATGCGCAGGAACTCGGATTCCTTGCCGGCAAGGATTTGAGCGAGTTGCTTAACAATGAGAAGAGGGCCACCGAGTACGCCCTTTTAGAGAGCGAACGTCCCTGTCTGACGGTCCTGTTCGATAGAGTGAACGCCTATACAGTCGGCCAGTTTATTTATTTATTTGAAGTAACGACTTCTTTCGCCGGTGCTCTGTTTAATATCAATCCATACGACCAACCCGCCGTCGAATTAGGCAAAGAAGCCGCCTTCGCACTAATGGGAAGAGAAGGATACGAACAATTAGCGCAGGAAATCAAGCATCTCGACGAGTTTGACGAGGGCTATCTGGTTTGAAGGAGGCCTTACAATGGACTACGCAGTAATAATGGCAGGGGGCACGGGCAAGAGACTTTGGCCGCTCAGCCGACAAAAACGCCCCAAACAGGTCTTAAAACTTCTCGACGGCCAAACTCTTCTTCGCCGTTGTTTCGAGCGTCTCTCGCCGATTTTCGATACGAGAAACATAATCGTCCTTACAAACGCCGGCTACGCAGATGTGGTCCGCGAAAACATCCCTGAACTGCCTTTTAATAATGTCATAGCTGAGCCTGCTGTTCGCGATACGGCTGGCGCCATCGGGCTGGTCTCAACCGTCCTGACAAAATATGACCCCGAGGCCACCATAGCTGTGGTTACAGCCGACCAGATTATAAAGCCCCCGGAGGTACTGCAGCAGGCCCTAAAAGATGCCCTTGTCTTTGTGAATAACAATCCGGACGATATGATTACTTTCGGCATTCAGCCGACCTTCGCCAGCACCTCGCTCGGCTATATAAAATGTAATAACGCCCGTGAGTACCCCGGCTGTAAAAGTAAGATTTATTCAGTCGAAGCATTCAAGGAGAAACCGGCCGAAAAAGAGGCGAAGGAATATCTCAACGCCGGCCAATATTTCTGGAATTCCGGTATGTTCGTCTGGAAAGCCAAAACAATCTTAGCTAATTTGCAAAAGTTTCTACCCGAGGCTGCCGAACCGTTAGCTAAAATACAAGCCGACTGGGGCAATCCAAATCAGCAGCAAACGCTCTGGGACTGGTTTGTAAAGCTGCCCAAAATAAGCATCGATTTCGCCGTTATGGAAAAGGCTGACAGAATCCACGCCATAAAGCTGGATTGTCGCTGGCTCGATATGGGTTCCTTCGCTGCACTTGTTGATATTATCAGTTCCGACAAAGAAAATAACATCGTCGTGGCCGGCACGAGCGAGCTGCTTGATTGCAGGAACAGTATTATTGTTACCGAAGACAAGGGCCATCTAATTGCCGCTATAGGCCTGGAGAATATGGTCGTAGCTCACAGCCCCGACGCCACACTTGTATGCCACATTGACCAGACCCACAGACTAAAAGAGCTGCTCGAGCTGATAAAGCAGCACGCCGGCGAAAAGTTTCTGTAACATAATGGCGTGCAGTGTAGTATATACGCGCGACAAAAAATGAGATACCTCGCAATAGATTACGGCACGAAACGCACCGGATTGGCAATCTGTGACTCCGGCGAGACAATTGCCTCACCCCTAACTGTAATCCAGGGCCAAAAGGAGCTGCTAAAAAAGATTGCAGAGGTGGTCGAGAACGAAAACGTCGAAGCCGTTGTATTGGGACTGCCTTTGAATATGACCGGCACGGAAAGCGCCCAGACCAGGCTTGTTTTTAAATTTGCCGAGCAGTTAAAAGACTATCTGCACATCCCTGTCCACTTTCAGGATGAACGTCTGAGCAGTTTCAGTGCCGAAGAAAAGCTCACTTCAGCCAAATTTACAAGAGGGAAAAAAAGAAAACGCCTCGACGCCGTCGCCGCCGCAGAAATTTTAGAGGCCTTCCTCGAACAAAAAACGCCCCGGAACTCCGCCGGAACAAATACCCCATAAACACGCCTCTGTATATATAGTCTGTTACAAATGAAATTGTGCGCAAAATAGTCACAAAATAGTGATGTGAGCATAAAAAATCCCCTTTCCCCCAAACCGGGTTGAAGGGGCTGATAAAATAAAACTGTACTATGGAGTCCATTTAAAAAGGTTGTGGCATAAAGCCTCCTGAGATAATCAGGTGATAGTAAGCGTCGGACTCAAAACGCGTATATTCTCCTTTACGGGGTGTTCTCATATACCATTCTTTTATAGTGTTGGAATATTATGTTCAAGAACTTTTTTGGTGCCGCTTCAGTTTGTTATTGGAGACAATATTAACTTTGATAGCATATAGATTATTCGAAGTTGATAAACCGAGGGGCGCTTCAAACGACATGCCAAATCGGTTTTTTATTTGGCGTGGCGTTTGATCGACCCGGCAGCAGAGGCAAAGCTTTTTGTTTTCAGAACAAGCAATCTCCCTCCCTCGAAAGAGGGTGGGGAGGGAGATTGCGGTCGTACGATTTAGATGGATGCTTAGCAACAGAAGGTGGTTTCGGTAAGGCGTCAGCCTTTTATCTACCCTCTTTGGTTACGGCTCGACCGGATTAGGATGATTTGATTTGGCCACACCCAATCTTTTTATCATACTGTCAGGAAAAAGGCTTGCAAATATTATAAAAGCCGATTAGAATTCTCAGTTTGTATTTTGTAATATGTTGAAAGGTGTTAGAAAGGATTTATCCAAAAAATGCTGACAAAGCAGAAAAAACAAAATATTATTGGTGATTTTGAGACGCACGAAGGGGATACAGGCTCACCCGAAGTGCAGATTGCACTGTTGACAAACAAAATCAACGAGCTTACCGAGCATCTCAAGATTCATCGCAAAGACCACGCATCCAGACGTGGTTTGTTGAAAATGGTCGGGACCAGGTCCGCGTTACTCAAATATGTGAGCAACAAGGATGTCAAACGCTATCAGAAGATTATATCCCGGCTTGGCTTACGAAAATAAATGAGCATAAGCACACAAATATCTTGCTCGTTTATGTATGGGGTCCACTTCTGGACATTCCAAAGAGGTAAATAAGTAAAGAGGTAATATGAGAGGTAGTATATGTTTGATGTATGTAGAGTAGAAAGGCAAATAGGAGGCAGAACCTTATCCATCGAAACCGGTAAAATTGCCAAACAGGCGGACGGGGCGGTCGTAGTCCAATACGGCGATACCATCGTGCTCGTTGCCGCGGTAACGGCGCCGCCCAGATTCGAGGATATTGATTTTTTCCCATTGAGCGTTGAATATCGCGAAAAACAAAGTGCCGCTGGCAAATTTCCGGGCGGTTTTATCAAACGCGAGGGAAGGCCGAGCACAAAGGAAACCCTGACGGCAAGGCAGATTGACAGGCCAATTCGCCCCTTGTTTCCAGAGGGTTACTTCCAGGAAGTGCAGATTACAGCGAATGTTTTAAGTGCCGACCGTGAAAATGACCCCGATATTCTGGCAATGATAGGTGCCAGTGCGGCACTTACCATAAGCAAGATCCCGTTCTTAGGGCCAACTGGGGCCTGCAGATTGGGCAGGGTAAACGGCCAATTCGTAGTCAATCCCACACATAAGCAGATTGCCGACAGCGACCTGAACCTGCTCCTCGGCGGCCACAAAGAAGCGATGAATATGATTGAAGTCAGCGCCAAGCAACTCTCGGAAAAGGTTATCGCTGATGCTATAGCAACGGCACAAAAAACAGTTACTCAGGTTTGCGAAATGATCGAAGAGCTTCGCGAGAAGGTCGGCGTCGAAAAGGAAATCCCCCTTGTGGAAACCGATGAGCAGCTCGTTTCAGAAATTCGTTCGCAGATAGCAGATAAACTATACGAGCTCAAGCAAAAACCAGCCAAGCAGGAGCGTAAAACCGCTTTTGATGAGCTGCGTGAGCAGGTTATGACCCAATACTGTCCTGATGAGGACAATCCGCAGTTGCAAAATGAGGCTGCTCCAAAATACAAAAAGGCAATGGTCAAACGAATCCTTGAAAAGATAGAAGGCGAGGTCATTAAGAAACTTCTGTTAAACGGCAAAAGGTCCGATGGCAGAGCCTATAATGATATACGTCAAATTACGTGCGAAGTAGGTATTTTACCCAGGACTCACGGCTCAGCACTGTTTACACGCGGGGAAACGCAATCCATAGTGAGCGTAACGCTTGGTACTATCCGGGATGCGCAGATTATAGATGGATTACTGGATGAGTACGCTCAAAATTTTACTCTGCATTACAATTTTCCACCGTTTTCTGTAGGCGAGGTCCGGCCAATGCGCGGCCCCGGCCGAAGAGAAATCGGGCACGGAGCACTCGCAGAAAAAGCATTGCTACAGGTAAGACCACCGGACGATGAATTCGCTTATACCATCAGGGTAATCTCCGATATTACCGAGTCGAACGGCTCCAGCTCAATGGCTTCGGTCTGCGGCGGAACTTTAGCTTTAATGGACGCAGGCGTCCCAATCACGAAACCCGTCGCCGGCATATCAATCGGTATGGTTAGCGGCGAAAACAACCGATACGAGCTGCTGACCGATATTGCCGGTGAGGAAGACCACTTCGGCGAAATGGATTTCAAAGTGGCCGGAACTGTTGACGGTATTACGGCGATACAGCTTGATATAAAAGCTGAGGGTCTGGAGCATAACATTATGGTCGAGGCACTGGAACGTGCAAAAACGGCCCGGCTGGAAATTCTCAAGACCATGGCCCAGACCATTAGCGAGCCCAGACCTGAATTAAGTGTGTATGCTCCGAAGCTGATAAGCATTGAAATCGACCCCGAGTTTATTGGCAAGGTAATCGGGCCGGGCGGAAAAGTAATCAAGGGTATTCAGGAACAGACCGACACAACCATTGAGGTCGAAGAGGACGGTACTATTTACATAAGCTGTCTCGGCGGCGACGGGCACCTCAAGGCCAGAGAGATTATCGAGTTGATTACTCAGCCGCCTAAAGTCGGACGGATTTACAACCAGTCAAAAGTGGTTTCTGTAAAGGATTTTGGAGCATTTGTCGAAATCATACCCGGAGTCGAAGGCCTGTGCCATATCAGCGAGCTAAGCGATGGTTACGTCAAGAACGTTGATGAAGTTTGCAAGATGGGTGATTTGATACCGGTAAAATTAATATCTATCGATGACCAGGGCAGACTTAAACTTTCCCGCAAAGCCGCTCTTGCTGAAATAAGCAAGAAGGAAAGAGCGGAAAAAAAAGAAGAAGCAGAAAAAACGCAAGCCGGTCGGGAAAAATAACAATATTGGTTGGGGGAAGATGAAAATGAGTCCGCAAGCGCTCTTGATTGCGTTCGGGTTCTCAGCGTTGACGGGACTTTGTACCAATCAGCGGGCTTAAAAGAAGAGGGAAAACAAGTGCAGCAGTTTATATGTGGTTTTGTTCTTGCTTTATTGGCTGTCGTGCCGGTCGTTGCGTTAATTCTACATAAAAAAAACCTTTCGAAAAAACAGAGAAATAAAAACGGGCATCTCCTTGAAGAATTAAGTAAGCTGACCGGCGAGCTTGCCCATGAAATCAAAAATCCACTTTCTACGATTAAGGTTAATTTGAAACTTGTCAGCGAAGAGCTGGAGGATTCGTCTTCTGCTGAATTCAGCGAATCAGGCACAGAAAAAAATAATCGGAGATTCACAAGGGCGCTGAGGAAAATAGCCGTGATTCAAAAAGAAACGGACAGACTTGAACAGATACTCGACAGTTTCCTGCGATATGTTGACAGGACCGAATTACAGTTGGCAACTGCCGACATCAATGAGCTTATCGGTGATATGGTCGATTTTTATTCGCCCCAGGCACACAGCCACTCGATAACATTACGCCACGTCCTGCATAATGAGCCGCTTATTTGCAAGGTTGACACGGATATGTTAAAACAGGTGGTATTGAACCTGTTTATTAACGCCCAGCAGGCTATGAGCGAGGGTGGAGAGCTGATGATAAGAACAGGCAGGCAGCAAAAAGATGCAGTCATTCAGATTAGCGATACCGGCAGCGGCATTGCTCCGGAAAGATTGCCGCACCTTTTCGATACTTATCAGTCCTTTCGGCCGCAGGGAAGTGGTCTGGGTTTGCCTATAGTAAAGAAGATTGTCGAGGCACATAGCGGCACAATAAAAGTTGACAGTGAGCCGGGCAAGGGGACATCATTTACTATAAGATTACCTATCCAGGCCTAATGAGGTATCAATTTGAAGCAAAAGGCAAATATAATCCTGATTGTTGACGATGAGCGCGACCATGCGGATGGAATTGCCGAAGCGCTTGAGAAATTGTGTACCAAGGCAATCGCTGTTTACACCGGCAAAGATGCGCTGGAGATTGTGCGCAGCCGGCAGGTTGATGTTGTTGTTACCGATTTGAAATTGGGCGGTGACATCGACGGACTGGCCATACTCGAAGAAGTCAGGAAGCAAAACGACAGAACGGAAGTTATTTTAATAACCGCCTACGCAACCATCGACACCTGCAAGGAAGCCATAAAGCGGGGGGCATACGATTATCTTACCAAGCCGATTGACATTGGCCAGCTTCGTACTCTTGTGGCCCAGGCCTGCCGAAAAGTCTCGGCTGCAGCTCAACGCCAGACACAAAAAACCAAAATGGACAAAGGGCAATTCGACTTTGACGGTGTGCGGGGCAAGGACCCCGCGATGGAGGGTATATTCGAGGTACTTCGACGTGTGGCTCCGACCAACATATCCGTCCTGATTGAAGGCCGATCCGGAACGGGCAAAGAGTTGCTGGCAAAAGCTATTCACAACAACTCACTGCGCTGGGACAAGCCATTCAAGCCGATAAACTGTGCCGGCCTGACCGAAACTCTATTGGAGAGCGAATTATTCGGCCACGTCAAAGGAGCCTTTACCGGCGCAGCCAATGACAGAAAAGGCTTATTTGAGATAGCACATAAAGGAACATTGTTTTTGGATGAGATCGGTGATATGGCGATGAATTCCCAGGCCAAGCTGCTGCGGGTCATCGAGGATGGCATCGTCATACCGGTCGGCTCGAACAAACAGACAGTTGTGGATGTCCGCATCATCAGCGCAACAAATCAAAGCTTAACAAAGCTTATAGAAGAGAAAAGATTCAGGCAGGATTTGTACTTTAGAATTAAGGGCGTAAGCATTTCCCTGCCGGCCCTTCGAGACAGGGCCGAAGATATAACGGAGTTCATTGAATATTTTCTCAAAGAAGCTGCTCAAGAGGTCGGTTCCAAAGTTACAGGTATAACCGATGCTGCACAGACAATCCTTTCAAACTTTGATTGGCCCGGCAATCTGCGTCAGCTTAGAAACTGCATCAGGACAATGGTTGTAATGTGCGACCGCGACAAGCTCGACGTTCTGGACATACCACCCGATATAGCACAGAGACCGCAATTGCCCCCCTTATTGCTTTCACAGGAAAGCAGGGGGGCAGCCGGTTTAGCAGGTCTGCCACTAAACGAGCTGGAAAAGCAGGCCATTACAGATACATTGGCAAAAACAAAAGGCAACCGCGAAAAAGCCGCAAAAATCTTAGGCATCGGCGAAAGAACACTCTACAGAAAAATAAAGGAATATAATCTGTAGGGGCGGTTCGCGAACCGCCCTTACTCCGGAACTTGATTGGACCTTACATCTGGATTTTCCTCGTCTGTTCGCCAATTGAGAGGATTATCGGTTATATATTGACGAACGTGATTTAACTCTTCTTCATTTCGTATAATATGTTCGTAATAATTACGTATCTGTCCAAATGAACATAATCATATTGTTCAGCCAGCCATTTCCAGCATTTCTCTATGCTCCGACCGTATTCATATAGTTGAATCTGTCCGTCAGCAAATTTCCCAAAGAGGCACTTGTGGCCGAGCGCGCACATCGTAACGAAATACCAGCCATCCTGCGAATAGTCATAGAAAGGCAGCCGAATGGAACGACGGTGATGGACATTAGGGTCATATTTGCCGGACATGAAAGAATTTTATGAAATATCCGTTGAGTTGCAACCTCAAAGATATATTCGAAGACTCGTAGGGGCGGTTCACGAACCGCCCTTACCCGAACCATATATACACGAACCACTCCTAATTTTCTAAATCTTGCCTATTCCCAAATCCTCTAATTCTCTAATCCGCTAAAATTTTCTTTGCCTTTTCCCTTCCTTTGTGTTATTTTCTGTGACTAAATGCGCGATGTGGACATCGTGAAGAGTGCAGCGAAATTAGAGATATGAAAATTGAACCAAAGCAGCAGCTAAATTGGCAACAAAAAGTATTGGATAATATTATGTTAGCCGTGATTGGAGCGACAAGAATAGAAAAAAAGGCCTATTAGAATGAAAGACCTATTCACCATAGGGCACTCAAATCACTCTCTTGACCATTTCATCGAGTTACTTTT
>Ga0315544_1001364_pt1 | contig 19211 bp, 16 predicted proteins | sample SalMarSW160130MG_2_FD_202543 | JGI IMG/M metagenome (GOLD analysis project Ga0315544, IMG submission 202543) | Salt marsh sediment microbial communities from the Plum Island Ecosystem LTER, Massachusetts, United States - Salt Marsh Sediment SW1601-130 ... | reverse complement strand
CAGACAAAGACAGGACCGGCAACTACAATCATAGAGGGTTTTGCAAACGGCATGTATTCGTCCGGTCTGCCGGTAATCACAATCGTCATCGGCATTTTGTGTGCGTATGCCTTTGCCGGTGGTTTTAGAGATGTGTCAATGGGGCTTTATGGCATAGGATTTGCCGCGGTTGGCATGCTCTCGACTCTGGGTATAACCCTGGCGACTGATGCGTACGGACCAATCGCTGATAATGCAGGCGGCAACGCTGAGATGAGTGGACTGGGGCCAGAGGTCAGAAAAAGAACCGATGCGCTTGATTCGCTCGGTAATACTACTGCAGCGACGGGCAAAGGCTTTGCGATAGGATCGGCGGCGTTGACAGCTATGGCGCTATTGGCGGCGTACATCGAGGAAATCAGAATCTGGATTAGCAGACTGGCAAATGAAAGTGCTGATGGATTGTTTCACGTCGGCAGTGTGGTATTTTCAGGCAAAGAAGGTGTTATTGATGTGATCAATGTCAAAACCGCCACAATGATGAATTTTATCGATGCCTTCGGTCTGACTATTATGAATCCGAAACTGCTCTGCGGCCTGTTTATCGGGGCGATGATGGCTTTTGTATTCTGTGCTATGACCATGAAGGCTGTCGGAAGGGCTGCAGGAGCTATGGTTGAGGAGGTTCGGCGTCAATTTAAGAAATTCCCCGGTATCATGGAAGGCAAGGACAAACCCGATTATGCCCGTTGTGTTTCCATTTCGACCCGTGGCGCTCAGAAAGAGATGATTTTGCCGTCACTGCTGGCCATTATTATGCCGGTTGCGACGGGGTTGGTTTTGGGTGTCGCAGGTGTGATGGGACTGTTAGCAGGTGGGCTTAGTTGTGGTTTTGTCCTGGCGATTACCCTGAATAATGCCGGCGGGTCCTGGGACAACGCCAAAAAGTATATTGAGAAAGGAAATCTTGGCGGCAAAGGCTCACCCGCACATAAGGCGGCTGTCGTTGGTGATACTGTTGGCGACCCCTTCAAGGATACATCCGGGCCGAGTCTTAACATCCTTATCAAGCTGATGAGTATGGTTAGCGTCGTCTTTTCCGGCGTTGTGGTTAAGTTTGCTCCTGTTATCAGTGGTTGGCTTGGTTTGGGTAGTCAATAAGAGAGAGTGTCTCGATGCTCAATGCTTTACGCAGTATACCTTTCGGCAGATACTCGATAATGTCCGCCTTGGCGGATTGACATTATTGTTGAATGTTTGTAATTTAGCGGGGTGGTCTAATCGGCCATCCCGTCTTTTTATTGGAATAATGAGGACATAATTTGACAAAGAAGAAAAAAACAGAGGAAACCTCCGTTGGAAAACCTGCAAGTACTTGTTCTGCCGAAGTGGGCCGTAGCGAGAAAGGCCGAAGGCGAAAAAAGAAAGTTTCTGCTGATGCGGGGACGTTCGCTGTAGCTGCCGCCAGGATAGCGGATGAACGGCATTGCGATAGCATTGTTATCCTTGACCTGCGGGGTTTGTCGCCGGCTGCCGATTATTTTGTGATCGCAACCGGCACCAGTGGCAGGCAAATGCGTACCGTCGCCGATGAAATCTGCGTGGAGGCAAAAAAACAAAACCAGCAGCGATTCGGCCGGGCCGGCTATGAACAAGGACGCTGGATTGTGCTCGATTTTATTGATGTCGTAGTCCACATCTTCGACAGCGAGTACAGGGACTACTATGACCTGGAGCTGCTCTGGGGCGATGCAAAAAGAGTTGATTATTGATACCTACTTTTTTGCCACAGAGGGCACAGAGAACACAGAGAATTAAAATATAATGGCTGACGCATTGACTGAAGGAATTATTGGGGCTGCTATGGAAGTGCACAAAGAGCTTGGCCCCGGACTTCTCGAATCAATTTATGAAGAAGCCCTATGTTACGAATTCGATCTGCAAGGTATTAAGTATGCAAGGCAGGTTCCTGCGGATGTTATTTATAAAGGCCATGTCATTAAGGGGCAAAGACTCGACCTTTTGGTGGAAAAGGAAGTCGTTATCGAGATTAAATCTGTCAGCAAACTACCTGATATAGCTGTGGCGCAAACAATTTCTTATTTGAAGGCAACAAACCTTAAGCGTGGCTTGATTATCAACTTCGGCGAAAAACGACTCATAGATGGCGTCAAACGTGTTTCTGTTTAGTTCTTTTTTAGCCACAGAGAACACAGACTTGTCCGCCTAAGGCGGAGAACACAGAGATAAAAGACATATTTAATAAAAATAATCATGGAGCAAAAAAATAATATAACTCAATCTCCTAAAGAAATTACCATAAAAGACTGGGAGCATTTTAATAAAGTCTGTTGGAAATTAGAAGGCTGTGGGTCTGACAGCACTGACGAATTAATTTTTCGTGGACAGCAGGATTACACCGACTCAAATCTTACCCCTTCTCTTTATAGGGAAATAGTAAAAAGAGGTGTGGATCAGCAAAAAATATATGACATTGAAGAAGAATTGATAACTGCATTTATAAAAATGTGGTTTCCACCTCAGATGGAACCTTATGTGAGACATAACTTACTTTTTCAGATACTTTCTATAATGCAGCATTATGGGATGAAGACAAGAATATTAGATTGGACTTTTTCATGGCTAGTGGCGGCTTATTTTGCTATAGAAAATAAGGATTCAAATGATAAAGACGCTGAAGTTTGGTGCATAAATAAAACACAGATTGAGAACCGATTGAAAGGATTTTGTGGAGAAAAAGAATACAACCAAAGGTCTTTTAATCGTGGCATAAGCTCTTTGAATGATTATAATCTTTGTTTGAAAAATGGAAATAAATGCCCAGTAAAACAATTAAATAATCGGATACAATGCAACGCTATTTTCTTTAAAGATATACTTTCATCTTCAACCGATGTGAGAATGATAATCCAAGCATCGGTTTTTACTTATTGCCCTGATCCAATCGCAGACCACATAGAATGTATAGCGAAAATTTTGGGGGACGATACGGGAAAATATTGTACGAAAATGGTAATACCAGCAGCGTTAAAGCCCCAATTTATGGAGAAAATAAAAATATCTTTGGAGTATAAAGAAAAACATGTATTTCCTACCATAAACCAAATCGAAAATAATAAAATCTTTGAAGGTGTTATATCCAAATATCAAAATAAATAATTCTCTGTGTTCTCTGTGCCCTCTGTGGCAAGAATGATAAGACAATGAAACCTGTAATCGAAATCCTTGAAGAAAAAATTAGTGCTGCGATGGCTGCTGTGACTAGCCAGACTTGTGGTGAGCTTGTCGAATCCAAGGATTGTGCTGCAATTGTAGGCCCTGCAACCGACCCGAAGTTCGGCGATTACCAGGCCAACGGCGTAATGTCACTTGCAAAAAAGCTCAAAACGAATCCTCACAAATTAGCCGAAGAAGTCGTCGATAATCTGGAAGTCAGTGACATATGCGAACAGCCAGAAATTGCAGGCCCGGGTTTTATCAATCTGCGATTAAAACCTGATTTTGTAGCTGACCGCTTGCTTCAAGTCAGCAACGACAACATAAATCTCGGTATAGAAAAGACTGCCGAACCGAAAACAATTGTTGTTGATTTTTCTGCCCCAAATATCGCCAAGCAAATGCACGTTGGTCACTTACGGAGCACAATAATCGGTGATTGCATCTGCCGAATGTTAGAATTCCTCGGCCACAATGTCATCCGCCAAAACCACATCGGCGACTGGGGCACGCAATTTGGTAGAGCTTTTCTTGGCCTATGGCATATCAGCATGGGAAAAGAACACAAAGAACTTTACTATCGAAAGGAAATGGCAGACCTTCGAGCTTGTGCCAAGGATAGAGACAAACTTCTTGCGCACTGCAAGCGGATATGCGAGCGTCATGCTGCGGATTGGCGTGCGGACTATGTAAACGAAATTGGAGATGGAGAGAATGTGTTCTGGCCATATGTGCAGAAGCTTCTTGATGGTAAGGAGGATATTGATCTGGAGGAGATCGAAAGGGCTTATCAGTTTGTGAGTCAGATTGATGATGCTGTTGAAGGAATGGGTCTGGTTATTCCGACACGCGAACGCGACCCGAAAACAAATGAGTGGCGAGAGATACTTATTCCTTATGAATACCTCTCGCGTTGTGTCACGGCTATGTTGCAAAAAGGGGGGAAGGACAATGAACCTGAACAGCTTATCTGGGCCTATATCACGAAGAAAACAATGGATGAGTGCGATAAGCAATATCGAAGGTTAAACGTGACATTAGATATGAGCCACGTGCGTGGCGAGAGTTTTTATAAGGATATGCTGCCCGGAATTGTCGAGGAATTACTAAAACGCAAGATTGCTGAAAAATCAAAAGGTGCGATTTGTGTCTTCCCTGATAAGGAAAAATTCAAGACTAAAGATGGCAATCCTATGCCATTGATTATTCGAAAGTCTGATGAGGCACATTTGTATGCAACGACGGATTTGGCGGCGCTGCGGTACAGAGTAACTAGTATGCAATACGAAGGAAAGGAGTATAGGGCTGATAAAATTATCTATGTCACCGATGCCCGACAGAGGCTGCATTTTGAGATGTTATTTGCTGTAACACATATGGCTGGATGGGACAGAAGACAGGGGCCTGCCCTGAGCGAAGCCGAAGGGACAGAAGACAGAGGACAGAGGACAGAAGGACAGCTTGTCCGGCGTAGCTTTAGCGAAGACGGAAGGACGGAATTAGTTCACGTTACCTTTGGTAGTATCCTTGGAGAAAATAGCAAGCCGTTAAAAACTCGCGAGGGTGAAAACGTAAAGCTGAAAAAATTGCTTGATGAAGCGGTCGATCGAGCCAAGAAAATCGTTGAAGAAAAGAATCCGGAACTGCCAGCTACGAAAAAAGACCAAATCGCAAGGGCTGTTGGAATTGGCGCAGTCAAATACGCTGACTATTCCAATAACCGCACGAGTGATTATGTCTTTAGCTTCGATAAGATGTTGGCGATGGACGGTAACACCGCTCCGTATATGCAATACGCTTGCGCCCGAATATCATCAATTATGAAGAAGGGCAAAGACAGAGGAATAGATACCAATAAAGAGACTTCAGAAGAAACAGCTTTGGACCTGATGGAGCCAGCCGAATTAGACCTTGCAAAATATCTGATTCGTTACGGCGAGGTAATCCAATCTGCGGCTGCCGATTACAGGCCTAACTATCTGACGACTTACCTCTATGAGTTAGCCCAGAAATTCAGCGTTTTTTACACGAATTGTCCGGTTCTGGATGCCGGCCCGGCTAAAAGACCCACGAGACTATTGCTTTGCGATTTAACTGCACGAACCATTAAACACGGTCTGAGCAATTTGCTCGGCATAGAAGTCGTGGAGCAAATGTAAGTGAGGAGTTGCTTATGAAGATCGTCCAGCAGGAATTCAGTGTAAGCACGAGAACACGCTGTCAAATGATTGACATCAGCAGCCAGGTTCAGTTGATTGTCAGAGAATCCGGTGTCACGGACGGTGACGCAATTGTTTACTGTCCCCACACTACAGCAGGTGTCACCATCAATGAAAATGCAGACCGTTCTGTGCCCCACGATATACTACTTGCGCTGGAAAAAGTGGTGCCTGAACATCTCGCGGGCTTTAAGCATATCGAGGGTAACTCCGACGCTCACGTCAAAAGCTCAATAATCGGATGCAGTGAACAGGTCCTTATATCAAACGGCTCACTATGCCTTGGCACCTGGCAGGGCATTTTCTTCTGTGAGTTCGACGGCCCACGCAATAGGAAAGTCTTTGTCCAGGTACGAGGACAATAATAACCGATATGAAAATCAGCCTGGTTTGAGGTCGGCATTATGGGGAGCCAGTCTCGTAAAAAAATCGCGCCCAACGTTCTGCTGCTAAGTGCCGTCAGTTTTCTCAATGATTTGAGCAGCGAGATGATAATGCCGATTCTGCCCTTCTTTCTCACATCATTAGGCGGCGCGGGGCAGGTTGTCGGATTGGTCGGAGGACTGCGGGACAGCATTTCGAGCATTTTGAAGGTCTTTTCCGGTTACTGGTCCGACAAAACGGGTAAGCGCAAGGTGTTTGTTTCTGGCGGCTATGCAATTTCGGCTGTGTTCAAGGTATTGATGGCCGTGTGTAAAACCTGGCCCAGCGCGGTGGTTTTCTCATCGTTGGAAAGGGTCGGCAAGGGACTTAGGACCGCAGCAAGGGACGCGATTATAGCTGAGTCGATGTCCACAGGAAGGGGCAAAGGTTTCGGAGTACATAGGGCGTTTGATTCTGTTGGTGCGATTTTTGGGGCTATTGTGGCTTTTATTTTGTTCCGGTTCCTGGGATTAGGTTTCAAGACTATCATACTTATCGCCGGCCTTATAGGTTTTGTATCGCTTGCGCCTCTACATTTTGTCAGGGAAGTTCCGACTAAGCCACAGAATGTAACGCTGAAGATGGGATTGAGAACTTTGCCAAAACCTTTGCGACTATTTATTTTGATTTCCGGTGTCTTTGCTCTGGGTAACTTTAGCTATATGTTCTTTATCATACGGACGCAGGAATTTTTCACTGGGGGATTAAAGGTCGCGGCACCGATTCTTCTGTATGTGTTGTTCAATATTTTCTACAGCGGATTAGCTGTGCCTTTGGGGGCTGTCTCGGACAAAGTCGGAAGGGAAAAAGTCATCATTTTCGGTTATTTGATGTTTTCTGTGACGGCGGCAGGTTTTGTGTTTTTCAATTCGCCGGCAGCTTTTATAGTATTGTTTGCGTTGTATGGCGTGATGTATGCGGCGGTTGACGGAAACCAGCGAGCGTATGTGTCTGATTTAGCCAGGGAGCATTTGAGGGCAACGGCGCTGGGGACTTTTCACACGGTTACAGGTCTTATGGCGTTGCCGGCAAGCATGTTGGCTGGAATTCTTTGGGAAAATATAGGACCATCCGCAACCTTCATCTATGGGGGAACATTGGCCTTGGTGTCGGTTGTGCTGTTTATTGTTTTCAGGAACTATTTCAGCCCGTCAGCAACCGCCGCCGGGAGCCTGGTGGTGGAGAACAACATTCATAATTGAATGGGGTGGGTTTGCAGGACCTGTTTTAGTTTTTGCGCCACTGGTTTAGGTATAAGAATTATCCGGTGGGACATAGTGCGCAAAAAACTGGCGAGGTGGTGGAACCGGCTGGGGGGGAGACCGGTGAACCACACTGCCTCGCCGAGGTTTATAAGCACCTAAGGTGCATTATTCCATTATATAAATGAGCAACGGTTGGAATTTAATATATTGCAAATAATCTGTCAAAGACATACTTGGAAAATTTCCCCTTCGCAGAAACGTACCCCATTTATCGGTACTATTCTAACTAAAATAGTATACAAGCTTTGCCAAGGAAATGCAAGTCAAAAAAGCCTTTTTATGATTTTTTTTGATATTTACCCTATTTCCGTACCGGTCAGGAAACAAAACGTCTGCTTTTTACCCATGCCGGTTTTATTTATTACCAGTAAGCTCAGGGCTTGTTTTCGGTATATTTCCAATGATAAATCTTGGAAGCGCGTAGGCAAAACGCCAAAATCAAGATAGCTTTGGATATTTGCAATAAGCCCTTAAAGTTCAATGGCCGAACCGGCCCCGCGAGGTTAGCTACTTGCACAAATAGCAGTTTTTTTTCATAATCCTGTTTGCCTGTTACTTGAAAAAGCAAAAAATACGTCTAAATTTCGAGGTTAATAACTTGTACGGCAGCGAAGACTCTCATAAACTAATACTCTGAATGTTTTTTGTTTCGTAACAGGTTAAATCTTGTTTTGCTTCCTGCATATGCTACTGGGCCCACGCAGCTTCTTGCGAAGCAAGAACGGGGGCTACGTAGCACGGGTTTTTATGAAGAAGATATCTGAAAGAATAAAGTGTGTCCAGGAGACAATTAACTCTATATGTAGCCGTCTTGGCAGAGACCCCCGCGAGATAAAGCTTGTTGTTGTGACTAAGTCCGCCACTATCGAGACCGTAACGGAGGTTATTCGTCTGGGTATCGCCGACCTTGGCGAGAACCGGGTTCAGCAGCTAAAGAGAGTCTCTGAGCAGGTGACAGAATTCTTGCAGCGGTCCCAGGGCGAGCCGAACATGCCCAAGGAAATCCGTTGGCACATGATCGGCCATTTGCAGAGAAATAAGGTCCAGCATGTTTTGCCTCTGACTTATCTTATACATTCGGTCGATACACTTCGACTGGCTGAAGAGATAAATAACGCAGCAGCAAAGCTGAACTTGCATCCTAAAGTGCTTCTGCAGGTCAACACCTCCAACGAGTCGCAAAAATACGGCGTTCCTGTAGGAGCGACTTTACATTTGGCTGAACAGATAGAAACTCTCCCTAACCTTCAGCTAACTGGGCTTATGACAATGGCGCCGTTGACACTTAATAAAGATATCATTCGAGATTGTTTTGTTCGAGCAAGAGAATTATTTATTGAGATGCGCGGCGAGAAAATTGTCGGCCCACAATTTACTGAGCTGAGTATGGGTATGAGCTCAGACTATGAAATTGCCATTGAGGAAGGTGCAACAATCCTTCGCATAGGCTCAGCGATATTCGCCGGCTGATGCCGAGTTGTAGCTGGTATCCTGCCCGCCGTACCAGACTTTGGGCAGGCGGGTTTGTTGACCTTAACTCGGGCACGGATCAGTTATAATCCCCTCTGTCTCCTTACCACTCCAATTTTAGTTGTGGTTTGTCCTCGCTCCGCCGAAGCGCTTCGCGAAGGCGAGCAGGCCGACAGGCTCGCTCTGAGCAAACCCGTGGTGAGCCTGCCGAATCCGGCCGAAGGGATCGGGACGCAATTCATCCTTCGCAGTGCCTAAGGTGCGGAGAACGGATACGACCTTGTCATTGTGAGGAACAAAGTAACTAAGCAATCTCAAAAATATTTAGCCCTGCCATCCTTCGACTCAGCTCAGAGCCTGCCCTGAACACAGTTGAAGGGACGGGTTTATGGCAGGGTTTCGTTTCTTACCCATCAGACACACAAAAACCCTCCTTGCTACAATTCCTTCAATCCGATTCGAGAAAGGTGTTGTTAAACAATAATGGATGCTTACCGGCCCGGAAAGAGAATTGTCGAAACGGCAAATTCGCGATTGATTTCCTTCCGGCCAGTGCTATATTATGCTCATAATTTTCATTGATATTCCACGAGTTTTGTAGGTGGGGTCGCAACCCCACCGCTAACCTATATAAACAGTAGTAAGGCGGAGTGATATCATGGAATTGTTGAGTAAGGTGGGAAATATCATTGAGCGTGTGCGCACGCCGCTCGCATTAGCAGGCCTCGTTGTTGTGGTGTTGTACGCACTGTACAAGCAAATTCTTGGAATGGACATTTTCACGAGGATTGGTTCTGGCGGGACCTTCGTGCTGGTTGACCGCATTCTCCTGTATCTCTTTATCCTGGCGGTGCTTGCTGTGGCGCTCGGTGCGGTTGGTTACATTTTGTCCATTCGGAATGCAAGATCAAAACGTCGATGAACCGATGACGGCCGAAAGGTCGCACAGTTTTCAGGAGTGATGACATGATGAACATCCGCTCATTCCTTAGTCGTCTGATAAAATTCCGCGCCGCAATGGGCGTAGCTAGCATAGCGATCATTGTCCTTTATCTTGTGTATCTTGGGATACTGCGTCTGGGGATTATTTCGACGCTCGGCGCGGAAGCGTCGTTCAATATTCTAACACGCATTATAAATTTCACGTTCATCCTTGCAATTACGGTTTTTATCCTTTCCATCATTTCATACACCTTGCATAAAGTCCTGCCTGCTTCGTTCTTCGAACCTATTCCGAAGATCGAGTACGCGATAGCAATAGCCAAAATGTTCGACCCGTATGACGTGAATCCTCTGGCGCAGATTAACGATCGACTGGAATTGTATCCTGGATTCCCCTACTACTCCCGAGAGAGCGATCATCCAACTCTGTGGCCTCTGCGCGTCAATCGCGATCGACAGGCATTGTTTTTGGAGTACGACACCTTTCTCTCTCGCTACCCCGTCGTAAAGGCACTCGAGGCCTCGCACGGCAACAAAGGCATCCAAGTATTCGGTAAAGGCTTTAGCGCGAGCGAGCGAGACAAAATTGAAACGATTGCCAATTTGCGTGCGTGGTTCAACGACACTCTCCATGGTGATCATCGGGCTGTTGAGGAGCATTTGGGTGCCGAAGCTGCCGCCACTTTCCTTCGGATTGAGGATACCCGCTCAGAGCTTCGGCGGCATTTCCCGAATCGTATTGCGCTCGCGAGAATCAAGAATGCGGGAAAACGCGACGCCAGGGACGTAACGATTGAATTTGATCTGTTTGGTGAACTCTACGACGTCGCAATCAATGCCGATCCGGATCGGGTCCGCCGTGCTGAATATGATCGAGCAAAAAAGCATATCGTGATCGAGCAGATACTGCCTGGTAGTCAAGTGGAGATTCGCCTATGGTATCAATACTATTCGGTTGAGAATAAAGTATTCCCTGACGAGAGGGATTTCATTCTCGAGTTGACCCAGGGTATCGTGATCAACAACGTTGCCGTGAGCGAGGGTATAGCTGCGCTGAACGAAAAGCTCATGGATGGATTCTCAGCATATGAGCTCCTTTATATCGGCGCGGCGGCCAAGAAAGATGATTATTCAGATGAACTCGCCAAGTATTTCGAAGAGCAGGGTAAGCGCCTTGAGGCGCATATGAAGAACTATGATGAGGAGCATCCGAGTTTAAAAGATGTTTCTTCCAAACAACTGGCGGCGAGTAACCGCCCAGATGAAAGTGTGAATGCAATTTGGGTCAGATTCGACAGCAAGGCCGGAATGGCGTATAAAGCGGTTCACGTGTTCCACCATCCAGAAGGCCCATACATACTTTTATCCAGCACGGACAGGGATCGAGAGGACTTCTTGCGTGTTGAAGCCGCATTGTCAAATGCGTATCAAGGAACCGCCAAGGGGCAGATAAGTGACCGCGGCGATGACATTTGTGACATCGTTTCCGTTGCGAATGGATTCACGCAAAAGGGTGTTGCCGAGCAGGTCGATACTTTTTTCCAAAATAACTTCGACCGAGTTGCCATTGAAGCGGTGCACTATTGATCCGGCGGGAGCAGGTGCCAGGGTCGAAGCTTAGAGCAATTTGTAGTCAGTCCGTCATTATACGGGCAATAATATGCAATGGCTCAAAAAGCAAACCCAAAACAATTGATAACGATGTAATAACTGGGTACGTTTGTCTATTGGGGAATAAAAAATACTTCAAATATTTGTAATTCGAGGAAGATTTTGATATTATCCTGGCATTGAAAGGATTAGTTGCGTAGCCAGGCGTTTAATCCGGCAGTATCGCCTGACTAATATGGGAAATTCAAGATAAAATTTTAGGAGAACAGACATGGCTATTTATGAAACCGAGGTCCTGAATTTCAACGTTAAAAAATTCGGGCCGATAATCCTTATCTTTATTGTGTTACTGGTCTTTATTATCGCAGTTGGAACATCTATTGTCAATGTCGGGCCTGATGAAGTTGGAATTGTTGCTAAAAAATTTGGCGGCGGCGAATTGCCGGACGGCCGCATCGTCGGCGTCAAAGGCGAAAACGGTTTTCAGGCGAGTGTCTTGATGCCGGGCTGGCATTTGTGGTACTGGAAGTGGCAGTATGACATTACAAAAGTAAAAGATACCGAGCTCAAACCCGGCATGGTAGGTATTGTTGTTGCCAAAGATGGGATTTCTCTGCCTGACGGTGAAATTTATGCGCCTCAGTGGAAAGAACCTGACAAGATGATTAATGACGCGGTATATTTTCTTACTGATGGTAAGGGATTCAAGGGCCCACAGCTTACCGTTCTGCAACCGGGTAAATACAAGATCAATTCAAAACTTTTTGAAGTGAAACAGGTTCCGGCCACGAATGTAAAGGCCGGTACGGTGGCTGTTATCAAAAGTAATGTCGGGCAGATAGTAGCTTCAGATGACGGCCTTGTTGAAAGGGACCAAAGGGGGATATGGCGGATTCCGCTGCTGCCTCAGGAGTATTACCTTAACACAAATGCTTACGAGGTGACCATAATTGATACGCGTCAGCAGAAAGTCAGCTATACGTCGGAAACTGAACGAGGTGAAGCCAAAGTACAGCCTTTGCAGCCCATTACCGTAAGAAGCGCCGATGGCTTTACTTTCCCCGTCGATGTTCGCGTTACCTACAGAATCGATAAGGAGAGCGCTCCAAAGGTTGTCGCGACGGTTGGAGATGATCAACTTGTATTAGACAAGCTTATTACACCGGCAGTGAGAGCAAGTTTTAGAAATAACGCAGAAAAGGTTAAAGCCCTGGATTATGTGCAAAACCGCTCAAAACAGGAAGAACAGTGTACAAGCGAACTTCAAAGAGAGCTGGCACAGTATGGTATCACCATACTTGCTGTCAGGATCGGTGATGTAGGCGATGAAAAATCGCTTGGCCAGCTGCTTAAGACACAAACTGACAAGGAAATCGCAAGACAGGAACAGCAGACGTTTATTGAACAGCAAAAGGCCGCCGAACAGGAGAAGGCTTTAACGAAGACCAAGCAGGAAGCCGAGGAAGAAAAACGTCTTGCTACCGCCAGTTATGATGTTAAAGTCGCCGAACAGGAAAAACAGCAGAGAATTATTAATGCACAGGCTGAGGCGGAAATGGTCAAGCTTGTCGCAGAGGCACAGGCGGAAGCTTATAAGAAAATTTCCGAGGTTATCGGCTCTGACAATGCTGCACTAATCGAGATTATTAAGCTTATAGCTAAGGAAAAGATTAATATTACGCCCGATGTTATGGTCGGCGGCGCGGGCAACGGAATACCAGATGCTTTAATGGGAACAATCCTTAAAGATATGATCAAGGAAACGAAAGAACAGTAAAAACCGCGGCAATCAAGAGGTCTGCCCCATTAATTTCTCTCCGGGCGGATTATGGATTAAAGCCGCATAAGTGGTGAATAGCATCGAAAAAAGGAGCAGGCGAACTGTTTCCGAGAGTTGGTTTCATCGTGACCAATCTTCGCCGGCTAATCCGCAGCAGAAATAATTCGGACGAAAAGAAGTTTACGCAAATTAACACAGGGCAAAACTGCAAATATTTAAAATTGGGGGGAAATACAGTTTTTTCGGATTCATTTCAGGGGAAACGCCGGTATATTCGTTATATATTGCCCAGATTAATGGGTTTTGGGGTGGAATATGCTAACTCTGTGAGAGGTTAGGCATATTGCATCATTTAGTTAAAATAATGAGCGTGTAAAAAGTGTGCAAAAATGAGCGGAAATTTGCAAAAGTTGAGCAGAAATTTACAAAAATGCGCGCCTTTTGAGCAGAAATATGTCAAATATATAGCACTTTTTTATATTAACATTTTGTTAGGTTAGGAGAAATAGGGAATCTTATTAGCGATGCTCGATGCCGGATACTCGATATACGAGCGGTGGAATAATAAACACATTTCGTTGAATTTCAGTTGATCCCGATTCATTAAGATTGTGGATGGGGAAATCAAGAAAAGGGCAATTAGTTAATATGGATAAACGTAATATTATCGGACGTTGCGTATTTTTATTATTATACCAATTATATTAAATTACTGTGCTTCATGCGTTTGGAACAGATGGGTGGCAGCCTCCCCTAAGGGGGGGATGGCTTTCTGGTCATTATGCAAAGCGCAACATTTAATTACAATCGGTATTAGAGTTTAATAATGATAATTCGGTAATAGAGGAAATCTTATTAACGGTGCTCGATGCTGACTAAACTGGCACAGATTGACTCGGACGGAATGGGTCAGGAGACGAGGCTTGTACGCCTATGGCGTATGTTGTAATTGACGATGGGGTAAAAATTGGCAAGAGCAGCGTGATCGACAGCGGATACTTTGGTGCCGATTTTTATCAGTTCTGTAGGGTAGGGTCTTTACCCCACCGTTTTCTCTTGTATTTTTCTTTTACATCGTTATCAATTGGTTTGGGTCTGCTTTTTCAGCCATTGCAGTCATCTATGAACGCATTTTCGTTATATCTCTATAACTTCTGAATAGAGAGATGGAAACGCATTCTGCCGCAAACGGAACTTTGTTCCGTGATTGTGTCCCGTTCGTGCATCGAAATCTACATAGACATATCCTTTTTCGATGGCATTGGTAAAAGCATGGATACTGAATTTCCTCAGCATCGAAATCTTTTCGTAAGAAAAATATTCTTTCCCTCGTTCTGTTTTTGTTTTGGCCTGTACATAAAAGCAGTTTAGGAGTTTTGTGCCGGCTTTATGTTCGAGATCATCAAAACCCCAATATGGTTGCGGGGACAATTCGCTAAGACCGACACGTTTTTTTACCGATTTAAGCCATTCCGCATGTCGAGGGTCAACAGCATTTGCATCAAAGGAAATAAGTATCTTGTGTTGTTCACGGTCAACGACGACCTTAAAACCTCTATCGCTCCTTATCGTACCTGTTATCGTTTGTCTGAAACTCATCTCATCGGCAGTATACTTGGTCCCTGCCTCTTGATGTTTCCACCCATATTTTAGCAAAAGAATCTGGGGGACAAATCTCATGGCGCGAGGAGAAGGTTCCATGTGGAATAAAGTTGTAAGAGAAGTTGTTTCCAATCTTTGACACTTAAGTTCCCATTCGGCTGCGTTTGGTATAGGTAAGTTATTCTCTTTGATCCCGAGTAAATCTTCTAAAGTGTTGCCAATCCCGCCGACATTGCCTTGTCTGGCGGAAATGATCCAGCCCATAGCTTTTATTTCACGCAGCCTTTGAATCAGTGTTTCTTTTGTGTAAATATTCATCAACGTCCTTGTTTTTAGTTTTCCGTTGGCGGTCTCCAGAAGTCGAGCAGGTATTCAAAAGTAACTCCCATAGTTATATAGTTGCTAGGCCAGCCAAAAATGCCTATCCCATTTACAATATTCGTCCTATCCCAAATGATGATGTTTCTTAATTCGTATCCGCGTCTTCTCAATTCTTCAATTAAGGAAACATGTATGGTGATCCGCTGATTTTCCCACCACATGTCAGGGACGTTTATTACACAATGGCCTTTCGGGCGGAGCAATGGTAAGAGCTTTTCATAAATATCCCCCATTGTTTTTGTATACTCATCAAGTTTGAGAGTTCCAAGATCGCGTTCATCCTGCGAATATTGCTCTATTTTCCCAAGCTGTTCGTTTTTTCTGTTTCGGCGTGATTTGTTTTTTCTCTTTCGATTGAGAAGATTGGCATAGGGCGGAGATGTCCAAATCAGTGAAACAGAGCCCTTGTCAAAATACTCAGGTATATTTCTTGCATCATCTTGAACAGCAATTTGCTTAGTTTCATTAAACATATTAGCGTTCTCGGAAAACCTCCTGCTGCAAAGTTTAACATACGAGGCTTGGAGGTCGAATCCTACGCTATTTCTATTCAGGTCATTGGCTGCGATTAACGTTGTACCGCTTCCAACAAAGGGGTCTAAAACCAGTTCACCTTGATGAGTAAAAAGCTCGATTACTTTTTTGGCAAGTGAAATTGGAAACGTGGCGGGATGAATCGTCTTATCTCTTATGTCTCTGCCCTCGTAGTAAAACTGCCAGACACCTATTTGGCTTTTCAGCCATTCTTTCGCCGTCATGCAGTTTATATTTGTTGGTTTACAATCGCAAGTTCGCGAAGGATTTATCTGAAGTTTCTTCCCATGCAACGAATCTCCCTTAAGAATACTCGTTGGCAAACATTTTGATATTTTTTCTTCCTTAAGAGTAATTGAATCTACCATATTTTTCGCCTAACCGCCCCATTCGACTACGCTCAGGGCAAGCTTAAAATTGACGACTTACCAGCCTTTTTGCCCGTTTACAACGCTTCAATGTAATCCAACAATGCCACGATGTAAGCTTACATTGACATAATGTAAGCCTGCAACATCACGATGTAACCTTACAATGCCATAATGTAACCTCACAACGCCACGATGTAAAGCCGCAATGCCTCAATGTAACCTTACAATGCCTTGATGTAAGCCAACAACGCCAAGATGTAAGCTAACAATACCATGATGTAAGCCACCAGCGTTGAAAATTTTTCAAATTAGTGCTTTTTTTTCATGCCTTTATCATTCATAAAGGTAGCAAAGCTTTCTAAATCCACCCCAAGCCAATCGCGTGAACCTTTTGACTTCCATAATATACCACTTGGTTTTATGCGAATCTTCCCAACGACTCGACTTTTTTCGTCTACTATTTCGAAATCATAAAATTTTTCTGGTCTGAAATTATTCTTTGACATCCTTATCCCTTTCATATTTTAATTTTTCACAAAACCACCGTTGTCGTATTACTTGGCTGTCCTTCTCCGGTTTTATTTACTGCGATAACGCGATATTCGAGTTGGTTTTTTAGCGGCTGATCAACCAAAGTTGATTCTGTCTCGATTGACGTGGTGACATCCTGCCATTGATCTTCGGTCCTTATCCTTCGCTGAATCTTATACGAGCTAACCCTTTCGATTCCATAATCGTTAAGATGGCAAGGCCATAATAACAAAATCTTCCTCGAATTGCACTAATCCCGGATTTCTTATTTTATATTTTAAGGGCTGACCTCGATTTACCCTTATTTCGGAACCTGGCCAAGACCGTTGCACACTTTGCATACCCCCTCTTTAATCAATCCTTCGTCCCGCCCGTGCCAAAAGAATGTCACCCTAACGCCACATGAGCCGCACTTGCAGACTGTATCGCCACCGCAGTGCGGACACCACTTATACCCTTCCTTCAAGTCGGAACTGCTTCGACTCCTCATTTTGTCTTCCTTCGTCAAAAATCACGTTTAGCCTCTTCACACATCTTTGATTTCCTTCTGCCAAAATCAAATTTTATTCGACATTTCTCATATTAATCCGCCAGAGGCGGATAAGCCGCCTGCGAAACTTTGGTTCGGCTCGGTTAACTGTGGGGTAGCGACCCCACCCTACAAAACTCGTGGAATATCAATGCCGTAATCCCGTACCTGTGGCAGTCCTGGGGACTCCTTACGGAGAGCTAGGGGATGCCTGACGGCAGGCATGGCCAAGTCCATGAAAACTATGAGCATAATATAGCACTCGCCGGACGGAATCCTTCTTTCTCAGCTTTATATTGTTATTCGGCATTGCGTATTCCTCTTGATACTCGCACTAAAAAAAATGATAAAGGGAAGTGGATTCCGTGTCAAGCACGGAATGACCCTACGCCGCACTACGTGCTTTGGAGGGCAGGCGACGGAGGACGGAGGACAGAAGGCAGAAATCAGAGGACAGAAGGCAGAGAGCGGAGGACAGAAGGCAGAGGACGGACCCTCCGCCGCACTACATGCTTTGGAGGGCAGGCGACAGAGGGCGGAGGACGGAAGACGGATGACGGAAGACAGAAGGCAGAAGACAGAAGACAGAGGACAGAAGACAGATGACAGAAGACGGAGGACGGAAGGCAGAAGACAGAAGGCGGAGGACTGAAGGCAGGGGGTAAGAAAGCAGGGGGTAACAGCAGAAAAAACAAATTTATCCGCCTGTGGCGGAAAGCTGCAAAGTAACACCTCTAATAGGCCGAAATTAGTCTATAACGATAGCCGCAGAATGTATGTAAATACAAGGACCTATAACACACAGAAAAAAGGCAGCCAAAAATGGGAAAAACAGCATTATTAAATCAATCCGAGGTGCTGAAAAGATTTACTGACGTTCTCTATCTGACAAATAACGGCCATAATATCCCTACAGAGGTAAAACGGCTGTTAAGACAGAATAAACTTTCCTTTATGGTATTACCCATAGATAAATTCTCCCAGATTCGTAATAGAATCAGCCTTATTGGGACTGTAATTATCGATGCTGATGAATCCGCCCAATCAGAAGACAGAGGACAGAAGCCTGCCCTGAGCGAAGCCGAAGGGACAGAAGACAGCCTTCGATCGACTGTCTTCGACCCAGACTTTGGGGGGGGCAGCCAAGCCGAGGCTCAGACTCGAATGAAGATCGTCGAAGTCTCGCCGAAGTCCGATGGATCACAACAGTGGAAATTGGCCAGAATAATTGAATCGCTTGAGATGGAAGGTGTCGGTGTGATTCTACTCACAAATCGTACGGAAACACCTGTTAAGAGTTTTTCTTTATCGCCGTCGAATAACAGTTTCTCCAGGACTAACTCTACGAAGTCCGTCGACACAAATGAGCTGTGGCTTAATATCAGCCTCAATCTTGCGTACCGTAAAAAGAGTCCTGGCATAACAGTAAAACCTGCATTTCCGACAAATCAAATCGAAAACTGCCAAAGGGCGGATAAAAATACATTGGGTCAGCAGCTTCAAATGGCTGGTACGCTTGTTGATAACCTCGCAGAGCAGCTTCGTATGGCCGGCAGAGTTCAGCGTGACTTTCTGCCGGATCAACTGCCGAATTGCGACGAATTACAGTGGGCTACTATTTTCCTGCCGGCAGAGTGGGTCTCAGGTGATATTTACGATGTTGTACGAATAGATGAGCAGCACTTCGGTTTCTATGTAGCTGATGCTGTCGGTCACGCAATGCCGGCTGCACTTTTGACCATCTTTGTTAAACAGGCTCTGGTTATGCGTGAGACATACGAAAATACTTATAAGATTTTTTCACCGGCGGAAGTCATAAAGAATCTCAATGTTCGGCTGACAAGCCAGAAGCTCTCCGGTTACCAGTTCGCTACATGTTGCTACTGTTTGCTGAATATAAAGACGTTGCAGTTGACCTTCGCTCGTGCCGGGCATCCCTATCCGGTTCTTATCCGGCCCGGTAAGCGACCTGAGCAATTGGAATTGCGAGGCTCGCTGCTCGGAGTTTTTGAAAATGCCGACTATATTCAGCAAACCGTCCAGCTTCAAAGCGGTGATAAGTTATTGCTGTACTCTGATGGAGCTGAGCCGTTTATAGGCGGGTTCGACGATATGACCGGCTTTCGTTTCAATGACCAGTTCTGCGGAATCGCTGATTTGCCTGTTGTGGAAATGATGGATGGATTTAACTCATTAGTACATAATCAAACCGTTAGACCTTCTGAGGTTGATGATATTACTGCAGTTGGTTTCCAAATCCTTTGATGATTGGTGATTGGTTAAATGGTTAATAGTTACCAATTACCTGTTCACATCATAACCATATTTTGCTACGGC
>Ga0315544_1001363_pt1 | contig 19229 bp, 20 predicted proteins | sample SalMarSW160130MG_2_FD_202543 | JGI IMG/M metagenome (GOLD analysis project Ga0315544, IMG submission 202543) | Salt marsh sediment microbial communities from the Plum Island Ecosystem LTER, Massachusetts, United States - Salt Marsh Sediment SW1601-130 ... | reverse complement strand
AAAGCGCTGGCATAAAAGCCAGCGCTCTAAACTTTCTGGTGGAGACGGGGGAGAGTCGAACTCCCCGTCCAAAAGAAGCTGCCCAGGATATACTACAGGCTTAGTCAGCTCTTTAATCTCGCCCGAATAACCTCAGCTGACCGAGTTTAAGCGGGCCAGTCGATAGCTCTTTCGCACACCCTCACCGACGTCGGGGCGGCGGCACCTCAATTTTCGACACCCGACCCCCACCCATTGAGGTGAGGTAGGGCGGGCGCACAGCCTAATTTAGTTAGGCTGCGTAAGCGAATTCAGGTTCGCCAGTTGTTTTTTGCCGCCTGTTTAATGAGGTAACGGCACCTCAGCCTGCAATCCTGCAACACACTTCCCCTGTCGAACCCGCGCGTCCCCCTGTTCAATTATTAAAGTCCTACCGCCTCCCCTCCCCCCGCCGCTTAACCGCTCGCTCCATCTCCCTCTCGGCATCGCGTCGGGCGATAGCCTCCCGCTTGTCGTAGAGCTTCTTACCCTTGCCCAAGGCTATCTCAACCTTGGCCAGGCTATCCTTAATATACACCTTAAGGGGCACCAAAGTAAAACCCCTCTCCACCACCTGGCTGGTCAGGCTGTCAATCTGCTTTCGGTGCAGCAGCAGCTTGCGCTTTCGCCTCGGCTCGTGGCTCATGTAGCTACCGGCGTCGTAGCGGGCGATGTGCGCATTCTGCAACCAGAGCTCACCGCCCTCGGGCTGGACGTAGGCGTCGCCCAGGCTCACCCGGCCTGCCCGCACCGACTTTATCTCGGTGCCGGTCAGGGCGATGCCCGCCTCAACGCTCTCGCCGATGTGGTAGTTGTGGTATGCCTTGCGGTTGGTAGCTACTGTCTTGATGGCCACCATTAAATTATAGCACAGCTCAAAGTCGGGTGGACTAATACAGATTGCGGAGCCGAAAACGCCTCTAGCGGCGTTTGACCTCGTAGGAGCTGAAGATAAAGTCAAGGTCATCTTCCAGAGCAGCGGCCTTGGCTTTGGGGAAGAGCTTATCGTCAATATCGATTATCAGCTTGGTCTCGCCCCGGGCCGAGCCCACGATATGGGCTCTCAGGCACCCCTTGCCCCCGCTCTTAAAGGTCAAAACGCCCCGCGAGATAAACGAGGAAGAGTCCTCGGGCATAGAATATGTTGCCAGCTTGGCTTCATTCACCTCCACCCCATACTTGAGGACAGAGTCCTTGACCTCGTCATAGAGCAACTCCGGCTGGACCTGGCTGTATGTTTTCTTTATCTGCATCTCTAAGCTCTCCCTACCTTCTATATATAATAAGGCTTTGGCGTATTTTTAGCAATGTAGCCAAGCGTTATTGCGAGGGGCATCCCTATTCTGTCATTCTGAAGGAGCGTAGCGACTGAAGAATCCCAAGAGACCCTTCGTCCTTCTGCGGAAGGACTCAGGGTGACAAATGAATATGTCATTGCGAGGAGTGTAGCGACGAAGCAATCCCCCCACCCCCGGTTGTTTTACCCACACCAACCCACCCAGAAACGTCTTTCAAAGGGGGGCTACGCCCCCTTTCAAACCCCCAAAATAAGGGGCTAATAGGGGTCTAACCCCTGTAGGGTGGGTATTGGGTGGGAAAGAAAGACCTACGCTAAACAAGGTGGGGTGGGGCAAAAAACCCTGGGAAGTAACACCCCCTCAAAAGATATTGTTGCCAAGTGTGCAGTATGCTATACTGTTAAACTGACTAATAGCTATAACAGAAAGGAGACCAAGCTTGCCGGATACCGCCACTATCAAGGAGTTGTTAGAGGCCGGTGCCCACTTCGGCCACCAGACCAGCCGCTGGCACCCGGCTATGAAGAAATACATATTTACCAAGCGCAACGGCATCCACATCATCGACCTGGAACAAACGGCGGTGATGCTGGATAAAGCCTGCGACTTCGTGCGCGAGGTAGCCGCCGAAGGAGGCAACATCCTCTTTGTCGGCACCAAGAAACAGGCCCAGGAGTCTATTGAGCAGGAAGCCGAGCGCTGCGGCATGTTCTACGTCAACCAGCGCTGGCTGGGCGGAGTGCTGACCAACTTCGCCACCATACAGGCACGAATTGACTACCTCGTCCGCCTCGAAGACCAGCAAAGCCGCGGCGACTTCGAGCGCCTGCCCAAGAAGGAAGCGCTCAAGATAAGCGAAGAAATCGTCAAACTCAACCGCCAGATGGGCGGCTTCAAGGAGCTGACCAAGCTCCCCGACGCCCTGTTCATCATTGACCCCACCAAAGAGAGGATAGCCATCGCCGAAGCCAGGCGGGTAGGCATACCCGTGGTATCCATCGTCGATACCAACTGCAACCCCGAAGACATCGACTACCCCATCCCGGCCAACGACGACGCCATCAGGACCATCAAGCTGATATGCAGCAAGATTGCCGACGCCATTATCGAGGGCAAGACGGGCGGGGCAGCCTTAGTCGGCGCTGCTGAGGAAGGCATGCCCGAAATGACCGAGACCCTCATCTTCACCCCCGAAGACACCCCCGCCGGCGCCCCCGATGATATCCCCGACGAGGAAGCTAAAGGAGAGGAAGCTTGAAAATCTCGCTAGAGCTGATAAAAGACCTGAGAGAGCAGTCCGGCGCGGGCATTATGCAGTGCCGCAACGCCCTGGAGAAACACGAAGGTAATCGGGAAAAGGCGCTCGAATTCCTTAAAGAGCAGGGCCTGCTTAAGGCAAAGGCAAAAGCGGAACGCACCGCCGCCGAGGGACTGGTTGAAGCCTATATCCATACCGGTGGGCGGGTCGGTGCCATGGTCGAACTGAACTGCGAGACCGACTTTGCCGCCCGCACCGACGAGTTCAAAGAGCTGGCGCACAACCTGGCCATGCAGGTAGCCGCCATGAACCCCCAATTCGTCAGCGAAGCCGACATACCCAAAAAGGCCGATGTGGACCCCCAGGCCGCCTGCCTGCTTAGGCAGCCCTACATCAAGGACCAGGAACTGACCATTCAGGACATCATCACTGATACCATCGCCCGTGTCGGCGAAAACATCAAGGTAAGCCGGTTTGCCCGGTTCGAGCTGGGTGAACAAGCAGCAAAATAATGAGCGCGGCGAAATACAAGCGGGTCCTGCTTAAACTAAGCGGCGAAGCCTTCAGCGGCGGTGCCGCCTACGGCATTGACGCCGCCACCCTGCTCAAGGTCGCCCAGCAGATTAAAAGGGTAATCGCCATGGAAGTCGGCGTCGGCATTGTCGTCGGCGGCGGCAACATCTGGCGGGGGGCCAAGGCAGAAAAGGAAGGCATGGACCGCGTCACCGCTGACTACGCCGGCATGCTGGCGACGGTGATAAACGCCCTTGCCCTTCAGGACGTACTGGAAAGCCAGGGAGTACCCACCCGCATGCAGACGGCCATAGCCGTCCAGCAGGTAGCCGAGCCCTACATCAGGCGCCGTGCCATCCGCCATCTGGAGAAGGGCCGGGTCGTCATCTTCGCCGCCGGCACGGGCAACCCCTATATGACCACCGACACCGCTGCCGCCCTGCGCGCTATAGAGATTGAAGCCGAGGTCCTACTGATGACCAAGAATAACGTCGACGGCATCTACAGTGCTGACCCCCTCGTCGACCCCAAGGCCAAGAAGTTCGACAAGCTCACCCACTTCGAGATGCTAAACCTGCGCCTGGAGGTAATGGACGCCACCGCCCTCTCTCTCTGCCTGGAAAACAGGCTGTCCATCATCGTCTTCGACCTTCAGGCGCCCAACAGCATAGAGCGAGCGGTAGCCGGTGACCCTATCGGCACCCTGGTCTACAGCGAGCATCAAAGTGACTAGCCCCGTTTTAATGACAACGGAAGAGAAGATGAAGGCCTCGGCTGAGGGCTTGAAGATGGAGCTGGCCAGCATTCGCACCGGTCACGCCACCCCCGCCCTCATCGAGCACATCAGGGTAGACTACGCCGGCGTGCCCACCCCCCTCAACCAGATTGCCGGCATCTCCGCCCCCGCCGCCCAGCTCCTCGTCATCCAGCCCTGGGACCGTAGCACCATCCCCAGCATAGAAAAGGCAATCCTGAAGTCCGAGCTGGGCTTAAACCCGGCCAGCGACGGCAACCTCATCCGCCTAAATCTCCCTCCTTTAAGCGAAGAGCGCCGCCAGGAGCTGATCAAGATAGTTCACAAGCGCGTGGAGGAAAGAAAGATAATCATTCGCAACCAGCGGCGCGACGCCATGACCGAGCTCAAAGGGCAGGAAAAAAATAAGGAGATATCACAGGACGAGCAAAAGCGCGCCCAGGACCAGCTGCAAAAGCTCACCGACAGCTTCGTCGCCGAAATCGAGCAGATAGCCCGCGATAAAGAAGCCGAGCTCAGGGAGGTCTAGCCAGGGCCGCGGGCAGAGAGAAGGTGTGTCAAAGCACGCCTCTATTTATTATGACAGCCGTTTCAGCCAAGAAGAAGACCCCTCCCCTCCCCACCCATATCGCCATCATCATGGACGGCAATGGCCGCTGGGCAAAAAAGCGCGGGCTGCCCCGCCTCGAAGGCCACCAGGCGGGCGTGGAAAACCTGCGCTCGGTGATTGAATACTTCGTCAAGCTTAAGCTGAAATATCTCACCCTCTACGGCTTCTCCACCGAAAACTGGAAGCGTCCCAAAGCCGAGATTGACGGCCTGCTCAACCTCCTGGAAGAGAGCATTGAGCAGGAGACACTTAAGCTGCACCAGAACGGCGTTAAAATCCGCCACCTGGGCCGCCGCGACAGGCTCTCACCGGGCTTGCAGCGGGCGATAACCAAAGCGGTGGAGCTTACCAAAGATAATAAAGGGATGACGGTCAGCTTCGCCTTCGACTACGGCGGGCGCGCCGAGATTCTGGAAGCCGTGCGCCGGATTATCGCTGAGGGCATCCCACCGAAGAAGATAAACGAACAATTGTTCGACAGTTATCTATACACCGCGGGCTTACCCGAGGTCGATTTGCTCATCCGCACCGCCGGCGAGCTCCGCATCAGTAACTTTTTGATATGGCAGGCCGCCTACAGCGAATACTATTTCGCCGAGGTCTTCTGGCCCGACTTTAACGCTAAGGAGATTGACAAGGCGCTCCTCGCCTACAGTCGTCGTCAAAGGCGCTTCGGCGCCCTGTAGTCGCATGTTGAAGCAGAGACTTATAACCGCGCTCTGGGGAATCCCCCTACTGGCCGCCGCCGTCTGGTTCGACCAGCCTCTCCCCTGGTTAGCCATACTGGTAGCTGTCTGGGGGCTGCTGGCCGTTTTCGAGTTCTACCGGCTGGGAGAAAAGCTAAAGCTCGCCCCCCTCACCCTTTTCGGGCTGCTCTGGACGCTGCTGTTTATCATCAGCCCCCAGATTGATAACCGCTATCTCACCCCACCGATTCTGGTTACCTCGGGCGTGGTACTGTCGCTGGTATGGCTGCTGGTGCGCCAGCGAAGAGAAGGCGCCTTCCTCGACTGGGCCTGGACGCTGGCCGGCATTTTGTATATTGGCTGGCTTTTGAGCTACTTCGTGGGCCTTAGAGGGCTGGAGGACGGCCGCAACTGGGTCTTTCTGGCCATAATCGTTACCTTCGCCTCCGACACCGCCGCCTACTTCGTGGGCAAAATGCTGGGACGGCACAAGCTCGCCCCCACCGTCTCCCCCGGCAAGACGTGGGAGGGCACCATCGGCGGTTTTCTGGGAGCTATCGTCATCGCCCTGCTCTTTACCCTCCCCACCCCCCTCCAGCTCCACATCGGCTACGGGCAGGCGGTACTGCTGGGCTTTCTAATTAGCCTCTTCGGCCAGCTCGGCGACCTGGCTGAGTCACTGCTCAAGCGCAACACCGGTGTCAAGGACTCAGGTAAAGTGCTGGTGGGTCACGGTGGTTTCCTCGACAGGATAGATAGCATTGTCTTTGCCGGTGTAGTGGTATACTATTATGTAGTATGGGTAGTGTTGTAAAGCGGCTGGCCGTACTCGGCTCCACCGGCTCCATTGGCCGCCAGACCCTGGAGGTAATCGACGCTCTCCCCAGCCACTTCAGCGTCATCGGGCTGGCCGGAGGCAGAAACACCGCCCTCCTCGCCGAGCAGATAGCCAAATTCCAGCCCCGCTTCGTCTTTCACCAGGAGAAGACCCCACTCCCCACCAACGCCGAATACGAATTCCTATCCCTGGAAGATATGGCCCGCCACGACGAGATAGACCTGGTGGTTGTGGCTACCTCGGGTAAATGGGGCTTAAAGCCGACGCTGGCGGCGGTGGGGGCGGGCAAACAGGTTGCCCTGTCCAACAAGGAAGCGCTGGTCATGGCCGGCAGCATTATCACCACCGAGGCTAAGAAGAACGGCGCCCAAATCCTGCCCGTCGATAGCGAGCACAGCGCCATCTGGCAGTGCCTTAAGGGCGAGAAGAACAAGCCGACCAAGATTATACTCACCGCCTCGGGCGGTCCCTTTTTACATTATTCCAAAGAAAAACTGGCCAAGGTCACTCCGGAGCAGGCGTTAAAACACCCCTCCTGGCGGATGGGCAACAAGGTCACCATTGATTCGGCGACGCTGATGAACAAGGGGCTGGAGGTAATCGAAGCCCGCTGGCTCTTTGATATGCACTTTGATAGTATCAAGGTCTTAATTCACCCCCAGAGTATAGTGCACTCTATGGTGGAGTTTAGCGACGGCTCGGTCAAAGCCCAGCTGGGTGAGCCCGATATGCGCCTGCCCATCCAGTACGCCCTGTCTTACCCAGAGCGCCTGGCCAACCCCCACCTCCCCCGGCTCGACCTTGAGGATACTAAGGAATTGAGCTTCGAGCCACCCGACTTTGACAGTTTCCCCTGCCTCAGAATAGCCATCGAGGCGGGGAAAAGGGGTGGCAGCTATCCCGCCGCGCTCTGCGGCGCCGATGAGATTGCCGTGCAGCAGTTCTTGGCCGGGAAGATAGGGTTCAGCGACATATCAAGGCTCGTTGAGCAAACGCTTAATGAGCACAAAGCTATAGCTCACCCCGACCTGGAGGAAATCCTGGCTGCGGACGACTGGGCCCGGGAAAAGGTAATGCAGCTCATTGGAGATAGAGCGTGATACTGACCATAGTCGTCGGTGTTGTTGTCCTCTCCGTGCTCATCCTCGTCCACGAGCTGGGGCACTTCCTGGCCGCCAAGGCAACGGGGGTGCCTGTCGAGGAGTTCGGCATCGGCTTCCCGCCGCGTATATACGGCCGCAAGTGGCGGGGCACGATTTACTCCATCAACTGGATACCCTTCGGCGGCTTTAACAAGATTGCCGGAGAGGTAGACCCCGAAGTACCCAAGGGCCTGGCCAGCCGCGGCTACGGCGTCAGACTGCTGGTGCTTAGCGGCGGCATAATCATGAACCTGCTCCTGCCCTTCGTCCTGCTCGCCGTAGCCTATATGATTCCCCACGATATTGTCAGCGGGCGGGTGATGGTGGAGGAGGTTGCCCCCAACTCCCCCGCCGAGATGGCCGGCATCCAGGCCGGAGATACTATTATCAGCGTCAACGACCACGAGCTAAAGAACGGCGGCGACATCAGCCGCTATGTCCAACTCAATCTGGGCAAGGAGATTACACTGTCCGTAGAACATATCGACGCCACCACCGAGACCGTCGCTCTTACCCCCCGCTGGCGCCCACCCGAAGGCGAGGGAGCCATCGGGATACTGTACAAAACCGAAGACGCCGTTATCGTCAGCGAAAGCCTCCCCCCCTGGGAGGCAATACCCATCGGGGCGCGCTCGTGCATCGAGGCTCTGGTGCTCTACAAGAACGGCATCATCGGCCTGATTATGGGCACCATACCTTTCGAGCCGGCGGGACCGGTAGGCATCGTCCAGATTACGGGAGAGATAGCTCAAAGCGGGATAAGCCCGGTGCTGGAGCTGACGGCCTTCATCAGCATCGCCCTGGCCATAACCCAGCTCATACCCTTCCCCGCCCTGGACGGGGGCCGGATTGTATTCGTCCTGCTGGAGTGGATTCGGCGGGGCAAGCGCGTCTCCCCCAGGACGGAGGGCATCGTGCACTCCATCGGGTTTATGCTATTATTAGGCTTGCTCGTGCTCATTACCTACCAGGATATTATTCGCTGGATAGGCGGAGGGAGCCTGCTAGATTGAATAATACATTCCGTCATTGTGAGGAGCGTAGCCTAGGCTGTCATTCTGAGGGAGTGAAGCGACTGAAGAATCTCAAGAGAGACCCTTCGCTACGCTCAGGGTGACAGTAAAACAAGTACGTCATTGTGAGGAGCGTAACGACGAAGCAATCTCTAGGCCCATAAAGAGGCAAGCGATACCATGAAACCGAGACGAATCTCAAAGCCGGTTAGAATCGGCGATGTCACCGTCGGTGGCGGCGCCCCCATCGTGGTGCAGTCCATGACCAAGACCAACACCGCCGATGTTAGGGCGACTGTAGAGCAGATTAAGGAGCTTAAGGGCTGCGGCTGCGAAATCGTTCGCGTAGCCGTCCCCGATAACGAAGCCGCCGAAGCCATAAGAGCCATCAAAAAGAAGGTCTCTATACCTCTTATCGCCGATATTCACTTCGACCACCGTCTGGCGCTGGCGGCATTGGAGTCGGGCTGCGATGGTTTGCGACTTAACCCCGGTAACATTAGCCAGCGCGATAAGGTTAAAGAAATAGCCAACGCCGCCAAGGAGAGGAATGTCCCCATCCGTGTTGGTGTTAACGCCGGCAGCCTGCCCAAGCCCAAAAACCCCAAACTATCGGTTTCAGAGCGGATGGTTGAGGCGGCGCTGGCGCAAATAAAGATGCTGGAAGAGCTCGACTTTGAGCTTATCAAGGTCTCGGTCAAGGCTTTTGATGTCCCCACGACTATTGAGGCTTATCGCAGCATCGCCCAGAAGATTCCCTACCCATTGCATATCGGCGTCACCGAGTCGGGCCCACCCCGCACCGGCATCATCCGCAGCACGGCGGGCATCAGCACCCTTTTATACGAGGGCATCGGCGACACCATCCGCGTCTCTCTGAGCGCCCACCCCCGCGAAGAGGTCATCGCCGCCTACGAAATCCTGAAGAGCTTGAATTTGCGCCAGCACGGCCCCATACTGGTCAGCTGCCCCTCCTGTGGTCGCGCCGAGGTTGATATAGTAAAATTAGCCGCAGAGGTGGAAAAGGAGCTTTTGAAGGTTGACAAACCGATAAAGGTGGCCGTAATGGGCTGTATCGTCAACGGCCCCGGTGAAGCCAAAGACGCCGATATCGGCATCGCCTGCGGCAAGGGCCGAGCCGTTCTTTTCAAGAAGGGCAAGAAGGTTAAGACCATAAAGGAGAAGGACTTCATCAAGGTTTTAATGGGGGAGGTGGGGAGGTTTTAGCTATGGGTTACGAAAGATGAGAAGCCTCACATCAATTATGGCAGTTTGGCTGGCGACCATGATTGTAGTCTTTTTTGTCTTTAAGACTATGGGGACGCCATGGCTGTTAGATAGCGCTGTTTGGCAAGTTATGATCGCGTTAGGCACTTGGATACTAGCCGGAAGCGTCTTCCTTGCTTATCGTCAAATAAAGCAGGCACAAAAAAGTACGAATGCCCAACTCGCGGTACAGTTGTTCACGGAATTACGCAGTGAAAAGACCTTGAAGATAATCCGCGATATCTACAAACTCAAATCAATAGGAAGCGGCAAACGCTTGTCAAAGAAAGTTAAAGAAGACATCAACTACGTAACTGACAGGTTTGAGTTGTTGGGCGGACTTGTAGACATGGGGATTATTGATAAAAAGCTAGCAATAGAAGCTTATGCCGGGACTGCCAGCATACGATGCTGGTATCAACTTCACCAATACGTCAAGCAAATCCGTAGAGAGCGCGGGTATTGCGCTGAGAACTACGAAGCCTTTGCCAGGCTTTCCTTAGACCACTACTACAGGAATAAAATAGAGGTAACGTTTTATCAAATAGGTGAAAAAGATAAAGAACTAGTATTCACTGAGCTACAAAAGGGAAACATCAAGCCAAGAAAGCCAAAAGACATCAAAAAGCAAAGAGAGGATGCGTGGAAGACAGAACAAAGGAAAACTAAAAAGCACCACGAAAAGAAGTGGTGGAAAAGACTTTGGCCCTTCAAACGAAAAGATAAGAAAAAACCGACCATCGAGGAATAAGGAGGCACGGCTATGGCTAAAGCAAAACCCCTGACCCGCAAAGAAGTGCTGGCAATGATAAAGAGGCACGGCAAGGCTGAGGGCCTGGACCTCTCCCGGCGGGAATTTGAAGAAAACGTTGACCTGAGTGGGCTCAACCTCTCCGGCATCCACCTCAACGAAGCCTCTTTGTGGTACGCCCACCTGGAAGGCACTAACCTCTCCGGCGCTCAACTGGAAAGGGCCATACTGCGCGGTGCCCACCTTGAGGGCGCCGACCTCTCCGGCGCCGACGCCGACGGAATCGATTTGCAGGGCGCCCACCTGGAGGGAGCCAAGCTAGCCAAGGCACAGCTCAAAAAAGCGGGGTTATTGAAAGCCAACCTGGGCAAAGCAAGCCTGCCCGACGCCCAGCTAGATGGTGCCGAGCTTGAAGAAGCCCACCTCGACTGGGCCGACCTCTCCGGCGCCCAGCTCAAAAAGGCCTACCTGATGCGGGCGCACCTGGAAGGCGCCAACCTGAGCGGTGCCCACCTGGAGGAGGCTTTTCTGGAAGACGCCGACCTGACGGGAGCCAGATTGGTCAACACCCAGCTGAAAAGGGCTAACCTGGAGCGCACCGATATGCGCGGGGCCAACCTGCATCGGGCACACCTCCAGAAGGCCAACCTCAACTACGCCAACCTGCGCGGCCCCGAGACCGACCTCACCAAAGCCGACCTGGAAGGCGCCCGCCTCTACGGCGCCGACCTCTTTCAGGCCGACGTAGAAGGGGTAAACTGGGGTTCCGGGCAAATATTGGGTGAAGAGCTCTTGCACAAAGAGGAGGAGGACGAGAATATAAAGCAGGAGTTAATCAAGGAAGCCGCCAGCGTCTACCGCAATCTAAAGCTCTGGCACAACGAACGGGGCATGTATGACCTGGCCGGCGAGTTCTTCTTCCGCGAGATGACGGCCAAGAGAAAGGCGCTCAAGTGGCACCTCAACCCCGCCCACAAGCTGTGGTCGTTGTTCGTCTCCTTCACCTGCGGCTACGGTGAAAGGCCGCTGAGGGCTATCGTCTGGGCGGCTTCGGTCATCGTCGGCCTGGGCATCATATATTTTCTCATCGGCGCCGACTGGCAACTGGACGCCTTCGGCAACTCCCTGGCCTTCAGCGCCATGTCCTTCACCTCCATGGGCTACGGCAGCTGGCTGGAAGCAAGCGAGGCCCTGACCAAGGGCATCGGCGCCTTTGAGTCGTTTATCGGCGTCTTCACCATCGCCCTCTTCCTGATAACCTTTGTCCGCAAAATGACCCGATAGGAAGAGGGGGGTCATTCTGAGGAAGCTAAGCGACCGAAGAATCTAAAAAATGACCCGCTAGAGGCTAGAATAAAGCCGCCCGATATGATTTAATGGGTAGGGAATTTAGAGAAAGCCGAGCCAAAGGAGGCAAGCTAAAATGGCAAAATATCCGATAACCCTCGACGTTAAGTTTCCCGATAAACTATCCCGACTGTCCACCTTTTTCCGCTACTTCCTGGTCATACCCCAGGCCATCGTCCTCTATTTTTTGGGCATAGTCGCCGGCGTCGTCATCTTTATCTCCTGGTGGGCGATTCTCTTCACGGGCCGCTACCCCAAGGGGTTATTTGACTTCGTTTCCGGCTATTTTCGCTGGTCAACGAGGGTCAACGGCTACTACTACTTGCTGACCGATAAATACCCGCCCTTCAGCATGGACTGATACTAAAAAGGAGGCTATTCATGTTTTGCCGAAACTGTGGCAAGGAGCTTATCGGCGTGCCCGAAATCTGCCTCGGCTGTGGCGCCAAGCCTCTAGTCGGCAGTAGCTTTTGCCACGCCTGCGGGGCCAAGACCAGCCCACTGGCCGAGTTTTGCACCAAATGCGGGGCCAAGCTGGGCGTAAAAACGCTGGATAGTAACGTCTCCGAAAAATCGAGGCTGGCCGTCACCCTGCTTGCCTGGTTTCTCGGCCAGCTCGGCATCCACCGCTTCTACCTGGAGAAGTATGGGACAGCCATTCTAATGCTCTTCACTCTGGGGGGCTTAGGCATCTGGGCTCTCATCGACTTTATCATTGCCGTTACCGGAAACATGAGAGACAAGGAAGGAAAACTGATTACGAACTGGTAAAGCTATGCGCCTATCAAAGCTATTCGGTAAGACCCAAAGAGAATTGCCCGCCGAGGCGGAAACGGCCAGCCACCAGCTATTACTCAGAGCCGGCATGATACAGCAACTGGCCGCCGGTGTCTATTCCTACCTGCCTTTGGGCTGGCGGGTGCTTAAGAAAATAGAAAATATCACCCGCGACGAGATGGACAAAGCCGGCGGACAGGAGGTCAACCTGCCCGTATTGCAGCCCTTCGAGATGTGGCAGCAGTCCGGTCGCGACCGGGCGCTGGGCAAGGTGCTCTTCGTCCTCTCCGACCGCCGGGAAAGGAAGCTGGCTTTAGGCCCCACCCACGAAGAGGTCATCACCGAGCTGGCTAAATATAACGTGCAGAGCTACCGCGACCTGCCCCTCCTCCTCTACCAGATTCAGGTCAAGTTCCGAGACGAGCCCCGCCCCCGCGGCGGCTTAATAAGGGTGCGCGAGTTTCTCATGAAAGACCTCTACAGCTTTGACGCCGATGAGGCCGGGCTGGACATCAGCTACCAGAAGATGGACCAGGCCTACCGCAAAATCTTTGAGCGCTACGGGCTGCCCACCATGCTGGTCGAAGCCGACAGCGGGGCCATCGGCGGCAAGGACTCCCGCGAGTTCATGGTGGTCGCCGAAGACGGCGAGGATGAGATTATCCACTGCCCCGGCTGCAACTATGCTGCCAACGCCGAAAAAGCAGTGAGCGTTAAGGAAAAAATAGACAACGGTAAGCCCTTAGCTATTGGGGAAGTGGCCACCCCTGGCGCCGGCTCCATTGAAGAGGTCGCCGCTTTCCTCAAGATACCCCGGAGCCACACCCTGAAGGCGGTGTTTTACATCGCCGACGGCAAGCTCGTCTTCGTCGTCATTCGCGGCGACCTCGACGTCAACGAGGTAAAGCTGAACAACCAGCTCAAGGCGGGCGAGCTGCGTATGGCCAGCGAGGCCGAGGTCATTGAGGCCGGTATCGTCGCCGGTGCGGCCTCGCCGGTGGGATTGAAGGGCTTTAAGGTCATTGCCGACGACTCGGTAAATTCGGGCACTAATTTCGTTGCCGGCGGCAACAAGCCCGATACCCATCTCAAGAACGTCAACTACCCCCGCGATTTTAAGGCGGACATCGTCGCCGATATCGCCCAGGCTCGTCCCGGAGACAAATGCCCCCAGTGCGGCGGTGAGCTTTCCTCTACCCGTGGCATCGAGGTCGGGCACATCTTCAAGCTGGGCACCACCTATAGTGAGAAGTTCGACGCCTCCTTCATTGACGAAAAGGGCGAGTCACGTCCTCTGGTCATGGGCTGCTACGGGCTGGGCTTGAGCCGTTTGATGGCGGCCGTCATCGAGCAACACCACGACGAAAAGGGCATCATCTGGCCCCCTACCCTAGCTCCCTACCGGCTCTATCTCTGCCCGCTTTATAAAGAGAACACCAAAGTAGCCGAGGTCGCCGAAAAGCTCTACGCCGAGCTTGAAGCGGAAGGCTTTGAAGTCCTCTTCGACGACCGCCAGGAATCGCCCGGGGTCAAGTTCAACGACGCCGACCTGCTGGGGATACCGTTGCGGCTCACCGTCAGCCCCAGGACTTTAGAGAAAAAGAGCGTCGAGCTCAAAAAACGCTCGGAGAAAGAAGCACAGCTCCTGCCGCTAGAGGGGATAGCCAAAAAATTAAAAGCGCTTATTTCTGATTAGTTTGTCCATCCTCCTTTGATTCCCGACTGAAGAATTAGAATCAGGGAGCCAGCTGTTACAGAAGAAAGGAGAGAAATGGCTAAGAAATGCTTGATTCTTTACACATCGTACACGGGGCATACCGAAAAGGTAGCCGAAAGATTTAAGAGCACCTTCGAAAAGAACGGCTGGGAATGCGATATGTTTAGGGTCCGCCGAAGAGCGGAGGATATTTTGAACCCTCCCTTTGACCTTGCTAACTACGATTTCTTGTGTGTAGGCTCCGGGGTCATATTACACCTCCCCTACAGCGAAATACTAACCCTAATAAGAAATCAGATATACGATATAGACCCCAGAATACCCCATAGAGACCGGGGTGAAGCCATCACTTACCTTAAAGGGCCAGTGCCCAAGGCTCTTCCGCCTACCAAAGATCCGCGAGTCCTGAAGCTGCACCGGAAAATAGTGCTTGGGCCTGATTCCAAAAAGGCGATTGTTTTTGTTACCTACTCCGGCTATGAATTTGGCCCTAAAGAAGCTGAGCCAGCCCTGCAACTGCTGGCGCTGGAAATAGAACACCTGAGATTCCAGTGTATCGGGCGTTTCTGCTGTCCGGGGAAATATATTGATGACCCAACACCCAGGACGTTTCACGGGGATATACGGGACAGGCCTAATGAAAAAGACCTGCTGAAAGCGGAGATGCTCATAGAGGAAAAGCTGGAGGAGATAGCGGATAGACCCCCTTAAACTACCGGCGCATAGCTGGTTATCCCGATAACGGGCGCCTACATCTCGCTGGCAATCATATTAAGATAAAGGATTACCCACCCCTTTGACGAAACAATCATTGCTTTCTTTCCGTCATTCCCGCGAAGGCGGGAATCCAGTATTTGCCCTTGCGAGCGAAGCAATCTACTTGACCACCAACCACACCTCCCTTGTTAACAGACGTATTGTTGTCCCACCCAATACCCACCCTACAAGGGTGGTACCCCTTATATATCTCCCTGTGAGTTAGCCCCCTCCAAAGAATTGGGGGTTGACAGCGGTTACAATCGCGGGCAGAATAGCGGTACCTCCAGCTATTCCGAATATAGAGAGTAGAAGAGAGGTGAACAAATGGGTAACCCAGATGATATCAAGTCATTTCTGGCAATGGTAATAAGAGATTTTGGAGAAGTCCTTATCCACAATATCACTTTCAAGGACAAGGACTCCGCACTGACTTTCTTCTCGTCTTTATCTTTTGTTCAACAAACACCAGAAGGGTTAAGTATGCCATCGCACATAAAAGCAATGCTTGTAGAACACCCGGATGGGATATCTATTTGCATTGCTGCCAAGCCACAAGAAAAAGAGAGCTTAGAAATCCGCCAGAAGTGCTTGGCTGAGCATATAAAGGACGAGTTCATTGCAGTTGGGAAAAAGAAAGCCACTAGTACAGCACAAAGTATAAATGAAAAACTTGAATAGAAGTGAACTATCCTCGCCAGACCAAATAACCCGAGAAGTGTCGCCAAACCTGAAAAATAGCTATTTACACCAAGCTGCTTTATTGACGCAGCGTCGCCCCCAGCTCTTTAGCCAGCTTATCCAGAATCTGTTGCTGAACCTTGTTGACCTCGTCGTCGGTCAGCGTGTGCTCCGGCGACTGGTAGCTGATGCGGTAGGCTAAAGACTTTTTACCCGCCGGCAGCTGCTCCCCGCTGTAGAGGTCGAAAAGACTGACCTCGGTCACCAGTGGAAAGCCCCGCATAATCTTTTGTACCTGGGCATTGGTCACGCCACTATCCACCACCAGCGCCATGTCCCTGACCACGGCCGGAAAGCGCGAGATCGGCTGGAACATCCTATGCTCCAGGGTGAAAGGCAAGAGCGTCGTCAAATCGAGCTCAAAGAGATAGACCTCATCAGCAATCTCAAAGGCGTCGGCGACCTTGGGATGAAGCTCGCCGACCACCCCCAGCCTCTTCCCCCCAACGATAATAGCCGCCTGCTTAAAGGGGTGCAGGCTCTCGTCCGAGCCCGCCTCGAAGCTGAATTCCACGCCGAGCTGCCCGAAAAGCCCCTCGATTATACCCTTGGCATCGTAGAAATCGAGCGCCTCGTTACCACTCCGCCAGGAAGGCTCGAACCTGGGCCCCGCCATCACACCACACAATATCTCCAGCTCGTTGGGCAAATCGTCCTTGCGACGTAAATAGACTCTGCCTAATTCGAAGAGCCTGACGCCGTTTTCCTCGTGCCTGAGATTGGTTTTCAGGGCGGAGAGGAGGTTAGCCCGCAGCGTCGGGCGCATATACTCCTGCTCGGCGGTCATGGGGTTGGCCAGTCGCACCAGTTCCGACGATTGGGCGTGGGTAGAGAGCTTAGCCAAGGCTTCCCCTCCCATCATGGAAAAGGTGATGACCTCCTGGAAGCCGTAGTCGGCCAGGATTTGGCTTAGCTGCGGCTTGAGCTTTAGCATGGGCGAAGGATCTTGGAGTGGCAATGGCTGGCTGAGCATGGTAACCGGTATCTCATCATAGCCGATAACGCGGGCGACCTCCTCGATAAGGTCTTCCTCAAGGCTGATATCGCTGCGCCAGTAAGGGACGGTAGCCAGCAATTCGGCATTTGAAGCACCGGCCTTGACCTCGAAGCCTAAAGCCAGCAGCGTATCCTTCATCTGCTTGATAGTGAAATCGACGCCCAGCAGTCTCTTTGACTCGCTGGCACGTAGTCGGACAGACGCCGCTTTCTCTTTCCCGGGATAGTTATCGATGAAGCCCTTAGCGGCCTGGCCGCCGCCGATTTTCACCAGTAGCTGTGTCGCCCTTCTCAGCGCCGGAATGGTCACCCCTGCACTAATCCCCCGCTCGAAGCGCAGGCGGGCCTCGCTGGGCAGCCCCAGGCTGTGGCCCGTCTCGTAGATGCTGGCCGGGTTGAAGCTGGCCGCCTCCAGGAATATGTTGGTGGTATCCTCGGTGACCTCGCTGTCATAGCCACCCATCACCCCCGCCAGCGCCACCGCCCGCTCGGTGTCGGCGATGACCAGCATGTCGGGCAAAAGCGCCCGCTTGTTCCCATCCAACGTAACCATGACCTCGCCCTTTTTAGCGCGGCGGACGATAATCTTCTTACCCCTAATCTGGTTGTAGTCGAAGGCGTGCAGCGGCTCGCCGTATTCCAGCATGACGTAGTTGGTGATATCGACGATATTGCTGATGGGGCGCATCCCCGCGGCGATGAGCCTCTGCTGCATCCAGGGCGGCGAAGTGCCTATCTTTATCCCCTTCACCAGGCTGGCGCTATATCGCGGGCAGAGGTCGGGGTCGGCAATCTCCACCGCTACCTGGCTATCTATGGTCGTGGTGGACTCAGCGTAGTCGTCTTTGGGCAGTCGCACCTTCTGTCCGGTTAAGGCGGCGATTTCGCGGGCAATACCGATAACGGAGAGGCAATCGGGGCGGTTGGGGGTTATATCCAGGTCGAGGATAAAATCGCCCATGTAGTCAGCCAGCGCTGTTCCCACCGGTGCCTCGGCGGGCAATACCATGATTCCCTCATGGCTGTCGGAGATGCCGAGCTCTTTTTCCGAGCAGACCATCCCCTCCGAGACCACCCCCCGAATCTTAGCCGCCTTCAGAGTTAAGGGCTCCCCGGTATGACCGTCGATAAGCTTGGCGCCAACGCGGGCAAAAACCACCTTATCCCCCAGCTTTAGATTGGGCGCCCCGCAGACCACGGTCTGCTCCTCCGTGCCCAGGTCTACCGTCGGCAGGGTGAGGCGGTCGGCGTTGGGGTGGGGGTTGATGGCCTTAATCTGCCCGATAAAAACGTGCTCCCAGCCGCCGATAGCCTGCCAGCCCTTGACCTCGGTGCCGGCCATGGTCAGCCTGCGGGCAAGCTCGTCAACAGGCAGTTTTATGTCCACGTAGTCTTTAAGCCAGCCTAGTGAAACCTTCATTTAGAACTGCCTCAAAAATCTAAGGTCGCTGCCGTAGAAAAGCCTTATATCGTCAATGCCGTAGCGCAGCATGGGCAATCTATCTATGCCCATGCCGAAGGCATAACTGGAATAGACCTTGGGGTCTAAGCCCCCCCTCTCCAGCACCCAGGGGTGCGTCATCCCCGCCCCCAGTATCTCAATCCAGCCGCTGTCGCCGCACAAGCGGCAGCCCTTGCCGCCGCAGACGCCGCATTCGATGGCCATCTCCACCCCCGGCTCGACGAAGGGAAAGTAGTCACAGCGGAAGCGAACCTTTCTTTCCTCGCCGAAGAAGCGGCGGGCGAACTCGTAGAGCGTTCCCTTTAATTCAGCCATGGTCATGCTCTTGTCAACGGTGAAGCCGTCAATCTGGTAGAACATGGGCACGTGGGTGGCGTCGCTGGCCTCGTAGCGATAGACCTTGCCCGTGGTCACCACCCGAATCGGCGGCTTCATTGTTTCCATGGCCCGGATATCCCCCGCCGTGTTGTGGGTGCGCAGCAGCATGTTCCTTTCGCCCTTCTCATTCCTATAGTCCACCCAGAGCGTAGCCATGCTGTCGCGGGCGGGGTGGTGCTGGGGTATGTTCAAAGCCTCGAAGTTATAGTAGTTCCATTCCACCTCGGGCGTCTCCATCACCTGAAAGCCCATGGAAACGAAGATTTCGTGAATCTCCTGAATAGTCTGGGTGATGGGGTGCAAGCGTCCCGCGGGTATAAGACGCCCGGGCAAGGTGATATCGGGTACTTCAACGCCGACGGCGCCCGCCAGCTGGTCCTCGCGGAGCAGTTGAATCTTCTGCTGGTAGCTGTTCTCCAGCTCGGCCTTAATACGGTTGGCTAGCGCCCCCATCTTTTTCCTCTCCTCCACAGGCAGCTTGGCCAGCCCGCGCAGGGCAGTCGTTATTTGGCTCTTCCTGCCCAGGTAGCGCACCCGCCAGGCCTCAAGCTCTTCGTCTTTGGTGATTGTCTCCAGTTCCATGAGGGCACTGGATATAAGTTGCTCAAGCTCGCTTATCATGGCTGTCTTGGATTATAGGTTATCGGCTATAGAGGGGTCAAGGAGTGAATAAAAATGTCATTGCGAGAAAGGCAGCACTTTCCGTCATTCCCGCGAAGGCGGGAATCCAGTATCTGTCATTGCGAGCGAAGCGAAGCAATCTCCACCCCAATTTTTATCTATTCCCGCCTGCCAAAGCCTTGTGCGGCGGGCAGGCCCACCCACCGCCCTTTAATGGGCTTTGTTCCAATACTCCCCTTTCCGAGCCATTTTTGGAACAACAGCCATTTCTGTTCCAAAAGTCTAAA
>Ga0315544_1001361_pt1 | contig 19247 bp, 15 predicted proteins | sample SalMarSW160130MG_2_FD_202543 | JGI IMG/M metagenome (GOLD analysis project Ga0315544, IMG submission 202543) | Salt marsh sediment microbial communities from the Plum Island Ecosystem LTER, Massachusetts, United States - Salt Marsh Sediment SW1601-130 ... | reverse complement strand
ACATTCTCCAGTGGAGCCTGGATAGCTTCCGCATTCCAGATAATCACCTCCTTCTGTGGTACCCCCATAATACCCTGCACTGTAGGCAATCGCGGTGTATTAATATCCCTGGTTACACTCAGCAGTGTCGGTAGCTTCAACCTCACCTTCATGTGGCCATGTTCCCAGGCACGTCTGACTTCCAGACTTTTTTCGTCAACAAAGCTGACTTCTTGGACACTGCTCACCTGAGGAATATCCAGGAGTTCTGCTAGTTGAGGACCGACCTGGGCAGTACCGCTATCCACCGTCTCATTACCACAATAGATAAGGTCGAACTTGCCCAGCCTCTGGATAGCATGAAATAGAGTAAAGGCCGTAGCTAAGGTATCAGGTCCAGCAAATGCCGTATCATAGAGGAGAACCGCCCTGTCCGCGCCCATTGCCAGGGCCTCCTCCACAGCTTTCTGAAGCCGAGGACGCCCCATACGTATCACGGTTATCCTTCCCGAAAACCTCTCCTTATTCCTCAGCGCTTCTTCAAGGGCATGGCGGTCCAGCGGATTCATTATTACCGGTATGCCCGCCCCTATAACGCGCCCCCTGCCCACATCCACCTGGATTTCAGAAAAGTGGTCGGGATGCGGCACCTGTTTAATACAAACTAAGATTTCAAGCCCCATAGAGCCAGATTATCTTGTAATGGTTGCTCCGATAGTAACCTTCATTACCTCCTGACTACCAGCAGCCACGCCCAGCTCTAGAGCATCCCTCAATAGACCGATAACACGGTACTCGGGAGACAACCCGTAAGCGCCCATGATATCCACTGCCTTATAGGCGCAGCGGTTGGCAACATCAACAGCATAGAGTTTACATCTGGCTATATCCACTGCCAAGTCCCGGGATGTCTTGCCCTGGTCAAGCTGCCAGGCAGTGCTGTAGCAAAGCCACTTGGCGGCCTCAATCTCTACATTCATATCAGTCAGCATAAACTGTATCGCCTGGAGGGCAGCTATCGGCTTGCCATAGAGAAGACGCTCCTTGGCGAACTTCAAAGCTATCTCGTAACAGCCACGGGCAATGCCCAGGGCTACTCCGGCGGCACCTGTCCTGCCGATAGTGGCAATAGTAGTCAGAGCGCAGACAAGACCTCGCCCCTCCTCCCCCATGAGGTTCTCTTTCGGCAGGCGGCAGTTAGTCAGGGCAAATTCGTTAACCGGCAAGGAACGCAGTCCTATAGTCTCTTCTCTACGGGTGACCTCAAAGCCAGGTGTGCCCTTTTCCACAACAAATGCACCGAACTTATCCCCAGTTTTGGCAACAAAGCCTACAACATCCGCCGGGTCGACTCCGGTAATCCAGGACTTTCTACCGTTAACGACGTAACCGTCGGGCTCCAAAGCAGCCTCAGTTTGCATGTTGGCCGGGTCAGAACCACCACTAGCCTCAGTCAGGGCAAAAGCGCTCACCTTCTCACCTTTGCAGAGGGCAGGTAAATACTTTTCCTTCTGCCTGTCATTGCCAAAAGTCTCTATGGCGTACATTAACAGATTGCCCGTCTGATGGAGAAAGCCAAGCGGTGGATAGACTCGCGAGATTTCCTCGATGAGAATCATCCGGGCCAGATGACCCATAGCTGTGCCACCATAATCTTTGGAGTTTATTACCCCAATGAGACCCAACTGCCCTGACCTTTTCACCTGTTCCCAGAAAAATTCACCTTTATTGTCCAGTTCCAAAGCCCGAGGCGCCAGTTCACTGTTGGCAAATTCCTTCACCATATCCCTCAGCATTTCATGCTCGCGACTCAAGTTAAAATCCATTTTTCACCTCCGTTAATTTGTTTTGCGGATGACTTCCGACAGACATCAGCAGCTCCGTATATTCTTGAAACAGAATGTATCAACTCAGAAAAAGCTAGATTCAGCGTCTCTTGGTCCGGGTAGCTTTCTTTTCACGTCCTTCTTTCCGGACACCTTTCTCTCTACGTACAAAGAAAATCACCAGTCCCACAATTACCACTGCTCCTACGATCCCGCCGATGAGAGCCCAATTGACAGCCTGTCCCTTCTCAAAGTTAGCCGTTATGGAATACTCATCGTTCATAGCAATGGCAGTTTGTGCAGCATTAACGTTGTCAATAGTGTCTACATCGCCGGTCCAGCTGACAAACCGGTAGCCGTTTTCGGGCCTGGCTATCAAGTTGAGTCTCCTACCAGGATAATAAGGGAATGTCCCCTCCCCCGGTGCAGTAACCTCACCACCAATGGTGCTGGAGATGATAAGGTAGAGTGCAGCATTGCCCAAATTCCATTTCGCAAGTTCGACTTCCGGGCCTGCGGCGACCTGGATGATGTCAGTCCAGCCACCGACATTGCACTGGTCATATCCGCTGTCCCCGATGGCGACCGCCGTGCCGTCAGACTTGAGCCCCAGCGTATGATCAGTACCTGCGGCCACCTGGATGATGTCAGTCCAATTGCCGACATTGCACTGGCCATAGTCGTTGTGTCCCACGGCGACCACGGTACCATCGGCCCTGAGCCCCACTGTATGACCGTAGCCTGCGGCGACCTGGACAATATTCTTCCAGGCACCGGCATCGCACTGACCATACTCGTCATATCCCGCGGCTACCACGGTGCCGTTGGACTTAAGCCCCACTGTGTGATAGACGCCCCCGGCTACCTGCACAATATTTTTCCAGCCACTGACATCACACTGACCATACTCGATGTTGCCCAAGGCGACCACTGTGCCATCGGATTCAAGCGCCAATGTGTGATAGCCACCAGCGGCGACTTGCATAATGCCCGTCCAGTTGCCCACATTGCACTGCCCGTAATCGTTGTCTCCAACACCAACCACAGTGCCATCGGACTTGAGCCCCGCAGTGTGATAGCCGCCCGCGGCGATCTGCATGATGTCTGTCCGGTTGCCCACATTGCACTGCCCGAAGTTGTTCAATCCCTCGGCGATCATAGTGCCGTCAGCCTTGAGCCCCACAGTGTGATACCCACCGGCAGCGACCATGGGTATTATCTGTCCCTGAGACAAATTCAGCGCCATTGCCAAACCAAGGCTGGAGCTATCTGCCTCCAGATGAGTAATCGCATAGTCATCCAGCACGGATACAGGCGTCAATGAAGTTCCTCCTATCAAGGCAGGAAGAATTAAGCTGAAGATTAGGACAATAGAGAGCAGAGATGGTAAGAGGAGTCTCTTATTCTGCATTGTCACTTCATCATAATACTATCTATCGAGGTCATCTAATAACATTCCTATCATTCCGATGCGCCGCGGGCGACCAAAAAACTTGAAGATCCTTCCCCTTCGTTTCATTCAGAGTCAGGATAGTCATTAAACGGTCTCAACAGTCCAGCTTTTCCGCGAAATTTCCGGTTTGTGGATTATATGGCCTGCCCCTTCCACAGTCAAATGTTTTCCGCCCCGAGTTTCTCACAGTCTGACCCGCCCTTTCACCTCTCCCAACCACCTTCACCAATAAGTGGCACGAAATAGCAGCCGCCTAAGTTCTCTATCCTGCTGCCCTTCTTCAGCCTGGTAACCTTGAGCAAGTCCTGCTGCCATCGAGAACCCACAGGGATTACCAATCGCCCACCCCAGGCTAGTTGCTCCAAGAGAACTTCAGGCACAGTGGGAGCACCAGCAGAGACTATAATAGCATCGTAAGGGACTCCCTCTGACCAACCCAAGGTTTTGCCAGCTACGTGAACTTCAATGTTGGAATAACCAAGCTTATCCAGAACTTGCTTAGCCCTTTCCGCCAATTCAGGTATACATTCCACGGTAACCACTTTTCGCGCTAGCTCAGCTAATATCGCCGCCTCATAGCCGCTTCCAGTACCCAGCTCCAACACATTTTCATCCCCCTTGAGCTCCAAAGCTTGCACCATCAGGGCCACAATAAAAGGCTGGGAGATGGTTTGGCCAAAGCCGATGCCTAAGGGTCTGTCATCATAAGCAGCATAATATTGCTCTGGTGACACAAAAGTCTCACGGGGAACACGCCTCATAGCTTCAACTACACGCTCGTCGGCGATTTCATGGTCAAGATACCTAAGCAAATTGTCTCTAGCCCGCTCTAGATCCGCCACAGTTCACCGCCGGGGAACGCCAACGTTAGCCAAGAACGAAAGACAGGATTATGAGGATCAGAATTATTGAGCCGGCAATGATGCCAATGCGCTTTACTTCTGGCATAACATATTGATAACGGCTGGCTAAATTCTGAACTTTTGGAGACACTCGGGGGGTTGATTGTATCTCAGCAGATAGCGGCCCTGATTGCTGCGACTGGCCCTCCTGTACCGCCTTTGCCACCGCAGCTCGATGTTTGGCTTTAGCACGTCGTGATTTCTTCGGCATTATCCTCTCCTTGGTGCAGGTTGCTTATATATTCTTGTACTGGAAATATACGCATGACCCAAAAGCCGCTGGAGTTGATTCAGCTCGACGCCACCTCGCAGCTTACGCCTGGCAAAGCTATGGCGCAAAGTCTGCGGTGTGACTTTGCCACCTAACCCTGCCCTCGAGGCATAACCTTTGATAATCTGCCAGAACCCTTGTCGAGTCAACCTCTTACCACGTCGGTTAAGAAACAAGGCTTGTTCACTTTCGTCATATAATAGGTCAAGCCTATCGCTTCTAAGGAAACTTCCCAGGATCAGGCCCAGGCGATAGTCAAAAGGAACTTGTCTTTTGGAATCAATACGCACATAATTTCGTTCCAAATCAATGTTTTCAGTGTTCAATGACACTAGTTCGCTTATGCGCAAACCAGTAGCATAAAGTAATTCCAGCATCACCGCATCTCTTTTCGCTTCCGGAGTCGATAGCCTCGCTGCCTCGGCAAGCAACTTCTGGTACTCAGAGGGAGACAAGAATTTAATGGCAGGTCTGCAAACTTGAGGCGAGGGCAAATTCTGTGCCGGATTTTCTCTCATTCTGCCCGAATCAAGCATAAATTTGAAGAATGATTTGGCTGATGCCACCTTCCGAGCCGTTGTGGCCAGAGAGTATCTCTTTTCCCTAAGCTTGAGCAAATAGCTCTTCAAAAGCTGGTCATAGGATGTGATTATGCCCTTTGCCTGCTCTGAGGTCATAAAGGCTGCCATCTGAGCCAAATCATTCCGATAAGCAGCCACAGTATTCTGAGAATAGCCTTTGTCCCTGGTCAAATATTCAAGGAAGGCTTCGATATCCCGCTTCATCACGCCTATTGTAACATAATGCGAGTTGTTTTGCCTCTATACGAGCCAGTTGCTAGAATAGATTTGTCGTGAAATCAGACCAATCGAATCTACTCGCGAACATGCGGCGACTTTCATGGGAAGCCCATGAATCTAAAAACGAATCGACTGAGGTTCCCCAAGAAGTCTCGCAACATTTTGAGGCTAAACTAAGAGCTTTGCCTGCCAAGCCCGGAGTATATCTGTTTAAGGACAAGGAGGGCAAGGTTATCTACGTTGGCAAGGCTGCCAACTTGAAAAGCCGTGTGAGGAGTTATTTTGGCACTCCTTCTAACTTGTCGTCGAAGACTCAACGATTAGTGTCAAACATACAGGATTTGGAGCTGGTAGTCACCGGTTCCGAGCAAGAGGCACTTATCCTCGAATGCGACATGATAAAAAAACATACTCCCAAATACAATGCAAGCCTTAAAGACAACAAGACTTTCCCATACTTGAAGATAGACATAAGCGAAGATTGGCCTGGCGTCTGCATCACCCGCCGGGTCCAGAAGGACGGAGCCAGATATTTTGGGCCCTTCGCCAGTGCTGGCTCAGTACGGAAGACTCTGAGGTTAATAAAGAAAATCTTCCCCTATCGCAGTTGCAGCAAGCGCATCGATGGCAAGGATAAGCGGCCCTGTCTCGATTACTACATCCACCAATGTCTGGGACCATGCATTGGAGCTGTAGAAAAAGACGAATATCGTGAAGTAATCAACCAGGTCATCTTATTCTTACAGGGTAAGCAGGAGCTGATTCTCCGCGAATTGAACGCCAAGATGAAGGCTGCAGCGCAGCGACTTCAGTTTGAAAGGGCAGCTTTACTACGCGACCAGATCGACGCCATAGAAAATGTGATAGAGGGACAAAGGATTGCTACAACATTACAGGGCGAAAAGGACATCATTGGCCTGGCGCAAAATGAAACACTGGCTTATGTCGAGCTCTTCTCCATTCGCAATAACAAACTTATCGGCCAGGACCATTTCATCATGGAAGGCACCCAGGGCGACTCTCCCAGGCAGATAATGACCAGTTTTGTGAAACAATACTATGCCTCGGCGTCATATATCCCATATCTGATACTGCTACAGCACCCGGTGGACGAGCCGGCAGTGCTTTCCCAATGGCTGGGACAGCAAAGGGGGCGCAAGGTGGAGCTTCAAGTGCCACAAAGGGGCGCCAAAAAGAAGCTGGTGGATACAGTAGCTGAAAACGCTGCCAGGGGTTTGGAACTAGCCCAACTCCAAGAGATGAAGGCGGAGGTCATAAGCTCTGGCTTACAGGAGCTAAAGGACAGACTGCGCCTCCCCAAAATGCCTCGAAGAATAGAGTGTTACGATGTCTCCAATATTCAAGGTACGCTAGCTGTAGGCAGCATGGTTGTTCTTGAAAAGGGCTGGCCTAAACCAGCACATTATCGGCGCTTTCGCATCAAGACTGTGGCTGGCGCTGACGACTATGCCATGATTCAAGAGACTTTGAGGCGCCGATTTAAACGAGGCATGACGGGTGAGGGTGCGTGGGGAATCGTCCCTGACCTTGTCCTCATTGATGGCGGGAAGGGACAACTTAACGCCGCTTTGGAGGTGAGGCAAGAATTGGGGCTAGCCTCTATACCCATGGCCAGCCTAGCTAAAGAAAACGAGGAAGTATTCATACCAGGTCACCCTCAGCCAGCCTATATCCCCAAGGATTCTCCGGCGCTCCACATTCTGCAAAGGGCCCGGGACGAAGCCCATCGCTTTGCCATAAGTTACCACCAGAAGTTACGCCGCAAAGGATTTATTACTTCTGCTCTGGACAACATCCCCGGCATCGGACCAAAGCGAAAGAAGGCTCTACTCAGGCAGTTTGGCTCGATTGAAGCTATCAAGGAGGCTTCACTAGAAGAACTGAGCCAGACGGAAGGCATAACATTAGCCTTGGCGAAGAAGGTTAAGGAACAGCTCGTTGAACAATGACAAATGACAAAGCCCAAATGTCAAATCAAGATCAAAACCCAAAGGATGAAAAAAAGTAGTCTTGGAATTTGACCATTTGGATGAATTCTACTTGTCATTTGGATTTTGACATTTGGAATTTGTTTAGTACCTGGTGCTTGGAACTCAGGACTTGGAGTGGGGCGACTGCAGGAGAGTCCTCAGCGTCATAGCATTCTTAACCGCAAATGCCTCAGCATCATTATTGAAGTAAATGTAGCTAGCTTTGACGTTTTGACCCAGCCGAGCAATCCTTTGTGCCCATTGGGAAAGCTCTTCGTCAGAGTAACAACTGGAATATAGATCCTCGCTGCCATGGAAACGGACGTAGGCAAAATCACTGGTAGCAACGAGTGGGCAACTAAAACCGGGCATGTCAAAAACGCACAACCCAACATTGTGCGTTCGTAGAATATCGAACACTGCCTCATCAATCCAGGATTCATGGCGGAATTCAATTACATGCCGATATCTCGGCGCCAATGAAGATAAGAAATTCTGTAACAGCTCATCGTTACGCTTCATACTAGGAGGCAGTTGATAGAGCAAAGGACCCAGTTTTTCTTTCAAAAAAGCAGCCCGGGATAGAAAATTCTCCACGGCGGTACCTAAATTCCTCAACCTTTTTATGTGCGTGATGAATCGGCTCACTTTGACCGCAAAAATGAAGTCCTCAGGTGTGGATTCCCGCCAGTTGCTGAAAGCTTTCTCCGAAGGTACACGGTAGAAACTGTTGTTAAGCTCCACGGTAGTAAATTGCCGGGCATAAAACGACAGCCACTTCGCCTTAGGCAATTCCTGCGGGTAATAGAACCCGCGCCAGTGCTCATAATGCCAGCCACTGCAACCAATGTAATACTCTACTGACATATCGTCTCACCTCGATTTTTGGGAACTACATTACTATATTATCACCCTAATCTAGCGTCCAGTCTCACAACAGAGATCGGTTCGGCGCTCCACCCCCTCGCAGCAACAGATGGGGAAGTAACTCCTTATACGACCAGGGATGCAGGCTCGCCTGTGAGGTGATATCCCAACTGGCGCACACGCCAATTCGATCCCTTGACAGCGTGGCGAGCGGGGTATAACAATGTGGGATATAATAGTTCAGGAAATTATAACGTACATTTAGCTAATTAACAGGATTTTAACATTAGAAGCGTATACTATCGTAATCTACAGATGCTGAAAAACTGGAGTATCTGGGTTGCGTGAGTCAAATAATTGACTTGCCTAGTTCGCTGGGCTCGTAAAAAACAACAAATGACAAATTTCAAGACCAAAATGGGACAAAGAGGTGCCTCTGTCATTCAACTATTTGGATTTCTCCCGGTCTTGCCTAGGATGCTGGATGAAATCGGCAAATTGTCATTTGGAATTTTGGGGTTTGGAATTTGTTGGGGCCTGCCCTGGGTCTGTCGAAGGGCAACTACAGAAAACTGGAGGTGAAGTATGAAAACAGTACTTAGTTCGAGGATAGGACATTACTTTGAAAGATTGGGTATTCTTTTGCTTGTAGTGGTCTTAACGATCGGCACGACGGGCTGCACAGATCCTGTGGTCCATCCTGTGACGAAAATAGAGAGCTGGGAAGACCTGCATAACATCAGGTATACCTTAGAAGGCAGCTATGTTCTAATGAGCAACCTGGATGAAGACACGGAAGGGTATGACAAGTACGTTGGGAATACGACGGATGGGAAGGGCTGGCAACCGATTGGCATTAAGGGGAATGCCTTCAAAGGGGTATTCGATGGTAATGGTGGTACCATCAGCGACCTGTTCATATACCGTCCTGATCAAGACGAGGTGGGACTGTTCGGTCGTGTTCAGACGGCACTCATCAAGAATGTCGGCCTGGTGAGCGTCAATGTGACTGGCAGCCAGTCTGTAGGTGCACTGGTGGGATACAGCATGCAGGGTACTTTGTATAGCGAAACCGTGGCAGCCTACTCCCAGACCTATTCCCGTGGCAGCGTGACTGGCGAAGAGGATGTTGGCGGTCTGGTGGGGTGTAATTATGAGGGCAGTGTGAGGCAGTGCCAGTCCAGCGCTGAAATATTCCCTTTATCGAGCGCACCTGAGGAAATAGACTGGCATTTCGGCGGGCTGGTGGGACTCAATGCGGGAACTGTAGAAAACTGCGATTACAATGGCGTAGTGAACGGCGATTACGAGGTTGGCGGTCTGGTAGGACACAATGCACTTGCACCGGCTGGCCTCGTGCAAGATTGCGGCGGCAATTACAGTGTAGATGGCAACCTGCGTGTGGGTGGTGTGGTGGGAAAGAACAGGGGGACCATCAGGCGGGCATCGTATGAAGGCACGGTGAAGGGTATTCAGACAACGGAAGTTCACGGCTTGATCGCACTGAGTGAGGGCGCCACCGCAAACGCCTATTCTTTGGATGGTGCACCTCCAGGTTCATACGTTGGGGGTGTGGTGGGAGACAACGAGGGCGATGTGGAGGACTGCAGCGCCGACGCTACGGTTGAAGGGTGTCTGTATGTTGGCGGGGTGGCGGGAGGGAATAACGGCACTGTCGAGGACTCCAGCTCCCACGGCAGTGTGACTGGCGAGGATTTTGTTGGCGGCCTGGTGGGATACAACGCCAAGGGGGGCACCGTGAGCGACGACTGCCATTCCAATGCTCATGTGGAGGGCACGGGAGACCACGTAAAGGACCGGGTGGGATGCGACGAAGCCGCTGATTCAGGTGTTGCCTATAACCTCCACATGGCGGTGGCTCCGGCCGGTGCTGGAACGGCGACGGATCTCACCGGGGCGCCTCCTTACAGTGAAGGTCAGGTTGTCAGCATAAAAGCGGTACCCGCCGCGGGCTACCACTTTGTTAGCTGGATTGCACCGGCGGGCACGTTCGCTAACGCAAATGCCGCCGATACCACCTTCACCATGCCCGCTCAAGATGTAACCGTCACCGCCAATTTCGAAGTGGGCGCTCCTCACGGCGTGGCAGTACGGGATTGGTACGACCTGGATGCCCTCAGAGACGACCTGCAAGATAGCTACGTTCTCATGAACGACCTCGATTCTACTACTGCCGGTTATATGGAACTGGCGACTGAGACAGCCAATGAGGGACGGGGGTGGGAGCCAATTGGAAGCGAGGAATTCCCATTTGTCGGCAGTTTCGATGGTCAGGGTTACGAGATAAGCGACCTCTTCATCAACCGCCCTGAAGAATCGAATGTGGGACTTTTCAGTGTGGTCGATGAGGCAGGAGTCATCAAAGATATCGGCGTGGTTAACGCTGATGTGACTGGTGGCGAGGCGGTCGGTATTCTCGTGGGAAGAAATTGCGCCGATGTGAGCAACTCCTATTCCACCGGCAGCGTAGCTGGCGATTGGCATTTTGGCGGTCTGGTGGGACGAAATTGGCTTGGTACTGTTAGCAACTCTCATTCCATTTGCAATGTGACTGGTGATTACGGCGCTGGCGGCCTGGTGGGAGGCAATTTTGGCACTGTGGATCGCTCCTATTCCACCGGCAGTGTAAATGGCAATTCATCCGTTGGCGGTCTGGTGGGAAGTAGTACCACCGGCACCGTGAGCAACTCCTATTCCGCCGGCAGCGTGGCTGGCGGTGAGTATATTGGCGGTCTAGTGGGATATAGTACCGGCGCTGTGAGTGACTCCTATTCTGTCGCCAGCGTGACTGGCGGTGGGTCTGTTGGTGGTCTCGTGGGTTTTGATTATGGGACTGTGAGCAACTCTTATTCCACGGGCAACGTGACTGGCGACTATGAGGTTGGTGGTCTAGTTGGACAGAATGCTGGCAGTGTGAGCAGTTCCTATAGCAGCAGCAGCGTGAGTGGCAACTGGACTGTTGGGGGTCTAGTGGGGGGAAACCCGGGCACAGTGACCGACTGCTATTATGCCGGCAGTGTGACCGGCAACCTTGATGTTGGTGGGCTAGTGGGCTATAGTGAAGGTGAAGACAACGTGAGCAACTCCTTCTGGGATATCCAAACCAGCGGGCAATCCACTTCGGATGGCGGGACGGGCAAGACCACGGCGCAAATGGAGGACATCGCCACCTTCTCAAGTGCAGGCTGGGACATAACCGCAGTCGCCAATCCTGGCGAGCCCAACCCTTCATATATCTGGAATATCGTCAATGGAGTGACCTATCCCTTCCTGAGCTGGCAGCCGTAAGAAGTGGTCAACTCTACTTCACAATGAGATTACTTCCTCCCGATGAATCGGCACTCGCAAGGACGAGAGAGGGGTACCCACAGTATCAGCACGAGTTACGCCTGGCAACGGTACTAACGAACTATTGACTTCCAGCCTATGATACGTCCACAATAAACACCCGTGGAGATACTCGTGATATTCCTGTTCGCCATCTTGGGTCTGCTAGTAGGCAGCTTCCTCAATGTGTGCATCGACCGCCTCCCTCAGAATAAGTCCATTGCATATCCGCCATCTCATTGCGAAGTCTGCCAGCACAAGCTATCCGCCAAAGACCTCATCCCCGTATTTAGCTACCTCAGGCTTCGTGGTCGTTGTCGGTACTGCCAGGCCTCTGTACCCAGGAGGTTATTCTGGGTGGAACTTGCCACCGCTCTTATATTTGCCCTCCTCTACTGGCATTATGGCTTAAGTGTGGAGCTAGGTGTTATGGCTTTCTACGCCTGTTTATTCACTATCATTTTCGTCATTGACCTTGAGCACGGACTCATCCTGAACAAGGTGGTTTATCCCAGCATGGTTGTGGCTTTGCTTCTAGCCTTGCTACCGCAGTCCTGGCTTACTCAAGTGACCTGGCTTACCCAGGTGATAGAGCCTGGGATTGCCAGTGCTGCTCTAGGTGGAGCCATCGGCTTTGCTATATTCCTTTTGATCGCCCTGGTCTCCCGTGGTGGCATGGGTTGGGGAGATGTCAAGCTGGCTGCCTTAATTGGTCTGGCTACCGGCTTTCCTCTGGTCTTTGTTGCCATTATTATGGGAGCTATCCTCGGTGGCATAGTGGCCGTGCCTCTGCTGATAGCTAAAAAGAGAAACCGCCGGCAGACAGTTCCCTTTGGTCCCTTCCTTGGCGTGGCCGCCATGATTACATTGCTCTGGGGAAGCAATATACTAGGCTGGTACCTGGGATTGATGTGACTCAGAACCCGCTCATTTTCCTCTGAAGAGGGCAAAGAAACGGTCTTGATATTCCGGGAATAGACCCCAGCGGTTTAACTCAGACACCAACTCCGGGGCTCGGGAAAGGTTCCGACTTGCTTGCTCAAAAAGCTCCTCAATGTAATCCCGGGCACCCTCCGGTACTCCACTGGCATCCATGTCCAAAAAGCCCCGGCGATTAAATTCGGCGACATTAGTGCGAACTGACTTGGTAGTCAGCTCATAGATGAACATGAGCAAGGACACATCCCACACTTCCTCCACCCCTCTGATTATGGTGCTCAAGGGGTTATGTTCCTCCTCTATTTGGGAGCTGAGTTTACTTATCACCTGATTGATAGGCTCGGAGACAACGTTCATCCCCTTCGGCTCATTCTTATATCGGTAAAAGATGCCCGATTCATGAGGACGCTCGCGAGCCATCATCGCTATGTATTTTCTTGCCTGCTCGCTAAAGCCTTCTATATTCACCAGGTAAGCGGGAGTGACAATTTTGGGCCTTTCCGCAATTACCTTCCCGTCCCTCACCACGCTAATGTTCCCAACCAGTTCCGTGACAACGTAATAATCAACAACAGAGCTACCAAAAGTCGACAGGTTCTGCTGCGGTCCCCGGACTAATTCCGTGTTCTCCAGGGCATACTTGATTCTGTCATCTCTCTCCATAATAGACCTCAATTCAACTTGCTATACTGCCCTTCGCTCCTCATCGTTTTCTAAACTAATCGCAGAAAGCTCACACTACATTGTACCCGCAAAAATCGTCTAGTTTCCAATTGGCGGGTCTCCACCAAAATCTCTCGATTTTCGTGGGTTAATTTAAATAAACATCTTGACCGTATAAAAGTTGCGCCTTACCTTATCCTTGCCGGCAATTATGCTGCCCGCTTCGGTGCTGTGACCGGGAACAAGGTATTCCACATCAAGCTGAGACAGCTTGTCAATGCTCTTCTTTAGCAAGGAAGGGCTGCCACCAGGGAAATCAGTCCTGCCTATGCTGCCGGCAAAGACCACATCACCGCTGATCAATATTTTGTCCTCTTCCAGATAGAGGGAAACAGAACCGGGGGAATGTCCAGGGGTAACGAAAACCTTCACTGCCACCTTGTCGTTTCTAGCCCCCAGAGACAAATCACCATCTCTGAGATAGAAGGAGGGATTAACCTCCGGCGGCTTGCCGCCGAATGCCTGAAAGAACATCTTCCCCATCGTGCGATAAAATTCATCCTCCTCACGGGACAAAGTAAACAAAGCACCGCTTTTATTCACCACCGCATCGGTGGCTTCAATATGGTCAGGATGGCTATGGGTGCCAATCACCAGACCAATATCCTCAATCTTGAAACCATCCTTTTCCATAGCCTCACTCAGGGAATCAAAACAAGGCTCCCCGAGTTCATTTCTAACGTGCCCGGGATCCACTAATACGTGCGGATGCTCTCCTCTTAAGACCGAGGGCCACAGAACGGCATTGCAGTTGTTGCCCCTGCCTTGCCATACATAACAATAGAAATACTCCGCCAACTTCACAGACTTATGATAAATCATAGCTTGAACCTCATTAGTATTATAGGCTAAAATGCATTGTCAGTGCTAATCGTCGTTGCCCGTCATTGCGAAGCACGGCAGGGTTGAAGCAATCTTAAAGAATAGAGACCTGAGGTAGCTTCGCCCCGGCAAGACGGGGCTCGCAACGACATAGCGAAAGAGACTCAGATGAGTGAGCTAAAAAGTGCCTGGGAAGTTGCTCAAGAGAGAGCAAATAGATTGGGTAAGCTGTCAGCCGAGGAAAAGGAACAGCAAGAAAGACAAAGGTATCGCCAGGCGGGTCAGGCGCTGGCACAAAAATGGCTTGACAGTTCCCAACGACTGGATGTTACTGCGGAGCTAAATAAGCATGAAGAAAACGAGAGAGAGATAATGAAGCAGGCCATAATCGAGCACCTGATAGAGACCATCGGGTTTGCCAATACCCAGACCATACATAGTGTGAAGAAGGTAATCGAGGCGATAAGCAGCTTAAAGCCTGAATTGCAGCCCAAAGCAGAAGAAATGGGACAGCTTGTTCAAGAATATGAATTGGCAGAACAGAAGATAAGGCAGGAACTAGAAGGCAACTACAAGGAAACCCTGCACCAGTTGAGAATCTCAGGAACAGCAATAGATGCTATCAATATGGAAGATAACGACCGATGGCAACTAGCTCGACAGGAGCTAGTTGAATCTCTGGCCCCGAGACTCAACGCTTTGAAGCAAGCATTAGTTGGCTAAAACGGAAAGCCAATCATGGGGCCCCCAGTGTGAGCGTCTGCTCGTACTGTGCCTTGCGGCGGTCGTAGTCGGTCTGGATGGCCAGGACTCTGTACTTCTCGTGGTCGATGCCGCAGCGGCGGTCGGTGGTGGTTATGACGTCGTAGAGGCGCTGGACGACGTTGGTCGGGACGACGATATGATCGCCCATAGCTTCCAGGGTCTCGTGTCTGAGTAGTGCGTCGGCTCTCTTGGCTGCCTGGTCGGTTTCCTCCAGGTTGGCGTCGTACTGCATACGGAGGTTGTCTATGCCGAGGGCCAGGAGGTCCCAGTCGAAGGCTGCCTCCCGGACGTGGACGGGTGGCTCGTCCTGGGTGTCTCCGCTGACCTGGGTGTGGTTGGTGGTAATTTTTTTGGTAAAAATGCCGGCGTAGATGGGATGCGAGCCTGGCTCGTTGTTGTAGTCGTAGGACGATGACTCGCTGGCCAGAAGGTCTTTGGCGTAGCAGATGGCGCCGGTGGGAACCAGGCCGTCGGTGACGAAGCTTAGCAGGCGCCTGAGCTGGGTGTCGGCCATGGTGCCGCCCCTCGATAGGAACTTGGGGTAGTAGTTATTCATGGGGTTGCTCTGGCTGACGGTGCCGTTGTTCCACAGGCGTATGCCGAGTCTGCCCAGGAATTGATACAGGATCTCCCAGACCCGGCACGGTTGGAACGTCGTGTAGTTCCAGCGTAGCGAGTAGCGAGCGGTCCAGGCTGAGGCCAGGCCCCAGAGGTCGAGGCAGCGCAGGGTGAGAGCTGAGCGGTTGGGCTCGGTGGTGTAGTGCCAGGAGTCTATCCAGTAGGTGAGGTTGTCCAGTGCCTCGTTGCCGGCCGTGGTCTTATAGCCTAGCCGGAGGTGAATTTCGCTGCGGAAGCGAAGCGAAGCGAGCTCCCCCTCTCCCGGGGAGGCGAAGTATCCTTTGGAGTTGTCGAGCTGGAGGACAAGCGAACCTGGCTTCTGGTGGCCGATGACCTGGTGGAGCTGCTGGATGTAGGGGGTCAGGTCCAGGGGGTCGGCGGCTGGGCGGGCAGCTCGCCATACCCCGCCAGGGGTAGAGAGCCACCAATGACTATTGGTGGTCTGGAGGCGCAAGCCGAAAGGCGAGCTGAGGTCAAGGAAGGGCTGGGGCTCGGTGATAGTGGCATCGGACCAGCTGGCGTCCTTGACCAGGTGGGCCAGCAGGGGGCGGGTGTAGGCGGTGACTCCTGAGTAGTCCTCGACGACTGTGAGCTGGATGGTCTCGTACGCCTGGGCGGCGTCTGGTAGGTGACACTCCGGATATCGGAACGCCGTGACGACGTCCTCGTCTGCGGTTAGCAGAGCCCGCAGGGCGCCGAAGTTGTAGAGCTCGCTGAGCCTGGTGGCATAGAGGGCGTAGCTGACGATTCCTGTTCCGGCGTCCGTGTCTTTGCCGGCCAGGACGATGGGGAACTGTCCCTCCTGGTAAGTTGCCCCTATCCCGTAGGTGGTATCGAGGCCGTGGTTGTAGTAGTGCTCGGCGGTGTCCTGGTCGGCCGTGTCCAGGACCACTGCACTGACCTTGACCAGGGTAGCGGCAAAGCAGACTACGGTGGTGGTGCTGCCCTTCCAGCAAGCGGCCATAGAGAGCACGTTGGCAATGTCTATGAGCTGAGCGTTGCTCCAGTCCTGGCCATAGTTGTGTGAGTAGTACTTCCATAGGACATTTGTACTGGTTCTGTAGAATATGTAAACCTTGGCGCCATACGCCGCTATGGAGCAGGGACCGGCGCAGTCGCTGGCTATCTCCGTCCACTGGGAATAGTCGGAGCTGGGGCCAGGGTTGGTGATCTTCTGATAAAGGAGGGTACTAGACCCTCCACTACGAATCCGGTGCATAGAGCCCTGGCCATCGATGGCTATGCCGTGATGGTTGTCGGGTTCTTCACCTTCATAGAGCCTGGTCCAGGACAACCTCTTGATGCCGGCCTGGTAGTCATAGACCTTAGCCTCGACGTAGGGCAGGCGGTGCGGCTTCTTCTGAGCTGCTAAGAGCGTGGCAGTGATGCCGGTGGTGCCCTTGGCTGATAGGCTGCCGGTCCCGGAAAAGGTGGCCTTGGCGATGACGATGTAGACGGCCCTGGCTGATAGCGTGCCCTCTCCTGATAGGGTGGCTGAGCCGGTGATGGCGGCGGCGACTACCGTGGCGGCTGCGGCGAGCTCACCGGTGCCGGCGGCGGTGGCGCCGGCTCCCCTGATTACGACGGCGGCTGCCGATAGGCTGCCTGTGCCTGAGAGCGTAGCGGCGGCAAGCCTGATGGCGCCGGCCTTAGCGGCCAGGCTGCCTGTGCCCGACAGGGTGGCCGCGCCAGAGAGGGGGGGCGTGATGACGGTGGCGGCGGCGGCCAGGTCGCCGGTGCCGGCCATGGTGGCCGTGCTTGACCTGGTGACCAGGCCTGCTGCCGCGAGGGTTCCTTCGGCTGATAGGGTGGCTGAGCCGGTCCTGGTCCGCTTGCCGGCTGCCGCCAGGGTTCCCTCTCCTGACATGGTGGCGCTGGCTCTCCTGGTCGCTGTGGCGGCTGCCGCCAGTGTGCCTTGCCCGGAGAGCGTGGCGCTGGCTCTCTTGATGGCTTCGGCTGCCGCCGCCAGGGCGCCGGTGCCTGACGTGGTGGCCTCGGCTGCCCTGATGGCTTCGGCGGCGGCAGCCAGGGCGCCGGTTCCGGAGAGGGTGGCTGCGCCGTAGAGGGCGAGCTGCCAGCCGGCGGTGAGGGTAGGGAGGTCGTACTGGGTGCCGTCGAAGGAGCCGGCGGGGTCGGGGAAGGTGAAGCCGGCGTAGGAGACGCTCTTATACTTCCTGGTGTTGCCCGAGTCCTCCCAGTAGCCAGCAATCGCAGCATCGGAGATGAAGGATAGCCAGTAAGCGGTTCCCTGGGTTATTGGAGTTGCAGGGAAAGGAATGTCGTTCCAGCCGGCGGCGACGGCCTGGCCGCTGTTGACGGCGTTGAGTAAAGCTCCCGGGCTGCCGGCATTGTCGGCGTAGACGGCGACCTTGACGTTGCCGGAGCCGGAGCACTTGATACGGAATAGATCGATGACACCGGTGGCGTCGGCGGTAAACTTATCTGTCCAGTGGTAGTTCGCGGCGAGGGAGGCGTCGATCGGGTGGTCGTCCTGGCCGATGATCTTGTGGACGTTGGTGACCTGGCCGGCTGCGGAGAGGGAGCCTGTACCGGAGAGGGTGGCGGAGGCGGTCTTGACTTCGCCTGTTGCTCCTGTGGCGTAGAGACTATAGGTGATCCCAGCCATCCAAGTATAGGTTGCTTGGTCATCAGGGTCTATGTGTTCGCCACCAACATAGTATTGTCCTGCACCGCCGCTTCCGCTGGCCTCTATAAGACCGCCACTGCTATAAAAGCCAAGGTAGTCTCCGATCTGAACAGCTAGGTCTAAACCAGGAAAGGTTTGCTTTGAGCCTGCCGTTACGTTACCTATTTCTACGCTATCTCGGCACTTGTAGGTGGTCCCACTGACAAGGTAGAATGTGCCCACTCTCACACCTGTCATATTGGTGTTGGCCCAGATCTCAATGGTATTTATTCTGCCAGAGGCATTAGCGGGATTATCCTTGAGAATGATGGTATAGCCGCCACCGCCAGTGGCTGGCCTGTCTACCGCTGCAGAGCCAATATCAATGAGTGCCATCGTCTACCTCACGGCACGAGGCTAAAGCCTCGCACTACAGGCGGGTCCAAGTCCCGCCACTACGGCTCAGTCCACAGTCACGTCGAGGTCTCCGGCCTCGAGCTTAAAGGTGTCTCCGTTGTTGATCTCCTTGCTGGCGTCCAGGGGCGTCCACATGAGCATGTTGCCGGCGGTGAGGGCGTCAAACAGGGCCAGGTGGGTTACGGTGCCCCAGTCCGCGGTGGCCTGCGGAAAGGTGATGTCGGCGCTGTTGGATGACGCTCCGCCAGAGGCGGCGCTCAGGCCGGCGGCCTGCCTGGCATAAGAGCCTCCGGAGACCTCAGTGCCTCCGCCGGCGTCGCTGGGTGCGGCGGTGAACAGGCCGACGTAGACGGTGGCCGGTGGGGTGTAGGCCTGGGCCCGCAGCATGTGGTCTATGATCTTGTTCTCCATGAAGTCGGTGAATTCAGCCATTGTTGTCCTCCTTTGTTGGACACAAGATGTAGAGGGCGAGGCCGGGGATCGGCGCCGCCCGTGTCAACATGTTGTGTCCGTTTGGTTTCATTATTGGTCATTACTGTTCATCATTGTTCATCATCTTGCATCAAAATAGCACTACTTTGATGATGCAGCATATAGCAAGCCAGACCAGGATCCCCACGGCCCGGCCGAACATGTAGTAGTGATACTCATAGAGGGGGTTGCCGTTGGCCTGGTAGTCCGCGGGCATATCCCAGCGCGGCTTCCAGGGACAGATAGCCTCGCTTATGCCTATGAGGAAGGCGTGCCCTTCCTGTCCGGATGAGAAGATGCCGTCCGGGCCGAACGTTTTGCGCAGGAAGTCAAGGAAGGTCATCGACTAAATCCAAAGCTCAAAGTCCAAATGACAAGCCATGTCTAGTCCTCCTTCTTCTCCTTGACGTGGGTTATGGTCCGTTCGGC
>Ga0315544_1001355_pt1 | contig 19278 bp, 17 predicted proteins | sample SalMarSW160130MG_2_FD_202543 | JGI IMG/M metagenome (GOLD analysis project Ga0315544, IMG submission 202543) | Salt marsh sediment microbial communities from the Plum Island Ecosystem LTER, Massachusetts, United States - Salt Marsh Sediment SW1601-130 ... | reverse complement strand
CGAATTTATGGTTCCCAAAGGGTCCAACTCAGGCGTGTATTTTAATGGGCGCTATGAGATTCAGGTCTTCGATAGCTGGGGCGTGAAGAAGCCGAAGTACTCCGACTGCGGCGGCATCTATCAGCGCTGGGATGATAGCAGAGAACCCAAAGGTTACGAAGGTCATTCTCCGCGGGTCAACGTATCGCGAGAGCCGGGACAGTGGCAAATGTTTGATGTTGTTTTCCGCTCTCCGCGTTTTGACAAGAAGGGACGGAAGATTGCGAACGCCAGGTTTGAGAAGGTTGTCCATAACGGGAAAGTTATCCATGCGGACGTCGAGTTGAGCGGGCCGACGCGGGCCAGTGCGTATAACGATGAAAAACCGACCGGGCCGTTGATGCTGCAGGGCGACCACGGGCCGGTGGCGTATCGCAATATCCGGATTGAGCCGGCTGGGCCAAATCCGTTCTTTGCGATGGATACCGCAACAAAAGACGACAAACACAAGACTGCAAAAGAGCAGGTGGAAATGGTCAAGGAATTAGGATATGCGGGAATTGGATGCACGGCCGGCGAAGGACTCGGTGAAATGCTCGAAGAGCTGGATAAGAACGGCTTGAGACTGTTTGCCGTTTATCTTGGTGCGAATATTGACGCCGATCAGCAGAAATACAGCCCGGAATTGAAAGAGGCAATCGAGGTATTGAAAGGGCGCAATGCGATTCTATGGCTGTTTGTGCAAAGCAAGAAGCTCAAGCCCTCTTCGCTGGAGGGGGATGTGCGCGCGGTCCAAGTCATCCAGGAGATTGCAGATATGGCGACCAAATCCGGATTGCGGGTGGTACTGTACCCCCACACCGGCTTCTGGGTCGAGCGGGTAGAAGACGCGATACGGGTGGCGAAGAAAGTCGACCGCAAAAATGTGGGAGTCACCTTCAATCTGTGTCACTGGCTGAGGACGGACGATGAAACAAATATGAAATCACTGATAAAATCGGCAATGCCACATCTGTTTGTGGTTAGCATCAATGGTGCGGACAGCGGTGGGAAAGATTGGAAACAGCTTATTCAAACGCTGGATCGCGGCTCCTTTAACATACTCCGCTTCCTTAAAGCGCTGAAGAAATCCGGCTACACCGGCCCGATAGGACTACAGGGTTACGGCATTGGTGGCGATGCTTACGAAAATCTAAAGCGTTCGATGAGCGCATGGCGAAAGCTGTCTGAGAAAATAGCGGCCAAGGAAAAATAGGTCAAAGTTTTTCGTTTATAAAAAACCTGACTATTTCGTAGTAATTTGCCGGGTACTGCACGGGCTTAATACTAATCTTTCATTCCCTTTTTAATTCCGAAGATTTGATAAGTCAGGCACTTTTAATTTTTTCTTGAAAAAATGAGTTCTGCAAAATTGAGGTTAGGCATACTTTGAAAAGAAAAAAATCGTTTTTTGTTTTTTCTTTTCAAACAGTAAGTCATTGTGTAATAATCAGTTAGGTGATTATTTAAGAAAATCAAAAAAACAGATTTTCTTAAATAATATATGCCTAACCTCAATTTTGCAGAAGCCTTCTTGAAAAGCGGTAAGGATGTGTTATTATGTTACTATCTGTATTTGAACGATCTTTTTGGAGGAGATAATCAAAATGGCGCTAAAGTGGTGAAATTTGCTCAAGATATGATTAAGTAGATAAAGGTGCATATAGTAGAATGCACAGCGAAGCCCGTTAGAAATTCTATAACGAGAAATAATAAGGTGCAAAAAAGGGCAGATTTCCCACGGGGTGAAAATATTAACAATTTTTGAAAGGGTTGAACAATGAAAAGTGTCAAGGTTAATGAACGAAGAACTGCAAAAATGAATTTTGAAAAGACAGTGCTTTGGGCTACAGCCATCCTCGTCATTTGGAGCGGCTCAGCAGTGGCCCAGCAAAGCTTCCGCGACCTTGCGAAAGAATACGGGGCCGACTGGTTGGCCGGCCGATGGGTTGCCACAACTGACGATGGTACAGAGATACAGTTGGTGTACAGGTGGGAACTTGATGGGCACCTCCTGAGCGTTGATCTCAAGATGGGTGAGTATGTCTCCCGAGGTATGATCTTTTTCGTGCCGGACGAGGAAAAGGTCATCCAGGTGGGCGTTGACAACAGGGGCGGCAGGTCCAAGGGAACATGGGAAGAGCAGGATGGCAAGCTTATCTCGAAAAGTGAGAATATTGACGCCGAGGGCAACGTACAGAAGAGTGCCGCCGTTTTCTCTAAAGTGGATGCTAAAACGGTAAAAATCGCACTCTACGGCGTGGACCAATATGATGAGCTTAATGATGAATCGTGGGGCAGCCTGGATTTCAAACGGCAGGTCGAAAAGGCCGTAAAGAAAACAGACAAGCAAACCGGCAAACAAAAGAAATCCAACTGACAACGCTCAATAATTACTCCTGCCGGAATATTCAAGGTATTCGTCAAATAAAATAGTGCATTTGGCATTATCTTTGGTAATATATGGAAATGGAAACTCTAAAGCTATTGTGTGATTATTTCCCGACTGCGGTTTTTACCGGCAAGTGCCTGGTTTTCATAAGTGAGGACTGGCGGGTAGAGCTTACCGAGCATAAAGACAGCGATTTCAGCAAGGCCGGCGATGAGCCTCCTGTTATACGTCTCAGAATCTTCAAAAGGGCAATGGACGGCGTGCTTATCGCGGGGCATTATGAAGATTTTCAGCTTGCCTTATTGGGCGAGCTTGCCGAGCAGATTGAAAAATATGTGCAAATGGCGATTGGCGCAAACCTGCGGGAAAATATTGAGTAAATCGCATACAGGATTGTGCATGTTTTTATTTCCCAGCAACCCCCCCAGGATAAACTTGGGGGCTAAACGGAAGCCCTGGGTCGAACCCAGGGTTTATTATTGAGATGGCTAATCCGGTGATTCAGGAAGTTGATGGTGGTGTTGTCTTTACGGCAAAGATTGTGCCCGGCAGTAATTCGCCGACGCGGATTTGCGGGTTGCTCGATGGGATGCTGAAGGTCAAGGTTTCCGCGGCACCCGAGAGGGGAAAAGCCAATCGGTGCCTGCTGAAGTTTTTGGCTAAGCAGCTCGGTGTGAAAAAGAATGCCGTTAGTATAATCGCCGGCAAAACCAGCCCGGTCAAGCATATTCAGGTTTCGGGCATTTCGGCTGATACGCTGCTGAAAAAACTGGGTTTGAATAAATAGGGAAATGGTGGGGCATCCATTCTCAGTCCCGAGAAAATCGGGACTGCGAAGGACGAAAGTCCTACCCTACAGACTGTCAAACATGATTTGAGGTGTTGTCATTGCGAGGACTGCGAAGTCCGCCAGTGGCGGATGGCAATCTAAACGCTTCGTAGTATTAAGATTGCTTCGCTTCGCTCGCAATGACAGGTGTAGTAACAGGATTTAAGTTAATGACGGAGCAATCAACTCTGCTTTCATCAAGTGACATTGAAGACCCGACTTCACTTGGATATATGCTGAAGTTAGCGGGACCGATGGTGGTAACGACCATATCTTTTACCGTTATGCAGTTTGTTGACAGGTTTATGGTTTCGCGGCTGGGCACGGATGCGTTGGCGGCGATTTTGCCGGCCGGTTTTGTCAGTTTCCTGCCCGGCGGGCTCGCCATCGGTGCAATAACAAGCCTAAACACTTTTGTAAGTCAAAATCTCGGCAGAGGTGACAAAGAAGGCTGCTCGAATTATTTCTGGCAGGCGGTATATATGGGGCTGGTTTATTTTTTGGCTGTGGTGGTGATTATGTGGCCGACGGCGCCGTGGATATTCAGAGCGATGGGACATCCGCCGGCGGTGGTTGGTATGGAAGTAATATATTTTCGAATTATGCTTTATGCTCAAATTCTCGCCGTTATTAACTGGTCGTGCGGTCAATTCTTTATGGGCATACATCGGCCGATTATCACAATGTGTGCATCGTTATGCGGGCAGGTGGTCAATGTGGCGGTTAATTACATATTGATTTTCGGCAAGTTAGGTTTTCCTGCGATGGGGATTGCCGGTGCGGGCTGGGGGACATTTATCGGGATAGGAGTTGCGGCTTCCGTAAATATGTCCCTGTATTTGAGCAGCAATATAAACGCAACCTTTAAGTCCAGACGGACGTTAAATATTGACTTTGGCAAAATGTATGATTTGCTGAAGGTTGGACTTCCTGCTGGATTCGGGTTGATGGTTAATGTCGCATTCTGGGGCGTGATTTTGTTCGGATTGGTTGGAAAATTCGGCACCGAGGCGCTTGCCGCGACAAGCGCCGTGCTTTCATATACAAGCCTCTCGGTTATGCCGGTCGTGGGGATGAGCACGGCCTTGACAGCGGCGGTGGGCAAGACGATAGGCCGGGGCAGAAAAGACATAGCGATTAAACAAACCAGAGTTTGTTTGAAGATTGCGCTGCTTTATATGGGATTGGTGGGGATTTGCTTTTTTGTATTTAGAAATGCCCTGATGGCATTTTGGTCGTCCGATGATAAAGTAATCGAGGCGGGAGTTAAAATTCTGATTTGTGCAGCTATATACCAGGGCTTTTACGCTGCACGGACTATTTACAGCGGCTCTTTGCGAGGGGCGGGCGATACGGTTTGGCTGGCAATCATCTCTGCGGTGGGAGCCGTAGTGATATTAGGACTTGGTGGCTGGCTCATAGCTATGTTTTTTCCCTCATTAGGAGCCCTGGGACCGTGGTCTGCCGCAACGGTTAGTATTATCGCGGTGGGATTAGCTAACCGCTGGAGATTTAAGAGCAAAAGGTGGATGAATATAGATTTGTTTAAGCGCCGCGCGGTTAGCGTCCCGATTCAGAACGGAGCGGCAGTTGAATAACATCTTGTATTTCTTATATCGCTTAACCCGTACAAATCAAAAGGGCTGACAGTGGCTGCTCACAGCCCTCTAAGTTTTCTTCTTATGCGACTACTATATGAGGCTCTCCAAAAGCTCGATAGCGTGTACAACAATGGGGTACACCTCAGCCTGTGCTTCACACGTGATTATCCAGTCATTGCTGTCCGGCATACCAGTTTCAGCGCAACCATCAGTTTTTTTCAATATGTCATTTTCCAGTTTATCCAGAGCCTTCTGATAAAGACCGGCGTCAATCATGGCGAGTGTAGCGTTTATCTTGTTAATCAATGCTTTGGCTGAGTTCTTATTATGTAAACTGTCCGGAGGAAGTTGGTTAATCACCGCTTGAACGTTAATAAGCGCTTCCGCTGTGGCATCCTCAGGCGGCATCTCGCTAGTTGTGAAAGAGATGGTGTTAATATAGTCAAATGTCAGATAGCATGTAAACTCGTCGCCTCCGACTATCATGGTCGGTAAATCGGGACCAACCCAATCCTTAACTTCACTGACCGTTACATCAAGGTGGTAGTCATGGTTGGGCAGAAGAGGCCCGGGGCTCCAAGATAGCGTCGTCATTGACACCGGATAGGCTCCGTAAACTTGCTCCCCTGTTTCCTCGTCGTCTATCCCCAACGCCAAGAAATCCGCGGCATCAGCGGCTATGGTCCATGTGAAAGTTGGATTTGTACTTACGCCGGTTTGACCGTTCGAAGAGGGATAGGTGAAATCTACGAGACTTGCGGGAGCCGAAAGGCCAATGTAATTCAAATTAACCGTTTTGAGCAATGCGTTATCGCTGTCGCAAAACTCCAATGTGTAAGTCCCTTCTGCATATTTTGCCCGAAGAGCCTCGAGAGAAGCATCTTTGTCTGGATCGAATACCCACAAACCAGGCTCGGTTTCGTATATTGTTTCTTCAGACACACTCGATGCACCGGGATTGGTCACATCGATATGGTGCAGCGCGCCCGGATCCGAAACAAGAACACTTATTTCAAAGTCCCATGGATAATCACCGTCGGGTAAACCATCCACGTACTCACATTCTGTCATGATCATGACCATGTCAATGTCCAGCGTTCCACCAACAACCGGCACATCTACAAGAACACTTGACGCAGCCACGATAGCGATTAAGATACGCTCGATTTTCTTGCCTCTTATCATTTTTGTCCTCCTAAATTTTTTTTATTCGTTACCTCAACCTAAAATCGTCAATACTGAAAAAACGACATCTGATTTCATAGGCCATCACCTCCTCTCTTTATCAAGCTCAAAACATTTCTGCAAAAAGCGTAAATCTATAGTCGGATTCAGGGCGGGTAGTAAATTACTGAAAATACATAAATCTTCCACCCTGTAATGATAATAGACTGCCCGGTTTAGACAGGTCTGTCAAGAAGAAAATCCCATAATAGAGAGATTTTCTTTGCAGGAGCAGTGAATTGGCCCTAAAAACCGGCAAAATCTTATGAAATATTTGGATTGTAAGTTACGGTCAGTCTTCCCGGCGATACATTTATTTCTTAGGGGTCTGTTTTAGTATCCAATCAGAGATGATATTCAACACAGTGGGAGATATGGTTTCTTCAATCCTGGCATACTCAGACGGCGAACCGGTCTTTGCCGTTTGGAACAGATGATTCAGCCCGGCGAATTCTTTTATGGTATATTGTAGATTGCCTCCGGCTTTAAGGGCCGCTTCAACACCTTTTAAGTTCTCCTTTGGCACCTGTTTGTCTTTTTCTCCATTTATGGCCAGCACAGGGCATTTCACCTTCATTAAAGTTTCTTTTGGATTATAACGCAAAATGGAACTAAAACCGGGCGAGAGCATCCAATCGAATTCGTAGGTATCTACGGATTCAAGCTCTATCTTCTTTCTTTCACTGGCACTGAATTTTGCTAATTCCGGTTTCGCCTTCTGAAGGAGATTTTTGATTTTCGAACGTGCAACCTCTAAATCGTCTTCATGTCTGATAGTGTAGAAAATATTTCTTAAGACCGAGGCCTTAAAAGTAATGGCTTTCTGGCTTGCCCCTTTGGACCGATAGCCATCTGTCCACTGCTTTATTAATCCATCGAAATCATCGCTCAATCCCGGTGCGGCCATAAGAACCATAAAAGCCACATCAGGTGATTCAGAAGCCGCCAGGGGACCGATTACAGCACCTTCGCTATGACCAGTGAGTCCAATCTTTTTGGCATCGATTTCCGGCCGGGTTTTCAAATATCCAACACCGGCAAGGGCATCTCGTTTGAAGTCTTCAAAAGTTCCTTTATCATAATCTCCCGTTGAACGTCCTACACCCCGGTCATCATATCGAAGAACGGCAATCCCCTGCCGGGTCAGGTAATCCGCCAATACAAGAAATACACGATGCCCCCAGATTAACTGGTCGCGGTCACTGCCACCGGAACCTGACAGGAGCAGAACCGCCGGATATGGGCCAGGCGATTTAGGCAGGGTTAAAGTGCCCGCGAGTTCGACTTTATCTGTTATGTTCTTGAAAGAAACGATTTCTTCTCTATATGGATACGGTTTTTTAGGCTCTTGCGGGCGTTTTGAAGTTCGAACAGGAGGATTGTCAACTCTTTCGAGTAAGAGCGGCATACCACCACCATCAGGCCCTATGAATTTACCATCTATGGTCAGCCCATTACTGGAGATTTTTCCTTCATAAGCGCACCTTATATTGTATATATCAAATCTAACATCCATACTGCCGGGTAAAATCAAATCAGTCGGTATATCCCATGCTTCCTCGTTAGGAAAATCCGTGTAGGCAATGAATGATCCATCTTCATTTTTTGAGACTCTAAATACAATTTTGAATTGGCCTGGTTCATTCATCCAGTTACCCACGATAGAAGTATTTGGTTGTACTGAAAATGCCAAATCTGAAAATATCAGGACTGCCAATAAAAAGATGATTGTGATGTTCTTCAACCTGTACAAAATTGTGCTCCTTTCAAATAGATTAAAAAACGGTTAATTTAACAAGAACAATTATGACAACCAAGTGTTACCCTTTCGTTACGGTTTTGTACTTTTTTTGTTATTTTTTTAAACACCACATTGCAGAATGGAAACCCGAAAAGCAAGTGCATTTGTAAGACGGAAGGGATTAGCCTAATCAGTCTTCGAGTCTGAGCAGGCTAATATTACGAATTGCTCCGGCTGTTTGCCAGGTTGCGATGCCGAGCGGCTGGGACAGGTCAACTTCGGCCCGGATGTCGATTTTTCGGCCGGTCGTTTCGATGTTTACAAGCTCCTCGTCATCCAGCCAGGCTTCAATCCTGTTGGGCGTAACGCGCAGGCGAACACGATACCATTTGTTTTCCTCAAATGAGATAAATTTAGTCGTTTCATTGTTAGCGGCATCATAGTAGTCTATGTTCGACAGGCCGCAGACCCCGCCGCCCCAGCCGCCGAGGATTAGCGAGCACGGGTTGTCGGCGACGGGAAATGTCAGGCCGCAGAAAAAGTCGCTGCCACTAACCCGCATTGCTTCGAGTGTGATTTCGTAGTTCATTCGGACCAGCGACCCGGTCCAGTTGACACCGGTCATATCGTTGCCCATTTCCATATAAATTGCGCCGTCTTTTACATAGACATCACCCTGGCCGCCAAAATCAGTAATTTTCCACTGTCCGAGTGACTTTCCGTCGAAAAGGCTAATTTCGGTCTGGGGTATCTCTTTCGTGACGTTAGGTTCAGTCTTTGGCATCACTTGTGAGACATCGGTTTCAGTCGGGGTTTGCTCCTGCGAGACATTGGGCTCATTCGGCGGGGCTGATGGGCTTGAGCGGCGGCATGACCCCAGAGTCAGGAAAGCAAGAAGCAAAAGTATTGTGCATTTGTGTTTGGCATTCATCATATTTCTCCCTTGTAAAAAATCCATTGAACAAAATAACCTCATAATCTATATTATACAACAGGTATTTGCTCAAAGTAACTGGTTTTTCAGCATAAAAATTACGGAAAACACAGAACAACAAGGGTCTATTTGACGATAAGTATTTACTGAGGAAAATACTTATCATTGGGATTTCGTTTCTAAGCAGGTGGGTTTGCAACAGTAATCAGCGGCGAAGGCCGAGGGAATAACTGATGAAAAAGATTTTTGTAGTAATAATTTGTGTTTTGATTTTCACACCGGCTGTCTTAGGGCGCCGGCAGGAGCCCTTAGCCAATGCGAACAAAGCAGGTCTCTACTCAAGGTCAATTGAACAAGTCCTTCGGCTAAGAGAAGATGATGTTGATTTGGCGACCGCTGCTTTGATTGTTTCCGAGCGCTGGAGTGACATGGTGTACGGGCGAAGATGCTTAGCAACGCTGGATGATATGGCTTTGGAAATCCGTGAAAGGCTCAGAAGCGCAAGGCTCAAGGCAACCTACAAAGCGATTCCGGTGATAAACGCGTATTTGTTCGATGAGTTAGGCTTTAAGTCGATTTCAGAAGCAAGTGACCCGAATGACTTGTTCCTCCATACTGTGCTGGACAAGAAAAGTGGATATTGCCTGAGTCTTTCAATTCTTTATCTTTCATTGGCGGAGCGGCTTGGTCTTCCTTTGTATGGAGTGGTTGTCCCCGGGCATTTTTTTGTCAGATACGACAACGGCCGAGTGCGGTTTAATATTGAAACCACCAGCAAAGGGGGAAGCGCTCCAGATGAGCACTATATAAATAAGTTCAACGTGCCGGTAGGCAGCAACAGCATCTATATGAAGAACCTGAATAAGATTCAGACGTTAGGCTGTTTCTTTAATAATCTTGGGAACAGCTATGACGATGTCGGCAATATAGACTCTGCCTTGTTAGCACTTGAAAGAGCGGTCCAGATAAATCCAACATTATCCGAGTCCAGAACGAATTTAGGGAGCATCTACCTGAAAAAGGGTCACGTTGTCGATGCGATATCCGAATACCGCGCGGCCCTGAGAATCAATCCAAACGACGCCAAGACTCACAATAACCTCGGAAATGCATACATGGAACGTGACTGGTTGAACTATGCGGTTTCCGAGTACCACCAGTCGATTAGGCTGGAACCCGATTTTACAGATGCATACAAAAACCTGGCCATAGCTTATTGCAAACAGGAAAGATTCGGGCAGGCGATATCGCAGCTGAAACGGGCAATCAGTTTGAAGCCGAAAGATGCCGACTGTTACAGCCAGTTGGGCGGTGTTTATAACCAGATGGGCAATTACAGGCAGGCCATATCTCAATACAAGAAGGCATTGCAAATTAAGCCGACTCTGGCTGAGGCCTATTACGGTTTGGGGCTTTGTTACAATAAGCTGGAGCTGGTTAATGATGAAATTTCGGCATACAAGAGGGCTTTAGCTGTTAAACCCGATATGTTCGCTGCTTTTGTAGGTCTGGGCAATGCGTATTTCGGGCAGAAGAAATATGGTTCGGCTATCGAGCAGTATAAAGAAGCTGTTCTGCTAAAGCCCGATGAAGCTATGATTCATTATAACCTCGGTGCAGCGTATTCCAATAATGAGAATTACCAGCAGGGGGTAGCTGAATATTTAAGGGCGGTCGAGATTGACCCGGAAATTGGTGATGCGCATTACGGACTTGCTTTCGGGTTTTATCAGTTGAAGAAATATGATTTGGCCTGGAAACATATACAAATTGCCGAGAAATTGGGGGTGGAGGTTTCCAAAGACCAGCGCAATGCCATCAAAAGAAAATTACGATAGAGTAAACTGCACGTAAAATCCGCTGCCAAAAGCGAGATTGCCCCTCCCGGCTTCGCTTGGCCTTGCCAATAGCTAATACCAATTGCAGTTAGAAATTGCCGAAGGGATTCCATATTATATTTAGAGCCTGGATTCCTGCTTTCGCAGGAATGACAAACTCAGGCAATCAGCAATCAATAAATAAAATTGGTATAATTGATGTTTTGTCTGTTTAGTATGTCCCTATCGGATTAGTTTACTACTACCTGAATGGAAAAGGTTTTTAAAGGCTCAACACCTTCTTCCCAGGGTCTATGATAGACCAGTTGGAGAGTCATCTGGCCTGCACTAATGGCCTTGAAACGGAAGATTTCCCAGCCACCCGCGCCCACAAGCGGCGGCTCACCTGTCTGGGATTGCTTGAACTCCGCTTCGCCAATCTGCTCCAGAATAGGCTCCTGGTTTTCGACCTGTTCCCACCGATACCCGGTACTGGGATTTGATTCCAGTGTGATAACAAGAATCCGGCCTTGCTCAAGCTCAACCTGGCTGCCGTCATCTTTCTCATCGACTTTGACCTCTTCAGGTTCAACCGGTGGAATTCCCTCAAACAAATGCTCGGCAAGGACTATCAGGTCCTGGATATCTACTATGCCATCTCCCCAAGGCATCGGGCCTATATCACATAATGCCTCATCCGTGCCCCAGTGGTCAACGATTATGCACATATCGGCGGCATCGACAATGCCATCGCCGTTCAAGTCAACGACCGGGCTAATGACGGTCTCATAAATCATCCAGGTACCACCCCATCCACTGATATCGTTGTGGGCGAAGTACAGGGTGGAACCGTCGGCTGAGAGGCTCGGCGCAATGTCGTAATACTGGGTGTTGATCTTCGCCCCAAGATTGACCGCTGGCCCCCAGGCATCGGACGCAGTCGGCCGCATTGCCATGTATATATCCATACCACCGTATCCACCCGGTCGGTCTGAGTAGAAAAAGAGAACCCGCTGATCGGCGGAGAGGCTCGGGAAACCCTCCCATGATCCACTGTTGACTCCGCCTGTCACCCGGACCCGTGCACTCCAGTTATCATCTCTTGTTGGGCGTGTGGCCAGCCATAGGTCACCGTCACTGAAGTGTAACGACAGGCCATCGGCTGATATGTTTGGATAGGTCTCCATAGACGAACTGTTGATCGTCGGTCCAAGATTGACCGGGACAGCCCATTCGTCATCTCTGTTTGCTCGCCGTGTGACCCATATGTCGCCACCGCCGTGTCCACCGGAACGTGCCGGGGTGCCCCAGGGGCTGACATCACTGAAGTAGAGTTCCATGCCATCAGCCGAAATGCAGGGCTGGCTTTCACATGCTGAAGTGTTTACATTTGGACCGAGATTCACCGCCGGACCCCAACCGTCTTCCGGCGACTGGCGCCGGCAGACCCAGATGTCCTCTCTGCCATAGCCCCCGGGCCGGCTTACGGACATAAAGTATGCCTCCAATCCGTCGGCGGTCATTGTGAAATCTCCCGAAGTGATCCCGGGCGTATTTATCGGCTCAGGAAGTGGCTCCATATCCCCGAAGGCGAAATCCGCATTCGCAACTTCGATAGCCAGTCCTAATGCCAAAACCAATACGAGTGAAATTGTTTTTTTCATCTTATTCGTCTTTCAAGTCCTTTGGATGTCCTAAAGCTGTACATTGTGCGCGCACGTTTTTCGCCTTAGAAATGTATTTACGAACACTACGCTGCTTGAATGTCATTTGGAATATCTCCTCCAAAATGGTCATCATATGCGAATACTACAATATAACATAACCTCAGTAAATTTCAAGAGAAAAATCCATAAATCACAAGAAATCCTGCGGCTAAATATTGGGAATAGTTAAATTTCACTTGACAAAATAGTGCTCGTTCACTATTAAGGCTGTTTCTTTAGTTTTTGTATTTGGTGCTTTTTAAAGATTGTATGGAGTAATTGAGAATGTTACCTAAGAAGAAGACCAGTAAGTGCAGGACACGTACTCGTCGCAGCCATCATCGTCTAAAGGCTGTGAACTATTCGGTCTGTATCAAATGTGACCAGCCCAAGCTGCCGCACGCAGCGTGTGAAAATTGCGGTTACGTTAACCCGAAAATTACGTTGAAGCTCGGTGAGGAATCCAAATAAAGGCGGCCACAAGATGCGAATAGCAATTGATGCAATGGGAGGTGACAATGCACCGGATGAGATTATCGCCGGTGTGCTGCAATCTATTGAGTCGCTGTCTGAGGACGACGAGCTGATACTCGTCGGTCCCGAGGAGATAATAGAGGCACAATTACCCTCTCTGAAGTCGCGCAAAGGTGCGGTTAGCGTGGTTCATGCTCCAGACATTATTGCTATGGACGAGGTGCCGATAGGGACCCTGCGAAAGAAACCCAAAAGCTCAATCGCTGTTCTTGCGAAATTGGCTAAAAGGGGACAGACTGATGCGGTAATTTCCGCTGGTAATACGGGAGCTTGTGTTGCCGCCTTCCAAATGAGGATGCGGAATCTGTCCGGTGTTAATCGGCCGGGGATAGCGGTTGTATTTCCCACGCCTGGAGGCCCCGTAGTAATATGTGATGTCGGTGCCAATATTGCCTGTAAGCCGATACATCTTTATCAATATGGTGTTATGGCAGGCGTATATTCAAAACATCTGCTTGGGATTGAAAACCCAAGGGTTGGGCTTATGAGCATCGGCGCCGAAGACGCAAAAGGTAATGAGGTCGTAAAAAAGGCGCGGGAGCTGATGAAATCCGATTCGAATATGAACTTCGTCGGGAATATCGAAGGAAGAGATATTTTCGATGGTACTTGTGACGTTGTAACTTGCGAAGGTTTTGTCGGCAATGTGATTCTAAAACTTACCGAGGGTCTTGTGGACGGCCTGTTTAAGGCGATAAAGTACGAGCTTATGGAGGAGAAACTCCGACTTGCTATGAAGTTTAAGCATATAATGAAAAGAATCTATACGAAATACGACTATAATACGTATGGCGGTGCGCCTTTGTTGGGCGTTAACGGCACAGCGCTAATTTGTCACGGCGCAAGCGAAAGTAGGACCATAAGAAATGCGATTTGTGCCTCGAAAAGATTCTACACGGAAAAAATAAATAATAAGATAGTTGAATATCTTTCGGATACTTGCGTAAGGACCACTGATGGATAAGCGGATTAACGGTCAGCCCCCCTCCTATCGTGCAGTCATCACCGGTTATGGCTCATTTGCGCCGGCGAAAACACTAACGAATGAAGAGCTTGCAAAGATGGTGGATACCTCGGACGAATGGATTACCACACGTACCGGCGTCAAGGTTCGACATATCACTACCGACAATGAAAGCACAGCATTTTTGGCCACGGAAGCGGCCAGAAAAGCTTTGGCAGAGACAAACCTTGACGCCGGCGAGGTCGAACTTATTATTGTGGCTACTATTACGCCGGAGATGGTCTTTCCATCGACGGCGTCCTTTGTGCAGCGGGCTTTGAAGGCAAAGAAGGCGTGGGTTTTCGATTTGGCCGCTGCCTGCAGCGGTTTTGTTTATGGTCTGTCTATTGTGCAGCAGTTTATAGAAAGCGGCCGATTTAAAAATGCCCTCGTAATAGGCGCCGAAACTTTAACTAAGATTACCGACTGGACCGACCGGAAAAGCTGTGTCCTCTTTGGAGACGGCGCCGGAGCAGTAGTGCTCGAAAAAAGTGGTGACGGACGCAAGGGTATTTTATACAGCACGATGCATTCCGATGGGAACCGCTGGGAAGCGTTAAATTGCCAGGCGTACGGTTCTCGCAACCCTGTGAGCAGACAGTTGGATGACCCCAAGAAAATCTATATGCAAATCAGTGGCAGAGAAGTCTATCAGCAGGCTATTCGGAGAATTGTTGAAACCGTTAACCACTGCCTGGACCATTGTGATTTGACCCTTGATGATATTACGATGCTCATCTCACACCAGATGAATGCAAGGATTGTTGAGTCTGCGGCAAAGCGGTTAAACCTGCCGGATGAAAAGGTCTTTTTAAATATCAGCGAGTACGGAAATACCTCAGCGGCCTCAGTGCCAATCGCTTTTGATGATTGCGTCAGGAAGGGAAAAATCAAACGAGGCGATATTGTCATTTTGGTTGCTTTCGGCGCAGGATTAACCTGGGGAGCAAACGTGGTTGAGTTTTAAGCTTCTCGAATGGAATATTTTGTCTTATGTTGCGAGCAAATCCGGTTTTTTGCCTCTTTGTAAGGCACAGGAAGCTAAGATAATAACATAACTAACCGAAGGAGCTTAACAATATATGAGTTTTAACAAGATGCCGGCACTGCGTATAGGTTCCCTGGAAGTTGAAATACCAATTGTCCAGGGAGGGATGGGCGTCGGCATTTCCTTATCAAATTTAACCTCAGCCGTTGCAAACGTCGGCGGTATTGGAGTTATTGCCACCCCTGGAATCGGTCAGTTTGAACCCGATTGGGACGCAAATCCCAGCAAAGCAAACAAAAGGGCCTTGCAAAAAGAAATAAGAAAGACAAAGGCCAAGACAGGCGGGATTATCGGCGTAAATGTAATGGTGGCCCTTTCAGATTATGACGACCTTGTGCAATGTGCTGTGGATGAAGGGGTGAATGTGCTCTTTCTCGGTGCAGGACTTCCATTAGGGCTCCCTAAGACACTGCCGCTCGATAGGCTGGGTGAGCTCGCTACGAAGTTTGTCCCTATAGTGTCTTCCGCCAGGGCGGCTAAGTTAGTATTTAGAGCCTGGCAAAAACGATACAACCATGTACCCGATGCCATGGTTGTAGAAGGTCCATTAGCCGGGGGGCATCTCGGCTTCAGAAAAGACCAGATCGATAATCCTGACTATGCGCTGGAGAAAATACTGCCGGAAGTGATTACTGTCGTAAAGTCTTATGAAGAGCAATTCAACAAAAGCATTCCGGTCATCGCCGCTGGCGGAATATATACAGGTGGTGATATTCATAGATTCATGGAGTTAGGAGCCCAGGGAGTCCAGATGGGTACCAGGTTTGTTGCAACTTATGAGTGTGATGCTTCCATGGAATTCAAAGAGGCGTATCTGAACTGCAAAAAAGAGGATATTGTCATAATTGACAGCCCCGTTGGAATGCCTGGAAGAGCCATACGAGATAAGTTTCTTGAGCGGGTTTTGTCGGGTAGCAAAGAGCCTTTCAAATGCTCCTGGAAGTGCCTGAAAAGTTGTGATTTTAAGAATGTGCCATATTGCATTGGTCTTGCATTAACCAACGCCAAGAAAGGAAACCTTGAAGAAGGATTTGCTTTTGCGGGAGCTAATGCCTATAGAGTAGATAAAATCATCTCCGTTAAAGAGCTTATTGGGACGTTGGTTGAAGAATATATGGCCGCAGCAATGCAGCGTTCAACGAAAGCCGAATTGCCGACATAAACGGTTAGGCAAATCTTGAAGGCCGGAAAAAAGGAACTCGAAATGAATATCTATCTGGGGAATTTGTCACGTGAGACAATTGAAGACAGCTTATTTATTTCCGGGACAGGGTGCTCAGGTTGTAGGGATGGGCGCCGAAATCGCACAGTTGTTTCCGGTTGCGGCAGAGATTTTTCAAAAAGCTAATGATATTGTCGGATTTGACCTGAGTGCAATTTGCTTTGAAGGCCCCACCGAGCGATTGAACAGCACGACAATTTCGCAGCCTGCGATTTTTGTAATGTCCGCAGCCATATTGGAGGTTCTCAGGACAAGACCTGCCACAAGTACTATAAGAGCAGATGTAACAGCGGGTCTTAGCCTTGGTGAATATACCGCCCTCTATGCCGCTGGGCTGATTAGTTTTGAGGATGGACTTATCCTTGTGCAGAAGCGTGGCCAGGCGATGCAGGCTGCGGCTGACGCCACCAAAGGGACAATGGTCAGTATTATTGGCCTTGATGAGGAAAAAGTCCGTCAGCTTTGTACCGAGGCCGCCCAGGGCGAATTGCTTACGCCTGTTAATTTCAACTGCCCCGGACAAATAGTAGTGAGCGGCAGCAAATCGGCCTGCGAGCGGGCTGAACAATTAGCAGAAAAGTACGGTGCTATAAAAGCTGTCCGTTTAGAGGTGGCAGGCGCTTTTCATACGGAAATGATGTCCAGTGCAGCCGAGGTACTTAAAGAAGCGTTGTCTAATTGTGAGATTTCAGAACCCTCAGAAATCAAAACTATTGCCAATATTAATGCTGAATATTACGAATCAAGCCCAAAAATCGCAGAAGGCCTGATAAAGCAGTTGACTTGCCCTATTCTGTGGCAAAAATGTATGGAACGGCTTTTGGCTGATGGAGTTGAAAAGTTTTATGAGATTGGTCCCGGCAGGGTTTTGACGGCACTTATGAAAAGAATCAACAGAAAGATTAAGGTTGTCAATGTAAGTAGTCTGCAGGCGATAGAGGAATTGTTAGAGCATATACCGAACTGAACGCTGGACTAAGAAAATATCTCAAAACATAATTTGTCATTCTGAGCGCAGCGAAGAATCTCTTATTTCTGCCAGCCAGACCCTTCGCTTCGCTCAGGGTGACAATTTTGTGATAGTTACTAAATATTTCAATTTTATTTGAGCATTCTACTTGGAGATTTTAAGGATGTCGGAAAAAAGACTGGCTGTTGTAACAGGAGCCGCCCGAGGGATAGGCCGGGCGATTGTTCTTGAATTGCTCAAGCAGGGCCGTATCGTTGCCGGGCTGGATATAAATGCCGAGCAGCTTAGCGCGCTTGAGGACGTTGTAAAAGAAGCCGGCTTTACGGTCATAACTAAATGTGTGGATATAACTAATACGGAAGAGCTTACGGAGGTACTTGAGTCTCTGGCTTCCGAATACAGTGGAATCGGAATCTTAGTGAACAATGCCGGCATTACTCGTGATAAACTGATGATGCAAATGAAAGAAGAGGATTTTGACAAGGTCATCAATGTCAACCTTCGTGCCGCTTTTATAGCAACTACCTTTGTAATCAGGTCAATGGTCAGAAACAAATTCGGCCGGATAATAAACTTAAGCTCCGTTGCGGGAATAATAGGACAGGCCGGCTCAAGCAACTATGCGGCCAGCAAGGCCGGGCTTATCGGCATGACAAAGTCGGTCGCACGGGAAGTCGGCAAAAAAAATATTACTGCAAATTGCATCGCACCGGGATTTATTATGACCGAAATGACAGAAGTGCTCCCGGATGCGGTTAAAGACGCTGCAAAGCAGATTATTCCGGTGCGACGGTTTGGTAAAGTCGAAGATGTTGCCAGAGCGGTCGCATTTCTTGCCGGCGACGAGGCCGGCTATATCACCGGCCAGGTGCTTTGCGTGGACGGCGGTATGGCAATGTAAAAAAAAATAAAAAAATGTTTGTAGATGGCTATTTTTGTATGTAATATACCCGCCAATAAATATAATTGACTGTTAGTGGCAGTTGTTGTTAATGGACTCTGTTCGGAAGTTTCCGGAATAAATTCCTAATCTTTAATTAGGGAGGAAAACAAGTGAGTGCTGATGAATTAGATGTTCAAGCAATTGAGGATAAAGTCATCGAGATAATAAGTGAGCAGATGGGCGCAGACAAGGCTGAAATAACCCGTGATACCTCATTTATTAACGATTTGAATGCCGACTCATTGGATACGGTTGAGCTCGTAATGGAATTTGAGGACGAGTTTGATATGAGCATTCCGGACGAGGAGGCCGAGAAGATCCAGACCGTCGGCGCCGCAATTGACTACATCGTCAATATTGCACAATCCAAAAGCTAAGAGTAGCGAACAAGTTTAGTATGAGTAAACGGCGAGTTGTTATTACGGGCTTAGGTTGTGTAACCGCCTTAGCCGAGTCCGCTGATGAGCTTTTCGCTGCGCTGTGCGAGGGTAAAAGCGGCATTTCTACTATCGAATCATTCGATACCGGTGCATACCCGGTTAAGTTCGGAGGCGAGATAAGAAATTTCGACGTAACCAAATACGTTGACCAGCGCCAGAGCAAGCGAATGGACCGCTTTAGTCAGTTTGCTATGGCTGCGGCAAAGCAGGCTGTGGATGACAGCGGTCTTGACTTTTCCAAAGAAGATATTTTTCGTGCCGGTGTCATTGTCGGCACAGGAATAGGCGGTATCAATGAAATTGAAGAGCAGCACAAAAGACTTTTGAAAAAAGGCCCGAATAAGGTTTCTCCTTTCTGTGTTCCGCGGCTTATGTCTAATGCCGCCAGTGGTATCATTGCCATTCGTTATGGCGTGCGTGGGCCTAATTTTTGTGTTACAAGCGCCTGTGCTTCGGGCAATCACGCTATTGGAGAAGCATTTTCCAACATCGTTGCCGGGCGAAGCGATATTATGATAACCGGAGGTGCTGAAGCCGCTCTTACACCGATAGGATTGGCTTCATTCTGTGCTGCCCGGTCACTAAGCACTCGAAATGACAATCCGCAAGCAGCATCAAGACCGTTCGACAGGGACAGAGACGGATTTGTTCTTTCCGAGGGGGCCGGAATTATGGTTCTTGAAGAAAAAAGCCACGCAAAAAAACGCGGCGCAAATATATACGCTGAGATTCTTGGTTACAGCGCAACTGATGATGGTTATCACATTACCGCCCCCCTGCCGAACGGAGATGGTGCCGCGACGGCGATGAAGCTGGCATTGATTGATGCCGGGCTCGAAACAGACAAAATAAGTTA
>Ga0315544_1001353_pt1 | contig 19306 bp, 12 predicted proteins | sample SalMarSW160130MG_2_FD_202543 | JGI IMG/M metagenome (GOLD analysis project Ga0315544, IMG submission 202543) | Salt marsh sediment microbial communities from the Plum Island Ecosystem LTER, Massachusetts, United States - Salt Marsh Sediment SW1601-130 ... | reverse complement strand
TCAAGGATTGGTATGGCGGGACGACTAGCCTGGAGATGTTTACCTTTTCCGCCGGGGAAGCTTATATGATTCGCCAGGGGAGAATAGCGGAGCTATTGCGACCCGTGGTGCTCACTGGTAATGTTTTTAGTACCCTGCAAAATATAGATGCCATAGGCAATGACCTGGAGATGAATCAGGGCGGGGGTTGCGGCAAAGGGGGGCAGTACCCTTTACCAGTTTCCAATGGAAGCCCACATATCAGGATTCGTCATTGTGTGGTAGGAGGAAGATAAGAATAAGCAGCAAACTCTAAATAGGAATCAAGGTTGGAGATGGAACAAAACTTGTCATTGGAGGTTCTTCGCTCTGCTCGCAGGAAAGCTGAGCAAGCTGAGGTTTTTTCAGCTTCTGCTCGGGCCATGACGGTACAGTTTGAAGCCAATGAACTGAAGCAAGTCCAGAGCAGGGAGAGCAGCAGTATTGCCTTGCGAATCTTCAGGGAAGGTAAAATTGGTTCTGCTGTCGCTAGCGGAGGGGGTGGTTGGGAAGCCTTGGTTGATATGGCTGTGGAGACTTCTCAATTTGGCAGTCCCGCCAATTTTCAGTTTCCTTCCTCTCATGAGTATTCAAAAGTGCTCATCTTCGACCCCGAAGTAGAAAAAATAGCCATGGAGAGGATAGTTGAGATTGGGAAAGAGCTTATAGCCAAGGTTAAGGGGCATACTCCTGATATCCTGTGCGATGTTCAAATAACCAAAGGGACAAGCTCCGTCTCCCTGATGAATTCTCAAGGTGGTGAGGGAGGGTATGATAAGAGCTTTTTTAGTCTTGGCCTGGAAGGCATTCTTGTCAGGGATACAGATATACTTTGGGTGGAAGATAGTGAAAGCTCATGTCGGTCTGACCTTATCGGGATTGATGAACTGGCTGATAGGGTGATATGGCAACTTGAAATGGCTAAGAAAAAAGCCACTGTACCTACCAAGCTGCTGCCGATAATTTTTACACCTCACGGAGTAGCCAGTGCTTTGCTGAGCCCGCTAGTACTGGCGTTTAACGGCAAGGCAGTCCTCGAGGGAGCTTCGCCTCTAAAAGACAAGCTAGGGGAGCAGGTTTTTGACAAGAAACTGAGCTTGTGGGATGATGCTACCGTAGCTTACGGCGTGGGTAGTTATCCTTTTGATGACGAGGGAGTGCCCGGCCAGCACCTGCCGCTTGTTGCCAATGGAGTAGTGACGAGTTTCCTTTATGATTTGCAGACGGCAGCTTTGGCTGGCACCAGGAGCACCGGTAACGGCAGGCGGGCAGGCGGTGGTTTCCCCAACCCAGCTATAAGCTCTCTTGTTTTAGAGAAAGGAGAAGTGTCTTTCCAGGCGATGGTGAAAGATATGAAAGAAGGATTAATTGTGGAGGAAGTCATGGGCGCTGAGCAGGGTAATATTCTGGGTGGTGATTTTGGGGGCAACGTTTTGCTGGGATATAAGGTAGAGAATGGTGAGATAGTGGGGAGAGTCAAGGATACTATGATTGCTGGTAACGTATATCAGGTGTTAAAAGAGCTTCCGGGCATAGGGCAGGAGGCAAGATGGGTGGGTGGGACCTTGCAGACTCCGCCTTTATATTGCTCTGGCGTATCGGTGACGACCAAGGGAAACTAGGATGGATATGAGAGAAGTAATAAAGCTTCATAGGCACCCGCGCCCAAGGGCTTGTTCTATGCTCGCCTCCTGGCCGGGCATTGGCGACGTTTCCCTAACCGCGGCGAAATATATTGTGGAGAAGCTAAATGCCACAGAAATAGGGGAGGTTGAACCTGTCAACTTTTTTGAACCGGTGGGTGTCACGGTCAAAGAGAACGTAGTTGAAAGCCCTGGTTTTCCCGAGAGCAAGTTTTATTACTGGCAGTATCCCAAAGCCAGTAAAGGCTTGGTGATTTTTATTGGAGAAGAGCAGCCAGCGTTCAAAGGGTACGAGCTGGTTAACTGCGTTCTGGACGTGGCGCAGAGGTTTAGAGTGTCAAGGGTATATAGTTGTGCCGCTGCGGTAACGCGTATCCACCATAGTGAAGAGATGAAGGTCTGGGGAGCGGCTACAGGTCCCAACTTAGTGGACGAGCTAAGCAAGCACAACGTGATTCTTAGAGGGAACCTGCGCATCGCTGGTTTGAACGGATTAATACTGGGAATGGCTAAAGAGAGGGGGATGGAAGGGATTTGCTTGCTGGGCGAAGTGCCATCGTATGCCACGCAAATAGCAAATCCCAAAGCCTCCCTGGCTGTGCTTGGTATCCTGACCAAAATGTTAGGAATTACACTTGACCTGGCTGAGCTTGACAAGCTAGCCGAGCGAGTGGATGAGGAGATGGATAGGATAGCGAAGAGAGTTACGGCTGAGTTCATTGACCAATTCACCGAGCCCATTTGGGAGCAGGATGAGGAAGAAGAGTGAGTAGTCGGGGAATCCTGGTGTAGGAAGAGCCCACATTGACCGACATAGGTAGATATGCTACCATCGAAGTAGATGTCAGGTTTAGCACAACTTTGTCAGGAAATTGCAGCTTGTCGGGATTGTGAGCTAGCTAAGTATCGCACTAAAGTCGTACCTGGTGAGGGAGCGGAAGACGCGGACCTACTTTTTATCGGTGAAGCGCCAGGCTGGCACGAAGACCAGCAAGGGCGGCCTTTCGTCGGACCAGCAGGGCAATTTCTGGACGAACTGTTGGCCTCAATTGGTTTACGGCGGGAAGAGGTCTATATCGCCAATGTGATTAAGTGCCGTCCGCCCCAAAACCGTGAGCCCCTACCGGCGGAAATACAGAGTTGTCGCAAATGGCTTGACCGTCAAGTGGAGATAATTCAGCCCCAAATGATTATTACTTTGGGGCGTTACTCTCTAGCCCGGTATTTTCCCAACGAGAGCATAGGTAAGGTTCATGGAAAGCCGCGCAAGCTGGGAGACGTTGTTTACTACCCTATGTATCATCCGGCAGCAGCTCTCCATCAAGGCTCTCTACGACGGACCATTGAAACAGATATGATCAGGATTCCGCAGATATTGGCTCAAGGTAAGGACCTGACTCAAGACACAGTTGAATCTCAACAATTAAGCTTGTTTTAGGGCCATGTCCTGGATGAAAGGAAAAAGACCATGCCAACGCATAAATTAAGAGTCATCCCCCTAGGCGGATTGGGTGAAATAGGTAAGAACATGATGGCGCTGGAATACGGCAATGACATCATCGTCGTTGATGCTGGACTGATGTTCCCCAGCGAAGACATGCTGGGAGTTGATTTGCTTATCCCGGACATTAGCTATCTTCTGGCGAGACAAGGAAATGTGAGGGGTATAGTGATTACTCACGGGCATGAAGACCACATTGGGGCACTACCTTACGTCTTGTCTCGCATCACCCCTCCTGTCTATGCTACCAGGTTCACTCGGGAGTTGATTCTCGTGGAACTCAAGCAGCGAGGAGTGAAAACCAGCGCAAAATTGAATGTGGTCAGCCCGGGAAGCAGGATTACACTGGGTAAGTTCACCATAGAGTTCTTCTCTGTTTGCCATAGTATTCCTGATTCTGTGGGATTGGTGATTCACACTCCCCTGGGGACTGTAGTTCACAGTGGTGATTTCAAGATCGATTATACCCCGATCATTGCCGAGGCTACCAACTTCAACCAACTGGCTTCGCTGGGGGCGAAGGGTGTTTTGCTTCTTCTTTCTGACTCCACCTATGCCGAGCTTCCCGGATATACTCCTTCTGAGAGGGTGGTTAGCGATACTTTGGCTCGGATTGTAAGCGAAGCAAACGGAAGGGTAATCATAACGACATTTGCCTCTCTCATATCTCGTGTGCAACAGGTGTTTGACGTTGCGGTTAAACACGGTCGTCGCGTGTTTATCATCGGGCGGAGCATGAAGGAAATAGTGAGCATGGCATTGAAAACGGGTTATCTTGCTGCTCCTCCGGGTATTATGTGCGGCCTGGAGGAACTTAAGACCTTGCCTCATAATCGACTTATCGTGTTGAGCACGGGAAGTCAGGGTGAGCCCACCTCAGCCTTGGTGCGCATGGCTAATCGTGACCCCAGTAGCAAAGTCCAGATAATCCCTGGCGACACCGTGGTGATTTCAGCAACTCCTATACCCGGCAATGAGGCGTTGGTCAACAAGACTACAGACAGCCTTTTCCGTCAAGGTGCCAACGTAATCTATGACAAGCTGGCCCAGGTTCATGTCCACGGGCATGGTAGTCAAGAGGAGTTGAAGCTTCTGCTGAGCTTAGTGAAGCCTAGATTCTTTGTCCCTGTTCACGGAGAGTATCGCCATTTGAAGTTGCACGCCGAGTTAGCTCGAAGTATGGGTATACCCAAAGATAATATTTTTGCACTTGAGAACGGGGACATCCTTGAACTCGGGCAAGATTCAGGCAAGGTGGTTGCCAGAACTCATGTCGGAGTTATCTATGTAAGCGGCCTGATAGCGGGTGAACTGAATGACGCCGTCCTTCGGGACCGCAAATTACTTTCTCGAGACGGCGTCGTTGTGGTGACCATTGCCGTTGATGCTGAAGGCGGTAAACTAGCTGAAAGACCACGCATCATAACGCGAGGCTTTATTGACTCTGGGGAGGAACAGAAATTAATTGAAAAAGGCCGAGACGTGGTGCTGGCCGCTTTAGACCATGACAAAAGACGCTTAAGCGAACCAAAATTCGTCGACGCCAGGGTAAGGGATTCCCTGAGTAGATTCTTCTACGAGCAAGTCCATCGCCGTCCTGTCATCATTCCTGTGGTTGTGGAGGTAAGAGGGAGGAGTTCAGACGTCAGTAGCTAGTAGTCGGTAGGGAGTGGACTTCTGACTACTACTTTTGAGGGCATTGATCCGTGTCTAAGGCAAGAAGCGGGTCCAAGTCGGGGCGGAAGGCAAAAGAAAGCCGGCCGGCGCGGAAGCGATTCTTTGGCTTCATCGCTTCACCGGTGGTACGAAGGCTTATCTTAATTGTTGTAGTAGTAGTCTTGCTGTATGTGTTATGGGACCGCATGCTCGCATCGTTTGGTCATGGATTGATAATAATAGCCATTGCTTTGGGCTTGCTGGTCTCGATGGCGTGGCGGAGGCAGTTCTCTGTAGTGAAGCAGAGGTGGAATTGGGTTCTTGGGGGTATCAGTTTGGCTTTGGCTGTGTGGGGAATCCTTGCTTTCTTCCCGGGGAAAGATATTTTGAAAGATGCCACACTGGGAGGCAGTATTGGGCAGAGCATAATAATGCATTCTCCCAATGTAGTTGGAGGACTTCTGGCAGCTGGGCTTGTGCTTCTGGGTATTGTTCTTATCATTCCTCGGCAGTGCTGGAACGCTGCCAAGGATGGCTGGCGTCTTCTGACCAAAGCTTTTCGACTCGCTTCCAATTTCATCTTCCGCAAGCGAGCTCCCGCTACAGCTACAGCTACTGCTCTCGAAGCTACTTCCGCTGAAGTGGGGGTAGTTGATGAAGTGGAGGCAACGAGAACTCAACGCCGTGAGCGCGCAGCTCCTCCCGTGTGGAAATCGGAACACGAACCAATTCTCACCCCAGGAGGATGGCATCTTCCCCCGACTGATATCCTGGACAAGCCGTCTGAGGTGAAATTGGACAAGGACGCCATTGACCAGCGGGCCCGGTTGATCGAGGAAGCTCTGGCCAGCTACGGTGTAGAAGCCAAGGTTGTGCAGATAAACATAGGTCCTACCGTGACACAGTTTGGTGTTGAGCCTGGCTGGGATAGAAAATATAGAGAGGTAAGAGAAAAAGGGAGGAATGGTAGCTACGAAGCGAAGGTGGAGGAGGTGTCCAGAACCAGGGTAAGAGTAGAGCGCATTACCTCTTTGGCCAACGATTTGGCTTTGGCCCTGGCTGCGTCCAGCATAAGGATCGAGGCTCCCGTGCCTGGGGCACCGGTGGTGGGCATCGAGGTTCCTAACACTGTGTTTGGCTCAGTTGCCCTGCGCGGTGCCATAGAGAGCGTTGCTTTTCAGAAAATTAAGGCACGTTCCAAGCTAGCTATTGCTCTGGGTAAAGGTGCTGGTGGTGAGGCAGTAGCAGCCGACCTGACCAGGATGCCACATCTGCTTATTGCCGGGGCTACAGGTAGTGGCAAAACTGTCTGTCTGAATTCTGTTGTTTGTTGCTTGCTTTTGCACAATAGCCCCGACGACATTCGGTTCATCATGATTGACCCTAAAAGAGTAGAGTTGGTGACTTTCAATGGGGTGCCCCAGCTGCTTGCCCCTGTGATTGTGGATACTGATAAGGCGATAAGAGCTTTGAGATGGCTTAATCAGGAGATGGATAGTAGATATCGTCAGTTTGCTAAGGCAGGAGCACGCAATATCGAGGGTTATAACAAGGATCGCGCACCTGGAGAAGCGTTGCCATATTTGGTGCTCCTCATCGACGAGCTGGCTGATTTAATGATGACAGCTTCCGATGAAGTAGAACAGACGCTTTGTCGGTTAGCTCAGTTAGCCCGGGCTACAGGTATTCATCTCGTTGTAGCCACACAACGCCCTTCAGTAGATGTGGTTACGGGGCTTATTAAAGCTAACTTCCCCACCCGCATCAGCTTCGCTGTTACTTCTCAAGTGGATTCCCGGACTATACTTGACATGGTGGGGGCTGAGAAATTGCTGGGTAGAGGGGATATGCTCTACATGCCTACTGAAGCCGGCAAACCTAAACGTCTTCAAGGAAGCTTTGTTTCCGATGCTGACATTGAGAGATTGGTTTATTTCTGGGGGAACCAGCAGCAGATTAAGGTGAGTTCTGTTGACTTTGACGAGGTGGCTGAGCGTCCCGCAGGTGCACTCCGGACTCTCGGGGCTCCTCCCGACCCTCTTCTGGAGGAAGCAAAGCGCCTGGCGCAAGAATATAGACATATCTCCACCTCTTTCTTGCAGCGCCGTCTTCGTATCGGTTATCCTAGAGCTGCCCGCCTTATGGAAGACTTGCAGCAGGCAGGTTTGGCGCAGGAGCCTCCGCCCGAACGAGAAAGCTAAGCTGGACTAGTGAATCCTGAACAATCCCGACAAGTCGGGGCACAGTTCTAGACCCTAGGTAAATCCCGAAATCCAATTGAATACTAAGACTCATTCTGGTCATTCACATATGGTCTTCATCGTCGTTCCCTGGGAATCATGAAAGTCACCGGACTTGTCAACACCATTCTCCCTAGTTTCCCCACATGGCCCGCGTAGCTTCAACAATACAGACGATGGGGTCAACCAGGAGCTCCCTGACAAGAGTCCTCGAAAGGTTACTTCTTGCTATGGAATCCGCGATGGGAGGGCTAAGCCGATAGTACAGGGCAACAAATTGGGAACCTACGGCGCTTTCCAGCAACACCACATCCCGGAATTCTCGCAACACATCGAGCTGTTCAGCAGTCGGAGTTCCGTAGGCTGCGGTAGCAATAAAACAAAAACCTGGGCTGGCCCCTGCGGCCGTGGTGAATTGCTGGGTCGCACCTTCGATCACGGTGCCGTCATATCTAAGCTGGGCGTTGTACTCATACTTCGTCTTCGAAGCCAGCCCCGTGAGCTTCTCAGTATACGTGCCGTTTCCTGCTGTGGACACCCAGGTGGTATAAAACGAGGCCTGGTCATCGGCCCTCTTGCAGGCAAAACGCACTTCGACCGAGCTGAGGCTCCCTCCAGCATAGCTCATATTCACGATGGCTGAATAGGAAGTGATGTTAGCGGCCGCTTGTGTGGTCACGGTGGGTACCTCGGACGTGACGAAGGTGAGTGTATCACCCGCAATCGGAGTTTCCTCATACTCAAGCTGGGCTTTGAACTGATACACGGTGTTGGAGTCAAGCTCAGTAAGTGTCTGGGCGTGGGTGCCATCTGCTGTTTTAGACACCCAGTCAGTATAAGTCCATCCGGTGCTGGCGGACTTCTTATAGGCGAAGCGTACTTGCGCGGGGCCGTAGCAGCTCCCCACAGTGTAGGCTAGATTCAGGGCGGCAGAGAACACACGGACCTCACTGGCAGGCTGAGTGGCAACGGTCGGAGGAGCCACCCAGGGCGTGAAAACAACTTCGTCACTGACATCGTCGCCCTCGCCGTCGGGATTAGCTGTTGGGTGGTGTGGCCCGCTGGCATCGCCCCACCAGTTGCAGGTGGCGTTAAGAGTGCCGGTGGCGCCATTATAGACGCCGAAGACATCGTTGCCAGAGATGTTATTGTTGTTGGCGTGGCTATTAGAAGCATCAACCAGCGCTCCATTCAGGCGTATGCCATAGTCCCACCCCGAGACAGTGTTGTTAGTGATAGTGGCGACTATACTGCCGTCTGCGCCTTCGACTCCAATACTGATGCCATCGGCGTCTGTTGCCCCACCGCCTGTGAGCTGATTACCCTCAATGGTAAGCTCAAGGCTCGCGCCAGAATCATAGGTGTCGGCACCGATCGCCGCATTCTCATAGCTCCCCGTGTCCTTTATGCCGCTCACCGTATTGGCCACAAACGAGGCCGTCCAGTCGTCCGCGGCATCGGGCTCGGCATATATGCCAATCAGCCCCACCGTTCCTCCATTCACTATGTTGCCGGCGGCCGAGGCGTTGGCGTTATTAAAGATGATGCCTATTTGGCAGTTGGTTATGGTGTTGTTATTAGCTGTAGCGCTTCTGCCCGTCGGTGAGACGTAGTGGTAAAACGTAATTCCTGCCGCCCACGATGTTTTCGGCGCATATATAAGGTTGCTAATCGCGTTGTAATTCACTGTGGCTACAGCATCTCTGCCGACGTTAATGCCATTCTGCACTTCGTCGGTGATAGATCCGCGTCCGGTAATTGTGTTGTGATTGATGTTGGCAGTAAGCTTGTTCCCCATCACCTCGATGCCGTTTGTATCAACGTTGGTAATTCTGGAACCTGTTATTTCCACGGAGACAGCATTGGTGGCCGCTGAGAGGTAGATACCGTAAGCCCTGTCCGAACTACTCCAGGCACCAGTTCCGGCAATGGTGACCGTGTCAACTAACCCACCGGTCTCGCGGTAGAAGATTCCGGCCAGGTAATCTGCTCCCGACGGCTTGGTGGTAACAAGGCTTTCGTCAACTTTAAGGTTCCTTATGGTTACACTGCTGCCGCCGGGAACATTAGCTACGATAATACCAACGATATTCTTCGTACCGCCAGACCAGAACAAGCCAGTGAACACTTGAGTGAGATTGGCGGCCGAAGGCCTTATAACGGTGGTGACGCCGGCACCCTGGAGCGTCAGCGTTTTGTTTATCAGCACCTGCTCATTATATATCCCGGCCGCCACGTGCGCAGTACCCCCACCGGCGACAGCAGCAACACCGTCTTGGATTACGGCAAAGCGAGTTACGTTCCAGCCAGGTGTACCGGAGTCGAAGTCATCATCTACCCAGACATCACCGGGTGGCTGGGCCATCACAGGCGTCCCTGTGGCCAGTCCCAAGCCCAGCACCAGGACCGCGGCAAGCAACAAACTGAATGTCTTTTTCATTCAACTCTCGGTACTTTCGTCCCTTAATCCCCCAGCAACACAGAGGCAAAAGCTCAGGCAAAATATCTCATGATCCCTTTTACTCAGTATTTAGTATACTGGCTGAGAGGGCTTTTGTCTAGGATCTGTCCTGGCCGACCAGATGGGTAACACTGAGCCGCATATTCTAGCGAGTTGTTTCTGAATACACTCTGCGGGGGCAGGATCGCCAGAAGATTGGTGCGGATGGCGGATTACACTCAATAAGCCGTTCGGTTAGCCGGCGATTGAGCTTTTCAGAATCTAAAGGTAGATTAAAGTCGTAAAGCTATTTATACTCTAAGGTCTCGTTGAACCGCTCTATCTCAGGGTTATCCTGGGAGGTTTTGGCTCTGAAGAACTACCTCTAGATATTTAATTCGGCGGTAACTTTCTGAAATTCGCTAATTCCGCCATATGTCTCCCGTGGCTTCAACAATCCAAACAACGGGGTCGACCAGGAGCTGCTTGATAAGGGTCCTCAATGGATCGCGGCCTGCTATGAAATCCGCTACGGGAGGGCTGAGCTGGTAGTACAAGGCAACAAACCGGGAGCCCGCGGCGCTTTGCAGTAGCACAACATCCCGGAACTCTCGCAACACATGGAGCCGTTCAGCAGTCCGAGTTCCATAGGCTGCGGTGGCAACAGGACAAGATAAATCACCTAAACCTACGCCGGCACCTCTGCCTGTGCAGAACCGAGAGATAACACCTTCAATCACGGTGACGTTTCTAAGCTGGGCTTTGAACTCGTACCCCGTCTGTGAGGCGAGCCCTGTGAGTACCTCCGCATAGGTGCCATCCGCTGTTCTGGACACCCAATCAGTATAGAACCAGGCTGAGTCGGTGCACCTCTTGCAGGCAAAACGCACCTCCGCCGAGCTGACGTTCCCCACAGTGTAGCTCATGTGCACCCTGGCTGAATAGGAGGTGACGTCGGTGGCGGCTTGTGTGGTAACCGTAGGCAGTGGCACCTCCTCGAAGCTGGCGGTGACGGTTACAGATTGAGTCGGCATTGTGAAGGTAGTTTCCTCTGCGGTCTCATCACTGAAGTTACCCGCCGGCGCTGTCCAGCCGACGAACTGATAACCTGCCTCAGGTTCTGCCAAGAGCTGGACCTGTGCCCCGGCGTAATAGGTGAACACCCCTTCGCCAGGGATGGTTACGGAACCTCCGGTGGCGCTGGAGATGGTCAGCTCATATTGCGCTGGCGGTGCTGGCTCTTCATGAATTGTCAGGTTAATTTCTTGCACCTTGCCTGACCCCCAAGCAGCATCTTCATCTGCCGCGATGCCGCCAACGTGGAATGTCACCGTGGCACCAGCCGTGCCCGATACCCTGAATATCGGGTTGTAGCCGTACCTCCCCTCACCATCCACGGTGGTCTCCGCCTGTTTGACGTCATCCACCAAAGCCTCCACCAGGGTCCCTTCCTCCACCGGGTAACCGTCGAAACTTACAGTGCCATAGAACTGGTGAGGCATTTCTGGTGGTGGCTCGACGGCATAGGCTGGCATGACACCGCCTGCAATGAAGCACAGCAGGGACAGGGCCGCGAAGGTTCCTATTAGAGTACCCGCGCTTCGTCCTGTCAGTCCATTTGTCATTGTCCGCGACTCCATAATTGACGCTCTCACACTTATGGATAAATTGTTCCGGGCTCTGTCAATGCCACCCAGTAGCCGAGGCCCGGCTCGATCGGGTCCTCATAGGGCGGCCCTGGAATGAAGAACCAGGCGCCATTCTCAAACCTGTATATCCTAACGTATTCCGTGCCACCAAGGTAATCTGTAGCCGGTACATTAGCAGTGGTGGATTTGAAGGCGACCATATTCCAGCCGACCAGCACGTCGTAAGCTAGCGGCAGTTCCGGATGGTCCTCAATCACCGCGCGCATTGAGTTCGGGTGGGCTGCTGCCGCTTCTTCCGTTCTAGTCCACTAGACTGTGCCGTCCTGAGGATCGTGAAGGTGCCAGAGCCTGCCTAGTTCCGCCACGTGTCCCCGGTAGCTTCAACAAGCCAGACAATGGGGTCAATCAAGAGCTCCCTGACCAGAGCCTTCACAACCTCATTTCCGGCTATGAAATCCGCTAGGGGCGGGCTAAGCCGATAGTACAGGGCAACAAACTGGGAGCCCGTTTTGTTCTTCAGCAACACCGCATCCCGGAACTCTCGCAACACATCGATCTGTTCAGCGGTCGGAGTTCCATAGGCCGCGGTAGCAATAAAACAACCGAAAATGGCCAATAAATCATTCAAATTCGTGCCGCCGGACCCTGCGGCCGTGGTGAATTGATAGACAGCACCTTCAATCTCAGTGCTGTTATACTTAAGCTGGGCTTTGAACTCATACTGCGTCTGCGAAACGAGTCCCGTGAGCACCTCAGTATAGTTGCCGTCCGCTGTTCTAGAGACCCAAGTAGTATAGAACCAAGCTGGATCGGTGAGCCTCTTGCAGGCAAACCGCACTTCCACCGGGGCGAAGTATCCCACCGTGTAGCTCATATGGATGGTGCTTGCATAGGAAGAAATGTCGGTGGCGGCCAACGTGGTAACCGTCGGAACCTCGGTAGGCGGCGACCCCTCCTCAAAGTGGGCGGTGACAGCTAGCGGTTGAGCCAGCATGGTGAAGGTGGTCTCCGCAGCGATTTCACTGGCAAATGTGACGGTCGCATCTGCCGTCCAGTTACTGAAAGCATAGCCTGGATTGGCTACCGCTCTTATCCTGACTGTTGCACCGGCTGCGTAAGCACCTTTTTCGGTCACATCAATCGCATCCCCACCTCCGACAGGGTCTGCTGCCATGGTGAGGTTGTAGGCCACGCCGAAATGGGCGGTGACAGTCACGGCTTGATCCGGCATTGCGAATGTAGTCTCTTCTGCAGTTTCATCCTGGAAAGTGACCGGCGCATCTGCCGTCCAGTTGACAAACCCGTAGCCCGCTGCGGGGTTCGCTCTTATGCTGACTGTGGCACCGGCAGCGTAAGCGCCTTCAGCAGCCACGTCGATTGCCTCCCCAACACCTGCAGGATCCGCCGCCATATCCAATTCGTAGACTAGGCCGAAGTGGGCGGTAATCGTTACATCTTGCGACGGCATTGTGAAAGTGGTCTCCGCGGCACTCGCGTCAGCGAACGTGCCCGTCGGATCTGCCGTCCAGTTGACAAAGCCGTAACCTGTGTCAGCTTCTGCCAGTAATTCGACGACTGTCCCGGCGTAATAGGGATGCACCCCCTCGCCAGGCGTGCTTACAGAACCTCCGCTGGTGCTGGAGATAGTGAGCTCATATTGTACGGGTGGCTGCCCCTCTTCATGAATTGTGAGATTAAGTTCCTGCACCTTGCCTGACTCCCAGGTAGCATCCTGATCTGCCTCGACGCCGCCAACATTGAATGTCACGGTGGCACCAGCCGTGCCCGATACCCTGAATATTGGATTGTAGCCATACCTCCCCTGAGCATCCACGGTGGTCTCCGCCTGTTTGACGTCGTCCACGAAGGCCTCCACCAGGGTCCCTTGCTGCGCCGGATCGAAATCAAGACTTACAGTGCCATAGAATTGGTGGGGCATCTCTGGTGGTTCGTCGGCATAGGCCGGCATCACGCCACCAGCGACCAGGCACAGGGCCAACAGGAGCGCGAGGGCTCGCGCTGGCCTGCAAACACCTCGTCCTGCCAATCTACCTATAGCTCTCCGCAACTGCATAATTTACGCTGTTCTACTTATGGTGGATAGATTGTTCCTGGTTCTAGGAATGCCACCCAGTAGCCCAGGCCTGGCTTCATTTCATCGGTGGCGGGGTCCGAAATGAGGAACCAGCCGTCCTCGTAGCCGTATATCCTAACGGGGTCTGTGCCAGCCAGGTAAACTCCAGCCGTTACATTAGTGGTGGACTTGAAGCCGACCATGTTCCAGCCGACCACCACGTCGTAGGCCGGCGGCAGTTGGTTACCTTCAGGCATCTGCGAGCCGGCTATCGTCAGGTTCCGGGCTGCCTCCATGTTAATCCAGTAGGCTTTGTCGTCTGTTATCTTGGTAAGACCGGGTGGACCACCGGGCCGGAAGGAGTCCCAGTGGTCGGCCGTGGCATCCCAGTACCAGACGGCATTGACGTCGTCCATGATGCCAGCCAGCACCGCATCGATATCCGAGCTAAGGGGGATGAGGGGTAGCGAGATGAGGTTCCAGCCCTCGACAAGCGTTATGTTCGCTACATCGAAGTCTCCCTGCTTAACGGTAATCGTGTGGGATGTAAGGGCAGCGTCGGGTATGGTTTTTCCCCCGACCTTCCCCGACGGTTTGACGGTTATCCTGCTAAAGCCGTCGCCAGTACACTCAAGTTGCCAACTACGGGTTCCTGACGTAGTGTTAGCAGCAAGATCGCCGACGACCCTGGTGGCAACCTCACCTGGCTTCAGGGCAACGTAGCGGTCATACGATAGGGTCAGCTCGACAGCCGTCGCGGTCTGGGAGTAGACGTTGGTCACGTTGGCGGTGACTGTAAACCCACTAGTGACATTAAACGTAGCGCCCTCGCTGGGCGCGAGAATGGTCACCTCGAGGACTGGCTTCTGATTAATGGTTATCGTGTCGGGGTCGAGGCGACCCACATCTATAAGGCCGCCGGTAATGAAGTCAATACCTGACGGAGTGACCTTTATATCTACGTCACCACCGCCATCGCACACGAGAATCCAAGATACCTCAACTGTCGCGTTAGTGGCGGGAAGCTCTGCGGCTAAATCCTTGGTGGCAGCATTACCTGCAACTGCCTTCAGGGTAGCGTTGCCGCTTATCTCTATGGTTGCCGTAACATCCTGTGCCTTTGCATTCCCGTTGTTTGTCACGTTGGCAGTGACTGTAAACTCGTCACCACCCATGAAGTCATCACCGTGCGCAGGGTCCGTAATGTTTGCCGCCAGCTTAGCATACTGGTCGGCGCTAACCGGCGTCGCCACCACCGCGAAGCTCAGGACCAGCGCCAGAATTAGCAAAATACTAAATATCTTCTTCATCATTTTCTCCTTTCATGAGTTTTCTATCGCCTTATCGCCCCTCGACCGAGGGCATCGCGGCTTTTCCATGGCACAACTCTCGCTTCCATATTACATCACCTCTTTCATTGAACGCAAGAAACGACCTCCCTTAGGGACCAACCTACTTCAGGTCGGTTGCATCATTAATCATATCCGGTGACCACCGGAAAAGCAACGCGCCGTCTCTAGCCTCAACTGTTTTCCCTCCGCTCTCGGCATCCTTGTCCCTTAATCGCGAGGCAGCATACACGCTAACGCTCGGGACGCAACACCACATAGTGATCTACGCCCAATACCTAGTATACCAGATGGCAGGGCCTTTGTCCAGTCGCGAATTGTCTCCATTCCGTGGGATAGTGTATGATTTCCCCATCTGGCTCCCTTTTGACGCACCGGTCGTCGCCCAGGTTAGTACCATCTTACAGAGAGTCGTTAATGTGTAAGAGAAACAGCCTGTTCAGCGCAAAGAAGGGATTGTTGTGCATTGTGGCGACCGTCCTGGTGATTGCCTTATTCCTGGGCATTCCGGGAAGCCCACGAAGCTGTGCAGGTGAAATCGAGGAGCTGTATTTCTGTATACTCCATACCAACGATATGCATTCCGAGCTCATACCCCACTCGCCGGCAATAGACTACCGCCCCGGAGAGGGAAACCCTGCTATAGGAGGGTTCGCTCGGCTGGCTGCAGCTGTGAACGAAATCAGGGAGGACAAAAGGAAGAAAGGTGAGCCGGTTCTTCTTTTTGACGCCGGCGATTTCCTGGGAGGCGCGCCTTTCGCCTGGCTGGCCCTCGATGGCTATGCCGCAGAGCTTACCATAATGCAGGAAATGGGATATGACGCCGTGACCATCGGCAACCATGAGTATGATTATGGCCCTGATGTCCTGGCGCAGTATCTCCTACAGGCAGGATACCCCGAAGCCCATCAGAAAACACTGGTGCTGGCTTCCAACACGGAGGCGCCGTCAGACCATCCGCTGGCTGCCCGGGGTCTGCACAGGGAGACCGCCATGTTTGAGCTGGGAAATGGCCTGAAAGTAGGAGTCTTCGGCCTGATAGGTGAAGACGCCATTCTGTCAATGGGTGAAACCGGGGACATGCAGTTCCTGGACCAGCACGAGACAGCCCGCCATATGATAGATGAGCTGAAGGAACAGGGTGCCGATGTCATTGTGGCGCTAAGTCACTCCGGCGTGGATGAGGACAAAGAGCTGGCGCGAGAGGTCCCGGGTATCGACATAATCATAGGCGGCCACTGTCATACGGCACTGTTTGAGCCGATTTTGCAGGGCAGCACCATCATTGTCCAGGCTGGTTCCCTGGGGATGTACCTGGGGCAATTGGAACTGGCGTACAACCCCAACACCGGCGAGGTACGGGCGCGCAACGAAGAAAACGACCACCCCTTTCTGATTCCCATAGACAGCAGCTTTGTCTGCGATCCAGAAATCGATACCCTGGTTCAGGAATGTACCGTCGTCTTGAATGCCTACATCGAAGAAGTGACCGGCGGCGAGTTCGACGATGTCATGAGTACAGTAGCCAGGTCTGATTTTGTCCTGTCCAACCTTCCACCCCTTAGTGAAACTGCGCTGGGCAACTTCGTTACGGACGCCATGCGCTTTGTTGTGCGGGAATTTACCGGCAAGAGAGTGGACATAGCAAGTCAGGCTGACGGCAACATCCGCAGTAGCATCTTTCCTGGCACCATGGAACACTCTGGAAGAAACATTTCTCTCTACGAGATTCTCGAAGCCACAGGTGTGGGACGGGGACACGACGGTCGCCCGGGTTGCCCGATTGCGTCTGTCCATCTCACCGGCGAGGAAGTGCGCCGTGTGCTGGAAATAACTATATTGTTGCAGGAATTCATGGGAGATTCTTATTTCCTACATTTCTCCGGCCTGCGGTACAACTACAATCCCGCCAACGCAGTGCTCCTCACCGTGCCCTTCCTAAACCTGCCCATTCCCACGACCCGTGCGGTTACCAGCGCCCAGCTTTACACAGGCGACGGAATTCAACCTGTGAGGGGGGAGGGGTACGTCCCCTTAAGGCGTGCAGACGAACAATTGTACCAACTGGTCACCGACGCCTACCTCCTGCTCTTCCTCCCGCTGGTGACAGATATCCTACCTCAGTTGGAGGTGGTGCTCAAAAACGCCGATGGAGAGCCGGTGCCGCTGGACAGAATAGACGAACTGATAATACATCATCCCGATGGAAGAGAGCTCAAAGTATGGGAAGCGGTGGTGATTTACGCCGTAGCCCAGGCATCTGGAGCGGACGGGGTAGCGCAGATACCTGATTATTATGCAGGTGTTGCCGGGCGCATCACCAAAGTCTGGACCTTCCCTCTGCTGGGGTGGCTTCTTTTGATACTGGCAGCTGTTGTGGCCGGCATAATATACCTGGTCCTCCGCAGGAGAAAGCGCAGGATTTCCAGTGACACCACACCAGTCAAGCCGACTAGAAATTAGGCGTTATATCTCCGGCAGCATTACTTATAATGCTCCTTTGTTGAGGGGCAGCCGAAGTGCTCTTACAAGGACGTTCGCACACTAGGATAGGCACTTCTGGAGTCTGGACACACGATAGACTTCAGTTAAGTCAAGTCAGAAGCAGGCGGGTCGGCCGGCGCAGACTCTGGGACGAGCTCGGTCATCGGGGCGCTTTCCCAGATGCCACTGCGCTTCTGTAAGCGGTATTCACGGTAAAGCCATAAACCTGCCGCAATGGCCCCACCGACGTCTGAGATCGGAAGAGCGAGCCAGACACCGTTCAACCCCATGAATCGCGACAGAATGAGCACAGCAGGTAGGAGGAGAGCCAGCTGGCGCACCAGGGATAGACAAATGGCTGTCCACCCCTTGGACAGTCCCTGAAAGGTGATGATAAACATGATGGCGGGGCCAATCAGAATGAGGGCGGAGATGAAAATACGCATCCCCGGCACGGCGATGGCCAGCAACTCAGGGCTATTATTGAAGATAGCGATTACCTGTGGAGCGAAAATCTCCAGAAGCACAGTGACAACAGCCAATACAACTACAGAAGCGAGCGTACCGTGTCTGACTGCCGCCCACAAACGCCCCCAGAGCCGTGCCCCAAAACAGAAGCCGACAATGGGCAGAAGAGCATGAGCTAGGCCGATAATGGGGATAAAAGCAAGGTCGGCAACACGAAATGCGATTCCCACGGCTGCCAGTGCTACTGAACCAAACCCTGCCATAACTTGATTGAATACTAGGAATACGACAGCTTCTGTAAGGTCCATCAGTGTCTCGGGCAACCCCACACGATAGATCTGAGCTATGATGGACAGGTCGGGCTTGAGGTGATGCAGCTTCAAACGGTAAACGGATCTGTTCCCCATCAGATAATAGCAGCTAATAGCAGCGGCGACTCCGCCCGATATCGTCGTGGCGAGGGCAGCTCCACCGATACCCATCTCCGGGAAAGGGCCCCAGCCGAAAATCAAAAATGGATCGAGGACAGCATTGACTACAGCGCCGACAACGTAGAAAATCATCGGCTTGACGGTTTCCCCGGATGCATGGAAGACGTTGCGGGTCATGACCCGGAAGAGAAGGAATGGTATGCCCCAGCCGAAGTAGACGAGGTACTCCGCCGTCGGGCTTATGACCTCAGGCGGCGCCCCGAGTAGAGCGGCCAGCGGCCTGGCAAAGAAGACACTGGGAATGATGAAAATGAGCCCGAAGATAGCAGTCAAAGGAAAAACCTGTCCGGCTACGTGATTGGTCGCTTCGATGTTCTTTTCACCAAATTGGCGCGATGCCAACGCGTTGGCGCCGATACCAGAGCCAAGACCTATAGCAAATATCACGATATAAAAGGGAAACGTTATGGTTATGGCGGCAATTGCCTCATAGCTGATCCGACCCAGCCAGAAGGTATCAGCCAGGATGTAGAGAGACATGGCGAGCATTGACACCATGCTGGGCGTACCCAGGCGGGGGAACAGCTTGCTCAGCCGTTCCGTACCGAGACGTGCAGTAGTCTCCTGAAGCTCCTCGTATTTATCTGTCTTCATTATCCTTAACGCTAACCACAGCTATGCAGACCGTGACCATTCGGCACAAGAAACTGATGCGGTCGAAAGCCAGGCAAAAGCGGGGGCGCTTTTCAGCGCCCCGCTGTTTCCGCGTTATTTTACTCTTGCATTGGGAGCACCGCAAGTCGCCTACACACCATTCACATTCATACATATTCGATTTGTTCAGCTAGAATCGAGAGAGTACGAGCTGTGTCAAACTATGTTATATTCATGGCTAAATCTGGCCTGACAGATGCGGAAAAGAGAGCCATGAAAGTCATCGGACTAATCGGAGGTATGAGCTGGAATTCCACATTGGAGTACTATAGAATCATCAATGAGTCATTTGCCCACAGACTGGGCGGTCTTCACTCAGCCCGCCTGGTTCTTTATAACTTGGATTTCGATGAGATTCAAAGAGCTCAGCACGAAGACCGCTGGGATGACACAGCTGCTATTCTTGTTGATGCCGGCAATGCCCTTAGGCGGGCCGGTGCGGACTTCCTGGTGATCTGCACAAACACCATGCATAAAGTTGCTGATGATGTGGAACGGGAAGTTGGCCTGCCGTTACTGCACATTGTTGACGTAATTGGAGATGCCGTTAGGGAGCGGGGGATGCGCCGAATAGGCCTGCTGGGGACGAGGTTTCTGGTGGAAGGGCATCTCTATCAAGATGGGCTTCGAGACCGCTTT
>Ga0315544_1001342_pt1 | contig 19403 bp, 16 predicted proteins | sample SalMarSW160130MG_2_FD_202543 | JGI IMG/M metagenome (GOLD analysis project Ga0315544, IMG submission 202543) | Salt marsh sediment microbial communities from the Plum Island Ecosystem LTER, Massachusetts, United States - Salt Marsh Sediment SW1601-130 ... | reverse complement strand
AATTCACTAGATCTACGACCCAGATCACTGCTCTCAATCTGTACCCGTCCGATGAAGCTAATACAAGCTCTCATCGGAGCTGACGGCATCACGATGTCAGAGCTCGGCTCTGCGTCGCTGCCGCAGCGAACTTGCAATTGTAGCCCGGAACTGCCGGCGCGTCAACCCACATGGCTCATATGCACAGCTAGCTCAACGGCTGAGAAACAGACAGCGCGTGAGCGATGAGAATGGGTCGGTACTCCGGGACCCTTGGATCTCCCTACATGCAGTCGTCTCTTTGCTCTAGGGCCGCCGCAATGGCCGGGCACGTCCCCGATACACACTACACCCGAAGCATCGATCCTCGTCGAGCGTGATCTCCTCTGTTCCTGCATCCTGCGAGAACGCACCGAAAGGACAGCGGTCGATGCAGAGGCCGCAGGGTACAGGCCTCGGGATCGTGGACGGCCACGCAAGTCGAGGTGATGAGGGCATCCTTGTAGCGGCGCGGGGCAACGAAGTTCAGGGGGGAGTTCGAGGGACACATACTTCATCTCTGACGCGAGCTATGGTTAGTGTCCCCGAACCACGCCCCGAACCGAGCCCGAACCACGGGGTGCTATGCCTCCGGAATCCGATTTGCGCCACTCTCTGATAGGACTTCCTGCACCCGGCCGACCTCGCCCGATTCGAGACGGACCTTGATGCCATGTGGATGGGTTGGAGAGTTCGTCAAGATGTCTTTTACAACGCCTCTTGTGAGGAGACCGCTACGCTGATCCTGCTTCTGGACGATGTGTACTTCCAGACCCGGTCTGATCTTGTCTCGTTCCGTGCCGCTCATCGCTTTCCTTTCCTGGCAAGATGTCGAGTTCTGGGACGAGTTCTGAGTTCTGGGAGTTCTGGGAGTTCTGGGGACACAGTACCTAACTCGGCTCCGCATCGCGGAATCGAGTGCAGTGCCCCCCGAATTCCTCCCTACGTTAGATGACCTTTCGCACCCAGGCGCTCCGTCGCAGGGCGGCCGTCGCCGCCCAGCAGAGCGCGACCCCGCCGCAGAAGACGACCGCGAACTTCCACCCAACGTGCAGGCTCGTCCGCAGCACCGCGTACTGAAGCCAGAGGATCACGAGGTAGTGGAGGAGATACATCCCGTAGCTGCTGCGGCTCAAGCTGTCGAGGATCCGGATCGGCTTGCGGAAGACCCGCAGGAAGAGGGCCGTCAGCCCGAGCACGACCAGCGCGGCTTCGACCAGGAAGACGTACTTGGCCCAAGGGGTTGCCGGGTTCGACGAGTAGATCCACGTCAGTACGCCGTACGACCCCGCCCCGGCGAGCAGCCACGCCCACCAATACCTGGCGAACGGACCGTCGGCACGAAAGGCGCTCTTTGCCAGCCCGCGCGCGCCGACCGCCACGCCCATTCCGAAGTAGAGGAGGTAGACGAACGCGCGGACCACCTCGAGACGGAAGGGGCCCGGTCCGCCCCACTGCCCGGGACCGAACGTGACCCGCATCGGGAGGTACGCGGCGAACGACAGCCCGATCAGGACACCGGCAAACAGGAGCGGGTTGTCGAGGATCGGGTTGCTCGTCCGGGTCGACTTCAGGCCGGTCGTTCGTAGGACCCCGTACCAGAAGGCGGCCAACAGGTCGAAGGCCAACAGGAGCCAGACGAACCAGAGGGGGCCGGGCGGGTTGAATCCGCCCTGCACGTAGTCGAGCCAGAACGCGCCGAACCCCTGGCTGACGCCGTAGACGAGGCCGTTCTCCAGGACCGTCGGGTAGAAGGCGACCGGGATGATCACGAGCAATCCGAACACGAACGGAAGCCCGAGTCGCAAGAATCGCGCAGCCAAGAATCGAAGCACGCCTTTGTTCTTCAGGCTCTGCCAGACGAAGAGCCCCGACACGAAGAAGAGGAGCGGCATGAAGAACGTGTCGTTTAGGAGCGCGATCCGATCGAACCCGATCCACTTCGCGCCGTCGACGACCGGGCTGAACGTCTGCATGAAGTCGTACGGATTCAGGAAACCGAACGTCACGTAGGCGAGCACGGCGTGGTGAAGCAGGACCAGCAGAACACCGAACGACCGCAGGTAGTCGAACGCCGCGTTCCGCGCGGGCGCGAAACCGGCAACCCGATCAACACGTTCCTCCGAAGCTAAGTCAGCCATTCCCCCCCCCAATAAATCGAGCTGCCTTCCCAATGGCAGTCCGTCCACAGTCGGTCCCCTCAACGACAACAAGCCTACTTGAACTGGCAAGCGGGGCCAAGCGGAGGCGGGCCCGCCCACGTCGGAGAAGGCCGTCGAGCCCGCCTGTCCTCGGGCGACTCCGGCACCACGAACGGTCCCCAGCGTCGCCGCTTCGGCAATCCGTTCGGTCGGCGCCGTCGAAGACACGCGGAGGAATCCCTCGCCCTCTGATCCGAAGAACGTGCCGGGGGCGGCCGAGACTCCCGTCGTCCTGAGCAGATGCAGCGCAGCCGCCTCGGCGAGGAAATCCAGATCCGCCGTCGCGGGCTTACGGGCTCGTCGCCGCTTCCGGTTCGGGTTCGCTGCGCAACCTCTCCAGCATCGCGGCGTCGTATCGGTATCCGAATCCCTTGACGTTGGCGATGCACGCTCCCGCGCCCGCGACGACCGCGTCGATGCGCTTGCGCAGCATGTAGACACACTGCCTGACATCGCGGGAGTCCGCGAGATCGGCTTCGGGCCAGACCCTTCCGACGATCTCCTTTTCGCCCAGGACTCCCCCCTTCTCTCTCACGAGCAAGCAGAGAAGCTGAAAGGGTTTCGGAGGGAGAAACACGGCCTTGCCGTGGACCGTGACGCGCTTCGCCCGTTCGTCGAGCACAAGGGGGCCCTGGCTCCGCATACCCGAAAGAGAGCGGACGACGCCGTGAAGGGGAGTGACGAAAACCGACCGGTGATCGAGCCAGGCCAGGATCATCGCGGCAACGACAAAGGCACTGAAGAACACGGCAACGGCGACCTCCGCTCCGAACAGGCGAATCGTGTCGATCCGGCCCCTCAGACCGCTCAGCTCGAATCCGACGCGGGCATAGCTGGTCGGGCCGTTCCGCGCCCCCGCATTCAGCGATTCCAGGGGAACCGAGACATCGGACAGAAACCGCCCCCCCGCAGAGTAGACGAACACCGTCTCCGCTTTCGACACTTCCTCCGAGACATGAAGCGGGACGACAGACGACCACCCTTCGTCGACCACGTTCACAACGACAGCGGCTTCATGCACGACCTGAACGTACGTCGCCGAGCCAAGCAGCATCAGCTCGACGGCCCCCTGGAACGCTTGGCGGGCGTCGACATCGATCCACGCCTCCGCGGCCTGCGAGCCGATCCACGCTTCCGCCGCTTCCGCGAATCGCACGGCCGCCGTCAGACTCTCATCGCGAGCGTCGGCGATCTTCCCCCTGATCTCGGCGTGGACCACCGCCCCCGCAGCCCCTCCGACGGCAATCGCCAGGCCGATGAAGCCGATGATGCATTGCCTCCACGTCACCTGCTTCCGTCTCGTCATGGTGCCTACATAAGGTACCGGGCGGATGGACGCCCGGCAACACGGGCGTCCGGCGTGGCCAGCTGCCCGGATCGATCGTCATTTCTCTTGTCTCGGCCTGGTTCGCAGCGTGTACGCAGTGAGCCGCTTCGCCCGTTGACGCTGCGATGACGCACGCTTTACAGACCGCCGACGCCTCCGTCGGTCAGGATCATCCGTGCATGGGACTTCCGCTCTGCCGAGCCCCTTCTCCCGGATCGGCGGCTCCGGCCGATCCATGCGGGAGCTAGATGCTCGAATCCCGGCGACCAGGAGGCGACGACCCGTTCCGACTCGAACCTACCGCGGGTGAATTGGCACACATGCCGCGCGTCTCCGAGCAGAACCATCCGACCCCTGGTCGCCGGATCAACCCCGGTTCGCCCGACACGCGAACCGCCGACAAGGCACGTCCGGTCAACCTTCGGGGGCAAGGGTCCAGCCCTCAGGGAAAAAGAGTGCCGAACCTGCCTCGGTAGCTTTGCGGCCGATCACGTCGCTCTTCGGTAGACCGCGGCCATGCGCTCGGAGGACGGCCGCCTACTGTGGATCCGCGTGCGATCACCCTCGAGGACCTCTCCTCGTCTTCTGTAGGCTTCTCGGAGGTCCGGTCGAGCACGCCGTGTTGTAGGAAAACCAACAGACTTGGTTTGACGGCAAGGTTGGCGACATGCTACGATGATCGTTGAGTATGTGGATTCAAGCCTGGAACTACACTTTGAAGTACCCGGACAAGATCGTCAATTGGGTCTTGCAGCACCTGTACATCGTCCTGGTCGCGAACGCGATCGCGGCCGTGCTCGGTGTGCTGATCGGGATTTACATCACCGGCCGAGGGCGCGAGCGGATCGCCGAGACGGTCATCTACTTCGCGAGCATCATGATGACGGTCCCCTCGTTGGCCCTTTTCGGGATCTTGATGGGCATCCTCTACGCGATGTCGCTTCCGTCGATCGGCTTCCTGCCGGTCGTCATCGCGCTCACGCTGTACGGACTCCTTCCGATCATCCGCAACACGTACACGGCGATCCGTGAGGTGGATCCCGCGATGATCGAAGCCGGACGAGGCATGGGGATGAGCGAGATGCAGATCCTCCTCCACGTGAAGCTTCCCCTCGCCGTCCCGGTCATCATGGCCGGATTGCGTCAGGCGATGGTGATGAACATCGGGATCGCCGCGATCGGCTCGTACATCGGGGCCGGCGGACTCGGCCAGCCCATCTTCCGAGGGCTTGCGAATCTTCGGAAGGACCTGATCGTCGTCGGAGCGGTCTTCGTCGCGTTGCTGGCGATCGTGACGGATTTCGTCATGGGAGGAGTCGAATGGATCACGACACCGAAGGGCGTGCGGATTAGGAGGCGACGTTGATCAGGCTGGAGAACGCCAGCAAGACGTACGCCGACGGGACCGAGGCGGTGAAGGATCTGTCGATGGAGATCCCCGAGGGCGAGTTCTGCGTTTTTCTCGGTCCGTCGGGCTGCGGCAAGACGACGAGCATGAAGATGATCAACCGACTGATTCCGATGACGTCCGGGAGGATCTCGATCGACGGGGTCGATACGATGGAGCTGAACGTTAACGAGCTCCGCCGCGGGATCGGCTACGCGATTCAGAACATCGGTCTCTTCCCGCATCTGACCGTCGAGGAGAACGTGTGCACGGTGCCTCGTCTGCTGAAGTGGCCGAAGGCGAAGCAGCACGCGCGGGCCGAGGAGCTGTTGGCCTTGGTGGGCATGGACCCGGGGACGTTCTTGTCGCGGTACCCGAGCGAGCTGTCCGGTGGACAGCAGCAACGCATCGGCGTCGCGCGCTGCCTCGGCGCCGATCCGCCGATCCTCCTGATGGACGAGCCGTTCGGCGCGATCGATCCGATCACCCGAAGCCGCTTGCAGGACGAGTTCCTGAAGATTCAGGAGAAGATCAAGAAGACGATCGCCTTCGTCACGCACGACATCAACGAGGCGATCAAGATGGGGGACACGATCGCGCTGATGCGCGAAGGCGTGCTCGTTCAGTACGCCGATCCGGCCGAGTTGCTCGGGGCGCCGAAGGACGAGTTCGTCCGGGACTTCATCGGCGCCGACCGGGTGTTAAAAGGGCTGCGCCTCCTTCGGGCGAAGAACGTGATGAAGATGCCTCCGTTCCTCGTCAACGTCGGCGAGGACCCGATGCAGGTGAAGCAGCGGATGGAGAAAGCGGGGCTCCGCTGGTCGATGCTCGTCGAGGACGGCGATCGGTTCCTCGGCTGGGTGACGTGCGATGACATCGAGCCGTCGAGGCCGATCCGCGAGATCATCGCGCCGCCGACGGTCACCGCGACGCCCGACACGCCGATCAACGAGGCGCTCTCGCTGATGCTGTCGAGCGCGATCGGGACCCTCGCGATCCTCGACGAGAACGAACGACTGGTCGGCGTGCTCTCCTTCGACATCATCCGCGACGTGCTCGGGGAGGACGTCGGCGTCGAGACCCCCTGTGAGGAGGACGCGACGTGAGGCGCTACATCATCCTCGGGACGCTGCTCGCTGCGCTGTGCGGGGTCACGATCTGGATGACGAGCCTCGGATCGGTCGGGATCTTCAAACTGGCTCCCGGAGGGAAGGTACTGGCGGAGACGCTGAGGCATCTGCAAATCGTCGGGGCCGCGGAGGCGCTGGCGATCCTGATCGGCGTTCCCATCGGGTTCATGGTGACGCGGCGGGGGCTTCGCTTCGTCTCGCCGCTCCTGATCGGAATCGCCAACATCGGGCAGACGGTCCCGACCCTGGCGTTCGTCGCGATGGCCGCCCTCGCCCTGGGGATGGGATTCGAAGCGGCCGTCGTCGCGCTGGTCGCGTACACGGTCCTTCCGATCCTCCGCAACACGTACGCCGGGATCCGCTCCGTCGACCCGGCGGTGAAGGAAGCCGCCCAGGGGATGGGCATGTCGAAGTGGCAGATCACCACGCGCGTCGAGATTCCCTTGGCGCGTCCGGTGATCATGGCCGGGATCCGAACGTCAACGGTCGTGAACGTGGGCACGGCCGCCGTCGCCGGGATGATCGGCGCCGGGGGTCTGGGAGCCATCATCATGACCGGAATGGCGGTGCGGGTCACCCAGATGGTCATCCAAGGGGCCGCACCGACGGCGGCGCTCGCGGTCGCGCTCGACGCGATCCTGGCGAAGGCCGAGGATTGGACCACGCCTCGGGGACTGAAGGTTCTCAAGCAGGCGCAATGGCAGGCGCAGTAGGGTGCTGGAATGGCGTGCGAGCACAGGAAGAACGTGGTCGCACATGCTGTCGCTGTACGCACCAACGTAGGAGGTGGTCGCTGGGAACTGACGCTCGGCGCGCGAGCGCAAACCAATCACAAGGAGGCTATTTCATGATGAAGAAGCTAGGGCTTTGTCTGCTGTTCGTGCTGCTGATCGCGACCGTCGCGACGGCGGACACGATCAAGATCGGGACGAAGAACTTCACCGAGCAGTTCGTGGTGGGGAACCTGATGTACCTGTATCTCCAAGATCAAGGGTTCGACGTGGAGCTGACCACCGGCATGTCCAGCACGGTCCTCCGCGAGGCGCTGGAAACCGGGGAGATCGACCTGTGCATGGACTACACGGGAACGCAGTGGCTGACCTACACCGGCCACGTGTTCCAAGGCGAGAGTCCGGAGGAGATCTACGAGCTCGCCAAGGACAGCGACGCCGAGATCGGCCTGATCTGGCTCGCTCCGATCTGGTGCAACAACACGTACGCCATCGCCGTCACGAGGGAGTTCGCCGAGGCGAACGATGTCTACACCCTCGAGGACTTCGCCGCGTACGTGACCGACAACAACGGGAGGGTCCATTTCGCGAGCGACTTCGAGTTCTACGCGCGACCGGACGGGATCCTCGGACTGCAGGTTCACTACGGCTTCGCCTTCCATCCGGACTACATCGTCACCGTTCTCCCCGGGCTCACGTTCGAGTACTTGATCCAGGGCGAGAGCGTGGCGGCGATGGTCTTCGGGACCGACCCGCAGGTCGTGAAGTACGACTGGGTCGTTCTTCAGGACACCCTGAACTTCTGGCCGCCGTACGACCTCGCTCCGATCGTGAACGAGGACGCGCTGGCGGCGAATCCCGGCCTGGAAGACGCGCTCAACGAACTCATCGCCGCGTTCCCGACCGAACCGGCCGAAGCGCGGGCGGCGATGACCGAGCTCAACGCGATGGTCGACATCGACCTGATGGAGCCGGAAGAGGCGTGTGAGCAGTGGCTGGAGGACCACGGGCTGATCTAGGCATATGGCCCTCGGCGTACGAAAACCACGCGGGCCGGCTCCGGCCGGCCCGCCTTTTCGCCCGATCCAAGGAAGACGGCGCAACGTAAGCGAACTGTCGGTGTTCGAAGCGAACGGGAGACGGTGAGAATGGCGGATTCCACGCTCTCCGAGAGAACGGAGCGACACACAGATCATCTCATCTCGTTCGAGCTCCCGGCGAAGGTGGAGTTCGGGCCCGGGCGCATCGGAATCCTCGAACGCGTCATCGAAGAGGCCGAATTCGAGCGTGTCGCGTTCATCATGACCCCGGGGCGACGTCGCAGCGGCATGCTCGACCCGATCCTGTCCCGTCTTGCGGCCGGAGGCACGGAGGTCCTCGTCTTCGACCGCGTCGCGCCCAATCCGACGCTGACGAGCGTCGCCCGATGCGCGCGGAGCCTTCGAAGGTTCGCCCCGCACGTCGTCGTCGGGATCGGCGGCGGGAGCGCGCTCGATACGGCCAAGGCCGCGGCCGGGTGCGCCGCCAATCGGACGGAGAACGCCGTCGATCTCCTCGACGAGGAGCTCACGAAACGAAGGTCCGTGCCGACCATTCTGATTCCCACCACGGCAGGGACCGGTACGGAAGTCAACTACTGGGCGGTGATCACCGATGAGAAGGCCCGCGAGAAGCTCTCCATCGGCACGCCGAAGATGGCGCCCTACATGGCGATCATCGACCCCAGTCTCGCGCTCTCGCTTCCTCCCGACCTGACGCTGTGGACTGGCATCGACGCGCTCACGCATGCCGTCGAGGCGTTCATCTCCTCGTCCGGGAACTGGCTGTCGGACATGTTCTGTCTGGGAGCCGTCTCCCTCATCACCGAGTGGCTCGGGCACGCGATTGCCCAAGGCGACGACCTCTCGGCGCGCGGAAGCCTGGCGCTCGCCAGCCTGCTGGCCGGGGCCGCGATGGAGAACGTGGGCCTCGGCCTCGTCCACGCGATGTCGCACCAGATCGGCGGGTTCTACGACGCACCGCACGGCCGGATCAACGCCGCCCTTCTCCCTCACGTCCTCGAGTTCAACGAGCCGGCCTGCGAGGCGAAGGTCTCCACGCTCGACGGGCTCGTGAAAGAGGCGGGAACGCTGAAGGCGTGGCTGGGGTGGTTCCTCCAAGAGCACAGTCCGACGCGACCGAAGCTTCGCATCCAGGCCGCCGACGTCCCGGAAATGGCGGCCCGCGCAGCGTCCAACGTGAACGCACGGACGAACCCACGCAAGGCGACGGAAGAGGAGATCACCGAGCTCTTCCGGAAAGCGTTCGACGTCGTCTGAGCGGCCCTCACATCTTCCTCGCGCTCTTGGGCTTCCGAGGCCTCTCGGGCGGTACGAGAAGGATGGGGCGATCCTGGGTGTCGTGGGGGGGTTGACGGCCGTGGAAACCGTTATACAATGTCCGCCAACTTGCGGTAGACCATGCCACAGAAGGGACTGCAGGGCCGGAAACTGAACCTCCTCAGTGGCAAGCGGGTCTCCCAGATCCACGAGGCCTCCCTGAGGATTCTGAACGAAGTCGGGGTTCTCGTCGCGGACGAGCGCTTCAGGAAGCGCCTTGCGCAAGCCGGCGCCGTCACCGACGAATCGGCTCGGATCGTGCGTCTTCCGCAGCGGGTCGTCGAGAACCTCCTGTCCTATGCGCCATCGGAGTTCGTCTTGGCAGGTCGCGACCCGGAACACGACCTGCGATTGGGAAACCGACGCGTTCACCTGGGCACGGGAGGCGCCGCCGTCCGCGTTCTCGATCTCGATAGCGAGACGCTTCGCCCGTCGCTCCTCTCGGACCAATACGCGCTCGCCCGGCTGATCGAGAACCTGGAGAACGTCCACTTCTTCCAGTGTCCCGTCGTCTGCAACGATGTCCCCAAGGAGATCGTGACGATCAACAGCTTCTACGCCGCCCTGGCCGGCACGACGAAGAACGTCCAGGAATCCGCGACCGATCCGGCCGCTGTCTCCGACGTGGTCGAAATGGCTTCCCTCATCGCAGGCGGACTGGAGGCGCTGCAAGCTCGCCCGTTCATCTCGTTCGTCGCCTCCGTGATGATCAGCCCGCTGAGGCTCGACTGCGGCATCGCGCGATGCATGGAGAGGATGCTCGAGGCGCGGATTCCCGTCGCGCTGTCCTGCGCACCGGTCACCGGCTTGTCGGCGCCCGCGACCCTCGCCGGGCTGCTGGCCCTCGCGCACGCCGAGCAGCTGTTCGCCATCGCCCTGGCCCAGGCGACCGCTCCCGGCTCCCGTGTCCTGTACGGGATCGTTCCCGGTGTCGCAAACATGTGGAACATGGGGTTTCTGGGCGGCGCGATCGAAGCCGGGATGATGAACGCCGCCGCCGTGCTGCTCGCGCGACACGTCGGCGTCCCGATCTACTCCGACGCCGGCGGGGCGGACGCGAAGACGCCGGACATCCAAGCCGGGTACGAGAAGGCGTTCAGCGTCCTGCAGGTGGCGCTCTCCGGCGGGGACTACATCCACCACTCCGCCGGGATGCTCGACTCGCTGATGACCGTCGCCTACGAGCAATTCGTGATCGACAACGACATCAACGGTATGGCGACGCGCGTGCTCGAAGGGATCAAGGTCAACGACGACACGCTGGCGTTCGACGTCATCCGTGAAGTCGGTCCGGGCGGGATGTTCCTCACCCAAGAGCACACGAGGAAGTACGCGCGCAGTTCCGAGTTCTACGTCCCGAACGGCCTCAACCGCCGCGCCCCGCAGGGCGATCACGACGTAGCGGATCTCCGTCAGCACGCCCGCCACGTCGCCCGCCAGTTTCTCGATCGGGAGGTTCCCCCCATCATTCCGCCCGACGTGGATCGAGAGATTCGAAAGCGATTCGACATCCGGCTTCCTCGCGTCGATTGACGGACGCCTGCCGTACCGGGGACGGTCAGATGTCGAGGTAGCGGGACCTCTCCCAGTCCGTGACGGCTTGGTTGAACTCGGTGATCTCCGCCCGCTTCGCCGCCACGAGATACGTCGCCGCATCGGATCCGATGGCCGTGCGGATGACGTCGTTCGCCTCCAGGGCGTCGACGGTCTCTCCGAGCGAGCCGGGCACATGACGGATCCCCCGCGCCTCCTTCTCCGCCTCCGACATGCCGTAGATGTCCTCCTCCACCGGAGGCGGGGGCTCGATCCCGGCGGTCATCCCGTGCAAGCCGGCAGCGAGGATGCCCGTGAACGCCAAGTACGGATTCGCCGAGGGATCGGGCGACCGCAGCTCGAGGCGGGTCGAGGTATCCGGAGTGCTCGTCGCCGGGATCCGGACCAGCGTCGACCGGTTCCGGAAGCCCCAAGCGATGTTCACCGGCGCTTCGAAGCCCGGGATGAGCCGCTTGTAGGAGTTGACCGTGGGATTCGTCAGAAGCGTCATCGCGCCGAAGTTCTCGAACAGCCCCCCGATGAAGTGCCGGCATTCCGAAGACAGCCCGGACGCCCCGTCGGGATCGTAGAACAGGTTGCGGCCGTTCCGGAAGACCGAGACGTGCACGTGCATTCCGCATGCCGCGAAGTCGGAGATCGGCTTGGGCATGAAGACAGCCTTCAGGCCGTGCGCGTCCGCCACGGCCTTGGCGACGAACTTGATCAGCATCAGCCGGTCGGCGGTGGTGATCGGGTCGGAATACTCGAAGTCGATCTCGTGGATGTGCGGAACGATCTCGTGGTGAGACGCTTCGACGGCGATTTCCATCCTCAGCAAAGAGAGCACGATCTCCTCGCGCACGGCCGCCTCCTCGTCGACGGGGGACCGCGAGAAGTACCCCTCTTTCTTCTGAATCTGGGCCCCGTCCCGAGGGATCTCGCCCTTGGGGAACAGGAAGAACTCAAGCTCCGCTCCGGCAAACAGCCGATCGCCGTCCTTCTCCGCACCGCTGACGAAGCGGCGGAGGATGCAGCGGGGATCGCCCGGGAACGGATCCCCCGCCGAGGTGAACACGTCGCCGATCACCGCCGCCACGGCGTACGCCTCCCTCGTCCCCCGCCCGTGGGTCAAACCGGGATGAAGCGTTACCGTCGCAAGATCCGGGATCAGGACCATGTCCGCGTCCGCGATGTGCGCGTACCCGCCGATCGAGGATCCGTCGAACGCGATCCCGTGGTCCGCCGCATCGGCGAGCCTTCGGCGCGGGATTTCGATGCTCTTGAGCTCCCCAAGAAGGTCGGTGAACAGAACACGGACGAACTGAACGTCCGCTTTTTCCAGTCGCTCGCCGATCTCGCCCGCTTCCGCGCGGCGCACGGGGGACCTCCCTCCATCCCGCCCGCATCGGCCTCGTCAGTGGAACAGCTCGTTCTCCTCCCAGAGCCGTTCCACTTTGGCCAATCGTTCGATCAACCGGTCTTCCGTCATCACGCTCACCTGCGTGGCGATCGCACCGAGCAGCCCGATCGCCGCTCCGAACGCATCGACGTACGAAACGGCGCGGCACGGTGCCAGGAGGTAGTGGTCGGCGGACTCCACGAGGGGCGACAGTTCCGAATCCGTAATGGCCACCGTCTGGACTCCCACCTCCCGGGCCTGCCGGAAGTCCCGCACCGCCGCCATCGTGTATCGCGGAAACGAGATGGCCACCACGACCGACTTCGGACCCGCGAAGACGAGTTCCTCCTGGAACCGACCGGTCGCTTCGGTGACGGAGACGGTGTTGTCGATCGATTTCTTCAGCGCCATGCTCAGGTAGTCCGCGAGAACGGACGACATCTTGTAGCCGATCACGATGACCTTGTCCGCGTCGATCAGTCGCTTCGCCACACGCTTGAGCTCCCGCACGTCGACCGAATGAAGCAGCGCGTCGAGGTTCTCCACCTCGGCCATCAGGGATCGGACCACCAGCGCTTTGCTGCTCTTCCGTCGCGCCCTTCGAAGCCGCTGGACGGTCGTCAGCTGCGCTTGCACTTCCTCTTGGAGCGCGTCCTTCAGCTCGGGAAAGCCGCGGAATCCCAGATCGCAGGCGAGCCGGATGACGGTCGGTTCGCTCACCTGCACCCGCTCCGCCAACTGAGCCGCGGTCAAGAAGGACGCCTCGACGTAGTTGTCGAGGATGTACTTCGCGACTTGCCGCTTCTTGCCGGTGAGAGGCTGGGTCCGAATCTGCTCGAAGACGTCGCCCTTCGCACTCATCGCGCCGTATCTTAGCTCACGATCGGCAAGGATTACAACGGGAACCCGTTCGCACACCGAGGTTCCCGGAACCGACCGTCCGATGGCTGCTCCGGCGTGATTGACAGGCGATGTGTCCTCGCGTAGTCTGAAGGAAAACATGCACCATACGACGGCTTGCAGCGTATCCTGCAGATCCGAGCGAGCCGGAGAGTCGGCAGGGAATGAGCGGCGGTCTCGGATATCATCCGCGACAGGACACCCGGCTACGGCGGGCAACGTCTGAGGAGGCCAGATGATGACGGTGGAATCCTTGTGCGAGCGGATTGCGGCTGAACGGATCGAGTTCGTCGATCTGCGCGTGGTCGATCTCGCGGGGAGATGGAGACACGTGACGATCCCCGCGGAGCAGTTCGGGGAACCGCTGATGGAGGAAGGCGTTGCGTTCGATGCCTCCAACCTCGGTTACACCGGCGTGGAGGGAAGCGATCTCGTCCTTCGCCCCGATCTCGCAACGGGGACCGTCGTCGAGCAGGCCGGGGATCGGCTCATGTCGTTCATCTGCAACATCTTCCTGCCCCAAACCGGGGAGCCGTTCGCCGGGGATCCGCGCGCCGTCGCATCGCGTGCCGAGGCGCATCTCCGCTCCGAGGGCATCGCGGACACGGTTCAGATGAGTCCGGAGTTCGAGTTTTACGTCTTCCGCGAGGCGACCTTCTGCTCGGATCGGAGACGCGCGAGCTTCGCCCTCGAGCCGGTCAACCTCAACGCGGAGCGGTCCTTCTACCACGCGTGCCCTCCCGAGGACCGGCTGTTCGAGCTGAGGAACCGGATCTGCCGGGATCTGCGCGATCGCGGGATCGAGGTGAAGTACCACCACCACGAGGCCGGCGCGTTCGGGCAACTCGAAATCGAGCTCGGGTTCCTGAGCCTTTGCGATGCCGGAGACGCCACGCTCGTCATCAAGAACACGACCCGAAGCCTGGCGGCCGAGTCCGGGTTGGTGGCGACGTTCCTCCCGAAGCCCATCTACAGCGAGAACGGAAGCGGCCTCCACGTCCACCAGTTCCTGGAGCGGGGCGGCGCCAGCCTGTTCGAGGAGGACGGCGGCCTCTCGGAGCTCGCCCTGTGCTACATCGGCGGGATCCTCTCTCACGGCCGCAGCCTCTGCGCCCTCACCAACCCGTCGACCAATTCCTACCGCCGCCTCGTCCCTGGATACGAGGCCCCGGTTTGGTTCGCCTACGGAGAAGCCAACCGATCGGCGGCGATACGGATCCCCCGCTACGCGTCGGCTCGCGAACGGAGAATGGAACTGCGAACGGTCGATGCGACCTGCAACCCGTACTTGGCCTACGCGGCCATGCTGATGGCCGGCCTCGACGGCATCCGGAGAGGTCTCGACGCTTCGCAGCACGGGTTCGGCCCCTACAATGACAACCTCTACGATTGCCCGCCCGAGGTGACGGCGAGTCTGGAGACGGCGCCCGTCGACCTCGAGGACGCGCTCGGCTGCCTGGAGACCGATCACGACTACCTCCTCGCGGGAGGCGTGTTCACGGAGGGGCAGATCGCAAACTGGGTCCACATCAAGCGCCAGGAGGCGCGGAATGTGAGGAATCGCCCTCATCCGTACGAGTTCGCGCTCTACTTCGATTTGTAGCGGGCGCGGCCCCTGCGCCTCAGCGCGCCCTCGTCGCCTTGAACCGAGCGCCGCAGAGGCTATAGAATTCGGGCAGGAAATGATACATAACGGCCGCATCCGCAAGGAATACTACACCGCTCGGCAAGACCGGATGCCCTCACGGAGGCCGGCGTGGATCTGACGCCGGCCGTCGGCGGGTCGATCCGCCTTCTCTCCGACCGAGACGTGCGGGACGTCGATGCAGCCGCCCGCTCGATTCTCGCAACGACGGGCGTCCGAGTGGAAGACGAGCGTCTCGTCGAGATCCTCGTCGGCGCCGGCGCGCGCGCGGTCACGGACGGACGGGTCATGTTTCCTCCGCACGTCGTCGTCGACGCGCTCGAGTCGGCGCCGAGCCGCGTTCTTCTCCACGGGCGCGGCGGCTACCCTCCGCTCGATCTCGGCGGGCGGCGCGTCTACCTGGGAACGGGCGGCGCGGCGATTCGGATCCTCGACCTGGACGACGGCCGGGCACGAGAGCCGAGGCTGTCGGATCTCGCGGACATCGCGTGGCTCGTCGAACGCCTCGAGCACGTCCACTTCTTCCTCCGTCCCGTCGTCGCGCGAGACGTTCCACCGGCCGCGCTGGATCTGTGCAAGTTCTACACGTGTCTCGTCAACACGCGGAAACACGTCATGGGCTCCGCCGGAACGCCGGAGGCGGCGGAGGCCGTCATCGATCTCGCCGCGCTCGTCGCCGGCGGCAAGGAGGCGCTGACGTCAAGGCCGATCGTCTCGTTCGTCGCGTCGTGGATGGTCAGCCCGCTGAAGCTCGACGTCGGAGCGTGCAGGGTCCTCGCCGCCATCGTCGAGCACGGCGTCCCGGTCGCGCTCTCCTCGGCGCCGGTCGCCGGCTCCACCGCTCCCGCGACGCTCGCCGGGCTGCTGGCGCAGGTGCACGCGGAGCAACTCTCCGGCATCGTGCTCGCTCAGGCGATTCGGAAAGGGGCCCCCGTCCTCTACGGACCCGTCCCGGCCGTCGCCGACTTCCACACGATGGGATACGCGGGGGGCGCCATCGAATCCTCCCTGCTCAACGCCGCCTGCGCGCAGCTCGCGCACTCGATCGAGGTCCCCGTCTACTCCGATGCGGGGCTGACCGATTCGAAGCTCCCCGACGTCCAGGCCGGATACGAGAAGGGGATGAACATCCTCCTGATCGCGCTGGCCGGCGGGAACTACATCCACCATTCGGCGGGCATGCTGGAATCGATGCTCACGGTGGCCTACGAGCAGTACGTGATCGATAACGACATCAACGGAATGGCACTGCGCGCCCTTCGCGGGATCGAGGTCTCGCCGGAGACCCTGGCGGAGGAGGTCGTGGCGTCGGTCGGCCCGGGGGGGCACTATCTGACCCACGCCCACACGTTGGCCCACGTCCGGTCGAACGAGTACTTCGTTCCGGCGACCGCCGACCGGCGGAGCCGTTCGGCGTGGGAGGCTGATGGATGTACCGATGCCCGAGAGCGAGCAAAGGAAATCGCTCGATCGATCCTGGCACAGCCGAGAGAGCGGTTCGTCTCACCGGAGGTCGACCGGCGGATCCGCAACCGCTTCGACCTGCCAAGCTGTGCCGTGTGATGACGGGAGGGACGGTCATCGGATTCCACCGAACGGAACAGGACGAGGAGAGGAGCCACGGATGATCGACGCAATCAAGCAGGCGGTTTTGGAGGGCGACAGGGAGAAGGCCGCTGAGCGGACCGCCGCCGCCCTCGAGGCGGGGACCGAACCGAAGGAGATCCTGGACCAGGCCCTCACGCCGGCCATGGACATCGTCGGCGAGGAGTACGAGCGAGGGGATCGCTACGTCCCCGAGATGCTGATCTCCGCGGAGGCGATGAAGGGGGCGATGGTGAAGCTCCGACCGTTGCTGGCGGACGCCGGCGTCGAACCGCGAGGAAGGATCGTCATCGGAACCGTCGAAGGGGATCTCCACGACATCGGGAAGGACCTCGTGGCGATGATGCTCGAGGGCGCCGGCTTCGAGGTCACCAACCTCGGCGCCGAGGTGACGGCCGAGACGTTCGTCGAGGCGGTTCGTGAGTGGAAGCCCGGCCTCGTCGCGATGTCCGCCCTTCTCACGACGACCATGACGTACATGCCGGTGGTGATCGACGCGCTGAAGGCCGCCGATCTGCGCGACCAGGTAAAAGTGATCATCGGCGGCGCGCCGGTCACCCAAGCGTACGCCGACGAAATCGGCGCCGACGGCTACGCGCCCGACGCGGCGGCGGCGGCCAAGCTCGCCGTGGCGTTGTCCTGACCGCCCGATCCAGAGACTTCGAAAGGAGGGATCCACGTGACGAGGCTTCCACCGATTCCGTTTCTCGGTGAAGAGGACGTCGAGAAGATTCACGCCGCGGCGCTTCATCTCCTGTCGCACACGGGTCTCCATCTCCCACACGCCGAAGCGAGGCGCATGCTCCTCGGGGCCGGCGCACGGGAAGACGACGAGGGCCGGGTCCTGCTTCCCGCCTCGATGGTCGAGGACGCGATCGCGAAGGCTCCCTCCGTTGTCCCGTGGTTCGATCAGACGGGGAAGCGAGAGGCTCCGCTCGAGATCGACCGGGTGTACTTCGGCCCCGGCTCGGACTCTCTCTACGTCGTCGATCGCGACACGAAGCGGATCCGGCGCTCGCGACTTCAGGACGTCATCGACAACGTCCGGCTGGTCGAGGCGCTCCCCGAGTTCGACTTCGTGATGTCGATGGGGCTGCCGGAGGACGTTTCCGCAGACCGAATCTACCCTTCCGTCTTCCGCGAGATGCTGCTGCACTCGACCAAGCCGATCATCGCGACGTCGACGCGCCTCGCCGACCTTCGGATCCCCTACCGGATGGCGGTGCTCGTCGCCGGGAGCGAGGACGCCTTTCGCGAAAGGCCGTTCTTCATCACGTACATCGAGCCGGAATCGCCGTTCCGATTCGAGGAGGACATCGTCGACCGCATCTGGTTCTGCGGCGAGAAGGGGATCCCCACCATGGGCGTGACGAGCTCGAACCTCGGCGGGGGCGGACCGGTGACGCTGGAAGGGGGGCTCGCGCAAGGGACCGCCGAATCTCTCGGTGCTTTGGTCCTGCTGCAGCTCAAGCACCCGGGCGCCGGGTTCGTGTTCGGGGCGAACACGTGGGCGACGGACATGAGGAGCTCGATCGTCTGCTACGGCTCGCCGGAGTGCGCGACCTCGACCGCCGCCTACGCGGATCTCGGTCGGTTCTACGGGCTGCCGTCGTGGGGAGGCGCCGGATGCACGGACGCCCACAGCCTGGACGCGCAGGCCGGCGAAGAGGCGTTCCAGTCGATCCTGATCGCGCAGCAGTCCGGCGCATCGCTCGCGCACGACGTCGGCTTCCTCGCGTACGGCTCCCTCTATGACGCGCGGTTCCTGATCCTGACCCACGAGATGATCGGACGCGTCCGCCGGATGTGGCGCCGGGTGGATCCGACCGAAGAGAACCTCGCGGTCCACGTGATCGACGAGGTCGCGCGCGCGAGCATCCGTGGCGAGGGGCCGACCATCTACCTGAAGCACCCGCACACGGCGCAGCACTTCCGGGATTCGTTGTACCTCCCTCCCCGAGCCATCGAGCGGCGGTCTCTCGATCTGTCGCGTCCCTCCGAGCCGCTCCTCGAACGGCTCGATGCCGAGGTGGAGGACATTCTGGGCCGAGAAGAGACGCCGACGCTGCCGGGATCCCTCGCGGCGCGCCTCCGAACCGACTTCGCGTAGCGGAGACCGCGTCGCTTCCTCGTCCGAAGCGACGGGCATCGAAGCCCCGTTCCGGTCAGATCGCGTCCGTGTCCCCCGGAATCTTGGCGAACAACCGGGCGTCCTCGACGCGATCGAGTCCGGCGACGAAGCGCGTCAGCCGTTCGACGCCGATCCCGAACCCCGCGCTTCTGGGGAGGCCGTTCCGCGCGTGGTCCAAATAGACGGCGTACCGGCTCTCCGGGATGCCGTCCCTCCTCAGCCTGTCGAGGATCCGCGCGTACAGGTGCTCGCGCTCGCCCCCGGACAGCGCCTCGCCGTACCCCTCCGGGTAGACGAGGTCCATGTCGAGCAACACCTCCGGCCTCTCCGGGTCCTCCCGGTCGTAGAACTCGCGCACGCGCCGCGGGAAGTCGATCACCCAGGTCGGCGAATCGATCGCCGCCGACAGGGCGTCGTCGAACGGCTCACCGTAGGTTTCGGCCGCTTCGGCGAACGGGATTCGTTCGAACGGCGTAGAGGGGATCCGCAGTTCCCGCCCCAGCCGCCGGAGATCGTCGGCGCAGTGCCCCGCCACCGCGGTGAGGACGCTGCGCATCAGGCCTTCCCCGACGGCCATGACCTCGTCACGCGTCGCGTCTCGAACCTCGAGATCCATCTGGACGAACTCGGCGAGGTACCGCCCGTACGACGCCCGCTCTTTCGGCTCCATCCGCACGTTGGGCGAGAAACAGAAGAGCCGGGGCACCGTGCGCAAGGCGATCTGCTTGTGCAGGATCATGCTCTTCGTCAGCTGGTAGGAAGTCCCGTAGTAGTCCACCGACCCTCCGTACGTCTCGTGGTGAAGCGGGTCGGTCATCTGAGAGAGGAGGACCGGAAGGATCTCCACGAACCCCTCTTGCCGGAGGTACGCGCCCGACGCACGGACGACCTCGCTCTTGATCCGCAATACCGCAGCACGTTCAGTCTCCGTAGTGACTCGCATCGTTGTTCTCCTCCAATCAGGAATGCCTGGCATTCCGAACCCTTCAACCGAGAAAGCACTTCTCAGGAATGTGCC
>Ga0315544_1001341_pt1 | contig 19411 bp, 21 predicted proteins | sample SalMarSW160130MG_2_FD_202543 | JGI IMG/M metagenome (GOLD analysis project Ga0315544, IMG submission 202543) | Salt marsh sediment microbial communities from the Plum Island Ecosystem LTER, Massachusetts, United States - Salt Marsh Sediment SW1601-130 ... | reverse complement strand
CTATAAGTGTTATTGCATTGGAAGGACATGGATCTATGCAGTAGGCACAACCATCACAATATTCATCAACAACAAACGAGATAGCAGGAGATTTGATAAGCTCTTTTTGTGAAATGATCCCGGCTACGCGAGATGCAGCAGCTTCACCATCGACAATGGCATCGAAAGCTCCAATCTCCTCTCTGGCAGAACCACATCTAAATACCCCTTCGGTATTAAAATCGAGCGGATTTAATATTCCAAGCATTCCAACAAAGAAGTTTTTTTCATCTCTTTGTAGAAGCAAATCCTTTTCAAAGTCCCCATCATCTGACTCTGCGGTCAAATTCGCTTTTGTCGCCACGACAATAGAACCGATACTTATATCCTCTTTTCCGTCTGTTGTCACTATTTCTGCTTTGAAGTTACCTACAAAGCCTTCCACTCCTCCGGCTTTCGAGCCTGTATAGATTTTTACTTTTTCATTCCGGGACAATTCGTCAATAAGATTCTTCACAAATTTGTCATTATTTTTCTCAATTTTGTCAAGGCTTTCCTTTTTTTCAACCAGATAAACATTAAGATTTGCCTCGGCAAGCTTTAATGCACAGGAAATCCCGCTGGGCTCACCACCAATTACAAGGCAAGCTGGTGTTACAGGCACGTGAATATCGTCCAGGGATTCGAGCAGCGTGGCACGCTTTATTCCCATTCTCATCAATGTTTTAGCCTTCTTCGTAGCTTTTTTCTTGTCTTTTGAATGGACCCATGTGCAATGGTTGCGGAGGTTCACAATTTCCAAGAGGTAATGGTTTAAGCATCCCGTTTCTGCATGAAGGAAAAAAAGAGATTCATGTGTTTTTGGGGAACAGGCGCCAAGCACCAGCCTGTTAAATTCTTTTTTCTTTAAGAGCTCCCTGATTTTTACTCCTTCGCATCCGAAAGGGGTAACTTCAACATGTTTCACATTAGGCAGTGATTCTGTGTACTTCACAAGTTCTTCCATATCCAAAAGCCCTGCGATATTTTTACCGCATTGGCATATCACGACCAGAATTGCCGGTTCATCTTGAGGTTCTACAGGTAATAGATCTTTCTGGGGTGGAGGCGCCATTTCCTTGCCTCTTTCAGAGGCAAGGAACGAAGCTGCATGAGAAGCGGCAGAGCACGCCTGAATAATTGCATCATCTATTCCCTTTGGCTTCAAAGCGCTGCCGCAAACGAAAATGCCTTCCCTTGACGTACGGATCGGATGAGATTCTCCTGACCTTTCCCCGAAAAATCCAGATTCATCAAGCTTCAGACCTGTCTTTTCTGCAAGATTACTTGCACTTTTAGTAGGGCCAAAGGGCGGGATAAGAACAAACATCTCTGTTGTAATCTTTTCATTATCGAAGGATATCTCAATATTATTGTTTATCTTCTTAACAGAAATAATATTATCCGTTTGAATAAAGTTAATATTAGATTCTTTGGCTTTTAAGTAAAAATTGTTATATCCTTCTCTTCGAAGCTCGTGGTTCCCGTAAAGAATATTAACAGTGGCATCTGGCTTTCTCTCAACAGTTCCCAAAGATTGGGCAACTGCAGTCATAAAACCAACGGAAGAACAATTATCAAGAACATACCAGCAAACAGATTTGGCCTCCTGCCCATTATCACGCTTTACAATACCGCCGGTAGGTCCCAGACCGGAAAGCAAACGCTCATATTCGAGGCCTGTTAGTATGTTGGGGAATTTAGAATAGCCGTACTTTTTCAGATGCTCAGGTTCTATCTCTTTCATTCCTGTTGCAAGTATGACAGCTCCGACATTAAATTCCACTTCCTGTGGCTTCTGGTCAAAGAGAATTGCTTCTGGCTTGCATGCCTCGACACATGGCGGGATTTCTTTTTCTCCGCACTTTCCGTCAATGATATAAGTGCATTTTTCAGGATTTATCAATGCCTTCCTTGGTGGAAACGGTGAATAAAATGAGATAGCTTTGGATGTCCCCCTGCCAAAGTTAAATTCCATCGGAACTCCTCCAACGGGGCAAACAGGGAAACAATCTGTGCAGGCTGTACATTTTGTAGGATCGACATATCTTGGTTTCTTAGTTACTTTAACTTTGAAGTCTCCCGGTTCTCCTTCAATACTTTCAACATCTGCAAATGAAACTATTGTTACATTTGGATTGCTGGTAAGTTGAAGCATCTCGGGAAGTATTGTACAAGTAGCGCACTCATTAGAGGGAAACATTTTGTCGATTTGGGCCATCTTACCGCCGATTGTAGGCTTTTCTTCAACAAGAATAACTTTAAATCCCTGATTTACAAGTTCAGAGCTTGCACGCATCCCTGCTGGACCGGCTCCAACTACAAGTACGGATCCTTTCATAATGTCTGACCTCCTTCTTCTAATACTATTTCAGTGACAAGCCTGCGTGTGTAAACCAGGTATATCCCATTTTCTTCCACACACTCTGCTTCAAAACCATCTTTTTCATACCGGGCCATTTTCTCATGAGCCTCTTCTTCAGTGGAATAATGAGCTTTATCCCACATAAACTTCTTTCCGCCTATTTTTGTCGCCAGTTCTGCCATGATTTCACCTCGTGAAATTATTGACTATGAGCCTCATTGGTTTATCTTAAAATAACTTCTTACGTTGTCCTATTCATATATATAAATGGCCGTACCACAATGTCAAGGCCAATATTCTTTTCTTCGCGTACAGAACACAACGGTGCAAAGGGATCTGGCTTTATTCTGCCAGTATAAGGGGATATCTGAAACTACGCAGCTTCTTTCTACGCCCATGCCCATCTCTGGCTCGGCCATGGTCCAAAGGCTGCCTCCACATTCTACGCCTTCGGCAATCAGCTCCTTTCTAACTCGGAGGTTACTCTCTCGTCATTGTCGCACCGCACTCAGGACAACTTCTTTGATTACATGACTGTCCAGCGACGTGAGGTACTTTGCGACCACAATTTAGACATAGGCAGTTTCTGCCCGGTCCTGCCGCAAACGGACCACCCATTCAGCCTCTGCCTGGGTCGCGACGGCGACCTCTTCCGGGTCCTTGGCCAGCTGGCCCTGTTGCATCTCCTCTTGGCATAATGCCTCCCCTTTCTCAAGTTTGAACTCGGCAAAAGATTCTAAGCCACCAAACGTGATACCTTGCGTTCGGTAGATCCTCAACTCTCTATCCTCTCGGCCCTCTCAACGGATTAGCACAACTGGACGGTGTCACAGCCGAAGCAGAATTGCGCCAATTCTTTTCCATCGCTCCGTGGCATCTTGAACTAACGAAGCAAGCCCCTGCTCTTGGCTCCTCCTTCACGTTGAACAAGCAGGGACTTGCATCTATCAATCTAATACGCCCATCTCACCTATTCTCGCAAAACCATCGAGAACTGTGTTTGAGTTTAGTATGATTTTGAGCAAAATAGTCGACGTTTCTCACCGTCAGCCCGGTGCAGAACGACCATTGTCAGCCCATCATTCTTCTATACTAGCATTTTTCTTAAACGACAATTGCGGAATTACCAGTAATGCCAAAGCTTACCATTCCGGTATTGGCGCTCCGCTTGGCCAGCTTAGCTTGAATGTATTACCTGGCGGATACGCTGAGACAATATCGACGTGCGAATCCACAAACACGGCATTGGCGGCACCAGCACCCTCTAAATTCGCCTTAGCCTTGACTTCACCGTTCGTAAACCGAAGACCGTTTTAAATTTTCTCAATCTCTCTTGCGTTTGCAGCGGCCATAAATACAATGCAGTAACTTGATTACATTTTTGTTCTCTATGTGATAGTACACCCTCGCACCATCACGTCTGGAGTTTAGAATACCTTTATCTTTCATCATATTAAGCTGCTGACTTGTAATGGCCTGTTTTCTGGCCAGCGCCTCCACAATGTCATTGACACACATCTCCTTTGCCTGCAGAAACTCTACAATCTGTAGCCGGACCGGATGCGCCATCGCCTTCAGAATCTCGGCGGTATGTTCCGCTGCCTTCTTATCCATTTGAAAACCATGAAAGAAATTTATAGCTTATCACCGTGTAACCGACATCCTCTATAATTCACAGTCACGTTGGTTCTGGTGGAATTCAGACTTCATATGAAGAATATGTGCTTCGTAGTTGTTATGCACTGGGTACCTTATATTGAGCAAGTGCTTTTCTCAATTCTTCATTTCGCGGAGCCGCAACTCCAGGCGCCGGTCTTTCTCCTCTTAAATAGTAGACAGGGAGGGTCACACCAATATGAAAATCTAATATGCCTTCATCGCAAAGTTCCTTTGCAATACTGTGTACCTCTTTGTCTGAGTGATCATCAAATCTTAGTACCCCACCAGTCCCCACTTTGGCATCTTTTCCTTCAATATAAGTATAACGGTAATGCTGAGAGTCCAACAATTTCCTGATTATCTTTCTTGCTATTTCATTATTCTTTAGTAGGTCAATGGCTCTCTCACTCAAGTCCATTTTCTATTTCCTCCTTGCTCTTTAAATAGAACTAAATTTCAACTTTATACGAACTGGCTGCGCGTGAATTGAACAAAAGGTCATTTCGCTTCCCTTCCATTCGTACTGTCGTGCGTTCGGCGGTTCGGCTTTTCGCTGTGAACTCACTCACGGCGTAAGAAAAAAGGGCGCTGTGATAATCGTCTTAATCATTCCGCATCCTTCCGTTCTCAAGATGCAATGTCCTCGTGGTATATTTAGCAGCGGACGTGTCGTGGGTGACCAGAAACACCGAACCACCTGTGTTTGCAAATTCTACCAAAGATTCAATTACAATCTTTGCGTTTTCCCTGTCGAGATTTCCGGTCGGCTCATCAGCAAGGATAAGATTTGGGGAATTAATGAACGCACGTACCAGAGCTGTACGTTGCCGCTCACCCGTGCTTAGTTCAGCCAGAACGTGATGTACACGTTCAGTTAGACCAAAACGTCCGATGAGCTGCATGGCGTCCTCGTGAGTGTTTTCTCCCTTCGTCAAGATCGATGGTGTTAGAATATTCTCGAGAATACTCAGGTAAGGTATCAAGTGAAACTGCTGAAAAACAAACCCTATTTTCTCGGCCCTGAATTTCGCCCTTTTATTACTGGACAGAGCATACGGATTCTTGCCGTCGATCAGGATTTGGCCTTCATCCGGTGTAAGCAGGGAGCCTGCCGTGAGGAGCAACGTGGATTTCCCGCTTCCGCTTGGCCCTTCCACGACCACAAATTCACCTGAGTTCACATGTAATGAGACCTCATCCAGTGCTCTGACCTGTTTGTTCGGCGTATGGTATATCTTTGTGATATTCTCTACTTTAAGCACTACAAACCTCATTTTTCCCTGAGCACTACAGCGGGGTCCTGTTGGGCAGCAATCATCACAGGGATCCAGCCGGATATGACAGTTAATACGGGCGCTGTAATCAGGGCCAGCAATAATTGGCCAGGATCAAACGGTGTTCCAGTAGCAATTCCTACGATGTCTCCTTCCATCGCAATACCAAGCCATCTGCCAAAGCCAAGACCGGCAAAAATCCCTATCGCCCCTCCAAGCAATCCAATGATTAGAAACTTCGACAGAAATAGAAACATGATCTGCCTTGCTCGAAAACCCATTGCTCGTTGGATCGCAATTTCAGTCTTACGATCGCGGACATTGTTAAATCCCAGCAAACCAATCCACATAGCACAGGCTACCATAACCAAGGGGACAAGTATTGCCGCAAAAAGTTCACGTTCAGATCTCATCTCATCCCGGTGCTGTTTTTCCCTCTCGACCGCGGCCTTTGCTTCCTGACCTACCTGTGCTCTGGCCTCAGCTCTTGCAAGAGCCTTGGTTCCCTTCTCGATAACCTGTGTGCCCGGAAGAATCTGCTCGATCTCGTTGCGAACCTTCGGCAGCAGACCCTCCACTTGCCCGCAAAGACACTCGAGAGCCAGAATTGCATTGATCATACCTTCTTTTTTGAGAAGCTCCTGTGCCGCACGCAAATGAATCCATGCTGTAAAATCATCTTTACTGCCCCGTTCTTCGTAGCACTTGTGAACGGTGAATTCTCTGCCAAGAAGCTTGACCTTGTCACCAACTTGCAGTCCAAGACTATGGTGTAATCCATAGCCAAGCACTATGGTTCCCGGTGGAACCGGCTCAACAAGCGGCTTCCTCGGATCTTTGTGAAGGTTTGGGACTTCACCACGTGCACCAACCAGAGTAATCGTACGCTTTTTCTCCGGCCATTTTATTTTAGCTGTAGGGTTGGCAAGAAATGACGAACCAAAACAATACCCGATTCCGCCAAGCGCGCAACATACTCTTCCGGCATGTATTCCGAAGGGCAACCATTCATATGCAAGTCTCTAATGCTCTGCTCTTCTGGAAGAATCAGAAGGTTAAAGCTCAGTTTCAACGTTGCTTTTCGCATTTCATCTTTCAAAACCGCCATCTTTTTCTCGGTTTCTTCCTCTTTCTCATTCAATATCTTCTGAGTTTGAAATTCGTGCACTTTCAACAACGTCAACGCCCCGGTCAGCGAACCAACGGCGACAGTAACAGCGAAAAGCCCTAAGGCAAAATTTCGCCAACGATACAGTATTTCCTTTGTCAGTATGTGTCGAATATTCATAGTTGACTTCTCCCAAATAACGTGACGATTTTCCAGTTAGTCCGGTTATTCTTCCTGCAAAGTTACAGCAGGATCCAGATGGGCAGCACGCATCGCAGGAATCCAGCTCGCGGCCACCGTGACGGCGACCGCAACAAGCACCGCCAGCCCAAACAGGTGGAAAGTAAACATCCATCGGTAGCTGCCTTCACCAACCGGCTCCAGGTAAATGTTGGCAAGAAAACTCCCGACTAAGAATCTGAGAAAACCTCCAAAGAAGCCCATGACCACAGCCCTCGACAAAAAGATGTAGAGTATCTGCCGTGAACGGAAACCCAATGTGCGGAGTATACCTATCTCCATTTGCCGTCGTCGTACGTTTCCTGCAGCCAACAACGTAATCCACACTACAGATATCACCATCACTAACGGACCCAGAATCGATGCAAAACGCATCCACGTCGTTCTCAGGTGAGTCATATTGTCTCGTTCCCTCTCAATAGCGGCCTTTTCTTCATCTTCCACTTTGACGTATGCGTGTATCTTTGCAAGGACATTGGATGATTTCTCAACCACCTTTGTATCCGGGAGTATCCTTGTGATTTCGGCCCTGACTTTTGGCAGATTCGCCCAGGCGCTGCGGCATTCAAAAGCGAGAATTTCGTTTATCAATTTCCTTTTATCGAGAAGTTCCTGCGCTTCTCTTAGATTCACCCATACCGTCATATCCTCCTCCGTGCCCAACTCTTTACAACACTTGTATACGACAAATTCCCTGTCTATAAACCGAATTTTGTCACCAACATTCAGCCCAAGTCCCTGGTGCACTTCGTTACCAAGTACAATTTTTCCCCGGGGAACTGGATCAACAGCCAATCCGTGGGCATGCACAGCAGGATTCCCCGCTCTATCCGATACGCCTACGAGGATAACCGCCCATTTCGTCTCAGGCCACTTCACTTTTTGACGTAGTCTTGGCGTAAGGTGCTCAACAGTAACAATCTTGGACTGCGCCAGCCGGACAACATATTGCTCAGGCATATACCTGGCTCCATAATCATCGGCATACCAATCGCTGAGGTTCTGACCTTTAGGAAGAATAACGATGTTAAATCCAAGTTTTCGCATCGATCCCTTGATATCATCTTCCAGAACTCGCATCTTTTTCTGCGTCTCGATCCTTTTGTGTTCGAGAATCATTTGCGTCCGCGCAACATGTAATTTCATCAATGTCAGCGAACCAACGAGACATGCCACAGCCACCGCAACAGATAACAATCCTAATCCAAAATTCAACTTGCTATGGAGAATCTCTCTTACTACTAATCGTGAAATGGTCATAGTGATGGCCAGAGACGCACTTCAGACACCGCCTGATGTTGACTGAACGGGCGTCATCATAGTTCTCAATTGTCCCATTCCCATCGGGGGCAGTAAGCCCTTCCACGACAGCGTCGCCTCCAACGTGGCCTTTGCCCATCTTGAAAACGGCGAAGCTGCCAGAATCTTGGATAATAACAAAGAGAGCTCTTGGTCTTAGATGTTTTTCGCTTTCCAGTTGTCGCCGTAGAGGGAGATGGGATTTCCTCGCCAAGTCTGTTGTTGGACCAGTATGGACGGAGGTCAGAGCTGCGCAGCCGGATGAGATGATTGGCGAGAATCAGTGTTTTCGCGACGTAGTGGTTTGGAGGAATCTTCTCGGTGCGGAATCCAAGTAAATCGAGTTTCGTGCCAACCGTAAGCCTTTTGATAGCTTCTGACACCGACGGCGCTGGTCCCAAATGGATGTTAAGTTCCTGGCCGTGCTTGTCCTTGAGTATTAGATGAGTTCCGAGCTCGGCTTTGCCAGTAGTGTTCTCACATGGATGAGTCTTGATATCCTTCAACTTGCCTGAAATGCGGACCAAACGAGGCTTCACCCTTTGCTGCGCAACCCCCTTGTTGTCACCCATCCCCAGTTGTCCCGGAGCGGTAGCCGTCCAGGTCAGCACAATCAGGACGCTCACGAGTACAACAATGCCGTGTCGTCTGACAGCCCAAAGTCTTGTTTTTTCCAAGTTTTTCATGACAACTTCTCCTTTATCAACGATATCTGTTTGTTACTTATCTACATGAGCATGATAGTAAAGAACTGCGCGGCAGGATTAAATCAGAGCTTTGCAAAATAACCCCTGAGTTGTATGCTCGACTCGGGCTTGTTGTTGCGAGCACAACTGCTCGATACACTTGACAACAGCATTTCGGTGAAGGCCAAGTCCTAGTGCAATGTCTTCAACAGAACAAGGTCGACGTCTCAAGAGAGCCAGAATATCCTGCGAGCGAGCCGAGGTCTCGCACTGTTCGTGAATACCAGGTTTCGCTGCGATTATTTCCGCCTTCTCTGAAAGCTGTGAGGTTATCTCTTTCAGTCGCTCGGGGGGCACGGCCATAGCAAAATCTTCGACAGGCGGTCGACTTACGGTATTTACGTGAACCTTATCCGGACCAATCAACTTTATGGCGTGAGCAAGAGCATTAACCTGAGTCTCTACGGTGGTTACTCCACCCAAAAGAAGAATTTCAAGCCAATATTTGCCGGCATATTCGTCTCGGAATTTCACTAACCCTTCCAGCATTTTGTCGAAGGGTATATCAGGATGAGGCCTGTTGATATACCGGTACAAGCAATCGCTTCCGGCATCGAGCGATGGGAGGACCAGGTCAGCAGCCCTCAAAGAACGTCTCACCTCTGGCAACCACAACGATGAACCATTCGTCAGCACTGCGATAGGAATATCGGTCATTTCCTTAATCCTAGGAGTTTGTCCGAGTAATGTATTCCAAGGACAATTTTTCATTGCTTTGTAGCTCTAACTTCCGGTTGGCAAGCTGAAAATACTGTTTACCGCGCTCACGTTTGATTTTTTTCTCAGAAAATCAACTACATATCCTATAGGACACCAATAGCTACTACGTTTTTAGGCTGCAATAACATATTGGGCTCCGAATAACTTCAACAGGTTGTGCGTCAGGCATACCAACGTCCACTCACCTCGCATCTTTTCAAGGCCTCGCATCGAAAACTGAACAAATCCTCTGGCTCCTTTGGTCTGGCCAAATACCGGCTCAACAATCGACTTCCGTTTCGAATAAGTTTCTCTGCCCTTTTTGGTCCGGAGCTTTCTGGCCATCTTCTCTTTAGCAGTAAGATCCTTTGGCATCCGACCACAAGGTGCTTTCGCAGGCGGGGCATTATGCTTAACTTTCCCTGTGGCAATATAGGCGTCTATCTCTTTGTCTTCGGCATACTCGATATTTGATTCACTGTAATAGCCAGTGTCAGCTGAAGCGGCTTTGATTCTTTTATCTTTGCCCACATTTTCCTGTGCCTTCTCGAGCATCGGTTCAAACTGTCGCTTATCATTCGTCTCATCGGTAACATCACAGGCCACAATAATCTGTTTATGACTATCCACCGCTGCTTGAGCGTTGGCACATTGATCCCAGCCTTTATTGCTCACCTTCATTATTTTCGATTCAGGGTCAGTAAAATTGTACTGCTTATTATCTGCTGGAATATCCGAAATAGGCTTGGGCCTCCTTCCGCCTTTAGGTTTGTCGTGCTTCTTGCAATCCGCTTCACGTTCTTTTCGGGCCTGCTCTGCAGCGGCCTTAGCTTCGGCCTCTAACGCCTTTTTGGCCTGCTGAATGCGTTTAAGACGACTTTCGCGACGAGCTAACTCTTTGGGCAATTCATCGCCTCGACGATCGGAACCATACTCTTTATCCTCCTGCTGATCAACAGCTTCAGCTTCGCTAAGCAACTGATGAATCTCCTCTTTAAGACGTTTCTCTTCTTGCTTCATCCGACCATAGCTCATTGCCTTATGCCGAGAGGCATTGGCCTTGACCTTTGTACCGTCCAATGCAATATGGCCCAACTTAACCAAGCCGGCCTTCTGGCACAGTTGTAAAACCTGAACGAATAAATCCTCCAGCGCTTTCAAATGCTGCTTGCGAAAATCGCTGATAGTCCGGAAGTTCGGTATATCATCTCCCGCAATAACCCTGAATGTAAGCCGTTCCTCACAGGCCTGCATTATCTTACGTGAACTGAAAATGCCACGACAGTAGGCATAAAACAAAAGAGCCACCATCATCCGGGGATTATATGGCGGAAAGCCACGCTCTTCTTGCTCGTACTTTTGTGTTATCGCTGAGATGTCCAGCTCGTTGACCGTATCCAGTATGAAATAGACCAGATCGTTTTCTGGCAGCCAATCATGAACTGATGGCGGCAGCAGCCATTGCTGATTGGGATTCCAAGGCCGATATGTCTTACTCATCCGTGAGCCTCCGAAAATTCATAATCCTTTACCAATGCTTGGATGCATTGTATCATTATCTGAACCGTATTCAACTATTACTCGGACAGACTCCTAGAGATTACTTCTCCGATCTTTGAATGAAGTGTTGGTTCTCCTGATCCGGACACCGTTATATAATCGGGTTTGGATTCAAGCTTTCCTTTGACTTGGTCAATGACCGTATCAGACGGGACCCACTCCTTGCGTTGCGTTGTCTTGTGGGTCGTTTTTCCCAACTGGCAGTATATGCAATCATAGGTGCACGTCTTGAACGGTACCAGATCAACCCCGAGCGAACGTCCCAGCCTCCTTGAGGGAACCGGGCCATATACGTATTCTGTATTTTTGTCGTCATCGATTTCAATAGTCATAATCCAAGTGATTTTCCCATTCGGTGGGCAGAGACACAGTCATCAAATCAATATTCAATCTAATCCTTCTTGGTAATGAGGGAGTTTGGTGGTTCGGTCGCAATGTGGAATGTCCTGTCCAGCGGATTGTATCGCTTCGATATTGCAATGTTTCCAACTATTTCTATTTGTGCCTGTGGAATTCCTTTTCTGTTAACTTATCTTTTAATCCTGGTAGTGTAGTTATAAAAACCTGGTAGGTCTTCTTGAATTAGCTTCAGGATCTCTTCTCTATGAATGCCCGAAGTCTTCGGCGTTGTTTCCGGGCACGTAAACGTTCTTCCCACAAATCCCTCTACTGTTTGGATGGCCAAACTGAGCCCTTGGCCCTCCTTGTGTTCTACAAGCTTTCTTCCCAATAGCCAATCAATAACAGTTTCCATATCATTGCTCTTATCTCTTGTCTGTGAAGTCCCATGACGCTACCTGCTTGATTTCTTGAAACTGAAAAGACTAACTTGTCGTATTTATCCCTTAAATCCGAGTAGTAATAATGCATAATTAGCTCGATGCCTCGGCACTCTTCAATCTATTTCAACCTCTCTGTTCAAGTCATAGCACGCGTAGAAAAATGGAATGAGACAAGAGTCAAACAGAGTGGCTTTCTAATCTTTCAGCCAGCCCGGCACCTGAACGCCTTTAGGTTCACCGTCTATGGTAGGGATGTACGGCTTGATGTCGAGGATTGGGCTGCCATCAAGGGCATCGATCTTGTCAACGGTGATTATTTCGTTCTTGATTGAAAGAAGCTTGCATAGACTCAGGGCAATTAGATTAGGCCTTACCGGGGCACGGCATGCAAAAACACCCGTCAGCGGATTCTTCTTATTGCCACGTGGGTGTACCTGGAGAATGTTCCGTTTTTCGGGTATGTCGTTTCTGTCAAACCAGTAAAGCACAAACACGTGCGAAAAGTCGTCCAATCCTTTGAGTGCATCGCGGTATCTGTTAAAAATCTGCAGCGTTATGGTTCCACGTTGCATCTTTACTTCACCCACGGGATATAATTTGAAAAACGTTTTATTCTCCTTCTCATTCACGGTTTCTGCTCCCACTGTGGTGTCACTTGCTTTGTAGAGGGCTCCGCAACTGATTGTCACCAAGCCTCTGAAAACCAAATTGCGCCTTGTGATGTTCATTGAACTCCCTCTTCGAATTCTGGTTTATATGGATCATCTGATACGAGAGATGCATCGTTACACTCCTTTATACTTCGATCACACTGCCGGCCCGTATCTGCCGGTACTGGTTGGGATATATTTGCACTATTTGCTCGGTATGCACCGTGCAGTGGCAGGGAGCGATTAATTGAATTCCTTCCAGCTCACCGAATTTTGAGAAACCATGAAAGCCGCCGAGTACACCATAAATTCGACCAAGCCTTCTGGCTGTTTGAAGAATTCTCTCCAGACCGGGATGTGCACAGCCAGTGACAATAATATTTCCTTTTCCTGTTTTCGCCACCAGGGATTGCTCTTTGGGAAACCCCCCGAGTGCCCCAGTAGAATAGATGCCTGGTGAGATTTCTGTCGGTTCCGAAAAAGCGTTTGGATGTAAGATCTCAGCTTTGGAGTTAAATCTCCGGAAACCCTCCAGTCCATCTACGTGATCCCAGTGGTTGTGCGAGAGCACTACTTTATTCACACTCTTAGGATCTATGTACGCTTTTTCGAAGTTATATATGAGCTTTTGGCCATCGTCTCCAGTATCAAAAAGAATTCGTTGGCTACTCTCCACCAAGCACGAAAAGCCCCATCCTGATTTAAATCCTGGATGTGCATTGTTATCATAAAGAATTGTTATTTTCATATGGCACCTGCACACTTTCTGAAATTCAGCACGCAGCCTTTATTCAGTCCATCATCGTGACTTATGATTCCGCAGTATCGCCGTTCGAATTGGAAACCTGAGCTTAGGATTTCCCGCCTAACATCGGCCGACCGAATGTGCTGCAATTCCATCATAGGATTGTCTTCCGAACTGTGCTTAGGATAAACTGAAAGCAGACCACCTTGCTTCAGGACTCGAAAAGCCTCACGATAGAGCTTCGTTCTTTCGTTCTTTCCAAAATAGTGCAGAACATCATAAAGCAAAACTACATCGATCACCCTGCTTTCCAAAGACAGCTTCGTTTGGGCCGAAGTTTTAGTTACCCTTATGTTAGTCAAGTTAAGAGCGGTTACTTTGCGGCCCAATTTATTTAAGGCTTCCGATTCTTTGTCCACGGCATAGACGATTCCTTTATTTCCAACTACTTTGGCCGCCGGAATCGTATAATGGCCTACTCTGCAACCAAAATCCAAAACGTACTGGTCACACCTAAGTCCAATTTCTTTCAGAAATCTTACTCCACCATCTCTTTCCCACCATTCCATCTGGTTATCGGTTGTAGTAACATCGACTTCAGCTTGATTTGACACATTAGGAATTACTCTGTTCATACTCCGAGCCTGACAGGGTTTACTGTGGCGGTGAAGTTCAATCAAATTTCGGAAAGCTGTATTGAAAACCCTCTAACAATCGTGCGACTACGTCACTCGCTTAAGATTTAGCTTATATTCGATTATCTCCCGCAATGCCAAAAATACCGCATTGCCTATCTGAATATCAAAAACTGTTTTAACCCTCATTGAAGCGTCAAAGACAGCCTTGTCATAAGGTACACATCCAAATACCTCTATATCCTCCAGTTCCCTGTTACTTTCTGGCTTATCTGCCCTGTTCCATATTACACCGATATTTTTCACAGATATTGGTAATTCTTTAGCAAGTCCGGAAATTCTCTTTGCTGTAACCATACCAAGAGGGCTTGGTTCAGTTACCATACACAGCAGGTCGACGTTATAAGTACTCCTGCGGGACAGGTGCTCCATCCCGGCTTCGTTATCTATAACCACAAATTCGTATGCGGAGCTTAGCTTATCCAAGAAAGTCCGAAGGAGGTTATTTGTAGCGCAGTAGCAGCCTGGTCCCTCCGGCCACAGCCCATGGTTAGCAAATCGAAACCATTAGCTTCCGTAATAGCTTGCTGGATACCATATTCAAATGACCGCACTCGGTCTGCACCAGAACTACTTGGTCCTCCTTGGGCCGCTTTTTCTCGAACCTCTGCAATGGTTCCAACAGGTTCAACTCCACAGACCTGGCCTAAGCAAGAGTTTGGATCAGCATCTACCGCAAGTACAGGCCCTTTCGTCTGATTATGTAAAATTCTGATTATCATAGCAGCGAGGGTTGTTTTGCCTGACCCACCTTTACCACTTAGAGCAATAGTTGTTGACATAGAAGTACCTTGTATTTAGGCGTACGCTTGACTTTTAAGATTTCCCACAGACGGAAATAGTGACAAGTCCGTATGTGGCAGGAATTTTGCTTTAATAAACTCATCCATATATTCTGGATTGCCCATCAAATCGAAATATGTCATGCTCCCTGCGATTTGCTCAGCTGTTTTGAGGGCCTTTTGGCTCAGCAGGACCGTTTTTGCCCCTGCGATTGATGTGTTTCCTACAAATTGCAGTTTAGCCTGCGGTACATCGGGCAGCATCCCAATGGTAACAGCCCTCTGCACATTCATAAAGTTTCCGAACCCCCCGGCTATGTAAATAGTGTCAATATCTTCCAGTTTGGTCTGTGTCGAATTCATAAGTATCCTGATAGCGGCGAAAATACCTGCCTTTGACCGAATCAGATTATTTATATCAGCCTGGGTTATTGAGATTTCCTGGTGGCCGTTTCGGGGCTCGACCAGTTGAAGCTGCAAACCGTCGTCTCCCTCGGTAAGTCTTGGATCGCCGGTAGCTTTGAGACGTCCGGTACGGTCGATGATACCATTTACAAACAGCTCCGATAGCGTATCCAAAAGGCCTGAACCGCAGATTCCTATTGGGTGGCTGCCCCCAATGGCCTTGAACCGAATTTCGTCTCCATTGACGATATTCAAGTTCTCTATGGCACCTGACCCTGCCCGCATACCACACTTGATGCCGCTTCCTTCGAAAGCAGGCCCTGCCGAGCTTGATGCGCAAATCAACCAGTCCTTATTGCCAAGAACTATTTCTCCGTTAGTGCCGATATCGACAAAAATAGAGAGCTTTTCTTTCGTGTAAATTCTTGTTGTCAGCGTACCCGCCACTATGTCGCTGCCGATATATGCCGCAACACCCGGCAGACAGTATAAAAGCCCCCGTTTGTTAATCTGAACACCTGCCTCAGCGGCGCGAATCGGCGGTACGAAACCCGCTGAAGCAACGTAAGGTTCTCTGCGTATCCTTGTCGGGTCTAAATTCAGAAGAAAATGGATCATTGCAGTATTGCCCGCACATATCACCCCTGTAATATCCTGCAAATCGATACTTTGTCTGACTGCCATTGTCATAATAAGGTCATTCACATCGTGTGCTAAGCACTCCTGAAGCTGGTCAAAAGCACCTGTTTGTTCAGCGTAAATAATTCGGCGTATGTAGTCTTCCCCGAAACTCATCTGACTGTTGTATGTAGCTTCAGTATCAATCGTTTTGGCAGTTGTCAGGTCGATGAGATGGGCTACAACGGTAGTTGTGCCAAGGTCGACAGCAACGGCATAGTTGACCTTGCATCGCCTTCCTGGCTCAACCTGTATAACCTCGGTGGTCCCACCGCGCTGGCCGATTGTCACTGCGGCCTTATAGTTGTCCTCACAAAGCACTTTGGAAAGCTTTTGCAGGACCCGAAAGCCGGTCTGCATTACTGGTGCATTCACCTGCTTGCGTATCGCAGCATAGAGCCGTTCGTGGTCCGCCGTATGGTCGAGAACTGTTGGCGGTGACATTTCAACACATAGCTTGTGTACAAGAGGGTCATACTCGAACAGCTCTGCTTGAGTCTGCCCAGCAAGTCTGCTGAATATGTGGGCATCGGTATCCATTAATATCTGACTGGTCTCCAGCGAGTGAGATTTCGGCACTGTTACCCTCAGATCTGATAGTACCTTGGTCTGACATGCTAAAACAATATTCTCTCGAGTTTCCTCCGGGGTTAAAAGCGGGGAGGGCCTGCTGTGAAATTTGCCCTGGTTAACAATAACTTTGCATTTCCCACAGTATCCATCCCCTCCGCAGATACTGCTAAGATATATTCCCGCTCTATGAGCTGCTTCCAATAAAGTTGTACCTGAGGGAATTTTTACCTTTAGCCCGCTGGGCTCAAATTGAACTGTACATTCTTTGTTTTTGTTATCATCCATAACTCAATCTCGACAGTATAAAAAGAAATGCAAAGAGCCCCTGTTAAAAATTAAACATCAAAATCCAGAGTTGAGGGTGGAAAATAAAGAATCCAAAAAATCCTGCTTAATTTCTTGTTTTAATCTTTTGAAAATTTCAGGAACCGTTAAGCTTATTTCTCTATTCTTTTTGCCTTTTCCATTTTTTCCTCGAGTTTTTCTAACTGTTGGAATATTGATGGCTTCGTTGAGTGAGCAGGTAGTCTGCTTTTCAGTTCAGCTATTTCTTTTTCCAGATCTGAAACAACACAGCCGGCAAGCAGGTTTTTCAATCTATCCAATGTAATCTTATAGGGTCGAATTTCTATTCCCATCCAGTCAGAAAATTCAAGGATTTTTTCAGGATGTTCTTGGCAATATTTATCCCAAAAATCTATGCCGTCTAATAATACAGCACCTCCGGTATGCTGGGGGAAATTCTCATTGGCTTTGCCTTTATCCCAATCCTGAAATACAGAGTTTCGATAGATTACCCATCCCGGCGTAAGCCACCAGACCTTCTGACCATTGCTTATTTTCTCTCTTTGGCTTTCACTGGCTAACATATCTATGCAATGACTTGCATTTATTCTGGAAATCGAAATTCCGACTGCCTGCTCGGTAATTATCGTATCTATTGTCCGGTAGGAATTGTCGATATTTACATAGCAGAATTTGCCGCCATAAACTGTTATGATTCTTTTACAATGCTGTTTAGCGGTGTTTATTTTTTGTATCAACTGGCTTTCGAGTTCTTTAAGAACCTCGTGACGGCCAGGTGTTGTATAAAAAATTTTCCCGACATCCAGGAAACCTTCCTTTCTCAGATAATTTAACTCTGGGGCAAGCGTCCCGCAAGCGACTATAGCATAATCTTTAAAAGATAGCGGTTCTTTCATTTATGTTTTTCCTCTTTCTCTTCGCAGAGAAAAAATCCGGTTTCAATTCTTTACTTTTCATACATATTTAAGGCGGCCTTAAGTGTATCAATAGCTAATTTCGCACAATGCTTACTCTCGTCGGGAAGACCTTCAAAATAATTATCAACCTCCTCCGGTTTTATTCTAAGTGCATCTTCGATAGCTTTTCCTTTCACCATTCTCGTAACACAACTGGCACATGCAATAGTGGCTCCGCAGCCGTCTGTCATAAATTTAATATCATTTATCTTTCCATCTTTGAGGGCCAAATACATTTCAATGGTATCTCCACAGACGCCTGTTATGCTAACCTGGCTGTCGGCGTCTTCTATTTTTCCAATATTTTTGGGATTGAAAAACTCCTTTTTGAATTTTTCCGAATAGCCCTCTAATATCGCTTCTTGGAGGGTCCGTACAACTTTATCAATGTCATCTGTCATTTCTTTCTCCAAATATTGCTGCTCCTATTCTGACCATATTGGAGCCTTCTTCTATGGCGACCTTGTATGAATTTGTCATACCCATAGACAGATACTTCATATCTACGTTTGCAAGATCAAGCTCTTTGATTTTTTCAAATATCCTTCTCATCCTTGAAAAATACGGCCTACTATTTTTGGGATTGCCAAAACGGGGTCCCATTGTCATCAATCCTTCGATACTTAAATGCTCAAATTCCGACATATCCGTAATCAACTTTTCAATATATGACTCGAATGGCTCATGGTCCTGGGGTTTTATCCCGGCTTTGGAATCCTCGCTGCCAATATTAATCTCTATAAAAACCGGTTTTTTCTGCTTTCTTGCTTTCTCTACCCTTTTGTCAATAGCTGCTGCTTTTTCTAAGGAATCGACAGTTTGAATAATATCAAAAATTCTTAATGCTTTGTTTATTTTATTCGTCTGAAGATGGCCTATCATATGCCATCTGACTTTAGCTGCCTTTTTCCTTAAAGCACTATAGATTTGCCCTGCCTCCTGAACGTAATTCTCTCCAATATCAGCAGCCCCGGCGTCTATTACCTCTTCAATTTCTTCTGCTGTTCTTGTCTTACAGGATACAACTATGGTTACACCATCTGGGGTTTGCCGGGCGATTCTTGCATAATTTGCTGAAATGCTCATATTCAGTGTCACCCCTTCAGTAATTGCTCTATAGTTGTAAATTGTTGTTTAAGATTCGCATGGTCTTTTATCACAGGGCATATCACGGCCGCAGCAAGGTCTTTCTCGACCACAAGTTGGAGAATTGCTGGTAGCATAATCAGTTGCATAAAAACCCGAACCTTTGAAAATCACACCAGCTCCGCCACTAATCAGGCGTTGAACTTTGCCGTTGCACTTTGGACACTTTGTGACTGGCTTATCCTTCATGCTTTGAAATTTTTCGAACATATAGCCGCAAATTTGACACTTATACTCGTACGTTGGCATAATTACATCCTCTCTCCTTTGGACTCTTTTGTACAACATCAATCCTGTTCTTTAGCTCAGGTTTGATTTCTAATTTGTCCAATGCCTGTCCCAGGTCCTCAAGCAGTATCTCGGTCTTCTCAATTCCAGCGGAGAAACGAACGGTGTTAGGACGTACCCCGAAAATAGTCCTACGTTCGGGAGGCATATAAAGCAACGTCGTAAGGTATGGTACACAAATCAGTGATTCAGTTGCTCCCAAACTAACGGCATGGTATATTACTTTGAGTTCACTTATAAAGCTTTTCGCATCTTCCTGACTTTTGCCAACATCAAATGCTAACACCCCGCCAAATCCATTATGCATTTGTCTTGAGGCTATTGAATAACCAGCATCTTTCATCAAACCCGGATAATAGACACTGGAAATTTTTGGATGGCCGGACAAATACTCTGCTATGGCCATAGCATTAGCTGCCATCTTTTCTGCTCGGAGC
>Ga0315544_1001335_pt1 | contig 19449 bp, 16 predicted proteins | sample SalMarSW160130MG_2_FD_202543 | JGI IMG/M metagenome (GOLD analysis project Ga0315544, IMG submission 202543) | Salt marsh sediment microbial communities from the Plum Island Ecosystem LTER, Massachusetts, United States - Salt Marsh Sediment SW1601-130 ... | reverse complement strand
AACCAAAATTCCATAATCTGCGTTTTTAGGGGCTTCCGCCCAGATGCTTACAAGGGTATCAGTAGATTTTATACTCACTATCTTTTTTGAATCCACTATATCTGACTTGAAGGTCTCTATCTCTCTACTAATACTCCAGTCTAAAGTTATATCTCTCCCAAATTTGTGCTTTGCAAATTGTTTAAAAACGACATCTCCTATTTTCCTTTTAAAAACATCTGAAAAGATTTGACCAAAATACTTTCCTTCTCCACTTTCCATCTTTTCACTCATAGTTGCTCTTGCCTCACCTTTTAACATTTTGTAAGGCATTGCCAAAGAAAATATTAGAAGTTTCAAAAGTTCTCTATCATCTGTGCTTATTTGAATTGTATTAGGTAGGAGTTTTCTTTCTATCCAATATTTGACTTTTTTAGTATCTACAATGTATCTCTGCCTATTCCTAAATGTTTCAATATCAATAATGTTCATCTCATTTACTCTGATCGCAGAAAGAATAAGACTGAAAATTTCATCCTCATTATAATATCCTGAAACATCTTTAAATGCAGAGATGAATTCCTCCAGTTTTTTCCTAATTTTTGTTTTACTGTTCAATTCTGTTTTGGTAAAAGTTATTTTCATATTTTTTCCCCTATGATTAACCATTCTCCCGATATTCCACGCGGGTTCTCATTATTATGGCTCAACTATAATTCTTCCCTTTAATTCTGAATGCTTAATGGCAGATTCATAAAGTGAGAATATATCTTCGAATGGGCGGAAGAAAAACCTATTACTAATCTCCATATATGGGTCTGTACCTAACCTCTTTTTGAATTGTTCCTCTTTCTTTATTGAACTAATCACATAAAAAGTAATTTTAAAATCTCGCAATTGATAACCTCTGTGTAAAGCCTTAGAGAAATCGGTACTTTTCTCAACATCAAAGGTATGTTTGGGCATTATAGTTAACGCTCGCTTCTTAAACCAAATCACATCTATAGTCTTTGCTATATTTAATAACGGGAGAGATGTAAAATTTGGAAAATCTTCTACAGTGGAAAAATTTTCAAGTGGTTTGCTACTAAATATACTTGATGGATCCGCAGTATAGGTCAAATAACCATAAATATTACCAAGTTCTAGAAGCATACCTTCTATATAAGAATGTAAATCAGTGTCACTAACACCCTCAAATATCTCAGTTTTAGTTTTACCTTCTTGTATCTCGTCGAACAATGTTTGTTCTAATTTTATATCTGGTAGAGCATATACTCCAAGTCCTATTTTTCTGAGTTTACCAGAAATGCGAGTCATTCTTCTTAGGTATGCTCTAATAATATGATTCGCATCTAGATGTGGAGATACCTCTCGTATTTGAGGGACATTCTGATATAATTCCTTTAGTGTTGCTGAGCCTCCACATTCTTTAACTATTCTAAGGATAGCATCCTCCCAGGTAATTTTATCCAAAGATTTTTTCATGATTCTTTACCTCTACTAAAAATCTTGTTATGGGGTTGATGTCATTAGATATATTGCTATTTCCAGTTATTAGGCTCTCTACTGCCGTTGTTCCCGAACCAGCAAAGGGGTCTAGAATTATTTTCCCCTTTAAATTGAATTTCTTTATAACAAATCTGGGAACCTGTGGAATAAATTTAGCAGGATAAACATTATGAATAGCATGCGTTAGATAGGTAGTGTTCAGAATATCATATTTTAGTTCTTGCCTCAAATTTATAATATTTCTTGCAAATTCTTTATCAAAATCCTCCATCTTCTCCTCATTAATAGGAAGGGATTCATGAGTATCAAACATGGTCATCTGCCCTTTAGACTTAGTGTTTTTATTCATAATAATTTTCCCCTTTGCAAGTCTGATTTTGCCAATGACATCTTAATAGATTCTTCTTCCTTATTCAAGCGACCAATTGCGTATAACTCGTTTATATCCGAATTGCGGATATAACTCCATTTTGGATGTATATACGCAGTACTGCAGATTACCTCTATGGATGTTTAGAGTGTCCCGAGACAACCCCAATAAAATCCTCAGGCTACAGCCGCTTTAACCTCTTCCTTCTCTTTCCCTTTTTCTCCCTCCACTTTAAACTTGGAGAGATATTTCTCCATAAACTCAGGTCTGATCCTCTTTAGCTCCGATGTGGGGAAAACGGAGAGGAGCTTCCAACCCAGGTCAAGGGTCTCCTCTATGGATCGGTCCTCATACTCGTCCTGGCTTACATACTCCGCCTCAAACCTGTCGGCAAAGTCATAATACATCCGATCCACATCTGAGAGGGCTGCCTCTCCCAGGATGACGGCCAACTCCTGGGCCTGTTTTCCATTGGCATAGGCAGCGAAGAGTTGGTTAAAAACATCGGAATGGTCTTCCCTCGTCTTCCCCTTACCGATTCCCTTGTCCTTCAGCCTGGAGAGGGAGGGGAGGACATCAATAGGAGGCGAAACCCCCTTTTTGTGCAGTTGACGGGAGAGTATGATCTGCCCCTCGGTTATATATCCGGTGAGATCAGGGATGGGATGGGTCTTGTCATCCTCGGGCATAGTGAGGATGGGAATCGGGGTGATCGAGCCCTTCTTCCCCTTGATCCTGCCTGCCCTCTCATAGATGGTGGCCAGATCTGTGTAGAGATAGCCGGGATAACCTCTACGGCCAGGGACCTCCTTGCGGGCGGCAGAGATCTCCCTCAGGGCCTCGCAGTAGTTGGTCATATCGGTAAGAATCACTAAGACGTGCATATCCCTCTCAAAGGCCAGATATTCAGCCGCTGTAAGGGCCATCCTGGGGGTGGCGATCCTCTCAATGGCTGGGTCGTCGGCCAAATTGATGAACATAACCGATCTATCCAACGCACCTGTCTTGTCCAGCTCCCTGATGAAGTAATCGGCCTCCTCAAAGGTAATCCCCATAGCAGCAAAAACAACGGCAAACTCCTCCTCCTTACCCAAAACCTTTGCCTGACGGGCTATCTGGGCCGCCAATTGATTGTGGGGCAGGCCGGAGCCGGAGAAGATGGGAAGCTTCTGTCCCCTGACCAGGGTATTCAACCCATCAATGGCTGATATACCCGTCTGGATGAACTCAGAGGGATAAGCCCGGGCGCAGGGATTGATGGGATTCCCCGCTATATTCACCCTCTTCTCAGGCAGAATCTCCGGGCCATCATCAATTGGCCTGCCTAAACCATCAAAAACCCTACCCAAGATATCAATGGAGAGGCCCAATTCTATCCCCTTGCCCAGAAACTTCACCCTGCTCTTGAATACATCAACCCCGGCTGATCCCTCAAAAAGCTGCACCAGGGCCTTATCCCCATCCACCTCCAATACCCTTCCCCTTCTCTTCTCCCCGGTGGGAAGCTCCAGCTCCACCAGCTCCTCATATTTTACACCTTCCACCTCCTCCACCAGAACCAGCGGTCCGGAGATCTCCCTTATGGTCAGATACTCCTTTAGCATTCAGTCACCCCTTCCTAAGTGGACCTTTTCACAATTATTGTAAGAAGTTGATGGTTAATCAGGGATTCCACCTAAATAGAATAAAAATATGTATTCAAAACGCTAAGAGTTAGGCAAATTATTACGGAAGTGTAAAATGGATTACATGTCATTGCGAGCGCAGCGAAGCAATCTAAAAAACACTGAATGTAGGTTAAGACCAAGAGATTGCTTCGTCTCGGAGCCTGTGCTGAGCAATAGCGAAGTGCTCCTCGCAATGACACTTAAGACACCAATGTGAGAATATCATAGCAAGTATATTGGGTGCATAATTAAATTGTCCTTAGGTGGAATCCCTGTTAAAGCAAAATTGATGTTGGACGTGATGTCAAAATCAGAAACACGAAACAAGCCCGAATTGACCCCGTTAGATACGAAGTTATCTAACGGGGTGAACCAAAATCCAAAATTCAAGACAAAGAGGAAGAAAGATTTAGTTTTTGTTTGAAGAATTAGATCATTTGAATTTCGGATTTGTTTCGAATTTCAATATTTGAATTTCGGATTTGCTTGTAGCCAACAGCCGCTTGTGTATGGCTGTATCAAATAATAGTAACAGAACTTACGAAATGGAGCACTAAGAAGCTCCTATCCTCTGCTTGACCAATCCCTCCGCCTGCTGGTCTACTTTCTTCCCTATTGCTTCGATTTTCTCTATCTCTTTTTCCGATATATACTTGCTCCTGGCTATCTCCTCCCTTACCGGCAAGGAGGAGATCTTGGCTATAGGAACATCCTTCCCTAAGGCCTTTTGGGCCAATTCGTGCATCTTTAAAATCAACTTCAGTATGGCAAACTGTTTTTTCATCGAAGTATAGGTGTCCACCTCGTGAAAGGCATTTTGGTGGAGGAAGTCCTCCCTAATCGAACGGGCCGTCTCCAGGATAAGCCTGTCGGAGGGGGAAAGGGATTCTATCCCCACCAGCCTGACTATCTCCTCCAACTCAGCCTCCTGCTGAAGGATCTTCATCGCCTCATCCCTTAGCCGGGAGAAATCCTCTCCCACCTCCTTCTTAAAGTAAGCCTCTAAATTGTCATAATAAAGAGAGTAGCTGTTCAGCCAGGAGATGGCCGGAAAATGCCTCCGATAGGCCAGTATATCTTCCAGGCTCCAGAAGACCTTCACCACCCTGAGGGTGGCCTGCACCACCGGATCGGAGAGGTCACCACCGGGAGGGGAGACTGCCCCTACCACGGTTAGTGCTCCCTCCCTGTGATCAGAGGAGCTACACTCTACCCTACCAGATCTTTCATAGAACTCGGCCACCCTTCTTCCCAAATAGGCAGGATAACCCTCCTCACCTGGCATCTCCTCCAACCTGCCAGAGATCTCCCTCATTGCCTCGGCCCACCTGGAGGTGGAATCGGCCATCACGGCGACGCTGTATCCCATATCCCTGAAGTATTCAGCAATGGTGATCCCAGTGTAGACCGAAGCTTCCCTTGCTGCCACTGGCATATTGGATGTATTGGCGATGAGCACGGTGCGACGCATAAGGGGCTCGCCCGTACGTGGATCCTTGAGCTCGGGGAACTCCAGGAGGACATCGGCCATCTCGTTGCCCCTCTCTCCACATCCAATGTAGACGATGATCTCCGCATCTGCCCACTTGGCCAATTGATGTTGGATCACTGTCTTCCCTGAGCCAAATGGGCCGGGAACGCAGGCCGTGCCCCCCTTTCCCACCGGGAAGAAAGTATCAATCACCCTCTGCCCGGTCATCAGGGGAACCTGAGGAATTAGCTTCCTCTTGTAGGGCCTTGGTAATCGTACGGGCCAACGGTGGGACATAGCCAGCTCCTTCACCCCCTCCGCGGTCTCCACCTGAGCGATCTTCTCCTCCACCGTGTAGTCGCCCTCTGGGACTACCTCCTTTATCGTTCCCTCTATCCCGGGAGGGACCATAACCCTGTGCAACACAACCGGAGTCTCCTCCACTTCCCCTAAGATATCCCCTTCCACCACTTTAGTCCCCGTCTTGCACTGGGGGGAGAAATGCCATCTCTTCTCCAGGTCAAGGGGGGGGATGTCCACTCCCCTGGTCACATAGTCACCTACCTTATCCCGAATCAGATCGAGAGGTCTCTGGATGCCATCATAGATGGATTCGATGAGCCCGGGGCCAAGCTTCACGCTCAAGGGCATTCCGGTTGTAGTCACAGGCTCTCCCGGGCCCAATCCTCCGGTCTCCTCATAGACCTGGATGGAAGCTCGGTCTCCCTTCAACTCTATTATCTCCCCTACCAGACCCTTCTCGCTCACCCTTACCACATCGAACATCCTGGCCCCCTCGATCCCCTCGGCCACCACCAGAGGGCCTGAGACCTTGACGATCCTTCCCTGGTTCATCTACTCCTCCCTGAAGATATCGGCTCCTACTGCCTTCCTGATCATATCCCTCATCTTGCTCAATGCTATCCCCAGGCTACCTCGGTTGTTAGGGATGAGCACTATGCTGGGCAAGGGCCGGCTGGATACCTCCTCTATCATATCCTCCAAGGAACCAGCAAGGCATTCGGTAAGGAAAATAACTGCATAATCACCCTTGAGGACCTGGGCCATCCTCTCCCTGGCCTCCTCGGGCCCCAATATGGGAAAGGTCTTTAAGCCAACTGCCTGGAAGCAAAGGATGGAATCCCTATCCCCGATGACTGCTATATTAGAGGTAATCACTGGGTAGTCTCTCCTTGATTAACTGGGGATCTAACCCATTCTCCTTTCCCAGGAGTACCGCCCTCACACTGCGTAGCTCCTCCTCCTTAACCAGAAAGAAGGCATAGATGGGCTCTATACCAAAGGGGATAAGCCTGGCCCTCTTTAGATAGGAAAGGATGTAATCTCGGCAGGCTCTCTCCAAGGGGGCAAGATCATCGCCCTTGGCCAGTCCACCCTCCACAACCCCGTGATAGAGGGTGTTGGCAAACTTGGCCGGAAGGGACTCCCAGGGCTCGGCAAAAATCCCCAGAAAGAACCCAGGCTCTAAACTCCCTCCCTCAACCAACGCCCCCCTCAACTCAGAGGCTTCACCCCCACTTAGCTTAAGCCTGGCAAATGTCCTCAGATTGAGAAGGTCTACCTCCCTCATGGCCCAACCGGAGAGGAAGTCAAGCCTGGTCATCTTAAAGACGGTTAAGAGGTAGGAGAATAAACAGCGGTCCAGGGTCAGATCAATCGCTCCAGGTTCCTGGTTCTCCTCCCAGGAGAGAATCACCTCTTTGATGGCCTCTACAAGGTGGGAGGAGATCCCCCTGTATTCTCCCTCAAAAACTGCTTCCTTCAAAGCATCTACCTTCTCCCTCCCCCAGGGCAGGAGCAGACCATCCAAATCCTCTTCCCCCAGTCTGGCCTTGAGGAGAACTTTTAGGTTGTGGAAGTCATACCTATCCCTCAGGGTATCTGTCACCTCTGGGTCAAGGGACAGTTCCTGGATAAGAGTCAAAAACTCCCCCTGCTTTCTTCCCAGGACCACCTCGTAGGTGACCCCCTCCTCCATCCCTAAGACTGCCTGGCTATAATCCGTCTCCCCCAGGTGCCGGAGGACCTCCTGGTTATCCTTGGCCTCCAACAGTTTGGCGAAGTCCCCCTTGGTAAGAAACCTCTTCTCCAGGGCCCTAATCCTCCCCACTCCATAGGCATACTTCAGCTTCCCGCTGAATGAAGTCCGATAATCCGTGAGTTCCATGTTAAGAGAAGAGTATCCTGGCTACCTCCCCTTCCAATTCCTCCCTCTTAGACCCCAGGAGGGATTCAAAGCTACAGTTAACCTCTTTCTTGCCCTTGCGCAGAATGAAACCGCTACCGATCTGCCTCCTCTCCTCAGCCAGGGAGAGCCCGCCCTTCTTCCCTCCAGTCCTCAGCCTCTGATTTACCCTCTCCAGAAAGCCACCCCCCAACTTCCCCTTCGTTTCCTCTGAGATTATCACCTCCTCATCCCCATCTTCAACGGCCTTGAGCAGAAGATCCTCCATTAGCTTGGAGTATTCCCCTCCCTTCATACCCTCTACCCTCTGCAGGGCCAGCTCAAAGACCTTCCCTATCAAGACCTGTTTCTCCTTGAGGGCACTTCTCTTCACCTCCATCTCCGCCCGGGAGAGCACCCTTTTTTTCTCCTCGACAGTCTGGGCCTGAGCCTCCTTTTGGGCCTCCTCCCTTATCTGTCCCACCTCTTTTTTGGCCCTGGATATAATTTCCTTTGCCCTCTTTTGGGCCTCCTCCCTAATCTTTTGCGCCTCGGCTTGGGCATCAGCAAGTATCTTAGCGGTGATCTTCTCAGCCGACATAGTGATCAGCCAATTTTTATCCCATTAAGAAGGAAGAAGGTGACCAGAAGTCCCAATACGGCATAAGTCTCCACCATAGCCGCATATACCACGCCCTTCATTGCCTGTTCAGGCCTCTTGGCCACCAGGTTCACCCCTGCCGCACACACCTTCCCCTGATGGATGGCAGAGAAGAAACCGGCCACTGCTATAGGGGTGCAGGCAAAGAATATCTGCCACCCCTGCAACTGGGTTATGGGGTTAAGGTTTCCTCCCAAAAGGCCCAACTTCATCATCACTAAGAATGCGGCCACAAAACCATAAAAGCCCTGGGTTCCTGGTAGGACAACCAGAAGGAATAGACTACCGAACTTTTCCGGATCCTCGCTCAGAACCCCGGCAGCAGACTGGCCAGGAAGCCCTATCCCCATAGCAGAACCGGTCCCCGCCATAAAGGCGGCTAAAGCAGCTCCAGCTATAGCAATGGCCAGACCAAAGGGATCAACCATCAATGCCTCCTTTCATAACAGTTTACCACAGAAATTCACGGGAAAACACGGGGGAAAAGGCTAAGAATTAAACCCGAATTATGCGTTAGGAAACCACAAGATTTCACAAGATATTCAAAATAAAGAACTTATAAAATTGTGAGTTTAAACCCATCTTTCACCTGAAAGGTAAAAGTTCTTGAAGATTCTTATATAATCTGCGAGAATCTGTGTTCATCTGCGGTTTATGCATATTTTGAGTTAAAAAACGAGATTTGTAGTAGTCATTCGTGATCCCTGTTTTTCTGTGCTGTTCCGTGGTTATCCGTGGTGAATTCGCCCCGGAATCTCACGGAGCTACACAGTCCAGCAGAGTTGCAAGCAAATAACAGCCACAGATAGTAGGATGGAAATTTGTTGAAGACCAAGAAGAACGCATCAGAGGTCAATCCTGTTGCATCGAAATCTAAATCCAGAGAGAATCTGCCAAAGTTGTAAATCAGTCTTAAGCAGTACACCAGTAAGTATCAGCCGATCCCCTCGAGATGGGAATTCTGTACCAATGTTTAGATTTCACTATCTCCATATCCTTTGTCCTTGTGATTACTCCTATCAGAACAGGACTTGCGGGCGAAGGACTCCTCCTCTTAGGAAGATTTACATAAGGAGGCACTGTTTTGAAGTTGTTCTGCCTTCTTTTTCAATATTTATAAGTCTTTTGCTTTCTTATGTATCCCTTCAGCTTCAAGAAGTTTCCAGCCAGAAAAACTAAGATGCTTTCTTATACATCTTATAAAACTTTAACACTTCCTTTACATATCTCTCAGCAATTGGGGGAACCCCCTTATATTTCTTTACATTTGAAGGGCCTGCATTGTAGGCAGCAAGCGCAAGACGACAATTCCCGCCGTATCTCTGGTATAGCTGACGGAGATATTTTGTACCTGCCAAAAGATTGGATCTCGCCCCAAATGGATTCCCCTCTCTCAAACTGTAGTAAGTAGAGGGAAGAAGCTGCATCAGCCCACATCCACCTGTGGGTGAAAGGGCAAACTGATTAAAACCAGATTCAACCTTAACTACCGCCTTCGCTAAAGCAGGATGCAGGCCATATTTTCGAGCTGCCACGACAATTTCCCGTTCGATCGTTACCCGACTCGCTCTCTTACCCGGAATCACGGTAGCCCAGCCAGTATAATATAGACGCAGTTTATGAGCCTCGATAAGCTGAGGCAGATAACGAATCCTTGGAAAGAAAGGACCGAAAAGCCGTGGAATCAGAATGTAAACCGAAAAAAATAAAAATGCCACAAGGAAGAATACCTTGCGGTTCAGAAATCTCCTCCGACGCCTCTTTTTTCGTGCACACCACCAGAGGAAAAGCAAAATGAGAATGAAATCAATGGCAAATCGTGAGACCAATGCCCCGGAGAGATTCACTAATAAATACAATTCGCATCCCTACTCATTGTCGAATAATGACGTCTCGCCATAAATCCATTTTTAGACTGTTCAGATAATAATGCCAACTCTCTCGTTTCTCCATATTTTCCTGTATCCAGCCAGGTCATAGACTTCCATAACCATATCACAAGATGTAGGGTGTTTATAGCTAATGGGAGTTTTAGTGCTAAGAGTGGAACATTTTGGAATTGGTAGAATCCCCCTTTTCTTGCGTTTGAGTAGACTTCCTCAACACCAGTCCCTTAACATTCGCTCCCAGACATGCTTCCATATAATACCTCGGGGGCAAGTTCCAATATCCAGGCCAACACTCCCATAGAAATCAACCCAACAACAAGCAAACAACTTAATCACAATCATCTTTCAGAAAAATTTACTGTTACCAAACATGAATGTTTTTCACTCTTTCATTCATGCCTCTCTTTATTTTTTAATGTGACTACTTACTAAAAATAATCCTCCAAAAAAGCTATCATTAGTACCCCAACTGCCAAAAGGAGTACAGAGGGCTCCAAACAAAAATTGAAATGTATCTTGAGGAATTGTGCCTCCCATTACTGTAAGTTTTATGTTGCGAAAATCTATCCCTCCGCAGAAATATTGTCTGATTCTAATGGCACTAGCGGTAAGGGTAGTATCGGTAAAATTGTATTCACCTTCTCTAAGGGAATAAATATATTTCTTAAATAATGTATCGGCACTCCAGCTTTGCTTAGATACGAGACCCGTGAGATCTTGCCGACCCACAGTATGAGAAAAAACACCACTCTTGCCGTATCCGAATTTTTCTTTATACCAATGGGCGACTATCCGAGAATAATATATTTGTCTCAACGCGGCATATTGTACACCCCGGTTTACCTCATCGATTAAATGAGGTAGTATCAGCGTATTCACTAACTTTTCCGCGTATTCTTGCACTTTTTTTGAAGCCTTTGGTGTACTGAAAGTTATACCTTGAGCCTCGAAGTATTTAGACTCGAGACAAACATTAAGCTTGGCTTCAAGAATATAGATTTCATTGTCGTTTACATAAACTTTTACTGTGTCCGGAACAATCCAAAATCTATTAGTAGTAGAAATCTGCACACTTTCGACAGGTTGTTGTTCACTCATCTCTTTATTTAAGCGATTCCAATAGTACCTACCTACTTGAGATTCTTGAGGATGTGTTAATTGAGCGAAACCTTTCTTAAGTTGGAAATCGGCTTCTAGCATGATTTTCCCCACATCCGTCTTGCCTAATTTTGAATCCACCACTCTGTTTGGCTCCAAGGGATTCAAATTAACCCAAAATACCTCATCGGGTAAAGTAAGCCAAACGAGAAAAGACTGTAAAGCCAATTGCGAAGCATCTTTAAAATCGACTTTTACTTCATTCTCACTGGCTTTCTTAGCCCTCAATGCATAACCAAAGGAATGTAGCTCCTGGTCAAAATATTCAGCAAAGTAATTCAGACGGATCGCTGTAAAATCGATACCTGCTAACTTATAATCAGATTTAAGAGTAGGTATCATACTACTGCGAAGGTGATGCCTCCATATCTCATCCTGCAATCTGTGAATCGTCTCCTGATACTGTTGCATCCATTCCAAATGACGAAGCCGACTTCTCCATATCTTTTCCTCGAGGCGTTGAATTGCCTCTCGATGACGATGATAATAATCCCAAAGATAAGAAGGACAATAATAATAGGGATAGCAGAGGGACGGTGATGTCTGGCCAAGGACAGTTATATTGGGTAACAGTAGCCCTGTTGCTACAATACAAATGTACTTATAGATTCTAAGTTTCTTTAGCATGAATACCCTTCCAAGGTCTTCTTAGTGGAGATGATCTTGTCAGTTACCTAACATATTGCTTAAATGAAAATAGCCCTGTCTTTTCACTTCTTCCTCTAAACGTCTTGTATTGATAACTCTCTTTCGATAAACTCCTTTACTATGTTCATTCGCCTTACTTGGCGGAGACAGTTCGTAACTGGGTCTCTAAATTGCCACCTTTTGAATTCTTTTCTAACAGATAGAGTTTCGATCCCTTCCCACATCCCTTTACGGATAACTTAGCAACAAAGGCAGCTTTGTCATCCAGCCTGAAAGTCGCCAAGTGACTTCCATCCGTATTAAATAACTGGATTCTCCCACTTAAATCGGACACATATATAAGCCCATCTTCATCTATTGCCACAGAGGTTGGGTAAAATAAGAAACCATCCGTGGTGTCTGGTTTTCCTTTTCCCCCGATCTCATATTTCCCTAGCAAGCTATCAATTCCACAGAAACCGATATGGTTCAAGTTTCGGTCAAATTTAAGTACTCGGTGATTACCACTATCGACCACGTATAAATTATCTAATTTATCAGACACTCCATCGGCTGGTACTACAAGCCGATCTTCGGTAAGAGCTATTGTGTCTGTCCATTCTCCTTTGTAATTATATTTCAGAATTCCTTCGGCTTCATCTATGATAACAAACTCTGTTTGTTCGCCCATCCAGAAGGAAACTACATCAATTGGTTGAGAAATATCTTTAATAAATTCCGTGGAAGAAACAACCTTATTGTTTACATTTAATACTGCTTTATACACGACACCATCCTCTGCAACTATGTAGGGCACCCCAGATATTATTTCAATGGCCATTGGGGGGATATCGTCTTCTTTCGTAAACTTCTCGCTACCTCTAATTAGCCAACAAGGACTTAGAAGATAAGGGGTGTTGTCTTCGACATCAAAACAACTAGGTTTAACTGTGGTTGACAGTTTTCCGGGAAAACTAAATTCAATTCTCCTCACGAGATGAACTGGAATGCTCTCTTGGTCATAAACATATACATCATGCACCCAATCGAAAAACCCCTCACACTCAATTCGAACCTTATTCCAGCCAGGCTTAACGGTTCTTTCACTGATATACTGATGATCTCCCTGGCTTTCAGATACCTGCAAAGTGTCACGATTTACTATAACCGTAGGCGTTTTACCCTCCAATCCGTATATCTCCAGACGAATTCCAGTTGTAGGTGCACCGAGAATCGCATCCACCAAGTCCGGCCATGGAAAGGGTTCATGATATTGTTGTATAGCGTGAGCGAACTCACCGCTGAACTTCCGCCTCAGCATATCCAGCGCACCATCCGGGGAAACCACCAGATCATACAGAAACATTTGAGTTTCTCTTTTATGTATTTTGCGTGTGCTATCATCAGGTAAAGGTTGAGCATTTGAGCACGTTACCCCCTTTCTTATCAAATCTCTTATTCTTTCCCTTGCATGACCTTTTACCCAAGATTCCCGATTGGTGGTCTCCACTTTTTTATAGTACTGGCACGCACTTACCCTATTTAACGTTCTTGGGTCAGCTCCATCATATGTGTAACCAAACCAATAACATGCCTCCATACTACCTTTGTTCACTAATCTTTGTAAAAGATTTCTTGCCCTGTCAAAATTCCTTAATGTCATGTATACACCAGCAAGTGCGTAATCTATCTCATCTTGTGGATAACGGTTGCCATGTAAATTCTCCAAAATCCCAGCCGCTCGTTGAGGATCAGGCTGGTTTCCTATCGTCTGCCCAACAGCATATAAGAGACTATCATCCGGTGAAATGCAGGCCCTGCCAGCATTCTGTTTGGTGATGTTTCCTGTCGCTGCAGCCGCTGTCAGACATTGCCAGGCAACACAGTTTTTCATTGATTCGAGTATTTCTCTGCAATGTGGATCAGCAAGAATTCCTTTGCAACTCTGAGGATTGAGCATCGAGTTGATGAGATTATCATCAAGCGTGCATTCATCTGACAGAATGAATTCTACTTCCAGGCATCTGAGACCAGCATCACACCTCATTTTCCTGAGCCAACACTCGATATTCTGAACTGCAAGTCCCTTGAAATTCTGAAATCCATTTTGGGCTTGCTGAAACTGACATTGCATCAAATTTGACCATCCCCTGTAATAGTGCTGGAAACCGTACTGACCTTGAAAGTTATTGAGCGCAGTGATAGCACTGCTAAAATCTCCCTGTAAAAGTTTTAGCTTTACAGTCAGTAGCCGTTCCCCCTGCGAAAGAGGCCCTGAATCGCTAATCCCGATAAGCTGTGCTTCAGCCTCTCCAACTCTGTTTAAGCCTATGTAGGCTAATGTTCTATAATAGTGCACAAAATTATCAGCCGGGACATTAGCTAAGCGTTCAATAGCTGCTTGCCAGTTTCCCAACCAGCAGCTTGCCATCCCTTTAAGAAAATTGACATAAGAAAGCTTGTCCTGGGGTAGTTGATCAATAGGAGCTGATAAAACATTATTAAAATAGCTCTCAGCATCCTCTGCCTCGCACTGTCTCCACGCCCAGGTGCCTAAGGCAAAATTTGCCATAAGCCACAGCCTCAGATTTTCTCGAGAACCCAGGTTGTTAACCCATTCTCTGAGAGAGTCTGGCTCCCCATTGCTGAATGCACACCATCGATACATAAAATCGGCTTTTGAACGATAGTTCGGACAGACGACATTGCGGAAATCTTCAGATGCTTCATTATAATTTCCAAGTTTGTAATTGCACCATCCTCTCCAATAACATGCCCGACATCTTACCCACCCACACCAGTTGTGCGTTCTCAGTTGCTGGTAGGTTGTAGGTGGGACAAGGTCACAAAGGGGAGTTAACATATCCCTTGCATCTCGGTAATTTCTATCGATGTAATAATCCATCGCTTGACCGAATTGTTTCATCGGGGCTATCTCTTGAGCTGATGTAAAAGCGACTTGCACCGCAAGCATTATCACCGAAACTCCGAGAAAAACAAATCGTCTCATTGCGCTTCCCCCGCTACAGTAAAATGTTGGTACTCATCTATTAACTCCTCGTCACATCTCCACGTTCCTCTCACGCTGAGACCTTGGAGAGCTTCTTTGACCAAATCCCCAACCTGCAGAATTTGAAAGGAACCAGATGTTAGGCCGGTAGTATCTATTAAGACAGAAGATTTTTTCCAATCAATTTTGATGGCTACTGTTCCTGCTCGATTTCCATAATATCTCCAATGACTTATAACATTTTCTATGGAATCGTTTACCCCAAATTTGTTTAATCTAGGCGCTGGTGCCGAAACCCAGGGATAAGAAACGGAACCATTACTGTGTAATTGTAAAATGACAATACAGTAGTCCTCTCCTTTAAGTGAGGACCAACTTTCCCCAGGAATCCAATCTGCTCTGATTTTATGCTCTCTGCCATTGGAGAGAATCTCATTTCTTGGCGGTGGCCTAGGTGGTATAACTATAACTACACTGGGAGAAAGCATAGCGGGGGCTTGCGGCGGATTCTGCTCCCATTTAGGAGGGGAGAGACAACAGAGGACCCTTCTGCCTGAATTGCACCTTATCCCCACGAACCGCATACTAAGAGCAATGGCTAACGCCATTATCACTACAGGTAGCCATAATTTTATCTTCGTCTCCATTGATTACGTTCGCTTCCTATATAAGTTACAAAATGTCTTTTCTGACAATACTCATACACCTCCAATACTTCTTCCAAGGGCAGAGAACCGTTGGCACGAATAGCCACTATAGTGCCCTGGCTGTAACTCTGAAGCCTCGTCCTTAAGTCGGCAGAGCCGTTTATCGATATATTTCCACTTCTATCCCTGAGAATGTAGCCTTTTTGCTGGTTTATTTGAATCAAAGCATCTACCCAGATACTGTCTGACGCGTTGCTTATTGGAATTTCCAACGAAGCCCCACGCTCCTGGGGCGCAGCCGGATTTGTTGAAATCACAGCAGATACGATAACAAAGAAAATAAGCAATTGTAGCGCCAGATCAAGCATCGGCAAGATAAGTCTTTTTAGCATAACTTGCCTCGAAACCTATGGTGCATTCACATCAACCAAGATTTTATCTATCTTGAGTGTGTCGTCACTGCATAAGGCAGATATGATCTTATAGGGGCACTTCCTTTGAGCCCTTACATGCAAATAGACTTTACGGACTCGCCTCTCACCGCGATAATCATTTAAACGCTTTCGAAGCCCGTTTTGATTAATGAAGTGATTGCTTTCCAAATCAATCGGAGACGGACCATATTTGTCTTTAATCCTTTGCTTCCCTTTCTCAGTCCCAGAATTATTGATACTATCCTGGACCGCTTCTATACTATTTACCCTATCATCCAAAAGGTAATATACCCATCCTGAATTTTCTTGTTTAATTCTCATTATAATCATGGGACTCCCCCAATTGCCTCCTCGCTGAGTAGGGATATCGGGGGGGAGAGAATAACGATGGGCCTTCCCTATCTGCTGGGTAGTCCCTGCAACAATCGCTGTAAGAACAAGATAGATTATCACCAATTGTAAGGCAACATCGAGAAAGGCTATGAATATCCGCCGCATTTATCTTTCGACCTTTACTCTAAATTTAGGTAATTTTATTTTGGACAAAATTGGCGATAGCCATAGTATCCCTAAGATGCAAAGGAGAATTATCCCCAACCACCAATATAACTTAAGGAAAACTATTGCCCCAAAAAAAACTATAAATATTCCACTCACAATACCTTTAAGCCTGGACAGTCTAGGCAATAGTAACAGAAGAATCATAAAAAGTAAACCGAGAATTGTAGTTATAAGCGCCGTGTATACACCGCCGCTCAAGACTTTGAGTAACTCCTGGGGGAGTGGATTCTGTATTGCTCTCTCTTTGACTTGACGAAAGGCTATTATCAAGCCGATAAGGGTTCCAAACAACCCCAATGTAAGCTCATAAGTTCTGTATTTCTCACGTTGATCAGGCCTTTTGCGGGGCTTCGTCAACCCCCAGCTAAAAACAGCAATTAAAGTAAATATGACGAGAAATCCAGATATGTCCCTGAGTGCATTCCGAAACCCCTCCCCTAAGGCCCCCAAACTAAAAAAGAAGCCTCCTGCTCTAATCTGTTTTCGCGCTTCAATGTGCATACATGAAAGTTCATACCACTTACCATAGACTCTTCTTCCTTGACTATCCCTATACCATACTCGCAAAAGATATTGCTCACCAAGTTTAAACTTATTTTTGATCACGCAGGAGGTTGTGTCAACCCGGGGAAGATCATGGAACTTCATAGTATCTTCTTTAGCCCATAGTACTGTGTACGAGTTAATACCATGTACAGGCAACCACCACTGGATACGAACCGTCCTTACACTGTCCCCCGCACATTGACAAGAGCTTGCTTTCATCGAATCAGGCCAATCAGACCTGAATATTTCCTGCTGACAGCTTGCTGCTGAGTTGAGGAGTAGCAAAAGTCCCAACATTAGAAAAAAATTTATAAAAATAAGCCGAAGCCTCTTCATCGCTGCCTCCCTTTCTACGAAATTGATGACTTCCTCCTGACCCTAAACATACAGTTATCTTTTTACCTTTCAAATTGTTCAAGCTTTCTTTTCGCTTCTATAATTCGATGTGAGAATGGATGATAAGTTATTACTTTTAGATGAGCATGCTTTGCCTCCTTTTTTGCTGTTCGAGCCTCGGCTTCGCCACCGTTTTTTGCTATCTCCTCCCAACATTCACCTAAATAGTATTGGGCATCGTCTAACATTGAACCATCAACAATCTCTTCAGGATAGAGTATACCCGGTGGCCTCATTGCCTTTTTTTGAAGCAATTCCATAAAGAAATCTCTTGCATCTCTCCATTGAGCAATTTCTTTATGCACAAGTCCTAACATGAAAAGCGCTGGCGTAAACCCCCCCTCTTCTAATTCGGAGAAAATTCCGACAGCTCTTGCAGTATCTCCACTTCCAAGCAGTGAACATCCCTCAAGGTACTTTACTATATTGGTTTTTTCACACTTGTGATTTTTCCAAATTACAGGTTGAGCACAAACTTTTTTGGCGTTTGAATACCGTTTGCTATATAACAACCCTTGAATATAATACAAGTATGACCGACTGTTGAGTGTATCGTCAATTTCTTCTTTTCTCGGGCTGCCTTCTCCGGCCTCTGCTTCTTCATACCATTCCACAGCTTCTATCAGCCCTTTCCTTTTATTTACTGCTTTTAATACGGTGATGTCACCAAGCCTGAGTCGAGCACCAACCTTATAGTTGCCAGTTGGATCTTCGGGAGTTGCTTTATCTATGGCGCATTCGAAATGTAACATTTCAAAACCCTCATGAGGGCACCACTCAGGGTTGCTTTTACCAGTAAATAACTCTTTACCTTCCTCGTACCACTCTTTATCAGTCTTCTTTCGCCCCAAAGTAACAGACCCTAATAGTGGCAGAACCCCCGAACCCATAATGCGTCCTCCCGCTCCTTCGCTCAAAGCCTCTTCACTATGAAAAGCAAGAGACCAATCAATTTCTGGCATATACTTATAAGGCGTATGCTGAGATGGAAGTAATCGATAGATGAGGTCATTAAAGCTAAGACCAAAGTAAATCGCCTTATCAGCATTGTTCCAGCCTATCCGGGTCTTGACAGGAAGAGAGGAAATTCTTAGCCAGTTATACTCGGCCCCAATGTATATCTTATGTCTGGACACATCATAATCACACGAAACCAGCCCAGCATCTAACCAAGGAATCTTTGGGCAGCGAGGAGAGATACAAGCTCCTATTCTGGTTGTGGCTGGAATAGTATCTCGATATGTGTTCCCAAATCCAATAGTGGACCTATTGAAATTTTGAAAGACTAAGCCTGTACTCACCCAGCCAAAACTTGGAAACAATTTGAAACCTAAGTCCATACTGTTAGTGGAGGCGTGATCATTAAATAATGTGTGATCAATGTGCTTCAGGTTTAATCCCACTCCCAGCTTATGCCCAAGGCAATGCCCTCCATAGGATAGACAAAAAGCCAACGACGATTGTGAATCGGAAAATTCCCTCCCCGTGGGAAGATTGAGATCATCCCGCTCCTGGAAGTCGCTCATTACAAAAGAGGTATAGGCGACCCCAGCACTTAGATTCCTAAGGAGCCTTTGAGGAAAGTCTCGAACAGTGTCAGGAATAATACGGCTTACTGAAAATGCGGCTGCAAAATGATTATAAGAAGCCCCACCATAAAGTTTTGTTCCCATAAGCATTACGCTCCACCACCCCGGATAACGAAGCGACATCAATCCCGCTGGATTCCAGTAGATGGCACTGGCGTCATTGGCAACTGCAACAAAAGCTCGACCCATACCGAGGGCACGGCAACCTACACCCCATCTTAGAAACTCGCCTGGCTGACCTGCATCTTGAGCTATGGAATTTGAGGTGAAGCATAAAAGGAAAACCGAGGTAAGAACCAGTGAAAAAAGCATGTTAGATATGGCCCCTTCCCTCTTAAGTAAACTCGGATATATCAGATGCATCCCCAGTCTACGATTTCTGAAAGATCTACCCATTGCCATAGTTTCTCATGGTAAAAGATCTTCCTCGAAATTATTATTAACTATTCCTTTAATACCGCAATTTTGCATAAATACCTCCTTCCAGGGACAACTGCTAAATACCCCCCATTGGCTACTATCTTTCCTCTCCCATTTCGGCCATCCCAGATGAAGTCGTGAGAATTTTGGACCTTCTTTAACTCACGCACGAGATTGCCGAATGGATCGTAGATGCGTACCTCCTTGGTCGGTTCTTTCAGTCTAATAGTAGCATGTTCACCTTGGGCGGGGTTGAATGGATTGGGGAAAACAACTAGGGGCTCCGGCTTATCATAATAAATGGTATCTCCCAAGGTAGCACTATTA
>Ga0315544_1001326_pt1 | contig 19487 bp, 14 predicted proteins | sample SalMarSW160130MG_2_FD_202543 | JGI IMG/M metagenome (GOLD analysis project Ga0315544, IMG submission 202543) | Salt marsh sediment microbial communities from the Plum Island Ecosystem LTER, Massachusetts, United States - Salt Marsh Sediment SW1601-130 ... | reverse complement strand
TGATGCCACAACGCGATTTATTTCATCCTGAATATCAATTTGCCTCAATTCAGACCTCACGAGGTTGTCCTATGGATTGCGAGTTTTGTTCGGTAACAGCATTTAATGGCAACCGATATCGTCGTCGCCCTATTGAAGATGTTCTTGCCGAGTTGGAAACAATACCTCAAAAGATGATATTTTTCGTTGATGATAATATAGTGGGTTACGGAAAGAAATCACGTGAACAAGCACTGGCTCTTTTTAAGGGTATGGTAAAATTAAAGCTTAGTAAATTATGGTTTTGCCAAGCTTCTTTAAACTTTGCTGAAGATGAAGAATTGTTATACTGGGCAGGTAAAGCTGGTTGCAAAATGGTATTTTTAGGGATTGAATCGGAAGAAATAGACACTCTAAAAGAAATTAATAAAAATATGAATATAAATATAGGTGTCGACTCCTATAACAAAGTATTTCGTCGAATTCAAAAGGCAGGGATCGCTGTTCTTGGTGCATTTATTTTCGGTATGGATAATGATGATCAAGAAAAGCTTTTTCATAGAGCTCAATATTGTATAAAAAGTGAAATGGACGTAATCCAAACCACATTTTTAACTCCTTTGCCTGGCACCCGATTGTTTCACCGATATAAACAAAGCAACCGATTGCTTTTTCATAATTTTCCTAATGATTGGAATCACTATGACATGACAGAGGTCGTTTTTCGCCCATTAAAAATGACAGCACAAGAATTAGGAAAAACAATGGATAATTTGAATGAACAAATTTATTCGTGGTCGGTCATATTAAGGAAAGCACTAAAGACACTATTAAAAACAAGAGATTTCACATCAACCATGTTTGCTTTTAACTCGAATATTAACTACCGTAACGTTGGCAGAAGACTGCGTAAATATAGATAAGGGGCTAACAACGGTTTCAAGGTGACCGAATGGTTCTGTGCGAATTTAAATTTACAGATCGCCACAGGGATTATTTTGAAAATCCGAATGTTCGGTTCGCTGCAAACTTCGACGCCTTAAATCAAACGTTATGTGCCTTGAGGGATTGAAATTGAAGACAACGCTACGCCACCGGCGGAGAAATACGAAACTCTAAATCCGAAATCCTAAATTCATCCTTCGTAGTACTACGGAGAACGGACAAATTCAAATGACTAAATGACCGAAACGGCCGATTGTTACATTGGGATTTTGGTAATTCGTGCTTGTTTAGGATTTAGATATTCGGATTTTGGATTTAAGGTGTTATTTAGCGGCACAAATCCCTTGATTTTTAAAGCCCTTTATAGTATCTTTATTGTAGAGGTAATAAGAAAATGAGAAAAAATCATCAGTTACCTATATTAATAGAAAAAGATGAAGATGGATTTTATGTAGTTGAATGTCCTGTATTCTCAGGATGCTACAGTCAGGGGAAAACCATAGACCAAGCCCTAAAAAATATTCGAGAAGTAATTGACTTGTGTCTCAAAGAAAAGGGAAATAAAGAAGCCCTTAAAAACTTCCATCCCCAGGAGTTAAGTTTCTACACACTATCTTATGCCTAAATTACCTATCATTTCCGGCAATCAAGCTATAAAATGTTAGGCAAGGGTCTCATACGCAAATTACTGCGTGACACCGAACTTACCATTGAAGAATTTTTAAAGTTACTTTAACTAATATAACAATTTTCTCCGCCTAAGGCGGAGAAATCTGCCCACCGTTCTTATTGTCATGCTGAGCCTTATGGCGAAGCATCTATTTCTATCGCAAGAATAACCAAAATTTTCGTTGGCCAGATTCTTCGCTTCACTTCGTGGAGTTTACCCTTGAGCGGAGCGAAGGGCTCAGAATGACAAAGCGCTATCCTTTTTCGTCAGTGCAACCGCCGAGGCGATTGCGAAATTGGCTGTGTGTGTGATGCTAACACTTACATGTTCGATTCCGAGTTTGTCAGCAATTTTTTTTACCTCTCCGCTAAGAGTAACCTCTGGTTGACCAGAATTATTGTTTACTACCTCGATGTCTGTCCAGGCGATTTTGCCTCGCCAGCCGGTCCCCATGAGTTTTAGAATCGCCTCTTTGGCAGCAAATCGGCCGGCAAATTTTTCTACCGGATTTTTGTTCGACTGAGCATAGCGCTGCTCAGCGGCAGTAAAAACTCTATCGACAAACCTCCGGCCGTGCCGCTTGAGCATCTCTTCGATCCGCGGACAATCTACAAGGTCGATACCATGTGCCACGATTTCCATCGGTTGAGTATATTTATCCGGCCTGAGCACTAAACAGTACTGCTCACCTGTCAATTTCGCTGCCTTATTCGTTGTTTATGCGGTATATCTGCTCCAGGCAGAATTGAATAAACGGCTCGGTGTTACCAAGCGCTACCTGTTGCAGCAGCTTTGCATTAAGTTTTGCGAGCGCTTTTTTTCGTCTATCGGCATGGATTTTTTGTTCGAGTTGTTGCTGTACTTTTTCAAGCGGCACATAGCCTTTGTCGGTCCTCTGTTCTAACTTCATTATGAAAATGTGTCCCTCAGCCTCGATCGGCCCTGTAACCTCGCCCTGCTGCATTTTCTCTGCCTCTACAGCAAGAACATCGTACGGCTCGGCCAGTGATTCGGGGTCCCTGGGTTTCCATAGTCCACTAAACTCACGTCTGTGACCATGTGAGTATTTCTTGGCTAATTCGCCAAAGTCCTCGCCATTCTCGATTCGACGGATCAATTCTTTGGCCAGCGTCCTGGCCTGCTCAAGCTGGTCCTCGTTAGGATTCGTGATATCAACTTTAGCTATATGAATATCAATTAGCCGGAATTGCAGAAGAGGGGGGGTCAAGAAAAACTCATCTTTCAATTCGTTATAGTATTCCACTAATTCCCCATGTGTAATGGGCCTGTTATTGGGCAACTTCGATGCGATGTAACTCTGAGTCAGAATTAATCTCTTCTGCTGTTCCTTGAATATTTTTCGATCCATTCCTCGCTGTCTAAGTGCCTCTATAGCTTTGGCCTCGTCGCCTCCAAAGCTTAGAATAAGCTTTCTTAACTCGCTCTCCGCTGCCTTATCCAAAGCTTCATCTACATTTTCTCCCAATTGCTGTTTGCCTTCCTGATAGAGTAGAATATTTGATACTCTGCTCATAACAGCTTCTTCAACCTTCGCCCGTGCCAGTTGCTTGAAATCTTCAAGGCTATTTGTTTTTGCGATGGGTTTAAGACTCTCTATAAGAGATACGCCAGATCGGTCGCGATTTGCCGGTGATCTAATTATCTCCTCATAGGTAAGAGTTTCTCCCCTTACAATCAGCACATCAGGCCGCTTCGGCTCTTGTGCAGATGCAATCCGTTCATACTCCTCGTCACTAAGAGTTGATTTGACTTTCTCTTCGCAGCCACTGGCCAGGCAAATAACGAGAATATAAAACGTCAAGAACACTTTTAGCCACTTGCCACCTACTGTTTTGTTCATCTTGAGCATATCTTTTAACACTAACACAAATTTCCCTTGATATGAAGACCTATTGTGATATTCCAACATTACCACTTAGGTCAAGCTCGTTAGCCACCTCACGCATACCCATAATCGCATCTGTTATGAGTTCAGTAATTTCCACACCTAACATTTGTGCGCCTTTTTCGATTATTTCTCTGTTTACTCCGGCAGCAAAAGATTTGTCTTTCCATTTTTTCCTGATCGATTTTGCCTTCATATCCATCACACTTTTACTTGGCCGCACTAACGCCGTAGCAACTATCAGGCCGGTAAGCTCATCAACAGCGTAGAGAACCTTTTCCAATTCGCTTTGAGGCTCGACATCAGTACATATCCCCCAACCGTGAGATAACACCGCTCGGATGTAATCTTCAGGCCAGTTGTGTGAGTGAAGAATCTCTTCTGTTTTCTGGCAATGCTGCTGGGGAAATTGCTCATAGTCCAGATCGTGGACCAGGCCGATAACGCCCCATTTTTCTTCGTCCTTGCCACGTTTCCGGGCAGAGTAGCGCATCACAGCCTCCACGGCCAGAGCGTGTTTAATCAAACCTTCGCTTTTATTATATTCTTTCAAAAGTGCCAAAGCTTCATCGCGGCTTGGTTGATGCTCTGACATTATTAACTCCCATATAAACTGTCCGGAAATGGATCCGAAACTTCGTCACGTAATCTAATCGAAAACAGATGATAATGCAATTATCATTTTAAGCTATGATATAGGCGTTTTCCTTTTGCAGATTCAGTGAAGATTTTTTTCAGCCTTCAGAGATTTTACTTGTATGTACGCCCCAAGTACTCCACTATCGCTCTTTTTGCCTCGAGCGGATTTATCATTCCCAGATGGCGGTAGATAATCTCACCGCCCGGCTTGACAAGGATAGTGTATGGAATACCGCCCGGTGACTGCATATCCACCGCTTCCATAAGGGCATATCTATTTTTTGAATTGTAAAGATAGTTCCTGCAAGACGCCTGATGTTTTTTCAAAAAAGATAAGGCCCTGTCTTTTCTCTCTGGTGCATCGGCACTAACAGTAATAAATTCGAAGTCTCTGCCACGATACATACGGTAGATGGTGACAAGCTCGGGGAACTCTACTACACAAGGCCCGCACCACGTTGCCCAGATATTAATAAGACGTAGTTTATCAGAGTCATTCTTAACAAGTTTCTTTAAGTCGGCTTCGCTTATCATATCCAACTTGACAGGTTCCTTCGCCCAGGCCTTTAGAGCATTTTCAACGGACTGTCTCTTATCCGACCATTTAATAGAGCAGCCAAATGTCCTTGTCTTCTCAACGGGAACTTCTTTTTCTTCTAATAATGCTTCAATTGCGTTACGCATGTCATGTGACTTGACCTGTTCAGGCTTTTCGGAATCGTCGATTCGGCCAACATAGCGTAGCTTTCGCTGCTTATCGAATATGAAAACGTGTGGCGTCGAGGTCGGACCATATGTCCGTGACACCTTTTGCTCATCTCCGTCGTATAAATAAGGAAAATTGAACTTGTGGTCTCTTGCCCGGATTTTCATCTCTTCTAACGAGTCGCTCATATCTGAGTAGCCAAGCTCATCCAAACGCACAGCATTGGGGTCATTAGGTGATATTGCGACCACTGCAACGCCTTTCAGCTTATAGTCTGCTGCTAATTTCTTTATGCGCTGCTCGTATGCCTGCGCGGTTGGACAGTGGTTGCAGGTGAAAATCACAACGAGAATATTGGCTGTGTCGAAATCCGTTAGCTTGTAATTCCGGCCATCTACACCCGGCAGGTTAAAATCGGGTGCGCTTTGACCGATTTTTAGTGTCACGACGTTATTTATCTCCGCTAAAGTGAAATTTGTTGCTATAAGCAAAATCATTATGACCGCTGAGAAAAATTGACTACACTTATTCATTGTTAAACCTTTCACAATTTTGGTCTTTTATTTCTACTTTACTCAAACTGGCCGGTTCTTGCTGTCATACCCGCGAAAGCGGGTATCCAATTAACGAATCGACCCGTGGATTCCCGCCTGCGCGGGAATGACGAATTTTGCTCTGTTGTTATCCGATAAGTTATTAACTCAAACTGACCGTTTTTATTGTCATGCTGAGCCGAAAGGCGAAGCATCCGGCTTTAGCAAAAGAAAACCCATATTTTCTCTGGCCAGATTCTTCGCTTCACTTCATGGAGTTTACCCTTGAGCGGAGCGAAGGGCTCAGAATGACAAGGCGATATATGTCTTTGCAAATAAAAGACTTATCAATAATAATGTTAGTAAATAGGTCAGTTTGAGTTATTAAGATAGTTTTGTTCTTAAAAACGGTCAGTTTAAGTACTTTACTTGCTGGCCTATTTTTTAACTTCTATCTGCAACTTTGATTCCTCGCATTGGGCTCGGCGATTAAGCATTTTACGCAAAATAGCGATTAGAGTTCGCGGCTCGAAATATTCGCTCGATAAACGCAAGTATGCTGTCTTGGAATCTGTTATTCTAACTTTGCCGGTTGTATTGGCAAAGAAAGAATCTACCTTAGCACCAGGCTCGTTCGCAAACAAAAAGACCAAATCTTGCCCTGAAACAGTAATACTTTTTATTCCATGCTTGCTGGCAGAAATTCGCAGTTCAGCCATTTCAAGCAGCGGCTTAACCTCATCCGGCACCGGCCCATAGATGTCTGCTAATTCGCTCTCGATTTGCTTTAAATCTTCAACATTTCTTGCCACTGCAATTCTCCGATAGACATCCATCCTGTGTCTGTCAATCGGTATATAATTTTTCGAAATATAGGCGGCAAATCCAAGGTCAATAGTCGCTGTCGGTATTAATTCGATCGGCTCATTGTTTAGCTGTTTGACAGTATTTGCCAGCAGCTCACAGTACATTTGATAGCCAACCGTTTGAATATGGCCCGATTGCTCCGGGCCTAAAATATTGCCTGCCCCTCGAATCTCCAGGTCCCGCAGTGCGATTCTAAAGCCAGCCCCAAGATGTGAATATTCTTCTATTGCTTTTAGCCGTTTTGCTGCTGTCGGAGTAATTGGCCGAGTCGCAGGTAGAAGCATATAGGCATACGCCCGATGCTTATATCTGCCGACTCTGCCGCGAAGTTGATGAAGCTCCGCCAAGCCGAACCTGTCCGCGTCGTTAATGAGTATTGTGTTTGCGTTGGGAATATCCAGGCCAGATTCGATGATGGTTGTGCATACAAGTACGTCTGTCTGGCCAAGAACAAAATCTATCATTGCCTTTTCCAGTTCGCTTTTGGCCATTTGGCCGTGTGCGATCCTTACCTTTGCATCGGGAACGAGCTTTTGAATTTCCCATGCCTTTTTCTCGATGGTTTTGACTCTGTTGTGCAGGAAAAACACCTGTCCCTGACGATTCAGCTCCCTGAAGATTGCTTTTCTTATGAGTTCTCTGTTGTAGGCCGTTACCCTTGTTACTATGCTTCGCCTGTCCAACGGAGGTGTCGCTAATGAGCTTATGTCACGCAGGCCCAGCAGCGACATATGCAGTGTGCGCGGAATAGGCGTCGCTGTCATTGTCAGGATGTCAACATTTATGCGTAATTTCTTGAGTTTCTCCTTATGCTCGACACCAAACCTCTGCTCTTCATCGATTATTAAAAGCCCTAGGTCTTTGAATTTTATGTCACCGCTTAAAAGCCTGTGTGTGCCGATTAGTATATCCACTTTGCCCTGTTTGGTTCGAGCGATAATGTCACTTGCTTGCTTGAACGTTTTGAAGCGATTCAAAACCTCGATGCAGATTGGAAAATCGGCAAACCGCTCAGTGAACGTCCGTCCGTGCTGCACGCTCAGAACAGTAGTTGGTACGAGCATCGCAACCTGTTTTCCACTCTCAACCGTCTTAAACGCCGCCCGCATCGCAAGCTCGGTTTTGCCATAACCGACGTCGCCACATAGGAGTCTATCCATTGCCACAGGCTCCTGCATATCCGCTTTGATCTGTTCGGCTGCTGTGGTCTGGTCCGGCGTCTCTTGATAGGCAAACGATTCTTCGAATTCAACCTGCCAGTTGGAATCATCGCCGAATGCAATCCCACCCATTGCCTGGCGCTTCGCCTGCACCTGGAGCAACTCTAATGCAAGATCACGGACGGATTTAGCTACTTTTTCTTTTTGTTTCTGCCATCTCTTCGAGCCGACCTTACTGAGCTTTGGCCGCTTTGGGCTTGTTCCTATGTATTTTTGTACCAATGCGATATTACGGACCGAAACCTGTATTTTAACGCCATCTGCATATCCAATCGTGAGGTATTCCGATGTACAGCCTTTTTCCTGAATAGTATTTATCCCCAGGAATTTCCCGATACCGTAGGAAGCATGAACGACATAGTCTCCTTCCTGCAGGTCGGAAAGTGTATCCACCGGAGCTGTGGTACGCACCGGTCGCTGTCGTCTGCGAAGCGCAAACTGCCCAAAAAGCTCGTGATGGCTTACTACGATCGTCTTGAGAGAATTAATCACAAAACCCTGATGGATAAAGCCCGACTCTAACTTGAAATTCGATGGCACTTGTGGGCTTATCTCCTTGATAATCTCGTTTACACGCTTTATTTCAGCTTGACTTTCGCAGTAAAAAAGTACTTTTTTGCCGGCTTTTGCCTGCTGCAATAGTTCCTCCAGAGCAGCCTTGTGTCCCGACCATAGAGAAGTGGCTTTGCGTTCGAATTGCTGAACGCTTCTTATATCGACCTTAAGAAAATCGCCCGGCCCAGATGTGGCAAACCTGCATATATGCAATTGAGCAAACTCCGCCAGCGCATCATAGATTTCCGACCAGTTGTAGAGTTGAGAACTGCCCTGCACTCGCTCACAGAATACTGCTGCAACCTCTTCAATGTCACCGGGCTCTTCGAGGATGACGATTGTGTTTTTCGGCAGAGTATTTATGAAAAGCTCCTTCTGTTCTTCCCTGGCTCCGCAAATTGCGGATACGATGCTGAGTTTTCCAAGCTGTTCGGTGGAACGCTGTGTATCCAGATCGATCGCGCGGAGACTCTCTACGCTGTCGCCAAAGAACTCAACTCTAATCGCCTCGGCTCCATCCTGAGAGGTGCTGTCATTTCCTTTGGTATTGGTGGCGCTATCAGCTGACAGGCTTATCTTGCCGCTGATTAGCGGCGCATATATATCGATTATCCCTCCTCGACGGGCAAACTGACCCGGCAAATCAATTTGTTCGACACGCTCAAAGCTATTTTCTACCAACCATTCAACCACAACTTCAGGTGATATAGTCTTGTCCACTTCAATATGCAGTGAGCTTTTAGCAAGCGATTCCGGCTTCGGTACCGGCTGACAAATCGCCTGCACCGGCGCCGTTATAACAAGCCTATTGTTATCTACGCCGAATACGGCACGCAAATCACGAGACATGGGCTGCGAGATACGAGACACGAGTTTGAGTCTTTCAGCTCTGGTTTCATCCGTGGCATCGGCAAGCTCTTCCTCGCCTTCCCAGGCTGCAAGCACATCGACACTCCCGCAGCCGAATGTCTGCATATCGTCAGCTGCCTTGTCGGCGTCATCGATGTGTGGACAGATATAGAGGATTGGCCTGCTGAGTTTTTCAGAAATGTACGCCGCCAGTAAGCGCGCAAACGACCCCCACGTCCCTTCGACTTTCACGGCCCCATTATCCGCTTGAGCCAGCCGGGAGACTATCTTTGCAACTATTTTTTCCCGCCCAAGGTCCATAGGACATTATTATAAGTATAGTATAATCCATGAATCGTCTATAAGCGAGAACATCTTGAGACACGCGTCCTGCTTGCATTGGTACAGGCCTATTTTGGAAAGGCGGCAGCCTTAGAACCTGCACTGAGTCCCCTCCCGATTCATCGGGATCGAAGTGTCAAAGTAGTGAGTATTGAAAATCTACACCATTAGTGCGCAGCGTTCAGTTAATCCTGTACGCTATACGCTACACGCTGTACGCTATATTAAAACAAAATCAGTGTTTCCTACGCTGAATACTTTAAAATTGTTGATTATTTCTTTTTGGACGACTACGATAATGAAGGCTTTAAGAGTTGAATAAGAAATAACAATTTATAAAAGGCCTGAGATGACGCTGATGAACTTAGGAGTTGGGGCGGACATGATAGCTGATTTCTGCAATCGGTGGAAGATAAGTAAACTGGCTGTTTTCGGATCATTGGTACGTGGAGAACTTCGACCTGACAGTGACATAGACCTTTTGGTGACATTCCGCAGTGATGCAGATTGGACTATGTTCGACCATTTTACCATGGAAGAAGAGCTATCGCGTCTTCTCGGTCGCGATGTCGATCTTACCAGTGTGCGTGCAGTAGAAGAGAATCCGAACCTGATTACCCGCCGCGAAATACTTGATTCTGCGAGGCAGATTTATGCAGCGTGACACATCACTTCTTATGGATATGTTCCAGGCTGCAAGCCGGATTGCGGAATTCAAAGGCAAAATGGACTTCGAGCAGTTCCAAGTAGATGCCAAAACGCAATCTGCATTTATACACCAGTTTCTCCTCATTGGCGAGGTGGCGAAACTTATTTCAGATGATTTCAAAAAGTCAAATCCTCTGGTTCCGTGGTCGGCTATGGCCCGTATGCGCGATAAACTTATTCATCACTACCGCGGAGTAGACTTGCGTGAGATATTCAAGGCTGCCGAGGTCGAGATACCGAAACTGATTGCATTTTTAGAAAAGCAACTGCCGGAAAAACCACCCAAAGAATGAACAGTCATTGCGAGGCTTGAAAAGCTGTGGCAATCTCTCTTTATCAAGTGTAAAGCGATATAGGGTAAAAATCCTAATTTCGAAAAACGAATTTCTAAACAATATCAAATTACTAAAATTCAAATGACCCAAACAAGATGTTTTGAGGATTTGAACATTTGAATTTCGGATTTGTTTCGTGCTTCGAGCTTAGTATTTCGGATTTAGGGGAAATTCAGCGTTTCCTGCCTAAAATAACTGCAACTAAACCTAGCGGTTTGTTGGCAAATCAAGGAAGTGATTGCTTGTATAAACTGCCGGAGCGACTTGTTATACACTCGGAAGATTGTCATTCGATCTTATACTTCTGCTTGAGCGACTTCTGTAGGAATGATGCATCGAAAGCGTATATCCCGTCCGGCTTATCCGTGAAGCATTGGATGAGAAGCCCAGTACGTGGCTTTATTATGAAATGTGTTTTTGGTGGTATATAGGTTTTGTGCCCTGAGTAAATACCATGGTAACTACTAGGGCCACCGTAAATGTTGACGGATCCACTAATATCTTCTGAACCAGGAGTGGTGAATGTGCTTACATCGGTGGATGAAAGCTCGTCAACAATGGCGAAATACTTGAAACCAAACTGCTGCGTTAATTCTGCTGCTCGAAGCAAGGCAAAATCTTGTGTACGTTCCTTTGATATGTATGCGTTTCCTTTAAAAGTGATCCGAAAAACGTCTGGAGCCAACTGCGTATCGGAATACCCTCCTCTAAATCCTTCCGATTGGTAGGGGGTTGCGCAGCCATTCAGAAGAGACAAGATAATCCAAACCGCGAGAAACAAAGTTAAATGTTTAATTTCTATAACCTTCTGAAAATTTTTTACCACAATCGGTATATAATAAAACTCATCACTGATACTTTATTCGCTTTTCAACATTGTTGATTATCTCTCTCTTTCAGCGGACGATCAAGGAAAAACCGAGTCAAACGTTGTCTTTTGAGGTGAAATCGGATATAATTTTTGCTATAAAAATTTTAGAAATAAAGTGTATGAAAAAGAAGGTATGGAACAAAAATGACCAATAAAGAGTATCAGAATTTTTTGATAAAAATCGCGAAGGAAACAGATGAGCTATTTAAGGTCAACGATAGGAAAGTCACAAAACAGATTAAAGAGTTTATTAAAAGATTCGAAAACTGGGAAGAGAAGGTTTTTGAAGGCCAAAGAGAAGCTTTGAAGGATCCTAAACTTCAAGGTTGGAAAGACAGGTCTTCTGATGAAAGACTAAAGGGCGTCCCTCAAAATTATATTCTATACGACCCAAATAACTTCTATGGCCAAGAGTATGCCCTTGACGGAATAAAAGGCCCCTATTGGGCGGCTGAGTTACCTTCCAATCCGGTAGATACGCTAAGACGCAGAGATATACTATCTATCTTATTGCCAGATTACTGCGAAGACAATTATCCTTTGTATGAAAGAAATCCCCTTGACACAGAAGAAGATTTGCTCAGAAAATACTTTCTGCTTGCTGTAATACACGCCCATCGCTCTCACAGCTCACCCCTTTGGAATTGTGATAGTGAGTCTGATGAGCCTGAGCCCGTTAGACTTGTGTGGGATATGTACCGCAGCTTGGACAAAGCTCAGTTGTATTGCTGGGAGACAACGATTAAGGAGTTCATTGAAACCGCACTAAACGATATCAAGGCAGATCTAAAACCGCCAGAAACAGAGCAAAAAGCTACTGCCGAACATGAAAAGGACAACTGGTTCTATAGATTGTACCGAATAACCATTACGAGTTTCTGGTATACGTTTTGGGATAAAGTTCTGCGCAGGTAAAAAACGTTTTGTTAGCCTTTTTTCTATCGAAATGATTTCAGGTCATTTCGACCGAAGCCCCTAAGGGGCGCGTAACAAGCTTGCCCTGAGCGAAGTCGAAGGGTGGAGAAATCTATTTATGGCTTAACTATTAAAAAAGCAGATTTCTCGACTCCGCTTCGCTGCGCTCGAAATGACCGGATAATGAATTCACGCCGGAGTTGGAAGCTTCAATCTGCCCAAAATTTTCAACGAGTTAATTTGCATTATTCTCTGATTTTCTTAGCCGCTTCGACGACCTTTTCGGCTGTAATACCGAATTTCTCAAAGCAGACCTTGCCGGGTGCAGAGGCGCCGAATGAAGACATCCCAATAAAAATTCCTTTTTCGCCCAGCCATTTGTGCCAGCCAAGTTCAACGCCAGCTTCTATGCCTATCCGAGCTTTGACATCCGGCGGCAGGACCGAGTCTTTGTATTTCTTACTCTGTTTCTCAAACAATTTCCAGCATGACATACTTACTACTTGCGCAGCTATACCTTCTTTCGCCAAAGCCTCCGCAGCGCTTAAAGCCACTGATACTTCCGAGCCGGTCGACAACAGGAGAATATCAGGTTTATCTTTGCTGAGAAGAATATATGCACCCTTACTCAAATTTGCAGCAGACGCATATTTTGTTTGATCCAGGACCGGTAGTCCCTGGCGGGTTAGCAGTAATGCCACCGGGCCGTCACGATGTTCAAGGGCGTACTTCCAGGCCTGCGCAGTTTCGTTGGCATCGGCTGGTCTGAAAACGAGCAGATTCGGAATCGCCCGAAGTGCAGCTACTTGCTCAACCGGCTGATGCGTCGGCCCATCTTCGCCGATGCCGATGCTGTCGTGCGTCCAGACGAATATGCTCGGATACTTCGATAGCGCAGCTACGCGAACCGCTCCACGCATATAGTCGGAGAATACCAGGAACGTTCCGCCGTAGGCCCTGGTCAATCCGCTCACGGATATCCCGTTGATAATTGCCCCCATGGCATGTTCTCTTATTCCGTAGCGGATATATCTGCCATCATGTGCGTTCTTCTGGAAGTCTTTGGCGCCAGTGAACTTTGTATTGTTCGAGGGTGTCAAGTCTGCCGAACCACCCAGGACTAAAGGTAATTTTGGCATCAAAGCATCGAGCACCTTGCCGGAGGCCTTTCGTGTAGCGATCGAGCTGCCAGGCTCGAACTTGGGCAAAAGCTTATCGAGATTAACGGGCAGCTTTGCCTCGGATGAATCTTTGAATTCCTGCGCCAATTCAGGATGCTTTTTGGTGTATTCGTCGAACATCCTGTTCCAGATCGCCTCGGATTCTTTACCCTTGTCGATAGCCTTGCGTATACGGTCCAAAACCTGCTGAGGGACGTAAAAGCTTTTCTCATTGTCCCAGCCGAATTTCTCTTTTATAAGTTTGATTTCATCTGTACCTAGAGGTGCCCCATGAGCCTCGGCTGTATCTTGCTTATTGGGACTGCCGTAAGCGATGTGTGTACGAAGGTTGATAATTGAAGGCCGACCTTTTTCTTTCTTTGCGTTTTCCACAGCCTTTTCGAATAGTGCCATATCATTGCCATCGCCGGGGACAATCTGTACATGCCAGCCGTACGCCTCGAAGCGTTTGGCGCGGTCTTCTGTGAATGCAAGCTCGGTTGGCCCATCGATGCTTATATGGTTATCGTCGTAGACAACGATGAGGTTATTCAATCCGAAGTGTCCGGCTAATGAGCAGGCCTCAGATGCGACGCCTTCCTGCAGGTCGCCATCACTGGCAATGACATAGATTCGATAATCTATTAATGGAAAACCTTCACGATTGAAATAACTGGCCAGGTACTTTTGCGCTATAGCCATACCAACAGCATTGGAGATTCCCTGTCCCAGTGGTCCTGTAGTAACTTCGATGCCGAGTTCGGGATCATATTCGGGATGGCCGGGCGTTTTACTGCCCCACTGTCGGAAATTTTTCAGTTCGTCTAAGCTGATGTCAAAACCGGTCAGATACAACATGGTATAGATAAGTGCGCTTCCATGTCCTGCTGAGAGAACAAAGCGGTCGCGGTTATGCCATCGTGGATTAGCTGGATTGTACTTCAAATGCCTGGCCCAGAGCACGTATGCCGCCGGCGCCATCCCCATCGGCATACCAGGATGGCCGGAATTAGCCTTCTGCACTGCCTCCATTGACAGAAATCGAATCGTCTGCACGCAAAGCTCATCAAGCTCAGAAAGACCTGGACTACTAATAATTTCTTTCATCATCAGTCCTCATAAAAGGTTTCAATACGATATTCTGAGAAAACGAATTTTGTAATATACCGGCAGTTTTTAATCTATGCAAGTACCTTTGTCGTTTTATGAATGTGAATTGTCTGCGTGCTGTTGATTAGGTCAATGATGGACGCGGTAATATTTAATGGTAAGGATTACCGACATGAAGCGATGGCCAGATCAACAGAAAAAAGAACAATCGTTCGAAAGACTCTCCCCAATATCAGCGTGATAGCTTCAACATTTGTTAATTCTTACCGTACTATAAAAACAAATGGGGCCCATGTTTTCAATCAGCATGAGCCCCGGATTAGTACAATACTTTCAATTAACCTTCAACCGAAGAAACCTTGCAGCTATAGTTACAATTCCAGTTAACCACTCACTGCTCAGCTTATTCTTCCGTTGTGGCATTCGGATCAGGTTCCGAAATTAGCGGATACAACCTGATGTCATCAAAATACAATTTGCCTGCTCCATTTTGTCCCTCACTTCCAACGCCGATTGTCATCTTCTGGATCGCAGAAAGATTCACGCCAGCATCGCTAAAGACGCTAAGCGGAATATCCCATTGCTGCCAGGTGTATTGCAGCACCGCATTTGGATCGTCCGGATGTTCGACGACCTTTTCCGTGCCGCCACCTTGAACAGCTATATACAAAGGTGCAGGGTCGTTGGAAGGCATTTCTACGCCAATAGCTTCGACCTGCCAATCATCACCTATGACCGTGCCGGTAGTTTCTACACCCTCGAACACAGCAGTACCCATTTCACTAGTATTGTGACTGGTATATGCCAAGCCAATATAGATGTTCTGCGACATCACAATAGTCACCGGATTGGGGGATGCATCATCGCCGGTGTTCTCATCATCCGGCTGTTGAATCCAGGTGATATTATCATAAGAGTAATAGCCGGTAAAGTTGTTGCCCTGACGTACCACTCTCACCCACAAGGGCAGAGTAATGGCATTTGCATCGCTATTTGCCTGGAAAGAAGTTTCAGCGATAATCTGGCGGTTCTGGAAGGACCTGCGATTCGATGGTGTGGCACACATAAATGCATGCACACTGTAGCCATCCAGTGTGTCGCGAATCATCACGCCGGCTTTGGCCCATTCGTTTGTATTCTCTACGCTTACTACTCGGGCGGTGATAGAGCCATTACCTGAGAGCATCTTATAGGCATAACGGAACTGATCAGAATCATCCCAGATATCCTCACCGCCAGCACTCATCGCATACGTACCATCTGGGTCCTCCACGAATTCTGCGGGGTAACCTCTGAAGAACAGCGTTAGTGTCTGTACGCCTTCTCTGGTCCAGTCGCTCAGCGGAGCGTCAAAAGAGCGTACAGCTTCAGAATATGCTGCACTGCCGGTGTTATTGTAGAAAAACGGCATGGACTGAAGGCCGCTGTTAACAATGGTTCGTTCGGCAAAAGGTGCTGTGCCATAACCTACTTGCGAGCCGTTTGTAGCAACGCCCCAGCCATCTTTCCACGTATCAAATATCCTGTCGGGTGAAGTATCATTGTAGTCTTCAAAGTCGTCAAGAACGGTATAGTTGGCTACAGTAAAGCTCCAGACTTCACCTATCCATGGACCGTCGGGATGAAGGCTGTTGACCTCGTCGATTCGCCAGTAGTATGTCTGGTTGTTCTGAAGATGTGTTGCGATTTTATAATATTCACTTCCTAATGGTCTTGTTGCAATTTGATTCAGAGAATTTGGGTCCAAGCCGAAGTATAAGTTACTCGAAGCAGCGTATTTTCCAGGTTTCCAACTTAGAGTCGGTGTCTGCTTGATATTTGTGTCACCATCATGTGGGACCTCACCAAAGGCGATTACAGGCTCGTATGGCGACAGGTAACAACCTTGAATAATCTCCTGATCGCGGATGCCGGCACCTTGCCAAGCCACCTGGCAGTGGTCCCAAAGGTCATTTTCCTTCCATATTGCCATGATGTAGTATTTGTTACCGCCTATCAGGGGGATAGGATCGGACTGATGGGAAAACGCGTTGTACCAGCCCCAGACACGTTCAGCAGCGAGTAATTGTACGTTTTCAGGTTCGTCATCGGTGCTCAGCCACAATTCACCTTCGTCGGCACAGGAGAGCCAGAATGTGTAATCCCCGGTCAGCGGGGCGTAGAGCCAACCATAGATTCGTGCGCCGTAGTCGTCACCAATACTGTCTGCGGTGGCGAACTCGGTTAACACATCGCTCCAGGTTGGGTTGTCCGGGTAAGCCGGAGCTTCCTCGAGGTTGTCCAAAGTTGCGCCGTCGATATTCTCCCACATATCAAAGCCGACCCTGCCTAAGCCCTCAATGGTTGTGGTAAAGCTCCAGACCTCACCTGGATAGGTAGTCGTGCCGTCCGATGCATCGACCCGCAAATAGTAGGTCTTATCGAATTCCAGCATGCTGTTAGGGTCATAATTAGGGTCTGTAACTGTTCCTTGATCTGTGCCGCCGGTACCCGCCTGCACAGCATCAAGATCATCACCGAAGTACACATGATAGGAAGTCGCATCCGCGGCTGGATACCAACTTAGTATGACATCTGGATCTAGGAAATTTGGCTCAGCAAACAAAGACCCGTTAACCGGGCTGGGATTAGAAGCAGTTTTCGGAGGGACGTAGAAGCTCCAGACCTTCCCTTTCCAGACGTTCTCTGAACCTACTGCATCAATCCTCCAGTAATAGGTCTTATCTACCGTAAGACCCGTTGGATAAGGTTCTTCAGAGCCTACGAGGAAGAAGCCCTCGGTGGTTGAGTCGAGGTAGGCCGGATCCGTTGTTGTGGCGTTATTGACATCCTCAAAGGTCTCGCCGAAGTAGACATTGGATGAGGACGACAACATGCCCGGAACCCACTCAAGCCGTATCGCGGTAGAGGGGGCCGTGGCCCCATCCTCCGGTACAGGGTCCGTGGCTTCCGTTATCGGATTAATCGCAGATATCATAAAGCCGGCAACAATCGCATACGGGTTATTCGCACCCGATTGTTCATTGGTGTTTTCATTAGGGTAAGATTCAAGGACAATTGTACCGGTATCATCCGACTGGGCCGTTCCAATATAGCGGTTGGAGGTCTCGTCTACAGGCGGATCTGAACTATTGGTATAAGTCGTGAGACAGAAGACGTCGTTAGCATACCAATCTGCGATACGATCACCTGCGCTGCCTATGTCCCAGGCCCAAATAGTTATCTCGTAGGATTCATTGGGTTTCAGGCCCTCTAAGGTAATCCTGATTCCGCCCGGGCGAGAGAAGATGTGATCACGATATAAGAGTTCATAAGGTATTCCGGTTGGTGACCACCCGCCACGATCGCGTAAGTTCCAGGCAGGGGCCGTGGTGACATTTAATGAGGGATCAGGGTCAATGAGCGAAAGTGTGATGGTGATCCCATCGAACGTCTTACCGCTGTCCTCTGTAGTAAAGGCGGTAAAGCCCAGCTCCACTTTTGAGGCCACATGGTCCGCACCCCAATCCAGCTTGAGGATGGGATAAGTCTGCGCATTCGCCGTTGTTAGGCCGAGGCCGCCAAGAACCATCACAACAACCAGCACAGCTAAAATCCCAATAGTATCTTTTTTCATCATGGTTTTATCTCCTAAAAAAGGTTAACGCTTCAATGGTTAGATACAAAACAATAGGTATTAGAAACTCCTCCTTCTACATGTATTAATTGTCTTATAATAAAACGTTAAATTACATGACCCTATGCTTCGGCCACACGCCTGAACATCCCTTATTCTCAACGTGTGATTAGCCCTTATAAACAGCTAACCACTCCTTTCAGAAAACCCTAAGAAAAATAGTCAGAGTTACTCCATCAAAAACGTGTGCTTAAGCAATATGAACTGTAACAGAATTGATTTATACATACTTCCTTATTAAGATATCGGAACAAAAATACAGTTTAGATACTATAGAACGCTCTGCAAAATGTTAAGCTCCGAACATGCCACTTGGTTCTGAAATCTATGCTTCCGGTTTTTTCTGGAGTGTAAAAAACCTGTTAACCTTTTATTTAATTAATATGCCAAAAATTCCACCCTCGTTTCAAGGGAAATCCATCACAGTTCCCCTCAGCATCATGCGTGTTAAATTTAGACAAGCTTACCCTGCCACCTTTTGAATTCTTAGTAGATAAATTGTAAAAAACGCAAATAGCGAGAACAGAAATAAAATTTCAAATCGGTTTTTTATAAAAACGCAACTTGCCGCATTTCCCAGGTGGAATCAGTGCGGCCAGGCTAAAGGAAACGTCTCTGAGCGCGGATGAGCTGAAACGTGCCCATCAAGGAAGGCACAATTACCCCTTCCACGCAATTTGTCTGCGGTGGGGGCATGATGAAAACCAGCTATGACATCATAGAACATGCCCACACCATCAGGACCTGGCTCGACCCGCCAGACATCGCCTCCAACACTATTGAGCCAGCCTTCTATCATACCGTCATCGCCAGGCATCATAAAAGTATCATTTAGCCCAGAGTAGTTATAATCAGTGTCGACAAGGGCGCTTTCCTCTGTAAACGCAAAGGTATCTGCCGGATGTTTGACTTCAGAAAGTAACGTCACTCTGTAATTTCTAACAGCACCGCGCCTGTCACCCAAGAAGGCGTTCATAGTATAATTGTACCATGGCTCATAACTTCTAACGCTGTCACCGGAGGCAAGGAAGAACTGATCATCTGAATGTCTTATAGCCAGGCGAGAAAAAGTTGGACAGATAAAAGCTCTGGCATCCTTCATGTAGGGGAAGAGAGTACCCCCGTATTCTGGATGGTCTTTGAGATTCACATCTCCGTTACACCAGCGAAGGTGCCGATAATCCCCACCTAGTCCTGACTCGACGGGGAAAGCATCACTCTGGGAAAAATAGCACATGTCGGGATCGCAGAACTTGTTATCGTTATCACCCAGGTACATAAACAGTGCGAGCGTGTAGTTCTTCATATTTCCCTTGCATGCTGCACCTTGGGCAAGCTCTTTAGCCTTATTAAGAGCCGGCATGAGGATCGCTAATAAAAGAGCAATGACAGCAATTACTACTAATAATTCTATTAAGGTAAAAGCATGCCGTTTATACATAATCTACCCTCGTATTTTTGTATGTATAAGTTATTTCGAATTAAAATTTCTGGCTATGGC
>Ga0315544_1001325_pt1 | contig 19488 bp, 14 predicted proteins | sample SalMarSW160130MG_2_FD_202543 | JGI IMG/M metagenome (GOLD analysis project Ga0315544, IMG submission 202543) | Salt marsh sediment microbial communities from the Plum Island Ecosystem LTER, Massachusetts, United States - Salt Marsh Sediment SW1601-130 ... | reverse complement strand
GCTGCTTTGACCGGCTTGGGCTACTCTGTAACGGAAGCCACCAGGGCTATCTCTAAGCTTCCGGATTCTGAAGAGCTAAGTTTAGAAGAAAAGATCAGAATGGCGCTACAGCAAGTAGCGAGAAGATAGTCTGGCTGCAGCGGAGTCAAGCAAGAGAGACAAAGGTGTGTCTTCTTTGGAGCGAACCGGGGCATGATATAATTAGACATTTCCTTTTGGTTTACTTGCCTGTCACTCAGGAGGGACATTCAACAGAAATGGCATGTGCGCATAGACCATACTCTATAAGCGAGGGAGGAGACTATGAAGTTTGTGAAGCCGTTTGAAGAGATTAGAGCACAAGACGTAGCTTTAGTTGGTGGTAAAAATGCATCTCTTGGTGAAATGATAAGAAATCTGGGTGGGAAAGGGATAAATGTGCCTACTGGATGCGCCATTACTGCTGAAGCATATAAGTATGTGATAGAGAAAGCAGGAATAAGCCAAAAGATCAAAGACACTTTGGCGGGCCTGGATACACGTGATATGAAAAATCTGGCGAAGAGGGGGGGGGAGATAAGGAATTTGATAGCCAATTCTCCCTGCCCTAAAGAATTGGAGGATGAGATAAGAATTTGCTATCGAAAGATGGAGGAGAGATTTGGAAAGAATGTGGATGTTGCTGTAAGAAGCAGTGCCACTGCCGAAGATTTACCTACAGCCTCGTTTGCTGGACAACAAACGACTTATTTGAACGTGCGTGGAGAAGATGACCTCTTGGAGAAGGTCATGGACTGCTTTGCATCTTTGTTCACGAACCGGGCGATCTCCTACCGGGTGGACAAAGGATTTGACCATCTCAGTGTTTACCTCTCAATAGGAGTGCAAAAGATGGTCCGTTCCGATTTAGCCTGCTCTGGTGTCATATTTTCCATAGACACGGAATCAGGCTTCAGGGATGTGGTCTACATAACTGCTGCCTATGGTTTGGGAGAGAATGTGGTACAGGGAATTGTTAATCCAGACCAGTTTTACGTTTTCAAGCCCACTCTAAAGGAAGGGTTCAGGCCAATTGTGGAAAAGAAGCTGGGTACGAAGGAGGAAAAACTGGTCTATAGGAGAGATGGAGCTGGAACGGAGCAAAAAGAAGTCAAGGTTGAAGAGCAGAGAAAGTTTGCATTGAGTGACGATGAAATCCTGACTCTTGCCAGGTGGGCTTGCATCATAGAAGAGCACTATCGAGTGCCCATGGACATTGAATGGGCAAAGGATGGGATAACCGGGGAACTTTTCATAGTCCAAGCCCGGCCAGAGACAGTGCATTCACAAATAGACTTAGCTTCGCTGAGGACTTATGTGCTTGAAGAAAAGGGGAAATTACTGCTCAAAGGGGAAGCAGTGGGCACAAGAATAGGGCAGGGCAAGGTGAATGTAATACAACATAGCAGTGAAATCGAGAAATTCAAGAGAGGTCAGGTTTTGGTCACTGATATGACAGACCCCGACTGGGAACCAATAATGAAGATTGCCAGTGGCATAGTTACCAACAAAGGTGGCAGGACCTGCCACGCAGCTATCGTTAGTCGTGAGCTTGGGGTACCCTGTGTCATTGGCTCCGGCAAGGGGACAGAGGTCTTGAAGGAGATAAAAGTGGTCACGGTAGATTGTTCGCAAGGCGAGGGCAGGATATATGAAGGGAAATTGAAATACAGAGTAGATGAGGTAGAGGTAAGCAAGCTTCCCCGACCCGATACCAAGATAATGATGAACCTTGGCATTCCTGATGGTGCGTTCATTCAAAGTCAAATTCCCAATGACGGCGTGGGTTTGGCCCGGGAAGAGTTCATTATCAACTCTTACATCGGCATACATCCCATGGCACTGATAGAATACCACAAGCTGAAGAAGTCCGTAAGAAAGGACAAGAGGATAGCAGAAATAATTAAACAGATAGATGAGAGAACCATTTTGTATGAGGATAAAGCACAGTTTTTCATTGATAACTTAGCAATGGGGATAGCTAAGATAGCGGCGGGGTTTTATCCCAACGATGTTATTGTTCGTTTTTCTGACTTCAAGACAAATGAGTATGCCAATTTAATTGGGGGTTATCTTTATGAACCAAAAGAGAATAACCCAATGATAGGTTGGAGAGGAGCATCCCGCTATTATGATGAGAAGTTCAAGCCCGCCTTTGGTTTAGAATGCCAGGCGATAAAGAAAGTGCGGGATGAGATGGGGTTGACAAATGTAAAGGTGATGGTTCCTTTTTGCCGGATGCCAGAAGGAGGAAGGAATGTAATAAAAGTGATGGAGGAGTTTGGCTTAAAGCAAGGGGAAAATGGGTTGGAAGCATATATGATGTGCGAGATACCATCCAATGTGGTTTTGGCGGAGGAATTCGCCGATGTGTTCGACGCATTCAGTATAGGGTCGAACGATCTGACACAGTTAACCCTTGGTTTAGATAGAGATTCTGCCCTCGTTGCACACCTATTTGATGAGAGAAACGAAGCAGTGAAAAGACTGGTGAAGCAAGTCATAGATGCCGCACACCGTCACAAACCGAGGAGAAAGATAGGGATATGTGGACAGGCGCCGAGTGATTTCCCCGAGTTTGCCGACTATTTAGTGAGGTGTGGGATAGATTCGATGTCTCTGAACCCGGATGTAGTACTGTCAACGAGATTAAATGTCGCAGAGGTGGAAAAGAGGATAAAATCAAGAACCAAAAGGAAACGCGCGTGATGGCGCGAGGGTGCTGCTGCGATCAATTAAGGATTCTGTCTTGACTTGCAGTATTGCAGTGATTCCATGGTTGGCAAACCCAATATACGTGAACAAACAGAGAAGAGAGAGGAAGCTTTTTCTCCTTACGCCGCTAGAAGTGAGTTCAGTCGTGGTCGACTGAAGCGGGAAGAGCCGTGCCCCATAAGAACCAGTTTCCAACGTGACCGTGACCGTATCATTTATTCCAAGGCCTTCCGTCGGCTGAAGCATAAGACACAGGTTTTTATTGCTCCTTTGGGTGACCATTATGTCACCAGACTTACTCACACTCTGGAAGTATCCCAAATAGCCAGAACTATAGCTCGCGCTCTAAATCTCAACGAAGACCTTGCTGAAGCTGTTGCTCTCGGACACGATTTAGGACACACGCCCTTTGGCCATATAGGCGAGGAAGTCCTGAGCGAGTTGCATGACGGTGGCTTCAGGCACAATGAGCAGAGCTTAAGAGTAGTTGATCTATTGGAGAGAGATGGACAGGGGCTGAATCTTACTTGGGAAGTGCGAGATGGCATTCTTAATCATTCTAAGGGACAGGTTGACATCCTGGGGGAAGGATGGGGAGACGTGCACACTTTGGAGGGACAAATATGCAAGATAGCTGATATCGTGGCCTATGTCAATCACGACGTCGAAGATGCTGTGAGGGCTGGGATTATCTCCCAGAGTGATTTGCCCAAGCGGGTAGTAGAGACTCTGGGGCATACACATTCACAGCGAATCAATACCTTGGTTTGTGACATAATAGACTGCTCCTGGCCCGTTAGTGGCAATGGCAGTCTAGCCAAGCCAACTATAGGCATGAGCCCTCACATCATTAGAGCAACGAACACACTTCGACAGTTTCTATTTGACAAAGTGTATTATCCTAGCTTAGCTGGACAAGATGCAGTGAAGGCAGTAAGAGCCATACGTCTCTTGTATTCTTATTTTCTGAAACATGAGGATAAATTGCCTCGAGAATTTGGCGCTCTGCCGGATAGTAAGGAACGGAAAGTCATTGACTACATAGCTGGAATGACCGACCAGTATGCGCTAAGATTAGCTGACGAAATATCTCAATGAGCGTAATAACAGAAGTAAAACAGAGACTAGATATAGTAGAGTTTATCTCTGAGTATGTCACTCTGCAAAAAGCTGGGCGTAATTTCAAAGGCTTATGCCCCTTCCACAGTGAGAAACATCCCTCGTTTTTTGTTTTTCCTGAACAGCAAAGCTGGCATTGCTTTGGTGCCTGTGGAACTGGCGGCGATATTTTCTCCTTTGTTATGAAAAAGGAGGGCATTGATTTTGGCCAAGCTCTTCGTCTTCTGGCTCAAAGGGGCGGCGTAACTTTAGGTCCGCGTGAGGCGCCAAGCAAGGCTGAGGATGAGAAGAAAGAGAGATTATTTCAGATCAATGAGGCAGCTGCTGAATACTATTACCATATACTTTCGGCCACTAAGGCAGGGGCGACAGCGAGAAGCTATCTGACAAAAAGGAACATCGTGCCCGAGGCTATCAAAGAGTTCCGCCTTGGCTTCAGTCCTGATGCCTGGGAAACCATCAAGAACTACTTGCTGGGCAAAGGTTACACAGAAAAAGAGCCGGTAGAAGCTGGTCTAGTAATCGAGAAAGAGGAAGGAGGTAGTTACGACCGATTCCGCAACCGGCTCATGTTTCCTATATGTGATATCCGGGGTCGAGTCACCGGTTTCGGAGCCAGAGTCCTGGATGACTCTCTTCCCAAATATATCAACTCTCCCCAGACACCAATTTTCGATAAGAGCAGCAGCCTCTACGGCGTTGATAAGGCTAAATCTACTATTAGAAAGAAGGACTTGGTAATAATCGTGGAAGGCTATATGGATGTTCTCACTGCTCATCAGCACGGCTGGCAAAATGTAGTTGGCTCGATGGGCACTTCTTTGACCGAGAAGCAAGTGGAAGGCATTAAGAGATTGACCAATAATATAACCCTGGCACTGGACGCTGATCTTGCCGGAGAGGAAGCTACCTTGCGAGGCAAAGCGATATTGGCTTACTCTAACATCGAAGCAAATGTCATCTTATTGCCTCCGGGCAAGGACCCGGATGAGGTGATAGGAGAGGAGCTTACACTCTGGCAGAAATTGGTAGAACAAGCTATGCCTATTATGGACTTCGCCTTTCAGTCTGTAATAGGCAAAGTTGATACTAACAAAGCCCGAGACAAGTCCTTAGCTGTACAGAAACTTCTGCCCTCGATTTATGAAATCAGAGACCCTGTACAACAATCCCATTACCTGAAGAGATTGGCACGTGAACTGAAAATTGAAGAATCCGCCATAAGAGCCGCTTTGCGAGAGTCGAGAGCCGGCCGGAAAAGGCCTCAACCTGGCAAGGCAACGGAGCAATCTCGCCTTGCCCGCCAGTTTGTATCCAGCTCTGTTGAAGAACGCTGCTTGGCACTTCTCCTTCAGTATCCAGAGCTTCGTCCTCTGGCAGGAGAAGTATCACCAGAACACTTCGAATCCACAGAAAATCGGGAGGTCTTTGTAAAATGGCAGCATTCTTCTGATATCACGGACCTTGAAAATAAACTTGACACGAGTCTATTAGAACATTTATACTACTTGGTTAACAAAAATTTCCCACCAGCTATACGAGAAAGCGAGCGGACACGACACCGTGATTTAGCCCAATGTATTCTCCGTCTGCAGGAGAAGTTATCCCGGGAATTGGAAGCTGAGAAAGAGGCGACGCTTGAGATTGAGAGGGAGAGAGGCGGGATAAGCTCAGAGCTAGCCAAACTAGAGGAGCAGGGAATAGATTCTGGGCTAAAGCTTCAGGAAGTCTTCGTTAAGAAAGAGAAAAACCATGGATTCAATTAAAGAAGAATCTATCAGCCTTGATAGTGATGAGGCGGTGGCTGAAGGCTTGCTCAGCGACGAAGCTGACGTTGAGGATGTCAGCGCCCTAGCCGAGGAAGTCGAGGAAAAAGAAGAAGGCGAAGACTTCGTAGCTGAGGAAACCGAGGAAATCAAGCCACCGGCACCGTTGGAAGAACATGAGATAACAGACGACTCGGCTCGTATGTATCTTCAGGAAATTGGCAGAGTGCCACTTCTTAATGTCAATGAGGAGAAGTTACTATGCCGGAAGATAGAGCTGGGCAGGAGCTTGGATGAAATCGAAGAAAACCATTTTAAGAAGTATAAGAAGTTCCCTTCACCTGTTGAGATAGTCAGTCAGCTAATTTCTCAATTGTCCAAGGCGTACCCCGTTGTTCAGATTATCGAAGAGCATATTGGTATCGCCTCCTCCAGAAACGTGGTGGAGACGATCAGGAATCCCAAGTTTCGCTGCGCGATTGACAAGGTTATAGATACATCGTTAATAGCGGCAACTGGTAAGGGCATAGGCAAAGGAACCGCGGCAGCCGAAGATGCTATAATAGATCTTTCTGTAAACACTCAGCTTTTGCCCCTGCAACTGCTAGTGCTTCTGGCTAAGGACAAAACTTCATGGCAAAAGCTAAAGGCTCTCCTGACCGACGACAAGTTCCTATCTCGGATCGATTCTCATAGTAATGAGTTCAAAGCTTACTTCAGGCAGGTACAGACCGAAGCAGAAGCATCGGAAAGGCACCTCACAGAGGCAAATCTACGCTTGGTGGTGAGCATAGCCAAAAAATATATTGGGCATGGCATGCCTCTCCTTGAGCTCATCCAGGAAGGAAATATTGGCCTTATCCGAGCTGTAGATAAGTTTCAATATAGAAAAGGCTACAAATTCAGTACCTATGCTACTTGGTGGATCAGACAGGGCATTACTCGCTCCATAGCTGACCAATCGCGTGCTATTCGCATTCCGGTACACATGGTAGAGACAATTAACAAGCTGTTGCGAACAATGCGGCAGTTGGTTCAGGAACTCGGGCGCGAGCCAAGTTATGAGGAAATTGGCGGCCGCTTGGGTATGTCGCCAGAAAGAGTAGAAGAGGTCATGGCTTTGTTTTTCCGTGAGCCAATATCACTGGATATGCCCATCGGCGAAGATGAAGACAGCCGGTTGGGCGACCTTGTTGAGGATCGTGCCAGCTTAGCGCCGACCGAGGCGACGTCACAGCAGCTACTCAAGGAGCAAATAGATAAAGTGCTTGGTGAGCTTACCGAGCGCGAAAAAAGGGTGCTGCAACTTAGATTTGGCCTCAAAGACGGACATGCCCGAACTTTGGAAGAGGTGGGTAAAGAATTCAATGTAACTCGGGAAAGAATACGGCAGATTGAGGGCAAGGCTCTGCGTAAGCTGCGTCATCCCACCCGCAGTCGGAAGCTCAAGGGCTATCTAGACTAAAACCACCCGCGAGAATTCTGCAATTTTCGTGGGAACCCGGTGGATCTAAGATCAAAGCGAATAGGGTTGGTCCAGATTGATTTCACCTTGAGGGAATGTCAAAGATGTTGCCCATCTTTGTAGGCAACTTGCCTCTTGACAGTGACTTAGTCAACTTTTGCATCTCACGAAACTGGTTAAGAAGTTGGTTAACATCCTTGGCTGTGGTGCCGCTCCCCCGAGCAATCCGGCTTCGCCGCTTGCCGTCAATAATGGCTGGATTGCGCCGTTCTTCATAAGTCATAGACAGAATAATAGCTTCTATCTTCTTTAGCTGTTTCTCACCTTCGTCATCTGGTAAATGAGAAGCGAATTTGGAAAAGCCAGGTATCATTTCCACCAGTCGTCCTAGTGACCCCATCTTGTGAATTTGGCGCATTTGACTGAGAAGATCCTCAAGATCAAAATTGCCGGTGCGCATTTTGCCTTCCAAATTCTTGACCTGTTGCTGGTCAAAAGCCGTCTCAGTTCGCTCGATAAGGGTGAGCATATCACCCATGCCCAAAATGCGAGATGCTAAACGGTCGGGATGAAATACTTCCAGCGCATCCATCTTCTCACCCGTGCCCAGGTATTTTATGGGCACCCCGCTAACAAATCTGATGGAGAGAGCGGCTCCGCCTCGGGCATCTCCATCCATCTTCGTCAAGATGAGTCCCGTGAGCCCGATGCGACTGTGGAATTCTTGAGCCACCTTCACGGCATCCTGCCCAATCATGGCATCTACCGTGAGTAATACTTCCAAAGGCTGTAGCAGGGATTTGATATTAGCTAATTCCTGCATCATGGTTTCGTCAATATGGAGGCGCCCTTGAGTGTCTATTATGACCCAAGCTATTCCCATTTCTTTAGCCTGCTTCAGAGCATGCTGGCAAATTGTGGTTGATGCTACGGTAGCATCCTCACTGTATACCGAGATGTCGTGTTGCTTGCCCAGTAATTTCAGTTGTTCAATGGCAGCAGGTCGGCGAGTATCAGCAGCTACTAATAAAGGACGCTGCCCGAGATGTTTGAGCTGAACAGCTAACTTCGCCGCCGTGGTGGTCTTGCCCGAGCCCTGCAATCCTACGAGCAAAGCGACCGCTGGCAGGTCAGTAACCGAAGCTAAACGGCCAGGCTCTCCGCCCAAGATGGCAATTAATTCTTCGTTAACGATTTTGATAATCTGCTGGGCTGGCGTCAGACTGCGCAACACTTCAGAGGCAAGAGCACGCTCTCGCACCTTGGACAGGAATTCCTTGACCACCTTGAAATTCACATCTGCTTCCAGGAGCGCCAGCCGTACCTGACGCAAAGCATCATCGATGTCCCCTTCGCTAAGCTTGCCTTTCCTGCCAAGCTTAGCGAATACAGCAGTCAACTTTTGGGTCAAAACTTCAAGCATATTACCCCCGAAGTATTTTATTCTCGACTGAATCACCTAGTCAAATCGTTTTGCCACGTCCAGAATTCCTATCTCAAGCTACCAATCCTATTGCACTTAACCCAGAATCAGCATACTATATACGTTTGATGGAATATCTTTGGGCACCATGGCGAATAGAATACATACAAATGGCCACAGAAGGCGGCTGTATCTTATGCCAGAAACCCAGGGAAAATAACGACGAGGCAAATTTCATACTTTATCGTGGTCAACACAATTTCATAATCCTGAATGCCTTCCCGTATAATCCAGGGCATCTAATGGTCGCCCCCTATCGGCATATAGCAAGTTTACAGGACTTAACGGATGAAGAAGCGAAGGAACATTTCGACATTATCAAGAAAGGCTTGGAACTTCTGAAAGAGGTAATGAAGCCAACTGGCTTCAATATCGGCTTGAATGTAGGCAAAGTAGCTGGAGCCGGGATAGCGGAGCACCTCCATACTCACATAGTCCCCAGGTGGCAAGGCGACACTAACTTTATGCCGGTGTTGGCTGATACCAAAGTCGTGTCGGAAGCCGTGAGTGGCACATACCAGAAGCTAAGAGCAAAGCTATAGCATAGTTGCCAAATTTTATTGAGACCATTCAGCGACTCTCCTTATAGCCAAACCAATTCCTTTAACTTAGAGACTTCGTTAAAATGACGCCATAACAAGACAGTTGTGCAAACAGTAATTCAAAAATACAAAGGGATTTGTCATGTATTTCATCATTCTCCTTGGGATTGTCAGCCTATTCGGGGATGTAACCTACGAAGGGGCTAGGAGCGTCACCGGGCCTTACCTGGGAGATACGCTGGGAGCGGGTCCCGGTGTTGTTAGTTTGGTAGCTGGCATTGGCGAATTCGTTGGTTATGGCCTGCGCCTGGCCTCTGGCTATCTTGTCGATCGCACTCAGGCATACTGGCCTTTGACCTTTATCGGTTACGGACTGCTCCTCTCGGTTCCCTTGTTGGCGTTTGCTGGCTATTGGCAGCTTGCTGCCGTGTTTATTATTCTCGAACGGATGGGGAAAGCGATAAGGACTCCAGCAAGGGATACAATGCTTTCTTATGCTGCAAGAGGAGTGGGCAGGGGTTGGGGGTTTGCTGTTCACGAGGCATTGGACCAGGTTGGCGCCATCATTGGCCCCGTCGTCTTTTCGCTTGTTCTCCTTTTCCAAGGTGACTATCGTGAAGGTTTCACGTTGTTATGGATACCCGCTTTGCTAACCCTAACCGTTCTGGCCGTAGCCAGGAAAAAAGTCCCTTCACCGCAGAAATTGGAGACTCCCGGAGAAACAAACAGGCAAAATGATAAAGGTAAGCTTCCCAGGGTTTTCTGGCTCTACACTGTATTTACTTTGCTTTCCGTCGCCGGGTTTGCCAATTTCCAATTAATCTCCTACTATCTCAAAGTCCAAGCTATCGTTCCGGATGCTCAAATCCCCATTATGTATGCCATTGCTATGGGTGTGGATGCCCTGGCAGCTCTTGCCGTGGGCAAAACGTACGATAGAATCGGACTTATATCATTATTGGTAATCCCTCTGTTGACGTTGCCTATTCCCTTTCTTGCCTTTTCTCACAGCTACAGCCTGGTGCTAATTGGGATGGCATTATGGGGTGCGGTGATGGGGATTCAGGAGACGATTATGCGTGCCGCCATTGCTGATCTAACACCTATCGAGCGAAGGGGCTTTGCCTATGGAATCTTCAATACAGCGTTGGGAGCCGGCTGGTTTTTGGGAGCTGCCCTGATGGGGCTGCTATATGAGCTTTCTATCAACTACTTAATCCTGTTTACCGTGGTCATGGAGCTAACTTCGATTCCGCTATTCTTCATGGTCAAAAGAGCAGCTTAGCCCTTTCCCAGAGCACAAACTGTGAAGGAGTTCCCAGAATCTCCAGAGGATCGAAAGAGGAAGACTGCCTAGCGATCGCCGCATATCATTGATAGGCATCCCGAGGGCAAGCGAAGGAGATCGTTGAAGGAATGTCTTGAAATTGCCACGCTTGGCTCGCAATGACGATTCGAGCTGTCAGACCACGTCAAGTAGCCTGAGGATAGGAGCCGAGTATCTTAATGAATGTGGTCTCCCTTTGCAGTTCTCCCATAGCTTCCTGGTAGACTTTGCCATCCAGGTGACCTTCAAAATCGGCGTAAAAAACATATTCCCAGGGCTTAGCTCGGCTTGGTCTCGACTCCAGTTTTGTTAGATTTATATTTCTGGCGGCGAAGATACCCAAAATCCTGTATAGGGAGCCAGGTTTATGTTCAGCGGCAAAAACGAGAGATGTCTTGTTTCTCTGCGCAGGTTTGGCTTTCTGCTTAGAGATAACCACAAATTTGGTGTAGTTGTTGACACTAGTCTCAATTTCCGGTGCCAGGATCTCCAGTCCATAAATATCGGCGGCCCTTCTGCTAGCTATGGCAGCACAGTTCTTCAATTTTTTCTCTTTTATCATTTTGGCACTGCCCGCGGTATCGTAATTAGGCATGATTTCAACCTTCAACTTGCTTAAGAATCCATCACATTGGGCCAATGCTTGAGGATGGGAGTAGATCGTTGTTATATCCGCCAACTTCTCCCCCGGCAAAGCCATCAAGCAATGGCTTACTCTGAGAATAACTTCAGCAAATATATTAAGAGGATACGCTAATAACAAATCATAAGTCTCGTTGATACTACCGGCTTGAGAATTCTCCAGGGGGACTAGCCCGAATTTAACCTTATCCTGCGATACAAGTTCAAAAACCTCTTTCAGCCGGATACACGGCGAGAAATCAAGGTTCTTGCCAAAGAGCTTTGCAGCGGCATCTTCGCTGAAAGCGCCTCTTTCTCCTTGAAAAGCAATCTTGACCATAATCCTGTTGCAAAGTATAGCCGAAACCCGCTTTGAACTTCTACTGTAGCTTGATTAGCCTTTCCAAAAGCGAGGAGAAAACATCATAAGAACGGTGAACAATTCCAACCGCCCCAACCACATGCACATAATCAAGACGAATTTGGCTGCGCTGGGCAGCCAGGCATAATTCAAATCTGGGCCTACTTCACCTAAACCAGGCCCGACGTTGCCTAGAGTAGCAGCTACTGCTGAGACTGCTGTCTCCACTGAAATGGGTGACTCCAAATTACGCCCTATGAAACAAAGTACTACCGAAGCGACAAGAGCTACGAGAATGTATAGAAAGAGGAAAGAGATTATATCCCGGACTATTCCCTCTTGGAGAGGCTTCCGGTTATATTTCAACGGAATCACAGCGTTCGGAAAGATCGCCTTCCTCATCATTACCCTGGTATGTTTCATCAGGGTTAAGATTCGCACCACCTTTATTCCCCCACCCGTTGAGCCACCGCAAGCTCCGATGAACATCAAAGCCAGAAGCACCATTTTGGCGCTAGAGGCCCAGGAGCCGAAGTCAGTCGTCACAAAGCCGGTGGTAGTCATGATTGAGATCGCCTGAAACATTCCTTCTCTATATGAGCCAAAGCCTTGCGCAGCTATTAATAGAAAGATGGCGGCCGCAATAATGATGATGTAAAGCCTGAATTCATCGTCCTTGACGGCTCTCCAGCTTCTACGCAGAATGTGGTAGTGAATTATGAAACTCATGCCGGCCAGGAACATGAAGACCATAATTATGTATTCCGCCAGAGGATTACCGTAAACCCCAATGCTTTTCACAGTAGGAGTAAATCCGCCGGTGGAAAGAGTCGAGAAGGAAATGCAAGTCGAGTCAAAGAGTGAGAGCCTGGCCCAAAAACGAAGGAGCAATATCTGAGCGGCGGTAAAACCGATGTAAATCGTCCAGAGGAGTCTTGCTGTGGTTCTGAACCTAGGGCGAATCCTCTCGGGGAACGGGCTGGGAAATTCGCGGTCAAAAAGCTGAGAGCCTCCTACCCCTAGTCTAGGCAGTATGGCAACAAAGAGGGCAATAACCCCCATACCACCTAACCATTGGGTAAGACTACGCCATAAAAGAGCACTTTCAGGTAGCGCGAAGAGTCCTTTCGCTCCCGTGGCACTGAGGATGGTAGCTCCGGTGGTCGTGAAGCCGGACATAGACTCGAAGAAGGCATCGAGAAAACCTAACCCCAGAAATATATAAGGGAGTGTGCCAAACAGGGAAATGAGGAGCCAGGTGAAGGCTACTATGGTAAAACCATCGGTACGCTCTATTTCCCTTGCGGTTTTGAATCCAAATTCAAGAATCAGTCCGACGCCGAGAGTGAGCAGTAGCGCATACAGGTAAATGTGCCAATTTGCCTCGCCATAATAAATAGCTACACATAAGGGCAAAATATAGGCTAAGGCAAAGTATTTCAGGAATGAGCCGGTTATGTGTAGGGTTAATCTTACCCTTTGGCGAACCATTTGTTCATGAATTCGGTCCCCTGTTTGGTAGATTCCCGGGTCACGATGAGGGTCAGCCAATCTTCAGGCTTTATCTCAGTATCCAAAAGCAAATACTTTCCCCCTCTTTGCACTACGAGGACCTTTACCCCGCTTGGGGTTGACAGTTTAGAAACCCATTTACCGACACACTTCATACCCTCCTCGACCTCTATTTCGAAGATCTCCGCGTTTTCCAGAGAGAGGGAGTCCTTCACATAAGGATGTGAAATCATGCGGTAGATATGCCTGGCTGCTACCACGTCTGGGTTAACCTGTAAATTAATGCCAGCCTGCTTAAAGGTTTCTGTATGCTCTGCCGCATCTACCAGAGAAATCACCCTTCTCACCCCCATTTCCTTGGCTATCATGCAAATCATCAGGTTCTCTGAGTCATCACCGGCGGCAGCCACAAAGGCATAGGCATTCCTGACTCTTGCCTCTTCGAGCGTGGACCTCTGGCCAGCATCCCCCGTGATGGCTACAATTTCAGAATTCTCTGCTATTGCAGTGCATTTGGCAGGGTCGCGGTCTATGACCATTACTTCATTCCCCTCCTTAGCGAGGAGCTCCGCCAGATTCTTCCCTATATCGCTTAATCCTGCTACTATGATATACATTGCTTACCTTTGATAGTGAGTTGATTTTGCCATACTTCCGATGAATCAGAGAACTAATATCGGAGACGGGGCTTCAGATGAAGAAGCAAGCAAACCTGAAAGTTGATCTAGAATGCTAGATACTCTCCATTCGCATACTTGCTCTTGCACAGCTTTTAAGCATCGAGCGATTTTACCCTCGCCCAGTATGCTTGTCAAGTACTGAGTTCACAGGGGGGCAATTTCCTTTCTTAACTCTTTCAGCCAGGTCAGCGATTTAAGCTCTCGCTGCACAATATATCTTATGTACTCGCACAATAGCTGCTCCAACTCCCGGGATAATTCCAGCTTTACTTTAACCCGCCTTGAAGTAGCATAATCACAGCTTTGCCACAAACGAAGAACCTTCAAGGCCTCGACCGAAAGGGGAAGAGATGGTCTTGTTGAGATTGTCTCAATCTGCTCGTAGCGGCGATTCTCTTCAGAATTACAGTGAGGGCACAGCAGCCCCCCTCTGCCAGGGCTGAAGAAATTGACTACAGGCTTGAGAGGTGAGTCACAGCTGACACATCGACGCAACTGGGGACGATAGCCGAGGTAGTGGAGAAGATGTAGCTCAAAATAACGCAGTGCAGTCTCACTGCTATCCGGCTCGCTCAACTGGTGCAAGATATCCAGCAGTAAATCAAACAACGGACGATTCTCGCCGCCCTCGACAGTGAAGGAATCAATGAGATCCAAGACGTAAAACCCGCAAGCCATGCGCCATAAATCACTTTTCAAAGCTAGGAAACCATTGATCGTTTGACTCTGGGTGACAATATCGAGATTGCGCCCTTTAGCTAACAACATCAGGCTATGCGTCAATGGTTCTACGTTGCCGCCCAACTTGCTCCTGGGACGACAAGCTCCCTTAGCTACTGCCTGCAGCTTGCCAAATTCTGGAGTGTAAATGGTGACAATCTTGTCGAATTCGCCCAGCTTAGTCTGTTTCAGGATGATGCCTTCTGTTTGATAATTCCGAGATATACCCACCTTAAGCCCAAAACTCTAAGTACTAAATCCTAGACAAATCCAAATATCTAATTGAAGTGCAAAGCCTCTTTCTTGGGCAGCGTCTGGATTCCAGCAAGTATGGTAGAGACTCTCTCCATCGATGTCACCGTTCCTTCTGGTATTATACCCCCGTCAGCATGGCAACTGTAATCAATGGCTACCCGAGTCTTCGCCTAGAACTTTTTGGACTGCCTCTCTGTGTGGTTCAATACTAAATTAATGGCGTTGGCGGCGGTAGCAAAGGAGTAGTATACAGGTAACTCAGACGCAATAGCACCACGAATAGCAGTCAGAATGGCCTCAGCCTCTTCGGGCATAATGCTGGGTTCAAGCACCATGGCCAGTGGCTTGGGGAAAAATCCCTGCTTTATGGGAAAGCTGCTCATTAATAAATTTCTTACCCAGGTGTCTGAGATCCGAGACGTTGTGAATTGACCTGTCCTCACAAATATCACCATTAAATCAATTCCTTCCCACCTTGATAGTATATCGAAGGTTTTGATTATGCCTTCAGTGTTCGTCATGGCCTGTGAATAATCCACAGGGTTTCGCAAGATATTGCCTGCGATGGGAGTAAACTCCCGTATCTGCGCAACGATATCGGGGGGGATTGGAGGGACTTCTAGCCCTCTGCTTTCAAACTCATCGGCGATTAGGACACTGGCCCCCCCTCCAGCGCCGAATAACAACGCATTCCTGCCTCTGAGGAGCGGGAGGAACAGAAGTGTGACCAATACATCGATCATTTCTTCGATGCTGCTGACACTAATGATTCCCAGCTGCTTGCAGAGGGCATCCCAAGTGGCCTTGCTTCCAGCAAGTGCCGCAGTATGACCGGCGACTGCTCGAGCGCCTCCCTCGGTAGTACCCCCTTTGAGCAATATCACTGTCTTTTCCTTCGTTGCCTCCTCCAGGGCCCTGCGGAATCGCTTCCCATCCTTAATTCCTTCAATGTAAAGGGCTATTATTTTGGTATCTGCATCGTTGGCAAGATATTCAAGCAAATCATTCTCATTGATGTCGCATGCGTTGCCGTAGCTTATGACCTTGCTGAAGCGAACGCCTCTCAACGCTGCTTGCCTGACCAAATAGATGGAATTGCCACCACTTTGACTGATGACTCCTACCGGGCCGCTTTCCTTGGGAAAGGCAGGACTGAAGGATAGGCGTGATTGAGGACAGTAAATGCCCATGCAGTTAGGACCGATAATTCTGATCCCTTTCCTGCGGGCGACTTCCGCCAGCTCAGATTCCAACTTTATTCTCTCTTCCTCACCTGTCTCACTAAAGCCGGCCGTACAGAACTGAATTGCTCGTACCCCTTTTTCGGCACATTCTTCCACAAGCTTAGGAGCAATATGAGCATTAACCAGGCCGATTACGTAGTCGATGTTGCCAGGGACATCTTTGAGGCTGGTATAAACCTTGCGACCTTCGATCTCTCCTCCCTTGGGATTAACGAGATAGAGGGGGCGGTCGAATTCGATTTCGGTAAGGCCTTCTAGGAAAGTGCGCGTCCAGTGCCAAGTTGTGGCAGTTGTGATGCCGACAAGGGCAATCGAATTAGGGTGGAAGAGGAATTCCAAGTCATGCTGACGCATATTCTTCGTACTCCTTAATCAATAATAATTCGTTAGCTCAGGTGGATGGCGAGCCAGGTTCACGGTAAAGAAGTTGCATGGTTACAATGGTTTGTGGCCACTAATTCGGACTATCAACTTTTTTGAGGTTGCCGTGCTATTTGATGGTGTTTGAGCAACAAAATGCAAGGCTACCTCCGCCGAAGTATAGCAAACAGTTTACGGGCTGTAAATGCTACTTTGAGGTTGGAGATTTGCTCTGAGCGAGCTATTTGACAGTGTTTCCAGAAACCGTATTCGATGGACTAATTTGATAGGCTAACAAAGATATGGTAAATTACTTGGATTTTGGGAAGACGAAGTAATTGCATGATGTCTTTGCTACAATTTAGTAATAAGCCAGTCTAACAATCTCTCAATTCCCATCGTAATTAGGAGGCTTGTGTTGAACGCAGAGAAACTAGCAAAATTCGACCGCATTTTCAACCCAAGAACGGTAGCTGTAATAGGAGCTTCCGGCAGCGATGGCTTTTCACAGGCTTTGATGAATACAAAGCTCAAGGATAGTCTGTTCCTGGTTAATCCCAAGTATAAAGAACTCCACGGCAAAAGATGCTACACCAGCATCTTAGATGTGGAAGATGGGATTGACTACGTTGTTATAGCGGTGCCGGCGTTGCTGGTGCCCCGAGTGTTAGTTGAATGTATAGAGAAAGGGGTAAGAGCCGTCCATGTGTTTACAGCCGGTTTCAGCGAGACTGGAATAAAAGAAAGGAAAGTCTTAGAAGACGAGGTGCGGAACATAGCCAAAGGTAAAATCAGCTTAATCGGTCCCAATTGCATGGGAATATGTTGCCCCAAGTCTGGCTTAGCTTTTGTTCCCGATGTCTTTGTCAAGGAAGGTCTGGTTGGCGTCATTTCACAAAGTGGCACCTTCGCTGAACAATTCCTGTCCGTTGGGAGGCTGAGAAATGTGAAGTTCAGCAAAGTCATCAGCTACGGGAATGCCATAGACCTCGACTGTCCCGACTTCTTGGAATACTTGGCGAATGACCCCGACACGGAGGTTATAGCTTTATATATGGAAGGGACAAAAAATGGTAATCGTCTCAGAGAAGTAATGACCGAAGCTGCAAGACTAAAGCCAGTGCTGGCACTAAAAGGAGGAGTAACCGAACACGGCCGCCGGGCGGCATCCTCTCACACAGGCTCATTAGCCGGTTCGCCAGAAATCTGGAGTTCGCTTTTTAGACAAGCCGGGGTAATCCAGGTGGAGAACTTCGACGAACTGCTGGATACTGCTTTGGCATTGTCCTGTGTTCCACTCCCTTCAGGGAAAGGGACCGCTATTGTCACCAACTCAGGCGGTTTTAGCGTGCTCGAAACTGATTTATGCGTGAAGGCGGGACTGGAAGTCCCTCAATGCACACAGGAAACGATAGCTGAATTGCGCAAAATAGTTCCGCTAGCGGGAACAAGCATAAATAATCCCCTTGACGCTTGGCCAATATTTTATAACATGCCGGGAACAACAGGGACACTTGCCGATGCTATCAAAATCCTGTCTCATGATAAGAATATTAATTCAATAGTGTTGCACTTTGACGAAGTGCGTTACCTGCGGCATGTGCTGGGAGAAGCATTTGACAACTTCCTGAAGGAACTTGTTAAGCTTATGGTTCAAGGGTGTAAATATGCTCGAGATGAAATGGGCAAGACCGTAATGGTTTGCGTTTCACTCGATGCCTATTCGGAGGATGATGAGGACAGAAAGTATCACTTGCTGGCTAAGAAGACTTTTGAACGTGAGCAATTCCCTGTATATTCCGCGCTTGATGCCTCAATCAAGGCTCTATCTAACTTGTGGAGGTACAGGGCTCAGTGTCGCAACTCGTAGACTCTGTTACCCCCACCAATCGTCGGCTTTGGCGGATAGAGTATTCGGACCTCAAATCTCTTGAGTCGCCGGACAAGTATCAAATGCGGACTACTAAAAACCCCCCTCCCCAAAGATGAGAGCTAATAAGCTACTATTGCAGGACGGGATTTCAGACCAGTCCGATTTTCTGGGCCACTATCTCCCTGTGGAAGTCAGTGTTGCCAAAAGCAATATGTGCGGCCAAGCTTCTACGGTAATAAAAGGGTATGTCGTGGTCAGCACTGGTAGCGATTGCCCCGTGTAGTCTCACTGCCCACTTGGCAGTATCCTTATAGACTTCGTTGACATATGCCTTTGCCATAGAGGCTTCTTTGGCGCAGGGAAGACCCTCCGACTCCATCCAGGCTGTCTCATAAATCAGATAACGGCTGGTTTCCATCGCTGTCCACATGTCAGCTATCTTGTGTTGAAGTGCCTGGAAAGCGCCTATAGGCCTGTCATATTGAACCCTTTCTTTGGAATAAGCCACAGTCATTTCTACGCAAGTCTCTATAGCACCTAGGGATTCGGCACACTTTGCAATGGCACCTTTGCGCAACATCATTTCCACAATGGGCCATCCCTCATCTATCTTACCAAGTATGTTTTTCTTGGGCACATTGACGTTCTGAAAACGCACTTCGCATAGCTTATCTGCGGCGGTGGTAGGCATTGCCTCACAACTTATCCCCGGAGTTTTGGAGTCGACGATAAAAAGGGTGATTCCTTTCTCGGGCGAAGTACCATCTTTTGTCCTTGCGACACAGAGGATGTGGCTGGCAACATGGGCCATTTCCACGAAGAGCTTTGTACCGTCTATTATGAAGTCGTCTCCTTTTGGTGTTGCCTTAACGGCGATTCCAGACGCATCGAAGACGCCATCACCCTCGAGGAGAGCCGTGGTAAGAATTATTTCACCTTGGGCTATCCTGGGAAGCAATTCCTTCTTTTGCTCTTCAGTTCCTGCCTCGAGTATGGGGAAAGTGCTAGTTATGGTAGCTATTAATGGTCCAGGAAGAATATTTCTGCCTATCTCCTCTAGGAGAACAACAAGGTCCTGGAAGGTGTAACCCATGCCGCCGTATTCTTCAGGTATGATTAAGCCCATCCAGCCCAGCTCAGCCATCTTCTTCCAGACTTCGGGAGAGTATCCTTCCTCGCTTTGTTCGAGTTTTCTTACCAGAGTCTTGGGGCACTCTGTGGTAAGAAAATCCCGTGCCATTTTCTTCAATATTTCTTGTGTTTCAGTAAATCTAAGATCCATGATTCCTCCTTATAGAAACTTGGTTTATCTTATCCTGGGTAAGCCGAGGCCGTACCAGGCGATGATATTCCTTTGTATCTCATTTGTTCCCATGGATACGCTGGTTACGAAATGGTCGTGGAACATCCTCTCCCATAACCCATCT
>Ga0315544_1001323_pt1 | contig 19502 bp, 15 predicted proteins | sample SalMarSW160130MG_2_FD_202543 | JGI IMG/M metagenome (GOLD analysis project Ga0315544, IMG submission 202543) | Salt marsh sediment microbial communities from the Plum Island Ecosystem LTER, Massachusetts, United States - Salt Marsh Sediment SW1601-130 ... | reverse complement strand
CTCCTGCCCAGGTTTCGATTACTAACTGAGCCTGCTGATTCAATCAAACCTTTTATTGAGTCTGTCGCTCCCGCCTTTCGGCAGTTCTGGACAAAGCTCATTGTAAGCCAGCAGCATGACGTAATGATAAGCGCCGCTGCCGCTGCTGTCGGTATAAATATGACATTTTTGCTGCCATACTCGATGCTGCGAAAGGGCTGGGATAAATACTTCCGTGGCCTGGCGATTTTCGATTTGTCAACCGGACTATTTATACCCTTTATTCTATCTACAGGCTTCGTAGTCATTGCCTCATCATCTCGCTTTCACACGATTGCTGCCCCGGGCTTCGTCCCCGATACTCTTGGCGGACAAATCACACAAAAGCCGGCACCTAATCTTGTCGGACAATACAATAATCTCCTGGCACAACGTTTGGAATTTGAAATCGGCCAGGAGACATTTTCTCGCCTATCCGATACAGAAAAAAAACAGCGTGTCGAGGTTCTTCCCTATGCCGATAAAAAAATGGCCGCAATGCTTGTAAAGCGTGACAACTTCAACCTGGCAGAGTCATTAGCACCACTTACAGGCAGGTTCTTTGCGCAATATATATTTGGCTTGGGCGTAATAGGGATGGCCTTGGGTGCTTCAACGGTGTTGATGACCATAAATGGGCTTTGTTTTTGTGAACTACTAAATAAACCTGCCAAAGGCTGGACTCAACGCATCGGAGCTTTAATGGTCTCTGTTGGAGCGATTGGAGCTATCTTCTGGAGTAAACCTGCACCCTGGCTGGCTATGCCGACATCGGCATTTTGCATAATATTGCTCCCGATCGCCTACTTCGCATTCGGTCTGCTTATGAATCAAAGGAGTATCCTTGGCAATGATATGCCAAGAGCAGGTAAACGAGTAGTATGGAATTTACTAATGACAATTTCCATCGGCTCAGCTGTATTTGTTAGCATCTGGAGCCTATGGAAAAACTTAAAGTGGCTTGGCATCCTGCTGCTTGTGGCGTTTATTGCCCTCGTTCTTATCGTGCACTTCGCCCGCTTACAAAAGAAAACGACGTGATCCATTAGCCGTACTACTGCAGATATTTGATGTCGAAGGGCAAATTCCCCATAGCACAAATAAGATGAAGGCTAAGAGCTTTTGCCCTCAGCCTTATTGCTTTTTGCAACAAAATCTGGCCAAGAACAATCATTACTTATCGAAAGGCAGTTTAACTGCTCCTGTCTCAGTCCTAATAACATCCGGTTTCATTCCCACATCAGCAGACTTTTTCCCGGCTTTGACACGGCAGATAAGGCCCTTTGAAACATTTGATAAATCGCCTTCGACTAATTTGGCAAATGACATAGTGTGAGTCACATTTTGAACTTCTACGGTAGCAACGTAATTTTCAACCTTTCCAAGTAACTCATTCGTATCAGCATCAAAAACTTCCTGACCTTGCGAGAAGACATCGAGCAGCATGCCCTTTGCCATTCTTTCGCCGCCCTGATTCAAAATTATCTGGCCGTCTTGTTGCACCGCGGCGATTTTGATTGGATACACGCGGTCGATAATCGCTTCGATCACATCGTTAACCACAACAGAGATAAAAGCGTCGCGTAATTGTGCCGGGTCCCATTCAGCAGGATCGATCTCATCAGCGAGTTTTCTGACTTGCTCATTTTCGAGATATTTTTGCACAGCCGAGGCCACAACCACCTGTTTTGTGGCGCTGTCAACAAACCGGTAACTGAAATTGAACCTCGCTTTGAACTCTGACGTCGTGTAATCAGCGGTCCTCAGATATTTATCGACTCTCTCGATTTTAGCCTGGACTATACTGCCTACGAGCAAATAATCAGCTCCAAGTGTCTCTGCGAGTTTTGCCTGTTCCGAAAGAGGGGCATCGAAAGAGAACAGCATATTCTTTTCCCTGACAAAGTCGCTGATGCTCTCTCTGTCGAGGACTGCAAATTTGTTAGTTTGAGTTAGCCCCGCAGCGAGTCGCTGAGATAACAATACAGAAAGGGCGTTTCCAGATATTGTGTTACTTAAGAAGCTGTAATTTTTGTCCAGTGTCTTTACCGGCATTAAGGCGACTTTTACTCTCTGAGTTTGACCCCGCTGACCATAATCATAAACTTCGACTTTGAGCTTTACCTGGTAGGTTCCTTCATCGATTTGCTTCTCTTCGAGAACTTCGTAGCTTTTTACAAAGCCGCCGATTTCAGTTGTGTACACCGTGCCTTTCGTAGCAACATCCACAGAGTCGAATTCGATACTCCTATCGCCAGCTTCCTCGGTACTTATCCCGGCGCCGGCGCCACGGAAGGCAAATTCATAAGTGCCGGAATCAACCTTTACACCCCTTACCTGCTCTACCGCCCTATACAGAGCGTTCTTTATAGCTCCATCTCTGGTTCGGCCTTGACCGACAACTTCTCGGATAACAACATCCTTTGTTCCAGTCTTCAAAATGCCGCCGGATTCGCCACTTTTGTTGTTAGCAACACTTGCCGGATTACGCCCTACTGCCGGTGAATCTTCCGCAGCTACGATTGATGCACTTAACAGACAGAGCGCAAACAAGCCCATTATCTTTTTCATCTTTCCATCCTTTGAGAAGCTCGATTGCTAAATTATTTTACCAAGCAACTGATTTATTGCTGCCTCTTTTACCGACAATCACTTCCTCCTGCCAAAATCTGAGTCCACTCTTAACGTCACTCAGTTTCAACTGGAAGTAGTATTCGACCTGCTGCTTGTTTCTGTCATAGCGAATATTTCTCTGAAAGATTTTACCGGAGATGCTCAACTCAGGTGCAATCAGAGTGCGCCTTTTTGCAACTGTGTTCGGGTCAAACTCTTCAGAATCTCTTAGTTCTCTTGCCTCATGGACCATCTCGTCGGCACCACTGCCGACGGCTGACGTCATAACTGCCTGGCCGCTGTTTAATAATTCCGTCTCGATCTTCACCATTAGCTGATCGGTGTCAATCCTTTGCATGGTATCATTTACAATTCGACCGGTGGCCACCACATATCTTCCTCCCTCTTCTTTTTTTAGGGCACCAGAAGCTAACAATGACTGTACCAGCTCACTTGCGGCACGATCGAAGTCTCTGTAGTCCAAAGCCATAACAGCCTTACCCTCATCGTGCATCAAATCGATGTTCGTTGTTTCCTGCGCACAACCCGCTGCTAAAAGACTAACTGCAGTTATAAAATATACCATTGTCCTTTTCATAATTTTTTTACTCCCACTTTCTAGTATCCATTCTGAAATCAACGGCTTCTGTCCTTGGCGCGACGACCTTAAAGCTAAAAGGTGATTTTCCCATCGCCGACATCGGCAGCCAAACACTTGTTTTTGTCCCAACTACCAACCCGTTTTCATCGAGCCATTCTACTCTATATCTGAAGCGTTTGGTTCTATAAGATTTATTAAATCCTGAAACATGAAGCTCAAGGAAGCCACCTTTATTTCTAGTAAGAACAGCTTCAGTGATCTCAATGCCTTCGCCGATGATATCACTGAATGCGTGAACAACCGGCCTTGTAACAATATTGCTTTCGAGCGAGTCACTTCTGACTTCTTCTCTCACGTGAATTCTTGGGTCTTGCTGTTTATAACAGCCGCCGGCAAGAATCACCAACGTGATCAATATAATTCCTAACCATCTCATAGTATTTCTCCATAAAAATCCATTCTAATAATTTTACTCAAACTGACCGTTTTTATTGTCATGCTGAGCCGACCTCGCTCCGCCGAAGCGGCTACGCAAAGGCGAGAAGGCGAAGCATCCGGCTTTAGCAAAGGAAAACCCATATTTTCTCTGGCCAGATTCTTCGCTTCACTTCGTGGAGTTTACCCTTGAGCGGAGCGAAGGGCTCAGAATGACAAGGCGATATATGTCTTTGCAAATTAATACGCCTGAGGCGTATAAAAGACTTATCAACAATAATGTTAGTAAATCGGTCAGTTTGAGTAATTTTAATATGTTATCACATCATAAACTGCTTTAGCCTGCTTAAATGGTATTCTAACATAGATCAGCGCATTTCTACAAGTGGGAATCTCTATATGTAATGGCTCGGCTCCAGGGGGAGTTATAGTTATTAATCTGTCCGAGGGAATGGGTAATCTGGCAATCTGAAAATCCTTTGGAAGAGTGCTCCAAATTCTAACATCGGCAGCGGTTGTAGCGTACGTATAAATGCCCATGAGAGCAGAAGCGAAGGTTGATGAGGAGCTATCCTCATCCGCCAAGCTATATTGAGCTACTGCTTTTGCGGTGGCTGATATAATAGCTCGGGTTAAGATACCTTGAAAATCTTTTTTGAACTCTGTCTGAATTACCCGATCCATACTTGCCACGAGTTGTGTCTTGTAGCTCTGTCCGGCTGCTGTTATTAACAGATAGGGATAAGCCTGCTCTCTGAATTTGAGTTCTGGTAGAGCAATACCAATATATTTAACCTTCTCCGTAGCAACAAAAAGGGGTATATCAATTCTAAACTCTTCTTTAATGGATCCCATGCCATTCTCAAATACCACCCATACCGTATCTTTCAATTCTACCTGCCCGTCAAGAACCCGCTCAGTAACAGCCATATCTTTTGCTACGTACTCGTTGTCACCAACCATGCCATACGATTCTTTGATTAAAGTGCCACCCTTGGAATAGTCACCGACAAGGTTAAAATAAATGCCGGCAATGTAAGTAGTGAAGGGATTAACGAAGTCGGGATAGGCCTCGAACTCGTTCAAGCCGGGATACCTTTGGGCTATTAACTCTTTAATTTCAGGATTTTCTGCATTCTTTTTAACTTGCGATTTCTCTTCTTTCTCGGCTTGATCTAATTCATCTTTGAGTTTTGCTATCTCCCTGGCGAAATTTTCTTTTGCCCGCCTCTGTCTGTCAAGAGCTCTGTTAAATTCCACTCGTGCCAGATCGTTTTCACCGAGTGTCATAAAGTTCAACGCTTTGTAAGTGTTAACCATTATACCATCGTATTCCTCACCCAAGTAGGGTACAACATTTTCGCTAACAGCTATTGCAGCAACGGAATCGACGGTTTTGTTTTGGTAATCGAAGAAGTTGAGCATCTGTTCTGATTTATCAAAATAATCATTGCTTTGTTGATGGTTCTGCCTAATCCTCTCAAGGCAACCGAGCTGCAGGGACCATAATAAATCTTCTCCTTTAGGATTTTTGCCGCCACTGATTTTCGATTCGGCAAGTTGTACAGATTTATCAAAACTAAAGGACCCTAAATAATCGGCTTTAAATGAGTTGTTAAAATTGACAAGGTCTCTTTTGGGTGCGTTACACCCTGCAAAAAAGACAGATAACCCTAAAAACACACAGAGAATGGAGTTTTTATTCATTATATACTCCACATTTGCTTTTTTTTCGGTGCAAACAAGCTCGACACTGCTATCATCTAATCCGTTTGGTTCTGCCTGTCAATCGCCAACCTGATTTTTTTAGCGGCACGTCGAAGACAAATTCGTATCAACAGCGCCCTTGGCGCCCCTATGCCATTGCGGTAGAATCATTCTGTATTGTAGCGTCTATCGACTCGAAGCTTATGATATCAAGTAATTTTGTCTGCCTATTAAGTGAATGTAGGGTATGAAAAAGAGCAAAGTTGGTATGTGGGAACGGCTTTTCCGGGCCTGGATTATAAGAGCGCAGGCAGTTTCATTGTCCGCATTGTTAGCCTTGGTGTTTGCCGGCTGCGCTAATATTCGTGTTACAGATCCGCCCCGTACAGCTACCGAACAGTTTTTACTTTCTCAGGCAGCGGTTAAAGCCGTTGAGCCGTTGTCCTTCGATGCGCTTCAAGAACGCAGAGTTTATTTGGACCCAACTTACTTCACGCCTGCAGAGAAAGAATTCGTCTTAGCCGAATTTCGTGCTAAATTGCTACTGTTGGGAGTTCAAATTACTGACGAGAGAGAAGACGCTGAAGTTATTCTCGAGCTGCGAAGTGGTGGCGTTGGCATCGACCGTTATGAAAGTCTCTTTGGCATACCCGCTATAACCGCACCGTCAGGCGCCTCGGCCACGGCCACCGGAGCACCCGTGGCTACTCTGGTGACTCCAGAATTGGCCATCACCAAAAAGATTGAGCAGATCGGCTTTGCAAGTGTTGCTTACGTGGCCTATTGGGCAGATACCGGAGAGGTGATTACCAGCTTTGGGCCCTCGGTGGGCAGCACGTACCGCCAAGACTGGTGGATCTTAGGATTCGGGCCACAGACTGTAGGCAATATCCCCACCGTAAATCGTCGATTTGAGTGATTCTTATACCGCTTTATACGCCTTCGGCGTATTAATCTGCTAATGCACTCAATCTCTGCTTTATAAGCCTCTGGCTTATTGGGATGGAAAAAGAACATAGAACAACCACTCGCCGCGATGCGTCGCAGCGAATAAGAAGATGGATACGCCGAATTATCCTTTGCTCGGTGGTACTTGTATTGTCGGCATTTGTACTGGTGCAGGTGCTTCTATGGACGGGCCTACCTCGGCAGTACATTGTCCGTGCTGCCAGTAGCAAACTTGGCATTAAGGTATCTGCTGCTTCATTATCTACGAGCTGGACCGGTTCCACAACAATTAAAGACCTCACCTTGGCTCTGCCGATCGAGCAGGAGGCCTTTTTTGTGGCCTCTGAGATTCATCTCTCGCACAGCGCTTTGCCGGTGATGTTGCTGACGCGCTCAATGATTCTTGAGTCGATAGACATAAATGCCCCCACCCTTACGGTCCAACAGAATAAAGCCGGTCACTGGAACATACAGGACATAGTATCAACCTTTGCCAGATCGAGCCGTGATAGTGGCGCAAAACAAGGCTTGACTAAACTACCACGTATAGAAATTAAAAATGCAAAAATCGTAATAATGGACTCCAACGATAGCTCCCATGAAATCGGACCTTTGGATTTCCACGGTGAGCACCAGGGTCAGTTGTCCTGGCAGTTTGAGGGAAACATTCCCTCTAAGCTTGACCTTCAGGGAATAATCGCGTCTGGCCCATTGAAGATGCACAAGGTCAGCTTTGCTATCGATAATATGGACGAGCTATTACAAGCCTGGATTCCGCCCCATCTCTGCCCGCGATACATAGCCGGGCAGTGGGATGGCCAACTACTACAGGGCCAGAGGCTCACTGGCAAACTGAGGTTGGACTCGCTTAGAATCGCAGCGGCAAAAGTGCAAGGCTCCACGACCATCCAGATCGATCCAAATCAAATTATCGTCCGGCCGGATAACCTTTTAGTCCGCCAGGAGCGACTTCCAACCCAGCAGGTTAAAATTGTAAGTGGTTCTATAACCTTGGGCCTGAACAGGCTTAAAGCTGACCAGGTTGTGCTCGAAAGCGCAGGGCTTGTCGGAAGACTGAATGCCCTTTTGAATACAGGGCTTGAAAAGGGAGAATTTGACGGCTCATGGACGGGCACAAGTGCTAAGCGGGGCATCCGCCATGCGGGTACATACAGCGGCTCAATAAGCTGGCCAAAGTTGGGACGACACCAGCTCTCCCTGAATGTCTCAACCGTGGGTCAGTCACCATTAGGTAATTGGCAAGGTCGAGCAGAAATTGTCGGCTTGTGGCTAAGCCACGAAGGTAACAACTGGTCAACGTCCCAATGGTTACTGTCGGTGCCGAGTTTGTTATGGCGCTATAAAGACAAGGACCTCCAGCTTGACTCCACCACAGCCCGCCTTACTGTTGACTGGCCGAGAATCCAGCTACTCAGCTTTAACATGGCCAACGCTGCCAACGTCGCGGCTAACGGAGATTTCTCAGCATCTGACCGAAGTTGGTCGGTTCAGTTCGATGTCAAAAAACTTCGAATGGACGAATTGGTCGAATTGCCCATCGATATTAGATTAGTGGCAGCGGGTGACCCTAACGGCGTGAACGTCACCAATGTTGAGCTAACACATCCAGGATTGACCTTTTCAGGGGCGGGTAAGATCGCACTTCCATCCGCCGAGCTTCGAGACGTACAGGCCTCCATCTACGGACGTATGGGGCCGCAGGAAACCGACGGAGCAACACCTGCAAAATTTGCCGGCGAATGGCGTATAAATACAAGTGTTGATGGAACTGCATGGCCTGTTAATCTCGAAGTGCGCTCTACACTTATCGGTCAAGACATTAAAGCCGGCAAACTCACCATTGCGAGCCTTCAAGCTCCTTTGCAAGCCGAGATAGATGCAAGGCTTCTCAGATTTGAAATGGAGCCTTTTGCCCTTCTCGGTGGAACATGGCAAATGCAGGGCCAATATGCGTTTTTCAGTAAATCAGGCCGGGTTAACTTGAACGTACAGGACCTTGCGCTAAGAAATGCTGCTAAATTAGTCGAATCACCCCTTTCATGGCGGGGACTCGTAACCGCGGGTTTGCAACTGGATATATCAGGCCTTCAGCGAGATCGTCTCAATCTTACCGGCAACTGGTCGGCGGAGAATGTTAAAATGCCTCCTTTTCAGGCCGAACATGCTGAAGGCCAATTATCTCTGCGGAATGGTGTTCTTAACTTTGAAAAAATCTATCTCCAAAAGGGCCTGGGCAACGCGCAAGCTTCCATGTGGTTCAGCTTAGACCAGCCGCAGAATTTGTACGTGCAGGTTGCAACTGAAAATTGGCCTTTCGTTTTATCGAAATACGAGATGGCACTTTGTGCCAACTGCAAAGCTAATTTGAATCTGGACGTCTCTAAGAGAACTGCCATAGGAAACGGCGCCCTGTCTTCAGATATTTTAATTAAGAACAAAAGTCTCGGTCGATTGTCTTTGAACGCTTTGATTAATGGCCGAACCGTTCAGCTACAAGACATCCAAATGCGGGGTCTCGGTGGGCAGGTCCAAGGCGCTGCCAGAATTGTCTTGGATGACTGGACCACAAGCACCGCAGAATTAAACTGGCAGAACATGCAATTAAGTAACCTGGAGCCTAGGTTGCCATGGTTGAAAGGGCTCACCGGACAGGCCTCGGGGTCATTGATAGCAGGGCCGACTGACGAACCGCGAGCTTTGGAGCCGATGCGCCTTGATATAGACATTCAACTTGCTGACGCGAGTTTCCGTAAGGCCCAGCTCGGTAATGGCCACATAACAGCTTATGCCGGTGAAAAGAGATTTCTCATCGATACTTCTGTCTTTGAGATTATGGATGGTAAACTGAACACACGGGTAAGTTTGAGCCGGCACGCCAACAAATTATTTACGCGCATCCACGCCGACCTGGACCATCTTGATCTTAATCAGATAGTACATGTCGTCCAGCCTGAGGCTAATCCACTCACTGGCTGGCTGACAGGACAATCGACAATAATAATAACATCGCGGGATTTACGGCTATTAACCGGTGAGGCTATGTTTCACTTGACTGAGTCAGATCTGATTAATAACAGTATCATCGGGAAATTGTATAGCGCACTGAACCTGAGTTTTGACATGCCACAAGCTAGTGGCGAGGGATGGGTGAAACTCCAAGCCCAAGGCTCGAAACTGGACATTCCCAGCTTCTTATATTTCAATCGCGGCGTAGAAGTTCGCGGAGCTGGGACTATCGAAAACATCAACCTTGGAACCGGCAGCACCATCGGAGGTTACGCCGTCGCCTCAACGCGTCCTTTAAAAGGATTGCATCTGCCGGGTGTCAGAGAGCTGGATAAGCTGATGGCGTCCCTACAGACCGGTGTAGCCTCGGTGAAGATTGGCGGCACGTTGGGAAAACCTGAGCCTGCAATTGTCCCGTTCCCACAGATCCGTAGTGAATTGCGTCGTCTTTTATGGGGTCAATTAAGGCAGTCCACAAGCGAATAATCCCCTGGCGACCAGTAACCGCTAACCAATTACCAATTACCACTAACCAATTACCAGTTACCATATCAACTTGTGGCTAAGCTACCAGTAGCAAGAAAGCGAAAAGCTGAGAGTATTCCCGCCGCTCTCAGCCTTTCTGTATATTTATCTACCCCCCTTATTGCTTTCGCAAAAAAGCAGGGGAAGGCAGCGCTCGTTGCTTTTAGTTTTATTATGTCGGATTGTAGGTCAGGTCTGCATAGCCCTGTTGCCGTTGTGGCGGATCGGGCCAATTCAACACACCGAAGACAAACTCACTAGCCTGACGTATCATCACTCCCGGCATACAAGGACACATTTCAAAAGAACCAACCACGTCGTTGTCGTATTTGCTCAATACTTCCAACAGATAATCCCAGTGTTCGCGCCGTATGCCGCCCTGCAGGCCGGGCGGCTCATGGTCGTCCATCTGGCCGTAGTTATCCGTCAGATGTAAGTGAGCTACTCTCGGAGCCAACTCATCTACATACTGCTTGAAGCTATGCCGCGGATCGAGATTAGCATAGCCCGTGTCCAGGCAATACCATAAAGACTCGAACTTTTCTGCCAATCTCTTTAGCGTGGGTAAAGGCCCGGTTTCCACACATAGTCTCACGTCACGGTCTTGAGCTAATTTTACTACCTCTTGGGTAAAATCACAACCATCGAGATCGGCTCCTGCCGCAATACCTATGCTCTGTAACTCCACTACGATGTTTGCATTCAGCATCTTTGCACATTCAATCTGTTCAGCCCATTGCTCAAGTGTTGGTTGATCGCTCCGGCTGCGCATCGCAACGAGCATATCTTGAGTAGCTGCTGTAAGCCTGGACCAATTGCGCCTTTCGTAGCGACATTCGTTCTGGCCTCTTATGTTCGGCCACAGTTCGACGCCGAAGCCAAGTGACTTCAAGAACTGACACTCCTGCTCAAAAGAAAGAGGGTGCTCGCGCCACCAAAATACCATTGTAGAAATTGCGTATTTAATCCTCATCACGCAACCTCGATACACATCTGGTTTATTCGTACGCCGCAGGCGCATGAACCTGAGGCGTATTAAATTGTAATTGGTTAAATGATAATGAATCACCAGTTATCAAACTTAAAATATTATCGTTCAGAAACAGACGTTAGTTCAATGTTTCTCGATAATTGTGTGATTTACGGGTTATCAATCTCGAACGCTTTTATAATATCACCTCATAATATCTTCCATTGTCCAATAACAAATACCGATTGTGCACTCCAAAGGCGATTTGCCCCTGCTAATCCGCAAGGATCCTAAGCAGTAATTGGTAACCGGTGATTTGTGATTGGTAGCTATTGAACCAAGCACCATTTTATAAGCCTCAGGCTTATTTATAAGCCTCAGGCTTATTAACCTCGGCAGGAAGTCACTGGGCCAGAGTTAGAATTATAGTGGAGCCGTTAAAAAGTGCGTGGATGAAGATAGGCCGAAACAGTGAGCCGCTCTTTTCATACGCATAACCCAGACAAACCGCTAAGGCGAACAAAGCAGGCCAGTGCTCTATGTTTTGATGTACTGTAGCAAACAGAAAAGAGCTTATGACTATTGATAACCAGGGCTTGGTCAGGAATGAACGTATCGTTGTTTGAAAAAAGCCACGAAAAAGCATCTCTTCAAGCACAGGTCCCACCAGAACAGTTAAAACAATAATCGATATTCGAAGCGGCAATTCAGAATGCTCTGAAATGAGCTCAAGTTCGTAGTGCTGTTGCATCTGGAATTCCTGGCCCCAGATGAGCTTTCCAAAAAAAGTGGTTATTATTATCATTGCAAGGACGAGCGGCCAGACGGCGAGTAGATTTGCAAAAGCGGCTAAAATATCCTTATGTATAGTTTTAACATCAAGGCCGAATCCCTTCAGTCGGCGAGCAAAGGTAGCTCTGGCAAGGAAAATAATCAGCGTCGCAGTAAGTAACGCACCTGCACAGAGAACGAGGTTGTCAAGAAAATCACTCTGCCATTGCTTAAGATCACCGGCCAGCCAGTTTGCGGCATACGCAGCCAGCGAAACAGGTCCAAGCCAGACAAACAGAGGGATGAATGGCATGTAAACAGGCATATTATTACGACGAGGTGGTGAGTTAACCAGAGCATTTCTGCCCAGGGACGTCCTGATCAGCCAGGAAGCTAAAAAAACGATCCCTGTAAGAAGGACGACATCTTCTATAGTGAAATAGTTTGTGAGTTCTTTAAAGTTTTGAATGATAACCATCCGGATACAGCCTATAATTTCCTGACTAATTTTCCTGCAGCAATATAACCGGAACGTGCAGCGATTGAGAGTCTGGTTACGTGTCCGATTAGTGCTGGGCAAAATAGTGCCCGGTCATGAATCAGGGGTTGAAACCGGAATCGCCTTGCATTACATTACTTAATACTGCACCTAAATACGCCTTAGGCGTATAAATCGTGCAGTATCGCGGAATGGGGAGCCTTTGGCAAGGAAAATAGCTTATGGATGTGTTTCGGATTGAAGGGCCGGTCCGCCTTGCGGGCAGCGTAAACGTGAAAGGCTCAAAAAATGCCTCTTTGCCAATAATGGCCTGTACAATCCTGGCCTGTGGCGAATCATTTCTTGGGGCAGTGCCTAATCTTTCCGACATCTCGATTTTTGCCCAACTGCTTCAGAATCTGGGCTGCCGCGTCAAGAGAAACGCACAGGGGCAAATATGCATAAACTCAACAGTAATCGACAATCCGGTTGGCGAGTACGAAATTGTCCGCCAGATGCGGGCCAGCATTTGTATTCTTGGTCCGTTACTTGCCCGTTGTGGTAGAGCAAAAGTCTCGATGCCTGGCGGCTGTGCAATTGGTGACAGGCCGGTTGACCTGCACTTACGAGGGCTGGCCGAGCTCGGCGCAAAAATTCATCTTGAAAATGGCTATATTGTTGCTGAAGCTCCACACGGCCTTATTGGCAAAGATATTTTCATGGGCGGATCGTTTGGCTCAACTGTGCTTGGCACAGCAAATGTGATGATGGCGGCAACTCTGGCAAAGGGCCGGACTATCATTGAATCGGCCGCCTGCGAGCCTGAAATTGCCGACCTTGCGAACTGTCTAAACAAAATGGGTGCAAATATACGCGGCATAGGCTCACCACGACTGGTCATCGAAGGAGTCAGCCAGTTGCAGCCGATTCAATATGAAGTTATTCCGGATAGAATTGAGGCGGGCACATTCATGGTCGCAGCCGCCATAAGTTCCGGCGAACTACATCTTAAGAACTGTCGGATCGAAGATATGATGGCTGTAGTCGATAAGCTAAGGTGCATAGGCGTGACTGTCGAGCCCGAAGGCAAAGGCTGTGTTGTTAAACGCACCGGAAAGATAAAGCCAGCCGATATAACAACCCAGCCTTATCCGGGCTTTCCTACCGACTTGCAGGCTCAATTTATGGCTCTTTTATCGCTCGCAGAAGGCAACAGCATTATCGTTGAAAAGGTCTTTCCTGACAGGTTCATGCACGTTGCAGAGTTGAATCGCATGGCGGCAAATCTACGTAAGGAAGGCCCTGCTGTTGTCGTAGCTGGCGTAAAAAAGTTGATAGCTGCTCCGGTGATGGCCTCGGACCTGCGAGCGTCGGCGGCGCTGGTATTGGCGGGGTTGGCTGCTGAGGGAACTACAACTGTCAACAGGGTTTATCACATAGACCGTGGTTACGAACGAATCGAAGAGAGATTGAATCCAGTTGGTGCCAAGATAAGACGGGAAAATGTTTGAAACTAACCCTCGAATTTCGTTTCTCGATTCTCGATACTTGACGAGCATCGAGCATCCAGGCTGAGTTCTCACTTGGCAGGGAACAGAGTAGGCTTATTTTTTCAGCAATATTTTTGAAAGGATAGAACCATGAGCAAGCTTGCAAAATCAGTACTTGGTGTCTTTGTGGTAATCTTGGTTTTGCTTGTTGTGGGAGTAGTAGCTATTGGGTTGTTCGCAGATAGCGCTGTTAAAGCCGGCATCGAGTCGGCGGGCTCCAAAGCTTTGAACGTCAAAGTTAGCGTAGACAAGGTCGATTTATCAATTATCAGTGGCAGCCTCGGCTTTAGCAACCTTGTTATTGGCAATCCACCTGGCTACCAAAATGAAAACCTTCTTCAATTAAACGAAGCTAACATCAAGGTTGATACGAGATCACTTCTGACCGACGAGGTTCGCATAAATGACATTAGAATGGATGGAGTGAATCTCGTTCTGGAGCAAAAAGGTATTTCTAACAACCTGAACGAGATAATAAAATCAATACCGCATGGCACAAAGACCGAGGCTGAGCCTTCCGGCAAGAAACTGAATATTGACAACCTCGAGATTTCAAATGTTATAGTCAATGTAAAGTTGCTGCCAGTTCCGGGACAAGCAGACACCGTGACGTTAAAGCTTTCGCCTATCAAGATGACCGACCTGGGCAGCGATGACAAATTAGATACAGCTACACTTACCAGTAAGATTTTATTAGCTATTGCCAGTGGAGTGGCTGAGCAAGGTGCGGGCGTTCTGCCTAAAGATATGGTTAACACAATGACTTCGACTATGGCAAAAGTGGTAGATATGGGTGTTGATATAATTGGAGGTGGAACGGGTGCCGGTCAAGAAGCTATAAAAGGCACGGAAGATATCGGCAAGGGGCTTACCGAAGGCCTAAAAGGTATACTTAATACGCCTTAGGCGTATAAAACCGAAACAGGATCAGTAACCTCGTCAATGCAGTTTATGATAAATCGAGGCACTTTTATACGCCTAAGGCGTATCTCTCGCACCTGTACTTAACAAACTATTCGCCGTAAGAATGGTATGTGTTTAATAATTTCAACGATCAGGTAACACAGGATAAATGCTACTACCGAGGCGATAACTATTCCCCCAAAGAAGTTACTTTCGTCCGCATATTTGCCGAGTCCTTCTCTCATACACAAGAGAACCACAAGATGTAAAAGATAGACGCCTAACGTCGCGGCTGCAATTCTTTGCATTATAATTTGAGCGATGTTTTGCCTTGATTTCTTTTTCTGTTCTCTCAAATAAGCTGCCCAGAAAATAGCTAACGACATTAAGATGACAGGAGGGCTGAAAAAGTCGAGCACAAACCGGCCGTTGACAAAGCCCCCTGTTTCGATATACACACCTGTAAGTAGAGCTATATAGACAGCGCAGAACGCCAAAGCTATAACAAGGTATCGAAATGGGATTCTTTTGGGGTCGACGAAACGTAATTGATAGCCGCACATATAATAGCTGATATATGGTATGAACAGGGTGAAAATCGATCTTTGGTTGCGCCAGAACAGCATATTAAAAAGGGAGTAGCTGCTGGCGAGGACAAATATCATAAGGATAGTAAAAATCCGTTCTCCAGAAGTAGAGTGCCTGATGTATATACGAAGAGCAGGCGTTATGAGATATAACCCGACTATCATATACAGAAACCACATATGCCAGTGTGGTTCACCAGCCAAGATGAGCTTGACAGCGTAATCGATCGTTAATTCCTCGTGGTCGAAAACTCTTCTGACTCCGAGATAGAAAATCGTCCAGAACAAAAAGGGAATGCCGATCCGGCGCAATCGTTTCTTGTAAAAATGCAGCGCGGTTTCATTTCTGGATTCGTCAAGAAGCAGTGCCCCACTTACCATTACGAAGACCGGAACAGCCCACAAACAGCAAAGACAAATCCAGTTACCTATCCACCAATTAAAAGTCTGAGGGGCAGTTGTGATAAGCGACCACATAGTGATATGAGCGAAGATAACCGCGAAAATAGCAAAAACTCTTAAATAGTTTATATAGTGGATATTGGCGCTTTTGGTGCTTGACACTGTAGGCGTCCTATTGCTAAGTTGCATAATCCTTGATATGACCCATGAATACTTTGTAATTTATACACCTTAGGCATATTTATGAGACAAGATTCTAAGTTGATCTGGACATAAATCAAGAATAAATGGCGTGTCCCGAACTGGCTTCGGGAGCTTTTGCAGCTAAGGGCGCAATTGGTGCAAAGCAAGTGACCGAAATTGACTATTTTTTAATACGCCTCTGGCGTATTAATACGTTGTGCTGGCGTGGATTTTCTGTAGTGGCTGATGGTTGGTTCAACCATATAGGTATAGGCTATGCCTTATAGACTGTAAGGCGGTTAGCTCATCGGGCGCAAATTGAAAAAGCGACTCAAGACCTGTACGCCAAAAAACACGTTTCAGTTGTGCGGGAACAGCACAAAGAATTAACTTGTATCCGAGGTCCGCAAGCTGTCTCTCCAGAATTATAAGGCTGTTGATAGTCTCAGAGGTGACAATCTTTGTTTGGGAAAAATCGATAATAACATGATGGCCACGTTCTGCACAGGTTGCTTCGTTGATAGCGACGATTTCACCGCTTAAATGTGGTTCTTTCGATAAAGTGACCAGGAGAACGTCTTTCGATAGATTTTGAATCCCCATCCGTAAACCCCATTAAGAATAGAACTTTTTATACACCTGAGGCGTATTTATCGGCTGAAAAACAGGTTGTCGAAATGATATGTATTTACAAAACAGTCCCTCAACATATATTAAAGTATAATGCCAGAGCCAAGGATTCCAAAAATCGGCTAAAGAAAATTTGAAAGTTTCTGACAAAAGACGGAATAAAAACGCCTGCTAACGGATTTTGAAGAATTAGCACCTCTCAGAAGAGGCGTTTCCAAAATCACTGCTCACGGGTATGATAATTCGCTCAAATGACGAGAAAGGATAATTAAAAGACGACAGGAGGACCGTCATGGTAGTTTTGTTGACAGATTTTGGGCCGAGTGAATATGTGGGGGTAATGAAAGCAATAGTTTATGGTGTTGATAAAGACGCAAAAATAGTTGACTTATGCCACGATATCCGACCCCAGAGTATTATCGAGGCTGCCTGGATTCTAAAGAACAATTATGGGTATTTTCCGAAAGGCTCAGTTTTTTGTTGTGTGGTTGATCCCGGCGTCGGTACAGAGAGAAAAGCACTGGCAGTCAAGACCGATAGCTACTATTTTGTTGCGCCGGATAATGGATTGCTCTGGGAATCGCTTAAAGAGCAAACAGTATTGGTCATTCGAGAGCTGCCTGTTCCATTGAACGCGAGTAAGACATTTCATGGTAGGGACGTCTTTGCAAAAGCTGCGGCGCAAATCAATCTTGACAGATTTGAAGACCTTGGCAAAAAAGTGAGCCAACTGAAGAAATTTGAGCTTTATCGAAGCGCAAGAGAAGGGATAATTGTGAGAATCGATAGATTCGGCAATATTATCACAAATCTGCCCGCCGAATCGAAACAAATATATACCGTCCAAACGGCAGCAAAACAATACCAGATGAACTTCCATCCGTATTACAAAGCAGCAGCCAAGAGCGAGCTATTTCTTATCAGGGGATCAAATAATACCTTAGAGATTAGCCTAAAAGATGGTGATGCCAACGCTCAACTGGATTTGAAACCAGGGCAAAGGATAACAATATCGTAGAAGTCTTCAGACAGAAGATTCTCAACGAGGTTTCTACGCCTATCGGAAATCAGCAAAAACATTTGTTTGACTTGGACTTGTCAAATCACTAAACTACGGTTTTATCGGCAATATCAGCGTGGTTCGGAAGAGCCAGCTATTCAGCGACTGCAAAGCAGTGTGAGGGCTATGTCTGATACGGGTTCACAAGCCGATGGGTTTCGAGTAGCGTCGGCTAAGAAAGAAAGCTGTGGTCTGTTTGGCATTTTTGGCGACCCCGAAGCCATCCGAAAGACTTATTTCGGTCTGCACAGTCTCCAGCACAGGGGACAAGAATCGGCTGGCATTGCCTCCAGCGATGGCGAGCTTATTCAGTGTTATAAGAGCATGGGTACGGTCAGGAGGGTCTTCCGCGCAGGCTCAGGTATTCTGGAGAAGTTGTCCAATCCGATAGCGATTGGGCACGTTCGGTACTCTACAACAGGGGCCACCAAGCCTGTCAACAGTCAGCCGCTTCTGGCTGAGTACTCTCGTGGTCAGGTAGCGGTGGCGCATAATGGCAATCTGATAAACGCGATGGTACTGCGAGATGAGTATGAGGCATACGGCAGTATCTTCAAATCGACAAGCGATACGGAAATAATCATTCATCTTCTTGCCAAGCCGACCCACATCAGTAAAGCCGATCCGCTTGCTCACGTGTTAAGCCATTTACAAGGAGCTTACAGCCTTTTATTTCTGTTTGCTGACTGTATCGAAGCTGCCCGTGACCCTTACGGGATAAGGCCATTGTGCATAGGACAGACCGACAAAGGTTGTTACGTTGTCGCCAGTGAAAGCTGCGCTTTCGATGCTATAGGAGCGAAGTTTGTTCGCGAGGTAGAACCTGGTGAAATCGTAAAACTTGATAAAAACGGCCTGAGCAGCAGATTTTTCGTCGAGCCTGGCAGTGTTACACCGGCACATTGTATCTTTGAGCATATCTATTTTGCCAAGCAGAATTCTACTATTTTTAGAGAGAACGTGCATGAGTTCAGAAAAAAACTGGGAAGACATTTGGCCATAGAGCATCCTGCCGAGGCAGATGTAGTAATCCCTGTGCCGGATTCTGGGACGTCATCAGCGATAGGCTACGCCCAACAGAGTAAAATACCTTTCGATATGGGCATGGTTAGGAGCCACTATGTAGGCAGAACCTTCATTTCTCCCAGCCAGAAGCTTAGAGAACTTGAGGTAAAACTTAAGCTGCAAATAGTAAAAGAGGCGGTGATGGGAAAGCGTATCGTTGTTGTAGATGATTCGATTGTGCGCGGCACAACCACAAGAGGAAAAATAAGGGCGTTGCGACAGGCTGGTGCAGAGGAAATTCACATGCGGGTAAGCTGCCCACCAATAAGATTTCCCTGTTACTACGGCGTCGATTTCCCCACCAAGGAAGAGCTGCTTGCGAATAACCGTAACCTGGAAGAAATTAGAGACTTTCTTGAGGTAGACAGCATCGGTTACATGTCGCTCGAAGGACTTCTTTCATGTGCGAACCTTCCTGCCGACCACTATTGTACCGCCTGCTGGACAGGCAAATACAGAATCCCTGTGAATATTGCGCTGAATAAATTTGCCATGGAACGCTATCAGATGTATATGTTTGACGATTTCGCCGTGACCTATGAGTAAATACATAAGCTATGCACAAGCCGGGGTCAGCATAGAAGCCGGCGACGAAATGGTCCGGCAGATATATTCAAGCCTTGCCAGCACATTCGGGCCGCGAGTTATTCAACTTCCCATCGGATTTGCAGGACTATTTCGACTCGATTACGATGAAAAGCTTTTCAAGAAAAACTATAAAAATCCTGTTCTTGTGGCCTGTACGGACGGCGTGGGCAGTAAGGTTCAGTTAGCAGCAAAAATTAAGAAGTTCGACACCGTCGGCATCGATCTGGTGGCGATGAATGTCAACGATATGCTTGTGACCGGCGCTGAGCCGCTTTTTTTCCTGGATTATTTAGCCATTCATAAGTTGGAGCCTGAAGTCGTAACCGAATTAGTAAAAGGTGTTGCGGCTGGTTGCCGAGTTGCTGATTGTGCATTGATCGGCGGGGAGACCGCTGAAATGCCCGACACATACGCCAAAGGCGATTTCGATATGGCGGGATT
>Ga0315544_1001321_pt1 | contig 19537 bp, 14 predicted proteins | sample SalMarSW160130MG_2_FD_202543 | JGI IMG/M metagenome (GOLD analysis project Ga0315544, IMG submission 202543) | Salt marsh sediment microbial communities from the Plum Island Ecosystem LTER, Massachusetts, United States - Salt Marsh Sediment SW1601-130 ... | reverse complement strand
GGGCGCCCAGGCCGTAGATGCAGCTGACGCTGGCGACGATGATCACGTCCCGGCGCTCGAACAGCGCCCTGGTGGCGGCGTGGCGCAGCTTGTCGATCTCGTCGTTGCGGCTCGAGTCCTTCTCGATGTAGGTGTCGCTGCGCGGCAGGTAGGCCTCGGGCTGGTAGTAGTCGAAGTAGCTGACGTAGTACTCGACGGCGTTGTCCGGGAAGAACTCGCGGAACTCCGAGTACAGCTGGGCGGCCAGTGTCTTGTTATGGGCCAGCACCAGAGTGGGCTTCTGGTACCGCTCGATAGCCCAGGCGATCGTGGCGGTCTTGCCCGTGCCCGTGGCGCCGAGCAGCGTCTGATGGCGCAGGCCCTTGGCCAGGCCTTCGCTCAGTCTGTCGATCGCTTCGGGCTGGTCGCCGGTCGGCTTGAAGTCGGCGACGAGGCGGAAGTCGGGCACGAGGACCTCGCCAGCGTGGGAGGCTCAGTATAGCGGCCGGCGGCATATTAGCACAAACGTTCGCCTGCCCTACAACCTCACTTCGGCGGCCGTCTCCCCCACTCTGTCGAGCTGGAAGTGCACCGGCTTGCCGCCGTCGACTCTGACCTCGTACTCGCCCAGCCAGCCCGAGAACCGGATGCAACCGGCCTCATCAGTGGTCATCTCGGTGGGCTCCAGCCACCACTCGCCCTTGATCAACGACTTCAGCGCCTCGTAGGCGGGCTTCGGCGAGCCGTCGACCCGCACCAGGCCGCCCGGGGCGTGGAGCCAGCGATCGTCCAGCAGGTCCCACCAGGTGATTGCCTTGACGGCCGGGTACGAGAGCAGAACCTTGTAGAACTCGACCGCCTCCTCGGCCTGGCGCGCCTCGCCCGCGTCTGTCGTGGGCCAGTTCGTTACCTGGTAGTCGTTGAGGTCCTCGATCTCGGGCGGCATGAGTTCGCCCGAGACGATGGTGGCCTCGGTGAAGTGGATCGGCAGGCCGTAACGCGAGAACCGCTCCACAACGTCACGCGTGCGCTCCTCGCCCCAGTAGCCCTGATGCATGTGGCTCTGCAAGCCCAGGGCGTCGACCTTGATGCCGGCCGCCAGGACAGCCTCGATCAGGCATTCGAAGGCGGTCGACATGTCGAAGTCATTGAGCACGAGGAAGGCATTGGGGTTCGATTCGCGGGCCGTCTCGAATGCCAGGCGGATGGTCGCGACCCGGCCGTTGGCACGGCAGATGCGGGTGATGCCGTTCTCCTTGCGGTCGTAGACCGGCATGATCACTGCTTCGTTGATCGCATCCCATGCCTCCACTAAGCCCCGGAAGTCAGACACCTCGCGCCGGATTCGCGCCCGCTGGGCCTCGACTACCTCCTCGTTCGAAAGGTCGAGCAGCCAGTCCGGCTGGGTCGTGTGCCAGCACAGCGGATGGCCCTTGACCGGCACGCCGCGCTCGCGGAACCAGCGGGCCGCGGCCAGCAGCCGGGCAGTGTCCGGCTCGCCGCGCACCGGCTCGAAGCGGCCCCAGTAGAAGGGCAGCGTGGCGAAGTTGAAGAGCGCCAGCCACTCCTTCTCGAGCAACTCCAGCTTCTCGCGCTCCTGGCCCTCCGCCTCGCCGTTGGCCAGGGGTACGAATCCGAAGCCGATGCTGCCGAACAGGAACGAATGCCGCTTCTGAGCGACGGTGACCTGCGTGTTCGCCAGGGGACCACCCGACGACGTCAGCGTCACGGTGGCGGCGGCGGTCCGGTGCTCGCGGATGAGCGAATCGGCCGACTTGTCGAGGGGCATCGTCTGCTCTCCTGTCTCGTCTACCACAAGAATCCTGAGCCTACCGTGTCCTGGATAGCTTCGCCCATCTGGTCCTGGGAGATCACGTGCAGCTTGCCGTTCTGGTTGCCGGAGCGACTGTTGCAGCCGCGGCCGCAGGTGTCGATGTAGGTGTAGGTGGGCGGGCTGGCCGTGTTGTCGTAGCCCACGATCGTGACCGCGTGGCGGATGTGGGGCGTCTTCGAGCCTGCCTGCCAGTTCGGCAGGCCGTGGGTGTCAAGCTCGACGACCACCGGCACGCCGTCCCGGCCGACGTCCAGCATCACCGCCAGCTGCAGGTCACGAGCCAGAGTGGGCTCGAAGCGCATCACCCCCGCGTACCAGAACTCGGTCCAGCGGGTCAGGTGGTGGCCGGAGGCCTCCCAGTTGAGGGCGACCTGGATGTTCGTGCGCGGGGCGCCTATGGTCGGATAAAGGGGCTTCCCGCCCGCGTCGGCGTAGACCGGCATGCCCTTCGACAGCCAGCCCGGCGGCTGGATCTGCATGCCCAGGTACATGATGTAGCCGCGGCCGCGCGCCTCGTAGCCGTTGATCCGATCGCTGCCGGCCCAGTAGGTACCGAGCCGCTTTCCGCCCCAAACGACGATCGACGGCCCCGGCGACGGCCAGGCCGCGCCTTCGCCCTCGTAGGGATCCAGGAACCAGCCCTCCGTCCCGGTGACGTTCGGCCGGCCCGTCCGGAGCTGCCAGTAGTAGAGCGCCGCCGCCGTGGCGCCCGGCTCGCACAGGTTCCAGTAGTTCTTGTTGGTGTAGGCGTTCCCCTTCGAGTCACGGCCGTAGCCCATGGGCTCGATGATCCAGCGGGCGTAGTCGGTCTCAAGCATGCGGGCGGCCGGAATCGGCGAGCCGGTCACCGGTTCGACGAGCGGGTCCGCGCCGGGCGGCAGGGTCACCACCTCGCCGTCCACGAGCGCGATTCGGCCGGATGCCTTGAGGGCGAGCCACTCTGCCGACTGGGCCGGCACGGGCCGGCGGGGGGCCGGCGAGTCGACCTGATCCGTGGGCAGGGCGCCGGTCGAAGGCGGCGGGGTCGGCGTCGCCAGCAGGTCGATCGGCTGCAGCGTGGGGCCCGGAGAAGGCGTGGAAGCGAGCGTGGGGGTCGGCAGGGGAGAAGGCGAGGCCGAAGGGTTGAGGCGGGATGCGGGCGTCGGCGAGGCAGACGGGGTTGCGGCCGCGGCGCCACAGCCGGCCAGCAGGGCGCCGACGCCAGCCGCGAGCGGGCCGCGTATCAGAAGCTTCATCCTCCACGAGCGTGCCGCCGTCATGGCTCAATCCTAGCGGGACCGGCTCAGAGGCCCTGCATCAAGGGCCGCTACCAGACGAAGCCCGAACCCAGCGTGTCCTGCAATGCGCTCACGATCACGGACTGCGGGGCGACCTGCAGCTTGCCGTTGTAGTTGCCCGGGCGAGAGTTGCACTGGCGGCCGCAGGTCTCGACGTAGCTGTAGGTCGGCGGATTGGAGGCGTTGTCGTAGCCGACGATGGCGATGCCGTGGAAGAGGTGGCGCGTCTTCGAACCCTCCTGCCAGTTGGGCAGGTCGTGAGCGTCGAGGACCGCGACGACCGGCACCCCGTCACGCCCGACGTCGAGCGTCACCGCCGCGTTGAGGTCGCGCGCGAAGTTGGGCGAGAAGCGCATGACGCCCGTGTACCAGAAGTTCTCCCAGCTGTCCTCGTCGTGGCCGGAGGCCTCCCAGTTGAGGACGGTGATGATGTTCGGGCGGGGCGCCCCGATGGTGCGGTAGATCGGCTTGCCGTTGAGAGCGAAGACGGCCATCCCGGTCGACTGCCAGCCGGGCGGTTGGACCTGGGTGGCCAGGTACAGGATGTAGCCGCGGGCGTAGGCGGTGTAGCCGTTGACGTGATCCTCGCCGCTGAAGTACGTGCCGACGACCTTGCCGTTGACCTTCGGCAGGACCGGACCCGGAGAGGGCCAGCGCACGCCCTCCGAGGTGTAGGGGTCGATGAAGTAGCCCTTCATGCCCCGGACATCCGGAACGCCGGTCAGAGTCTGCCAGTAAGACAGGGCGACGGTCGTTGCGCCGACCTCGCACAGGTTCCAGTAGTTCTCGTCGGAGTAGGCGCGGCCAAGCTCGTCCCGGCCGCCGCCGGTCGGCTCGATGATCCAGCGCGAGTAGCTGATGTCCAGGACCCGGGCATCCGGAACGGGCTGGTCGGTGCCGGGCATGAGCATCGGGTCCACGTCCGCCGACAGGACGACCCGCTCGCCGGCGACCAGGGCGATCCGGCCGGAGGCCTTCAGGGCCAGAAAGTCGGGGTCCTGCACCGGGGCCCGACGGCGAGGCTGGGCGATGTTGTCCTGGGCAGTCGGCACGGCCTTGCCGCTCTTGGGCGTCGGCGTGGCCCAGACGTCGATCGGCTGTATGGTAGGCGCGGGCGACTTGGTCGGCGTGGGGTCGGGCGTTGGGGTAGGGCTCGCCGTCGGCGAGGGCGTCGGGCTGGGGCTCGCCGTCGGCGAGATGACCGCCGCCTGGGCGCCGCAGCCCGCGAGCAGGACGGCTGCGCAGAAGATCAGGCCTCGACGGAGGGCGCGCGGGCTGAGGTGGTGGTTCCGTGCTCTCTCGATCATCGCCGAATCCTATGCGATTGAGGCCGCCGACGGGCCAACCCGAACGTACCGTGATGTTGCGCCTGACCTTGGCCTGGGAGCGAGCGGCCTGCGCGCCTCCCGGACGGACCGGGCTGGCAGAGAGAGACGGGGCGGCTACCAGACGAATCCCGAACCGACTGTGTCCTGGATGGCCTGGACCATGAGGTCCTGAGGCACGGTGTAGAGGCCGCCGTTGTGGTTGCCGGCGCGAGAGTTGCAGCCGCGAGCGCAGGTGTCGATGTAGGTGTAGGTAGGCGGGCTGGCCGTGTTGTCGTAACCGACGATCGCGACCGCATGGATGACATGGCGCGTCTTCGAGCCGTCTTGCCAGTTGGGCAGGACGTACGTGTCCAGGATCGGGATGACCGGCACCCCATCGCGGCCGACGTCGAGCATCACCGCCATCTTGAGATCCCGAGCGAAGGTCGGCTCGAACCGCATGACGTCCGTGTACCAGAAGTTCACCCAGTTCTTGCGCTCATGGCCGGATGCTTCCCAGTTGAGAGCCACCTGGACGTTGGCCCGCGACGCACCGAAGGTGCGGTAGATCGCCTTGCCGTTGATGGCGAAAACGGCCATGCCCGTCGACTTCCAGGCGGGCGGCTGCATCTCCATCCCCAGGTACGCCTGGTAGCCGCGGGCGTAGGCGGTGTAGCCGTTGATCTTGTCCTCGCCGGACCAGTACATGCCCAGCATCTCCCCCTCCTCGGTCATCGGCAGCGTCGGCCCGGGGGACGGCCAGGCCACTCCCTCCGCGTCGTAAGGGTCGACGAAATAGCCCTCGGTACCCGTCACGTCGGGGTAGCCGTTGAGCTGCTGCCAGTAGTAGAGGGCCACCGTCGAGGCGCCCACCTCGCAGAAGTTCCAGAAGTTCGCGTCTTCGTAGAAGTGGTCCATGACGTCGCGTCCCCTGCCCATGGGTTCGATGATCCAGCGGGCGTAGTCGGTGTCGAGGGTTCGGGCCGCAGGCACGGGCTGGCCGGTGCGGGGCATCGTCAGCGGGTCGGCGTCGGGCAGCAGGACGGTCGGCTGGCCATCCACCAGGGCGAGCCGGCCGGCGGCTTTGAGAGCGAGCCACTCGTCCGACTGGGCGGGTATGGGACGGCGTGGGGCCGGCACTTCGTTCTGGTCGGTGGGCAGAGCGCCCTTGCTCGGGGTAGGCGTAGGAGTGGCCCAGACGTCGATCGGCCGGAAGGTGGGAGTCGGGGTCGGCGACGGCGTAGGGCTGGCGGCCGGCGACGCCGTCGCGGCGGCCGTAGTGGCGGTCGGATCGAGCGTGGGCGTCGGATCGACGGCAACGGCCTGAGCCCCGCAACCTGCCAGCACGGCTACGGCGACCAGGCCGAGGCTGCGCCGAAGTGCACGCGGGCCGGGGCGGCGGGTTTGTCGTATGCCATTCACTCTGAGAATCCTAGCAAGTCTCCCGCCGAAGGCGTGGAAAGCGGCGTCCCTACCAGATGAAACCCATTCCGTAAGCCTCCGTGATGGCCGCGACCATCTGATCCTGGGCTATGACGTGCACCTGGCCGTCTCGGTTACCCCCACGGGCGTTGCACTGCCGTCCACAGGTGTCGAGATAGGTGTAGGTGGGCGGGCTGGACAGGTTGTCGTAGCCCACGATGGCGATGGCGTGGCGAACGTGCGGCGTGTCGTCAGGGTCGGCGGCCTGCCAGTTGGGGAGGTAGAAGGTGTCCGCCGAGGCGACGAGCGGCACCCCATCGCGGCCGAGGTCGAGCATGGCCGCGGTCCGCAGGTCGCGGGCGATGGTGGAGCTCCAGCGCCCAACGGCAGTGTAGTAGGCCTCCTGCCAGGCGGTGGGATGGTGCCTCGAGGCCTCCCAGTTGAGGCCGGCCGTCATGTACTTGGGCGGGGCGCCGAGCGTCGGGTAGCGAGCCATGCCGTCACCGTCGACGAAGATGTCGATCCCGGTCGAGGTCCAGCCGGCGGGCTGGATGGCCATGGCCATGTACATCAGGAAGCCCCGCCCATGCCCGGTGAAGCCATCGACCGTATCCGTGCCGGACCAGTAGGTGCCCAGCCTGTGGGCCTGCCCGTCGGGGCCGACGAAGACCGGCCCACGTTCCGGCCAGGCGGCTCCGGCAGCTTCGTACGGGTCGAGGAAGTAGCCTTCCATGCCCGTGACATCCGGGTAGCCGGCGAGTTGCTGCCAGTAGTAGAGGGCCACCGTGACGGCGCCCGGCCCGCACAGGTTCCAGTAGCTTCGGTCCGTGTAGCGGTTGCCCTTGACGTCCCTGCCGTCACCCTGCGGCTCCACGATCCAGCGGGCCCAGCCGAGGTCGAGCTGGCGCACCTGCGGCACGGCCTCTCCGGACACAACATCCACGAGCGGATCCGCGCCGGGAGGCAGAAGCCCGATCTGACCCCCGGACAGCACGATCCTGCCGGCGGCCTTGAGCTCCAGCCAGTGGTCCGTCTGGGCCGGGATCGGCCGGCCCGGATCGTTGCGGAAGATGGAGTCGCCGGGGGCGTCGCTCGGGTTGAGCCATTGATGTGGCGCATCGGCGAACAGATCGACCGGGGTGAAGCCCGAGGCGAATACCGGAGCCGACGGCGAGGCCGGCGATGCCGAGCCAGGGGCGGCCGACGGCACGGCCGACGGCGCGAGCGGCGACGCGCTCGTAGCATACGAGGCGGCACTGGCGGCCGGATCGGCCGGCTCGCCGGACACCACCACGGCGGCGGCCACGGCGACGGACGCCACCAGGAGCAGGCCCGCCCCGGCCAGCAACGGTCGGGGCGGTCGGAAGGACTCGATCACAGCCCGATTCTACGAGGGCGCCGGTCCGGCGCCCCGATGGCCCAGGACGTACCGCGCGTCAGGACTGCGGCAGCAGGCCGGACAGGCCCTGCAGGGCAACGTCGAGGGCGGACGGATGCGGGACCTCCGCCTTGGGCGTCAGCTCGTTGACGAGGATGGGCAGTAGCATCGCCATGCCCTTGGATGCGTCTCCCACGGACAGGCCGGCCTGATCGGCAATGGCCTTGACCCTGTCCGGGCCGAGACCCTTCTTGACCTGGGTGGGAGTGATCTTCTTGTTCGGGCCGCCGCCGATCCAGGAGCCGACGATATCGCCCAGGCCGTTGGAAGTGAGAGAACCCAGGATCGACTCGAGGCCGCTCTGGCCACCCTTGCCGCTCTTCCCTGACTTCTCCTTGCCGGACTGCTGGCTGCTGAACAGCTGGAGAAGCACGGGCAGCAGGGCCAGGATCAGCGGGGCGTACTTGCTGCTGAGGAGCTTGCCGAGGGGGCCGGAGCTCGCGCCCAGGAGGATGTCCATCCGTCCGCCTTTCAACTACAGGCAGGCAATCGCCTGCAGGCCTCGATGATAGTCACTCGCGGCGGGAAAGCACCTCGCGGAGAGCCGAATCGACCCGGGCCTCGACCGTGGCCGGCCCGGCGTCCACGTCCACAACGCGCGTCGCGGCGGACCGCCAGACCGCCATCGATGACTGCTGGGCCTCGATGCGCTGGCACGCGTCGGCAGCTGCCATGCCGCGGCCCGTCAGCCGGGCCAGCTGCGTATCGGCGTCGCAGGCCACCAGCCAAACCTCGTCGCACCAGCCAGCGTGGCCCGCCTCCACGAGCTTGACGGCCTCCAGAACGATGGCCGTCGGACGGCGCGAGTCCGCCTCGCGGATGGTCGCCTCGAGGACGCCGGCGACGGCCGGGTGGACGATCGCCTCCAGCTCCGCCAGCCGCTGAGAGTCGGAGAAGACGAGCCGGCCGAGGGCGGTCCGGTCCAGCGAACCATCCGGGCGACGGTACTCCTCCCCGAAGTGGCCGATGACGGCCTCCGTCACGGGGGCACCGGGGACCATAAGGGCCCGGGTCAGCAAGTCCGCGTCCACGATCGCCGCGCCACGCTGGCGAAGCCAGCCGGCCACCGTCGACTTGCCACAGCCGATCGGCCCGATGAGCCCGATCAGCGGCGCCTCGGTCAGCAGTGTCCCGCGCCGGCCCGCATCCGGGCCGGCGCGTTGCCGTGCCCGCGACCGCTCGCTCATGGCGCCGCTTCCTCCAGTTCCAGCCACGCTTCCTCGGCCCCGGCGATGGCCTGCTGCACGCTCGCCAGCTCGCCGCTGACGCGCCGCAGCTCGACGAAGTTGCCGTGGACGGCTGGATCCGCCAGGGCCGCGTCGAGGGCCGCCTTGCGGGCCGCCAGGGCCGCCAGCTCCTCGTCGAGAGCTGCCTTGCGGCGCCGGTAGGCGTCCTTGGACAGCTTAGCAATCGGGGGTCGGGGCGGGCTTGCCCCCACTGCCGCTGGGGCGGGGCCGGCCGCTGCCGGCGACTGTGTTCCGGGGCCGGCCGATCGCGCCCCGGTCTTCGAGCTCGAGCCCCTGGCGGCGGACCCGGGCCGCCTCGGTCCGGGCGCGGATGTGCGCCCACCATGCAGACGTCCCGCCTCCCTTTCGGCTGCCGCCTTCACCGTCCAGCCTTCGGCGACCGCCTGCCGCCAGGCTCGATAGCCGCCCTCGAAGGGCACGGCCAGGCCGTCGTCGACGACCCACAGCGAGTCGCAGACCTTCTCCAGCAGGCGGCGGTCGTGGCTGACCAGCAAGAGAGTGGCGTCGGTCGTGGCCAGGAAATCCTCCAGCGCCTCGCGGGCGGGGATGTCGAGGTGATTCGTCGGCTCGTCCAGCAGCAGCAGGTTGGCCGGCAGCAGGAACAGCAGCGCCAGCTCGAGCCGCGAGCGCTCGCCGCCGGACAGCGCGGCCACTTCCTTGAAGACCTCGTCGCCGCGGAAAAGGAACCGGGCCAGGTGGCCCCGCGCCTCCCCCTGGGCGAGTGGCAGCTCGTCCAGGACGGCGTCCAGGACGCTCGCCCCGGGGATCGGCATCTCGCGCAGCTGGGCCAGGTAGCTCAGCTGAACGTTGCGCCCGATGTCCAGCGCCCCGTCCAGCGGCGGCAGATCCCCGGCGATGGCCCGCAGCAGGGTCGTCTTGCCGGCGCCGTTGGGGCCCACGATCCCCACTCGGTCGCCGCGCCGCAGCTCCAGCCACGAGGCCCGGGCCACGACGGACCGGGCCGGGGCGCCGCCGGGCTCCGGGTCGGCATAGCCGACCGCCAGGCTTTCGGCCCGAACCAGCGTCTCGTAGGAGCGGGCCGCGACGCCGCCGGCGAGGGCCTCGCCCGGCAGGCGCAGGCGGGCATCGGCACGGCGCTTCTCGAGCGGCTGCAGGGCCTCCAGGCGAGCCTCGTGCTCGTGCATCTTGCCGTGCTTGCGCTGGTGGCGATAGGTCTGGATCAGTTCCTTCTCGCGCGCTATCTCAGCCGCCCGAGCCCCGGCGTCCTGACCGGCCCGAAGGTCGCGCTCCTCTCTCTGGCGGGCGTAGGCCGAGTAATCGCCGCGAAACTGCGTCAGACGGCGATCGCGCAGCTCCCAGATGCGACCGACGGTCGCGTCCAGGAAGGCTCGGTCGTGGGAGGCCACGACCAGGGCCCCGTGGCGCCGGCCCAGGTGTTCCTCCAGCCACTCGAGCGCGGCCAGGTCGAGGTGGTTGGTGGGCTCGTCGAGGAGCAGCAGGTCCGGGTCACCCATGAGCAGGCGCGCCAGGCAGGCCCGGGTCTGCTCCCCGCCCGAGAGGTCCGTGGGCGGCTTGTCCCACTCCCCGCGGTCGAAGCCCAGACCGGACAGGGCGGCTTCCACGCGCTGATCGAGGCTGTAGCCGTCGCGATGGGCGAACTCGTGCTGGAGGTGCTCGTACTCGGGCTCGGTCACGCGACCCGCCTCTTCCATCTGCCGCAGCGACCGCTCGAGATCCCCCAGGCGCGCGGCCCCGGCCCGGACGGCCAGCCTCAGGCTGGTGGAGCCGATGAAGGCCTGGTCGACGTGGGCCTCCTGGGCCAGCAGGCCGACGATCAGGCCCCGCTTGCGATGGACCGCGCCCCGGTCCGGCTCGTCCAGCCCGGCTACGAGTCGCAGCAGCGTCGTCTTGCCGGCGCCATTGGGGCCGACCAGGCCGATCCGATCGCCCGCGGCGACGGCCGCGTCGATTCGATCGAGGATGACGAAGTCGCCGACCTCGCGGACGACGCCTTCCAGGCGCGCGATCGACATCAGGCCTCTCCCCCAGCCCTGGCTGCTGCGCGGCGGCTGGCGGCCTTGCGGCGAGCCTCTGCCCGGTGAGCGCGTTCCTCCTCCTGGCCCGTCCTCCCCAGCGCTCCCTCACCCGAGAGCTCGGCCCAGCGCGGGCCCCGCCGTACAGGCGCAAGTCCGGGTGCGAGAGTCACCGGGAGACGATGCCCGGCCGGCAGCCGCTGACATCGCGGGCAGTAGTGAGTTGCCCGTCCGCCGACGACGATGCGCCGTATCGGGCGGCCGCAGCGCAGGCACGGTTCTCCGGCCCGCTGGTAGACGCGCAGGTGGTCCTGCATCGAGCCGTCGCCCCCGGGAGCCGTGTAGTCGTCGACCGAGCTGCCCCGCCGTTCCACCGCCTCGGCCAGGACGTCGCGCAGCGCCGAATGCAACGCTCGCACGTGCGCCGGCCGAAGCGTGTGGGCCTCGCGCAGCGGGTGGAGCCGCGCCCGCCAGAGAGATTCGTCGGCGTAGATGTTGCCCACGCCGGCCAGGAAGTCCTGGTTCATGAGCAACGTCTTGAGCCGGCCCCGGCGCCCGGCCAGCAGGCTCGCCAGGCGCCCCGCGCTGAAATCGTCCGCCAACGGCTCGGCGCCCCGGGCCAGGACTCCATCGGCCTCGCCCGGCAGCGGCTCGCCGGTCGCCCGATCGCGACGGTACAGGCCCACCCGGCCGAACTTGCGCACGTCGCGGAAGCGGATCTCGCGGCCGTCGGCCAGGCTCAGCGCCAGGTGCACGTGGCGGTCGGAACGTATCGCGGCGGGTACCACGAACAGCTGGCCCGTCATCTTGAGATGGATCGTCATGACGGCCGGCTCGCCGCGAGGGCCGGCCTCGGAGCCGCGCGCCGGCGACAGCCAGACCAGCAGCTGCTTGCCGCGTCGACCGACGCCCTCTATCTCGCGGCCCGCCACGGCCGCGCTGAATCCCTCCGGGGAGTGGCTCCGCACAGTCGCGGCCCAGCCGACCCTGGCCCCACTCACCCGGGCGCCCGCCACCAGCCCGCGCAGGTCGCGGGCAATGGTCTCGACTTCGGGCAGCTCCGGCATGCAGACGATCGTAGCGGGGCAGCCGCTCGAGCGTCGCGGCCGAGGGGAGCGCAAGGGCAGCGCCGCCCACCGCCAGGCACTACGATGCGCATGTTCATCCATCGTGTCGGGGGACCCTCTTGCCCTTCCTCAAGCGCAGCCAGCCGGAGCAGTCGCCGCCGGATCCCTACCTGGCGGCCGTCTCCGACCTGCGCCAGGCGGGCGCCGACCTGAGCCAGCCTCACGAGACGCGCCATTTCATCTATGCGCCCGGCGTCAAGGCCGCCCAGCAGCTGGCCCGCACTCTGCGCCAGCAGAACCGGCGCATCGAGATCGAGACCTCGGTCCGCAAGGGGCAGTGGCTCGTTGTCGTCATCCAGTCGATAGCCATCACCCCGGATGCGGTGGCGGCGTTGCGCGGTGAGCTGGAGGCAGCCGCCCGGGCCGCGGGAGCGGAGTACGACGTCTGGCAGGTTGCGATCGCCGGCTCCTGAGCCCGCGCCTCAGCCGAGCTCCGCCGGCGCCTCGCCCAGCTCGGCCAGTGCCGCGTCGTCGCTCGTGAGGGGCTTCATCGACTCCCAATCGTCGCCAACCTTGACGTCGACTGTCAGCGGCACGTCCAGCTTCAGGGCGCCCTCCATCGTCTGGCGCAGGATCGGCGCTGCCTGCTCTACCTCGGCCCGCGGGACTTCGAGCACCAGCTCGTCGTGGACCTGCAGCAGCAGCCGCGCCCGGAGCCCTGCCTTCCGCAGCCGCCCCGGCAGGCGGACCATGGCGATCTTGATGATGTCGGCCGCGGTGCCCTGGATGGGCATGTTGATGGCCATCCGCTCACCGGCCGCTCGGAGCGACGGGTTCGACATCTGCAGCTCGGGAATGGATCGGCGCCGTCCCAGAAGCGTCGACACCCAGCCCTGACGGCGAGCCATCTCCTTGACCTGGAGCATGTAGTAGCTGATGCCGCTGTAGGTGGCGAAGTAGCTCTCGATGAAGGCCCTGGCCTCCTCGCGCGAGATCCCGGCGCGGGTGGACAGCCCGTAGTCGCTCATGCCGTAGGCCAGGCCGAAGTTGACCATCTTGGCCATCGACCGCTCGTCGGCCGTCACCTCATCCGGCGGCTTGCGCAGCACCCGGGCCGCTGTCTCGCGATGGATGTCGGCGCCGCGGGCAAAGGCGTCCTTCAGGTTCTCGTCGCCGCTGACGTGGGCGATGACTCTCAGCTCGATCTGCGAGTAGTCGGCCGCCATCAGGGTCAGGTCCGGGTCGCCGGCCACGAAGGCGCGGCGGATGCGCCGCCCCAGTTCGGAGCGGATCGGGATGTTCTGCAGGTTGGGGTCCGACGAGCTGAGGCGGCCGGTCGCGGCCACGGCCTGGTGGAAAGTCGTGTGGAGGCGTCCGTCGCGCTCGGAGACCAGCGCCGGCAGGGCTTCGATGTAGGTCGAGCGCAGCTTCGAGTAGAGCCGCCAGTCGAGCAGCTTACCGATCATCGGGTGGGCAGGCTTGAGCTCCTCGAGCACGGAGGCATCGGTCGAGTAGCCGGTCTTGGTTCGCTTGCCCCTGGGCAGGTTCAGCTCGTGGAAGAGGACCTGCTCCAGCTGCTTGGGCGAGCCGAGGTTGAACTCGTGGCCCACGTCGGTATAGACCTCCGACTCGAGGCGGCTTATCTCCGCTCCGAACTCGACGTCCAGCTCGGCCAGGGCCTGGCTGTCGATCGCCACGCCGGCGGCCTCCATCTCGGCCAGGACGGAGACCAGCGGCAGCTCGATCTCGCGGAAAAGCTGGGCCAGGCCGGAGTCATCGAGCGCGCTTTCGAGCGGCCGGCGAACGGCCAGGGCCGCCAGGGCGTCCAGCCCGACGCGGACGGCGGGCGCGATGTCACCAGTCGGCGGCAGGGTGATGCCCAGGCGCTCGTGGGCGACGTCGGCGATGGTCTGGCTGCGCAGCGAGGCGTTCAGCAGATAGGCCGCGATCTGGGTGTCGAAAGCGACGCTCAGCTGTCGGTCCGCCCCGGAAGCCGTGTTTGCCACCAGCAGCGACTTTGTCTCATGGCCCACAATCGTGCCGCCCGAGGCCAGCAGCAGGGCGGTCAGCCGGGCCACGGCTTCCTGCCCCTCGGCTACCAGGACGCGCCCATCCGCCCCGGCCAGGGCCAGGGCCTGGGGCAGGCCTCTCGTAGGCCGCGGATCGTCCATCAGCAGGGCGGCCCCAACTTCGCCGCACCGCTTCAGCCAGGCCGCAGCGTCGGCGGAGCCGGCATCCGTCCCGTCGAAGCCCTCGATCACCTCCGGGTCTGCCACAGCTGCGCCCAACGCGGCGGACAGATCGACCGGACTCGCCCCCGCGTCTTCGGCCCTAGGCCGCATCGGCGCCAGCGATGCCCGCCCCTGACCGTCCTCCCCTGACGCCAGGCCCGCCGTCTTGAAATCCATCGTCAGCTGGAGTCCTTCGGTTCCGCCGTCCGTTCTCGCCGCGGCACGCCCCGCCGTGGCGCGCCCGGCCCCGCCGCCGGCCCCGCGCGTCCAGCTGCCGGCCCCGCCCGGCGTGGGCCCCCCGGCCACCTTGACCGCCGGGGTCGTGCCGGCGACCTCGCGGAGCGCCTCGGCAGCCTCCACGGCCGTCTCGCCGGCCAGGGGCGGCAGCCTGTCGATCAGGGTGCGGAACTCGAACTCGCGGAAGAGGCGGATCACCTCGGCCCGGTCGTAGTCGGAAAGCCGCGCCTTGTCCAGATCCAGCGCCAGGGGCAGATCGCGGATGATGCGCGCCAGCTCGCGGCTTCGGAAGACCTGCTCGCGGGCCTGAGCCAGCTTGTCACGCAGCTTGTCCGGCTTGACTTCGGCCAGCCGCTCGTAGATCCCCTCCAGCGATTCGAACTGGCCCACCAGCTTCGCTGCGGTCTTCTCCCCCACTCCCGGGATGCCGGGGATGTTGTCAGTGGCATCGCCCTTCAGGGCCTTGTAGTCGATCATCTGGTCCGGCCGAAGGTCGAACCGCTCGCGGATCTTCTCGGGCGTGTAGTAGATCGTCGCGTCCACGCCCTGGCGAGTGGTCATGAGGCGGGTGTGCTCGGTCACGATCTGGAGCATGTCCAGGTCGCCGGTCACGACCGTGGTCTCGATCCCCCGGGCGTCCATGTCGCGGGTGATCGTGCCGATGACGTCGTCCGCCTCGTAGCCTTCCATCTCGTAGACGGGGATGCGCAGCGCGGCCACGACCTCGCGGACCCTGGGAAACTGCGCCCGCAAATCGTCCGGCATGGGTTGGCGGGTGGCCTTGTACTCGGCGAACTGCTCGTGGCGGAATGTCGGCCCCGGCAGGTCGAAGCAGGCGGCGACGTAGTCCGGCTGCACGTCCTGGATGCCGCGTAGGAGGATGCTGCAGAAGCCGAAGACGGCGTTGACCAGCTCGCCCTTGCTCGTCGTCAGCGGTGGCAGGGCGTGGTAGCCGCGGTAGATGAGGCCGTTGCTGTCGAGCAGCATCAAGCGGGGCATGCTGGGCCTCTCGGTCGGAGCCGGCGAGGCGGGCAGGGGCCGGCCCGACAAGTGTAGCCGCCGTCGAAGCGTGCGCCCACCGCCACCCGGTTCGCTCGAGCGAGCCTGGCCGGGGCAGGTCAGCAGCTGAACCCGCCGCCTCCGCCGCCGTCCCCGGAGCTCGACGGCGGGACATCGTCCAGCCCGTGAGCGACGATGTCGCGGACGATCATCCAGCGCGGGATCGTCAGGAAGCCCACCGGGTTGTCGGTGACCGACGGCACGAGCGGCAGGTTCTTGACATTGCCCGTGCCCACCTTCTGGGCCAGCCCGGCCAGGGCCGCCGCGTCTTCGATCGGCATGTCGGTCCAGAACGTGGATCCGAGGGCGTTGATCAGGTCCGTCACTCGCGGCAGCAGCTCACAGGGATTGAGCTGGGCCCGGAGCGCCATCAGCACCGCCTGCTGACGCCCCATCCGGCCGTAGTCCGAGTCCTGGTGACGGCTGCGGGCGTAGGCCAGGGCCGTATAGCCGTCCATGTGCTGCTGCCCGGCGGGGATGCTGATGGAAACCATCTTGCCGTCCTGAGGCCGCGGGTAGCGCGAGTCCTTGAGCGCCGTCGGAACGTTGATGTCGAGCCCGCCCAGGGCGTCGATCAGCGTCACGAAGCCCATCAGGTTGACGAGCACGGTGCCGTCGACGTGCAGGCCCAGGTACTGGCCGATCGCCCCCTCGAGAGCCTTGAACCCGCGGACGAAATCCGAGCCCGGGTAGGGGTAGGCGCTGGGACGGTTGACCGCGTCGCGCCACAGCCCGTTGAGCAGATTCGGGTACGGGAAGCAGTGGCACGGGAAGGCGTTCGCCGACTCAGGCGGCAGGGGCACGTTCTCGAGGTTGCGCGGGATCCCGTACATGGCCGCGCGGCCGCTGGAGATCTCGACCTGGAGCAGGATCATCGTGTCCGGCCTCAGGCTCCAGCGCCCTACTCCCGAGTCGGCGCCCACCAGCAGCAGGTTCAGGAAGCCGTCGTCTCTCCACTGTTCGGGGGGCGTGTTGGGGCCGCCGGCGTTTTCGATTGGGAAGATCGGGATGCCGTCGGCCGTCTCCGGGCCCGGCGTGATCTCGATACTCGGGATTGCCATCGAAGGATGGAACGTCTCGACGGCGACATAGGGCGGCAGCGTCTGGTCGGGCATCGGAGTGTCCTCGGTCACGACCGGCGGGGCCGTCTCTCCGGGCTCCAGGTTGCCGCTGCCGAACCAGCACGGCGCATCCTCGTTGAAGATGCAGGACAGGCTGTCGCGATACTGCACCCCGACCGTGGCCACCGCCAGATGAGTGCCCGCGGCCACGACTATGGCGGCGGCCAGCACGGCCGCGTTGGCCCGATCCAGGGCCCGACCGGTCTTGCGTGGCGTGGCCGGAGGCCGGCGGTCCAGGTACGAGACGAAGGCCTCGCCCTCAGCCGGCGCCGTAGCCGCCGCGGCCTGGTACGAGTCCACGATCGCCCAGACGCGATACAGGATCAGCGCCAGGTTGAGCGCCACGAAGCCCAGCACCGCTCCCTCGGAGAAGACCGACTGCGAGATGGCCCGCCTGTTGAGCAGCAGCACGGCCAGGGCCAGCGCAGTGAGAACGATGGCCGGCAGCGCGACGAGCAGGGCGCGACGCGTCCGGCCGATGGGCACAAGGCCCAGACCCGGGAAGAGGAAGGAGAGAGCCGCGGCCCCAGCGGGCGTTCGTAGCCAGTCACGAGCTCGCATCGCGCTCAACTCCCCACAGCACGGCCATCGGCCGCCGGCCCGAGCCAGCTGCCTCCGCTATCACTATCACCCAGCGCGGCCGAACCTCGCAACAGCTAGCCTGTGCCACCGGCCGAGCGGCGGCGCCGCAGCGTCGGCACGACCACGAAAACCAGGCCGCCCGCGGCAAGGCAACCGAACCCCGCCAGCCACAGCGGGCCGGAGTCCGAACCCGCTGCCTGGCCGGCCGGGGGCGCCTCCCCGGTTCCCCCGCCCTCCGCGTACCCGGAACCGGTCGCGGCCCCGCTCGCTCCCGGCTGGGCCCCGTCGTCTGCTGCGGGCGCGCGAGGGGATCCCGACTCGCCAGGGTTCGGCTCGGGCGTCTGCGCCGCCAGAGTGTCGGCCGAGGCCCAGTCCGCAGCCTCGCCGGACGGGGCCGGCGTGCCGGCTCCGTTCTTGTCCTGAGGCGCGTTGGGGGCCTGGGCGGAAGTCGGCGACCCGATGGCCAGCTCCTGGCCGCCCGGCTCGGCCGCCTGGCGGTAGTCGATCGAACTGGTGGCGGTCTGGCCCGAGATCGAGATGGCGCCGAGGGCCAGGATGCCGGCGATGCCGGCGGCCGTCATGGATGTGCCCAGCGCGCGAACGGGCCCAAGTCGGGAGACGATCCCCCGCAGCCCCGGCTTCGGGGCTGGTCCGCGCTGCCGCAGGGCGCGGGCCTCGGCCGGGCCGATGGTGAAGTCGCGCGGCCGGGGCGGTATGCTCATTGCCACAGTGGCGGCAGCGATGGCCTCGAAGTCCGCCAGGACCGCGGCGCACTCCCGGCAGGAGATCACCATCTCCCGCGCGCGCTCCAACTCTCGGCCCTCCAGGTCACCGCCGTACAGGCGGGCCAAGAGCAGCTCGTCGTGAGCGGCGTGGGAGGGGGCGGGGTTGCGGTCCATCACGATCCTCAGACGATCCTAGCCACGCAGCAGTTCCCTCATCGGCTCCAGGGCGGTGCGCAAGGCCACCCGGCCGCGATGGATGCGCGATTTCACGGTCCCGACCGAGATGCCCATGAGGCGGGCGATCTCGCCGTAGTCGTAGCCCTCGACGTCAAACAGGACGATGCAGTTGCGCTGCTCGGCCGGCAGACGAGCCAGGGCAGCGACCAGGACGCGCGAGCGCTCGCCGGCCAAACTCAGGTCCTCGGGCTCCGTCGTCCCGTCGCCGGCAGGCTGCCAGCTCTCGTCTTCCAGCTCGGGGTAGGGCTGCGACGGGCGCCGTTTGCGGGCCCGCTGCAGGTCCATGGCCGCGTTGACCGCGATCCGGGCCAGCCAGCTGCGGACGCTGCCGCCACGAAACGTGGACAGGTTCCGATAGGCGCTGAAGAGCGCCTCCTGGACCGCATCGCCCGCCTGATCGCGATCGGGAACGAGGCGGTAGACGAGCGCGTAGAGGTGGTCCTGGTGCCTGACCACCAGCTGATTGAAGGCCTCCAGGCTGCCCTCCTGCGCCTGCTCCACGAGGGCAGCGTCGAGGGCCCGGCCGGGATCACGAGCCTCGCCGCGGCCGGCATCGCACTTGTCTGCCATAACCCTCTCTTCGCTCACAGCCGTCCCGGTGCGACGCAGGCGCAAGATATCACGCCCCCGGCCCCGCTCCTCCGGCCAGGCATCCAACGGTCGAGCCCGAGCGCCCCCTCCGCGACAGGCTGTACCATGCCGCCTGGCCGTGCCGACGTGGCGGAACTGGCATACGCGCTCGACTCAAAATCGAGTGGCCGTGAGGTCATGCGGGTTCGACTCCCGCCGTCGGCACCAGCCCCTAGCAGTGGAAGCCGCCGCCACCGCCGCCGTCGCCACCGCTGCCCGGGCTGGCCTCCGGCACGTTGTCCAGGCCGTGGGCCACCATGTCCTTGGCCAGAGCCCAGCCGTTGCCGTCGATCAGAGTGGAGCGCGAAGGGGACTTGAGGGTACGCGGGTCGAGCGAGAAACGAGCCACGTTCTTGCCCGAGATGTAGCTCGCGATGCCGGTCAGCTCAGACGCCGAATCGAGCGGCATGTCGGTCCAGAACGCCTGTCCGAGATCGGCCATCAGCGACGGCACGCTCGGCAGGAGCAGGCAGGGGTTGACCGAGTCGCGCAGCGCCTGCAACACCAGCTGCTGGCGCTTCATGCGGCCGTAGTCGGCCTCCGGGTCGAAGTGACGGCTCCTGGCATAGACCAGCGCCCAGTTGCCGGACATGTGCTGCTGGCCCGAGTGGATCACGAACGAGATGTGGCTGCCGTTGGTCCAGGTGACCTCTTGCTTGCCCGTAGCCGCACCGTCCTTCTTCATCTGGGCGATGACCGCAGGCGAGTTGTCGCCCATGCCGACGTCGTAGCCGCTCTCCATGTACTCCTTCCTGCAGTTCCCGTAGTCGTGCTGCCAGGTGCCCTCCGGGCCGCAGGGATGATCGACGAGCTTGGCCGGGACGTCGATGTCTATCCCGCCCAGGTCGTCCACCAGGCGGGCGAAGCCGCCCAGGTTGATGACGGCCGAGCCATCGACGTGGACGCCCGTGAGAGCGCCGATACCCTGCTCCAGTGCCATGATGCCCCGCATGTAGCGGCTGGCCGGGTCGTCGCCCTGGTAGAAGGGGAAGTAGCTGGGATGGCGGTAGGCGGCCTCGTACCAGAGGTTGCTGAGCATGTCGTAGGGGAAGGTGTAGGGCGGGCAGGCGAAGGTGTTGTCGGGCGTGCTCACGTTCGGGTAGTGCTCGGCGATGCCCTTGGGCATGGGGATGCAGTACAGGTTGCGGGC
>Ga0315544_1001320_pt1 | contig 19549 bp, 19 predicted proteins | sample SalMarSW160130MG_2_FD_202543 | JGI IMG/M metagenome (GOLD analysis project Ga0315544, IMG submission 202543) | Salt marsh sediment microbial communities from the Plum Island Ecosystem LTER, Massachusetts, United States - Salt Marsh Sediment SW1601-130 ... | reverse complement strand
ACATCCTACAAGAAGAGCTTTCACGGGAAAATGAGGAAGTAACAAGATATTACAAAGCTTTTCGGGAAGAACTTATAGAGACTTTGACAAAGGAGAGATTTGCCGACCTTTATGCCCAGACTATTACCTATGGTCTCTTTGCTGCAAGAATGAAGGTCCAAAATGGATTCAAAAGAGAAACTGCTTGGAAATTCATTCCTGAAAGTCTGCCTTTACTCAAAGAGATATTTTATTCTATGACAGGACCTCATTTTCCTGAATCCCTGACTTGGGTCGTTGATGACATAAGTCAGGTACTTGAGAAGGCAGACATTTCGTCAATACTAAAAGAATTCAAAACAACTCGATGGGAGGAAGATCCTGTAATTCATTTCTATGAGACCTTTCTTGCTACTTATAATCCAGAGGAGAGACAACGATTAGGGGTCTATTATACTCCGTTGCCTGTGGTTTCGTACATTGTTAGATCCATTCATAAGCTTTTAAAAGAAAAATTTAGAAAAAGTGAAGGACTTGCCACAAGTGATGTTACTCTTCTTGATCCAGCGGCGGGAACTCTTACATTTGTAGTCCAGGCAATTAAGCAGATCCAGAAGGAGTTAGAAGAAAAGAAGAAAGAAGGACTCATTACATCTTACATAGAAGAACATATATTGCCGCATTTCCACGCCTTTGAAATCCTTGTGGCCCCATATACTGTGGGACATTTTAAGGTTTCTATGGTTTTGGAAGATATGGGTTATCGGTTCAAAGAGAATGAACGATTTCAGTTTTACCTGACGAATACCCTTGAAATGAAAGACCCAAAGCAAATAAGTTTTCTAATTGACCTCACCAAAGAAGCTCAGGAAGCAAAAAGAATAAAGGAAAAAGTTTCGATTCTGGCTATCCTTGGCAATCCTCCCTATTCAGTTAGTTCAGAGAATAAGTCGGAGTTTATTGAAAACTTGATGAGTGATTACAAAGAAGATGTGAGAAAAGAACGGAATATTCAGCCACTTTCAGATGATTATATAAAGTTCATTCGATTTGCTCATTGGAAGATAGCTCAGGCAGGTAAAGGAATCTTGGGATTCATCACCAATAACTCCTATCTTTCTGGTATAATCCATCGAGGGATGAGAAGGAGACTTCTGGAAACTTTTGATGAAATCTACATCTTGAATCTTCACGGCTCTTCAAGAATTGGTGAGAAGACGCCCGAAGGCGGCAAAGATGAAAATGTCTTTGACATTCAGCAAGGAGTTGCCATTGTTCTCTATGTGAAATTGGAAAAATCACCTAAAGAGAAGAAGGTTTATTACGCTGATCTCTGGGGACTAAGAGAGAAGAAATATGCATACCTTTTTGGGAATGATGTCCAAACAACTAGTTGGCAAGAACTCAAGCCTGTTACTCCTTACTACTTCTTTGTTCCAAAGGATTTTTCTTTACAATCCGAGTATGAAAAATTCTGGAAGGTAACGGAGATTTTTAAGAAGTGGTCAAGTGGAGTTTCAACGAGAAGAGACCATTTTATGGTTAGTTTTTCAAAAAATGAAATAATTCAACGCCTTAGAGTTTTTAATAGTAATCTTCCAGACGATATAGTAAAGGTAAGTTTAAAATTGAAGGACTCTAAATATTGGAAAGTTTCAGAAGCAAGGCAAAAAGTTAAGAATTTAAAATATGATGACAAGATTATGGGATATAAATTTAAGATTTTTGATACAAGGTGGATTTTTTATTTTCCAGAGATCATTGAACGGGGAGATTCGAGGTTAAATCTGATGAAACATTTAATGAAACCTAATTTGGCTCTGGTAACAACCCGTAAGATACCACCAACTCAACCAATTTCTGCATTTATATCTTGTTTAATTGGAGACGTACATTTTATTTCTGACAGATCCTACTTCTTTCCCCTTTATCTGTACTCAAATGAACCCCAAGAGCAATTGTTTAGTGAGGGAACGCATAAAGCAGAGCGAACAGTAAACTTCTCCACTGAGTTTCTGCAAGCCATAAAAGAATCTCTTGGCTCAGAGCCAACCCCAGAGGAGATTTTTTATTACATCTATGCTGTTCTTTATTCTTCCACTTACCGAAAGCGCTACGAGGAATTTCTTAAAATAGATTTTCCGAGTGTCCCATTGCCTTCGAATGTTGAGGTGTTCAAAGAATTAAGCAATCTTGGGAAAGAACTAGTTGAGCTCCATTTACTTAAAGTTCCTCCTCTTGATGAGACCGAAATAGGCTTTCCAATAGGTGGTTCTAATATAGTGGGAAAGGTTTCCTATGATGAAGGAAATCAAAGGGTTTTCATAAACAAGGAACAGTATTTTGAGGGCATATCAAGAGAAGTGTGGGTTTATCGAATTGGAGCCTATCAGGTAATGGAGAAATATCTGAAAGACAGAAAAACTCGAAAACTTTCCCTTGATGAGATTAACCACTATATGAAAGTTGCAAAAGCTATTAGATTAACGATTCAGCTGCAAGAAGGGATTGATGAGCTTTATAGAAAACTTGAAATTTAGACTGCCAGTTTAAAAAAAGAGAAACAGCGACCATTACTATCGACAGATTGATTCGCTGCATGTAAACTTCTGACATGCCACCAATGTCAAGAGCTGTAGCAACGGCTTTTCCTTATCATTTTACTCAGAGGGAAAATTATCAGCAATGTGTTTTTAAAAACAAAGATAGTTCCCTAAGTAGAGTAGGGGGGCTGCTTGGGCGGCAACTACAGGATTTGTCTCGCGGGAGGTTTCGTAAGAATCAATAAATGGGCGCTGTCCCTATTAACTATCAAACTTGAGCTTTCTCAAGATGAGTTCGCAAGGAAAGCAGATGTCCCTTATACGTCACTGACTAAGATTGAAACGGGAGTGATAAAAAAGCCTTCTGTGTTCGTGATGGCTAAAATAGCCAAAACGCAAAACATTAGTTTAGATGACTTATTGAAATAATCCTATGGACAAACAAGAAGCTAAATAACAAATTCAAAAGCTCGTTAAGAAATATCAGCGAATAGTAGAGGCGGGAAAAGTAAAATCCTACAACGAGGCACAGACTCGCAATGAATTTATTGAGCCGCTTTTTGAATTTTTGGGTTAGGATATAGTATATATTTTTAAACCAATAAAATGAGACTACACTTTGGCTATTCAAAAAATAAAGACTACGGGAAAGCAGTATTTATGTCTGCCCTTGCCAGTAGCCATGTTATTGAGGGAGAAGGGGTAAATCAGTGGCACAAGGTTGAAATTGATGAATCAGACTCAGAGCAAATAAATATTGCAGCTAATATATACCAAATAACGTGGAATTGCCGTTATCCAAAGGTTCAGGGAGCTGATATCCATAGACTGCTTAATTGTGCAAAGAACAATGGGACATATAAAAGAACAACGAATTACATTTATGCCGCAAGTGGTAAAAAAGTCGAGAAAACATTAAAAAAGATTGTTTCTGAAACAGGAAAGTCCTATGGTCAGATTGCTGATGAGATAGAAAAGATTATAGATGAAATTAACGAAGGCATGTTACACGTGAAGACGAAGCTGGAGAAAGCTGGCTTCATCGAGAGTAAATATGACGGCACGGTTATTAGCTATACCGATAAGTTAAGACCGGTTACGCCTTCTGAGTTCACAAGGATAAAAGAATTAGTTCAAAGAAGAAACTATAATCAAGCAATATCAAGTTACTGCCAACACTTTAAGGATAAAGTGATTGGAAATGATGTTTTTGCCAATGAGCTAATATTCCTCAAAAGAGAGGCCAAGGCACAACTTAATGCTCTTGAAATAGTTGCTATATACGGACTTAATCCTGACAATAAAGTTGTCTCAAGGTATAAAAAAGAGTTTCTTAATTTTATCAATAAACAAATTAAGGTAAGGGAAAGTAAAAAATTGCCCACACCCCTAGATATTCTTATTGAGCAAGTGCCGACTATTGAGCAGATAATTGAGGAGAGAAAAAACAATTGGCATAATAGCGTTTATTTTTCTGATGGGAAAATACATAGAGATAATACACCGGTATCGCTCGATAATTTCTCGATTGAGTATGACAAGTGCATAAAGGGTAATATTTACAAAGTATTCCCCGATCCAATTCGGAGATGTGAAGTTTGGGATATTCCAGAGTCAAAAAAATATTGGTCTCTTTGGACCCCAATAAATCCCATAACTTTCAAAAAAAATGTTACGGACAGGAATCTTCACTTGGGCCATATTGACTGTGTGCACCCTAAAGAAAAAAGCTACAGATTAATCTACGGGGATGAAATATTATCCATAAAACGAAACAGTGATTTTACCCTCTCACCTGTCGGAGGAAGCAACGTTGTATATACGGGCAATGAATACAAGATAGAACTTAAGAAGTATTACGAAATTAATGTAATTCGTAATGACGTGGACAAGGCAAAGAAAATCGGCAACGTTCTCATAGAACTTATTAAAGAAATTCTACGTGATGCAGAGAATGAATTGAGGGAAAGGCATGGTCTCCCAAGAATTGGCGAAGGGTGGGTGGTAGAAATGGAAATGTACAACATAATAAAAAAACGCTATCCAGACGCATCACGCTAGACCAGAATGGCTTAAGCCTCAGCACCTTGATGTTTATGTTGAATCGCATAAGCTAGCTTTTGAATATCAAGGACGACAACACTATGAGGAGGTTCAATACTTCGGCGGCGAAGAAGCATTCATTAACACTCAAACACTTGATAAAAGAAAAGAGAAACTGTGCAGAAAGAATTCTGTTAATCTTGTCTATTGGAAGTACGATGAACGGTTGTCTGATAGAATCTTGGGCAAAAAGCTTAGATGAAAGGCAGCGCCAAACAAGCCCAAGTCCCTGAATACGAAAAACAAATTGACCAGCTCGTCTACAAATTTTATGGACTTACCGATGAAGAAATTAAAACAATCGAATAATCGCAGCAAAAAACACCATTATTTGCCGAGACACTATTTAAGGGGATTTGTTAATAGTGAAGGTTGTTTTTTTATTTACGATAAACAAAACGATAAAATTTTACCCCAACCCTTAACTCCCGATGCCACTTTTTTTGAAAATAACTTAAATGCTGTAATTTTTCCCAACGGAAAGAGGTCAGACTTTTTAGAGGACTTATATACGGAAATTGAAAATCAATCATGGGGTGCGTTAAACAAAATTCGGAGTTCTAACGGCAAAACTCCGATTCAATTGTTGGATAGAATGCACCTTTTTTCTTTTCTATTATTTTTACACTGGAGATTGCCGAGCAATATCGAACATGTTGGAGAATTATCAAAGAATTTTTTTGTTAAAGATAATAAAAATCTCAATTATTTTACTCTTAAAAGTAAGAGCGGTGAGTGTATAGCAAAAGAAATTGTAGATAAAATAAAAAACTCTTCTGCGTTTAAAAAGTCTTCTAAACTAATACTTCCATTTGCCCCATTCTATAACACTGGCTGGAGCGAGAGACTAAATAGCAATTGGAGATTTTTATATACTGGAGACGGAAACAGTTGGTATCTTGTCGGAGACAATCCCATTATTACCAAAGGCGGTAATGATCATGACCCTATGAATTGTCTCAATGAGTTTGTTTTTCCTGTTTCCGGAAAAATACTTTTAGTGAATACAAATAAACCTGTAGATAAAGATTTGTCCCCAGAATTCGTGATACAATTTAATGTCTCGATTATTGAAAGGGCTCAAAGATTTGTTGCTTGTCAAAATAAAGATTTCCTAGAAGCATTGATCAAAAATTATGAAGTGTACGTTCAATTCAAAAAGACAGATTCGATAATTACCGAAATGTTTGATATGCTAAAATAGGAAAAAGTAAGGCGGCGCGCCAACGAAGTTGGCACGGCCTCCAGCGCCAGCGAAAAAAGCGGAAACGGAAAAGAAAGGACGAGAGAAAAACATTTTGAACTATGATACAACTTCCAGATACCAAAATATTTATTGGCACAATGAACGATCTTACTCAAACAAATGATCAAGATTGGGCTTTTATACACGCAACACAATCAATCCATTATCAAATTTTTGGTTGGAATAGGACAACAAACAAGCCCAACAAAAATCACCCTAACTATATCTTTTATGAAAAAGTTAATAGGCTTTCGTTAAACTGGGTTGATGGTGCCGCTCATCTTTATAAATGGAGTGGAGTTGAAACATTTAACAAAATTCTTGATTTTTTGGAAAAATGGAGTAAGCAAAGAAAAATTTTGATTCATTGCGATCAAGGACAATCTAGGTCGCCGACGCTGGGCTTATTATACCTTGCTAAGAGATTAAAAAGTATTCCGAATGATTCTTTTGCAAGTGCAAAAAATGAATTTCTTAAAATATGCCCAAACTATCTACCAAGCGGAATTGGAGATTATGTTGATCAAAATTGGAATGAGATAGTTTAAAAGGATTTGCCGCCAAAGAAAAACTTGAAATCGTCCAATCCGAAAGGGTCGCTTCCGCAGGGCGGGCGGAAGGGGGGTCTGGGGGGAATTCCGCCCGCCCCATTACAAATTTTGGCCGAAATCTGTTCGAATTTTTTCGAACGCACACCGCCATGAACTCGTTGCTTGTCGCTCGTATCTCGTATCCTCTCCCCTCAGGCTAACCTTTACCCACAAATTAAAAGGGGAGATTTGGTGAGAATAACTCACTGGCTGATATCTATAGTCAAAAGACCGTGGAACAGAGCTGATGTCAGTAAAACATCAGCCAATGAAGATTACGAAGATACATATTATCTTTTGAATTACAAGGATAATACCATATGGCATAGCTAAGGTTTGCCAGAAAGGTAAATATTCAGTCAATCCCGTTTAAAATTTTCGTGAGTATTCTACATTCCACATCGAAATAAAGCTTGACAATCTTTTAAAAATATATATCATAATATATACGTTGCAAGATACTGTCAATACTTCATAAAACAAGCGGAGGTTAATTATGAACACAGCAAAAATATTCATAAACGGTCGTAGTCAAGCTGTCCGACTGCCAAAAAAGTACCGTTTCCAAGGAAAGGATGTTTACATAAAAAAGTTAGATGACATGGTGATACTTATCCCTAAAAATAACCCCTGGGCATCTCTCATTTCCAGTGTGCATGAGTTCAGTGACGATTTTATGGAAGAAAGGCATCAACCATTTCAGCAGACAAGAGAAACTCTTGAATGAAATATTTATTGGATACCAATATATGTATTTACATCATAAAGAAAAAACCTTTTCGGGTCTTTGAAAAATTAGAAACTCTTCAAATCAATGATGTTGGTATCTCAGCAATCACATTAGCAGAATTGGAATATGGCATTAGTAAAAGCACGTTCCCCGAGAAAAACAAAATAGCACTGATAAAATTTTTAGCTCCCCTGGAAATTCTTCCATTTACAGAAAAGGCTGCGGAAATATATGGAAAAATACGCTCTTACCTGGAAAAAACAGGGTCTATTATTGGAACTCTGGATCTTTTCATAGGTGCACACGCAAAATCTGAAAACCTGGTTCTTGTTACGAACAATGTCACAGAATTTAGCCGTATACCAAACTTGAAAATTGAGAATTGGGTTTGATATTATTTTCCCTCAGTCACCATTTCCTCTAAATAACCAAAGTGCTTCATCTATCTTATATTTACACGCTTACTCTTTGCCCCTGATCCCTGGGATATGCTCCCCGCAAAACTTACATTTGCCATCTTCTATATGATTAGCGGCAATGAAAACAAATTTTTCCCGTGTCCAGCAAAAAGGCAGGCTTGGTAAAAAAATTTGGTAGTGCTGTAAACATTATGTTTGTTAAAAGTGCAGTATTGTTTTGAAGAGAGTAAAAATGTAGGGTTTCAGACCCTTTCGGACTTAAACGAAAATTTTTTGTTACGATTTTTGACTGAGATCATTTCCTCATTAATGCTGAGATTTATTTTTCTTCTGTTTTCAATCTTTCTTATTTTGAGGTATAAAGGTGAGCAATTTCAGAGAGTTTTCAGCTTCTGACGAAGTGGAGCGGCCTGTCCGAGACATTGATTCGGATGCTCCTGCCGGGATGAGACAAGAGCTCATTGACTTATTTTTTCATCTTGCTGAGCACAATTCTCCTCCTTTGAACGATGGTATTATGTACCGCATAGTCTGCCAGAGCTTAGGCGAAAGAGTTTCTGGACAGCCCTACAGTGGATTCAGATATGCGGCGGGGCGTGACTTTGCCAAGGCTGGTTGGCAGAGGGTTTATGATGTAATCTGTTGGTTGTGGCCAGAATTTACTAAGACAGAAGTCGGTCATGAATATCGCTCAGGCGTGAATCGGATATTGGCTGGTTATGGTGTGGTCTGGAAGCTGACAGAGGAGGGGCGGCTTGAAAGACATCTTCCATCTCTGGCACAATCCGCGGTAGTTGCTGCAATCACAGAATTGAGAGAGCCCCGATTTGCTCCGGCATTAGCATTGCTTAATGCTGCAAGGGAAGCGTTTGACGACCGGCCACGCCGCGATCGAGATGCATGTACAAACATTTTCGATTCCATGGAGTCTGTGGCTAAGGAAGTCTTCAAGAAGCCAAATGCTACATTCGGATCTGTTCTTAATCGTGTTCGCCAGACTAAAGCCTTACAAGGTGAGGTAATATCAGTGCTCGAAGCAATTAACACCCTAAGAAATCACAAATTTGGCCATGGCATGACAGTATCATTTGATCTTTCTTCTGGAGAGGTGGACTTTACATATTTGACATGTATTGGTGCGATCCTCCTATTTATCAAAACCTGAAAGTTGGGAGCTCTAAACAAGGCTCCCACAGGCGACAGCTAAACGCTGCGGTTGAAGAGCACCGTTAGCTGCATGAGTAAAATGGACAGCCTGTATACACAGTTTTATGACCCATCAGAAGATTTTCTCAATGAACCTCGCTCATTTTGCTATGAACTTGCAATGGAATTAATAAAGAAGGCAAGAGATGAAGACGTGAATAATTGGTATAATAATGAGAATACCCTAAAGGGAACCCTATTATTGCTATATACTTGGAACTTTGCAGCACGTGAAACAAAAAAACTGAATTTCGAGAATGTGGGAAAAGTTATAAGAGAATGTGAAGAAAATCTGAAAAAACTCGAAAACTCCTCCATTGAGGATGCAAGTCGGAACGATTTTCTAATTATTCAACGTGTATTTTCTAAATTTAGAAAATTGATGGGGCAAACTGGAGCAAGTAAAGCACTTAGTCTTTTGAATTCAAAATTATTCGTGATGTGGGATACAAAAATACGAAAACGTTTGAACAAAGAATTGATTAGAGGAATTTCTAATGGGGAAAAGACCGAACATTACATAAAATACCTAAAAGGGATTCAAAAAATCATTAACGATTATGGGCTGAAAGAAAAATTACAACCAGGTTCAATAATTGCGAAGAAAATAGATGAATACAACTATGTGAAAATAATAATGGAAAAAAGCAGCTAATATATGTTAGCCCGCTTTGCGCGGGATACGATGGGATGTTAAGGAAGGAGAGATGCCAAGAGCTGGTCGTGAATTTGAGAAAGCCGTATTCGCCTTTATTAAAGCTCTTGATTCCTCAGCAAAAGTCATTTTCGATCATGAAGTCCTAGATCATGACACGGGAACACCCCGGCAGTGCGACGTCTGGGTCAACGCAAAGCTTGGTGGGCACTGGCCGTTATCAATTTTGGTGAGCTGTAAAGATCACACAAGAAGGCTGGACATCGGAGACATAGGAACATTCTGCGACGAGATTCGTTCCACAGGAGCAAGCACAGGGGTGATCTACAGCAGCTCAGGGTTCACTGAACCAGCCCTCAAGAAGGCAAAAGCAAATGGCGTTGCCTGTTGTCGACTATATCGAGATGAGCCGGCGGACATTCCGGCCTCAATTTGGTTTGAGCAATTTACTTGTGCGCAGAGCATCAAGCTGGTGCTGAACACGGATGTCGTGTCATTAGCTTTGGAGACCTGGAACGATCTTTTTGACCTCAGTTTGAAGGAAGATATTGATAGAACAGTGCTAAATGTGGTCGCTGAAGCATATATCGCTGGTGGTGATAGGGCAGTCACGAAATACCGAAAATCGACGGAAGGGAGGCGTGGTTTCCCAAGAGACTGGTCTTCAAAGTTAACGCTGGTGACAAGCGAGAGTAATCAGAAACTGACCATACAAGTGCTTGGTAAATGGAAGAAATACCGTGCACGTCTGAAAGCAAGTTTGGTAGACGGCTCATATTGTTTCGCAAATGGGTCATTTATAGGTTCGCAGAGAGGCCCATGGATAGACGTTAAAGGGGAACATCCTGGCAACAACTGGATTGAAGTGACAGATACAGATTTTACTCCATATTCACGAACGATCCTATCTATCTTGCATCACCCAGATGTGAAGGCAACGTTGCGTGAGAAACTCGGTCCGAGAAGGCTGGTCAAGTCTGAGTAAAAGCGGGCTAACACGTGCTTGGAGCCGACCCGCGCCTATCGGTACTCTATTGTATTGGCCGTCGTTTCAGATTGTCGAGGATGTGGTGAGGTGGGTTGTGCAAGCCTCCACACGTGTGGCTCAAGCGTCGCCGTTAGCTTGTCATAAGGTGAAAGACTCATATGAAACCCGAAATGTTTATTGGTTCTTCAGTTGAGGCATTAAAGATAGCACGTGCAATCCAGGAGAATCTTGAACACGATGCTTTATGCACTGTCTGGGATCAAGGAATCTTTAATCTATCAGGAAATGCTCTAGATAACTTATTAAAAGCTGTTGAAAAATTTGACTTTGCAATCTTTGTTTTCCAACCCGATGATATAACACAAATTCGAGATAACATACTTGGAACCGTTAGAGATAATATAATATTTGAATTTGGTCTCTTTGTTAGCAGACTAGGCAAAGATAAGGTATTCTTTGTAATTCCTAAGAATTCAAATGATCTTCATCTCCCAACCGATTTGCTAGGAATACAACCTGGTCAATATGAACCACAAGAAAAAGATGAAAACTTACTATCCGCATTGGGCCCATTTTGCAATAAAATAAGAAGACAAGTACAAAAATATTACAAAGAAACTGAGCAAAAAGAATCGACTCTTGAAAAAGATGCCTCAATAAGCTCAATTTCCAAACCATCTGTAGAGAATAAAACTAAAACAGTTAAACATAAACCTTCTAAATCAAAACACATAGAATATGGTGTAGTAGTTGATGAATTTGGTAATCATACCATTTCAACTGCACCAACTGATTTCTTTGCTTATAGAATTGCTAAAGCTTTCCCAGGAATAAGAGGATTACATTGGTTTAAAAAATCTAAAGAGGCTTTAGACAGATTGGATTTACTTTTAAAGCAACCATTGTTTTTTGAAAAAAGTATCGGTTACGGTACCACCACTGATCCTATTTGGTGGTGGCGAGATACGAGGTCCTCGTGGATTAAAAAACTTCAAAGACTTAGTGAAACTCGTTGTTTGCTGGATAGATATGAACTTGATATAGACAAAGTTGCCGTTTTCCATAGTAACGCTTATTATAAATGCTTTGTATATGTAGAAGTTAATCGTGATAAACCAGTTGGAGTTTATGAAACTACCGAAGAAGATATTGACAGATTGGTTAGTGATTTTGGTTATGCATGGGAAGAATATGGTTTGTTTGATGAAACTCCTATAACCAGAATGTGCTATGATGATGGTGCAGCAGTTGTCAATGGAAATGTCGTAGACACAAGTGGTGCAGAATTAAGAGAGAGATATCTAAGTAAATACAACTTTTTGATTGCGTCAAAATTTTCACCTGTTAACTCAAGAGAATTCGAAAAAATTTCAGGTCAAATATTCAATGAAATTCTAGTTGGTAAAGGAGATCTACAAGAACTATGTGATATAATTGAAAGATTACCTAGGCATAGAAATGACGACTAGTTAAATAGGGACAAACGGTTGCTCAACTTCGTTCGCAACCGCCCTTCGGGCGTCCCCATACCCTTCGAGGATGGGGACATATGTCACTATGGTAAGACAAGCTAATAATAAGTTGGATGGAAAAGATATGGATAAGCGGTATCAGGTATTTGTGAGTTCGACGTATGCTGATCTTCAGCAAGAACGGCAGAAGGTTATTCAGGCCCTTATGGAAATGGACTGAATGAAAAACATGGACAGCCACCATTATTGTCGACAGATTGAGTCGCTGTATGTAAACTTCTGACATGCCACGAGTATCAAGAGCTGTAGCAAGAGGTTTTCCTCATCATGTTACTCAGAGGAGAAATCATTAGGAACGTCTTTTTGAAGATAAGAATGATTTCAGGCAGTATTCAGGATGGTCTAGAGATTAAGCTTGAAGAAATCTCTTGGAGATACGGGTATATTGTCCTGTGAGTAAGAATCAATAAATGGGCGCTGTCCCTATTAATTTAAAGGCGTCGGAAGACCTAGAATTCGATTCTTGATTTCGCGAAAGACAGAAAAAGCGAAATAAGTTAGGGAACCTCCCACTAATTAACTTCAAGAGGGGAGAAAGGAGAAAGAGACTAATGAAAACTAAACTGCCTATTATTGCCAGTGTCGTCATCGGAATAATTGTTGTGGTCTGCCTTATACTTGCCTTCAAATCATACCTGAGTGTCGATTATATAGAAGTAGGAACTCTTGTGTTGTTGGGCGGTACGCTCGTTGGCTTGGTGATCTATGCTAATGATACCAACCGAATGACCAAAATCCAGGAAGATAGGTGGGAGGCGGAAACAATCCCAGTATTGTACTACGGGATAAAATTGCGTAACTCCCAAGATCATTCTTACTGGTTTTCGTTAACTAATCCGTCGCCTAAATATTTCATTGAGGCCTGGGTTAACCTTAATTTGAAGGTGTATGGAGAGGCCGTTGAATATAGCGACGCTTATAACGGAAGAAATAAATGGTTTCTTTTCCCCAATCAAATTTCAAACGGTTGGTTCTCAATTGATGGGATTCTTGGAAAAAAAGGGACAACCTTTTCTCAAATGAAAAAAAAGAGAACGAACGACAACGTGTGTGAGCAACTCACTATGGATTTAGAATATAAATTAAAATGCAAAGAGACAGGGAAATCCAGAGATATTCCACGCCGACGTCACTATTTTGATTTTAAAGAGGAAGCCTGGGTGCCTGAGCTAACCGTGAAAGAATAGGCTTCTATATCCATGCAATGACCCTAGGATGGGTAGGCAAGTGATGTTCAAGAGGCCGCCTACGGCAAGAGGCTGTGTCAAAAACGGTTGTCTGCTTGCCAAGTTGGTCCGGAGCACAGGTGAGCTAGTTGTGTGCTAAGCAAACAGAGGTCAAGGAGTTGAGCAAAGGAATGACGAAAAAGACAAATGAGACTTACAAAAGCGTAACCAGACTTTTGCAGATAGTCTCAGTCTTCTTAATTATTAGCTATTATTCTTCTTCCAAGCTTGCTGCAGTTAGTATCGGAGAGTTCTTCAGTCAAGAGAAACAAACCATTGAAGGCCACATTGAAGGCTACCGAGAGGCTAAATGGGAGATGAGTCCTGATGAAGTCAGGCAAGTGTTTATAGGTAAGTCTTTCACTGAATTAGAACAATCGCATACTCTGGTTCCAATTGCGGGAAGACCAATCGTTGTCCAAAGTAAAGAACAACAAGTAATATGGTATTTCAGCTTCCAGGATATCATACTTGATACTGAAGTATCAATCTTATTCTATTTTCTCAAAAACCAATTATACAAAGTATATATTACAATCCTTCTATCAGGCTTTGAACAAAGCTTCAAAAACACTCTGGCAAGACTATTAACAGAGAAATATGGACCTCACACTTATAGCTCCAACACAGAGCTCCGATGGGAAGACAAAAGCAATCACAGAATCACATTAGACGAATATAGAGTTGAGTATCTTGACATGAATCCAATAAATAAGATAACTCAACTCATACAGGAGAAAGAGAAAGAAAGAAAGAGAGAAGGCAGCTCTAGAAAAGTTATAGGGGGTTCCCTCCCATCCCCCAAATGGTTCAGGTCTAGCTATTGTAGACCCCATGCTCAGGTTATAGTAGGATTCAAATCGCCAGACGCTGAAAACATTATAACAAAGATATAACAAGAACAGTATGTGATTCAGGGACATAGCTCCAATTTGGCTGAAAACGCTATAAATAGGGGGAAAGGGACTTTAGATAATAGGAGGGGGGACGCACGGCCTGGAATACCTGGATTGATCGTTAGGTGAGCTTTGGAGGATGTCAAAGGAGAGTCAGGAATGGGTATGTTTGGTAGAATGACCTTTGTAAAAAACGTCAGATGTAAACATTGTCAACAGAAGTCGCCACTAAGATCTGGTAATTGGGAAGCCCTAGGGAAATCTCAAGGCTGGTTTGTCATAGCTTGTCGTCAGTGTGGCCATGGTATACGAATGGGGGTGTTTTCCGAGCGCCATATCAGCAAAGAGTTCGTGGACGACATGCGGAAGGCAAAAGAAGAATACCTGAAAGAGATGAATGAAAGAATAGGGCAGTGATCTCAATAACTACTGCTGATTAGTGCCAACGAGAAGATCGAGGAAAGGAGAAACGTGAATGACTTTCAGGAGGTTGAAAAGACGCGCAGTGTATAATGTTAGAGACGAACTCGTTAGTAGAGTTTATTCTGCGTATATGGAACCCCTTGAGAGAGATATGATATCAGCAATGCTGGCGAGCATAACTGTTCTAATAGAGAAACTTCTTTTTTTAAAACCTCCGACGGGTATCAATTATTTCAGAGAACTCTCTAACCGTCTAGATAGGGAGAGAATCTTCATTCTTTTCAGACTGTTGGCACGGTATTTTGTAGCTTTTTTCATGGTGAACAAAGATACCAAAAAGCTGCTGTCGTTTGGCAACATACCAGAAGAACATATGAGAAATGTAGTTTTTAAGGTTTTTGGCTACGAGGAATGTGAGGAGACGGTTTTCCTACAAATAGACCAAATGATTGGGAAAGAGAAGTACGGCGAATCATGGTCGCTCATGTACCAATACATTTTTGAGCGAGCCTTTGGTGTTGAAAAAGATAAGGTTGCGAATATCCTAGCAGAACATCTCTTTGTGGGTTTCTTTTCCGTAAGGTACAAAGTCTTTCTTGAGCTCCTATCGAAGATAATGGACCAGCGAATCGATGCAGGCACTGAACTGAAGAAACAATTAGAGGGATTTGAGGAGAAATAAACATATTCTAGTTTAGGATTCCTATAAAACACGAATGCAACGTAGCAGCTCGAGAACTCCTCAGTAGAAAAAATAGGGACAGCGCCTATTATTATTGACAGATTGAGTCGCTGTATGTAAGCTTTTGGCATGCCACGCATATCAAGAGTTGTAGCAATAGGTTTTCCTCATCATATTACTCAGAGGGGAAATTATCAGCAATATATTTTTGAAGATAAAGATGGTTTTATAAGCAGAATGGAGGGGCTGCTTGGGCGGCAACTAAAGGATTTGTCTCGCGGGAGATTTCGTAAGAATCAATAAATGGGCGCTGTCCCTATTAAATAGAGGAATAGAATGTGTGAAAAGAATCCGTTATACACGACACAAGAAGGTTTTTTAATATTCGAAGATTTAGTAAAAGAAAGTAAAATCACAATTGATAATAACGATAATCCAAGAATTATTGTAATTCAAACGTGGTTAATTATTGATTTTAGCATTAGAGAAATTCTAATAACTGGCTTAGGTTTATCACGTTTCATCGTTGATGATTTAGATCTCCGAGATTATTTGCTACCACGAGGATTCTATAACTGTATAGAATTGATCGAAAAGATAAAAAAAACTCAAAAATCATTAAAGGCAAAAAGTGTTGATCGCCGTATAAGATGGTCATTTGAGTTTTTGAAGTTTATAAAAGAGGATAGTCCAGAATTCTATTTGAAATTAATGAAATATGAACAAGATTATTATAAAAAGTTGCATCCTGAATGTGTTAAAAAACCAGGCACTGTTTATATGCCAAACCTAGATTATGATATAATCACCAATAAGAAAATTAATTATAGATCAGTAACTGATGAATGGCTAGAAGCAGTAGAAAAAATTGATGATGATTGGACAAAAATAGCAAAAAGGATTAATCGTGCCCGAAATAAAGCGCCTCATTCATCTGATTGTGATGTCATTTATGGAGAATTAGGTTTGAAGGGAAAAGATAGACTATTAAGATTAAAAGAAAAGTGTAAAAAAATACTAAATGATTTATTAGATATAAACAACATTTAAAATTGGCCACAGTGCCTAACTACGGCTTTCCGGCTTCGCTCGTCAAGCTCGCTTTGCCCAAACTGGCTTGATCTGCTCCCCTAGAATCGGTCCAGTTATTATACTAGAAGAGGGATCGAAAAAAGGGGGGATGCAAATGGCCAGAAGAAGCTACACGCCAGAGAGAATCATCAAGAAGCTCCGGGAAGTGGGGATTCTTCTCAGTCAAGGATCTACCGTAGGTGAAGCTACCAGAAAGATTAGAGCAACCGAGCAGACTTATTACCGTTGGCGTAGAGAATATGGTGGGATGAGAATTAAGGATTCATTTCAAAGTGTTATGGGGATTGAGAAAAAAGGTTAAATTAGAATTATTAAAGGGCTTTCTAATAAGAGAAGAGCAAGGACAAATAATTAAAGAGATGTAGCCATGCACCAATTACGTCAACCTACGGAAAAACAAAAAGAACTTGCAAATTCCTTGGGCATAAATACAGAAGGGAAGTCCTTCCGTGCTCTAAGTGCTGAAATTGGAGATGTCCTTGAATTGAAATCTTTTGCCACCGTTGAAAAAAATCAAATCAAAGCGTTAACCGAGGTTAAATACATCGGTTCCCGTGATGATATGCCGCAAAAACTTGTTGTTAGTTCGGTGGGCAAAAACGGCTACCTCTATTTTAAAGGCACCACAAAGTACTGCCGACCTTGGGATGTCAAGCCAATTCGAAACGACATCTTCAATTAGCACGTAACCAGTCAATTCAGCGGATGGCTGACGCCGCCGCTGATTTCTGGCGTTAGATAAATTTGCCAAATCCAATGATTATTATCTATAAGCAGGTGCTCTAAATGTACGTCGTTTTGGATGCAAACATATTATTTGGCAACTGGTATTTGGAAGGGCCACACTTCACCGTTCTCGAAAGGCACATCAAACTTGGACAATCAATCCTAGTGGTGCCCGAAATAGTAGTTTTGGAAACAAAAAACTTATTCAAGAGAGAACTCTCAAAACATATCTCGAGTGCAAAAAAAGTAGACAGGCTGGTTCCAAACCTGAAACTTGGTTCCTATATTCCAGATATCGAAATACTCTGTACGGAATACGAAAAGGCTTTGCACTCAAGGTTTGTCGAATTAGGCGTAGATGTAATTGCACACTCCGACGTTCCGCATAGTAGCATTGTGTCCAGAGCCCTTGCCATTCGGAAGCCGTTCTGCAAGTCAGACAAAGGGTATAGGGATACCCTCCTCTGGGAGGTAATTCTGACTAAGGTGGCGAACAGTAATTCAATAACTTTCCTCATTACTAACAATCATAAAGACTTCGGCCATAAGAATAAGCGACGACTTCATCCAGACCTCACGGATGATCTTGTGAAGCACAACCTTGCGCCAGAATCAGTACGTTTGTATACGAATTTGAAGGAGTTCCTGGATGATCAAATAGTGCCTCACTTAGAAAGAGTAACCAAAGAGATACTAGGGGAATTAACACAGGGAAAATATAAATCATTTTCGATAGATGATTGGTTTGGAGAGAACAGAAGTATCTTCATAGAATCATCAGACAAATGGATAAAAAATTTACTTTCATCCACCACAGAGTTAGAGAACCCTGAAGTCAGCTATATTGAAAATCCTGAGAAGATTAGCGTTGAAGATGCTTATAACTTAGGTGATGATCGAGTTTATTTAGACGCCACAGCACTGGCTGATGTTATCGTGGATGTCTTTATCTTTAAATCAGATTACTATCAGATATCAGAAGAACATACTCTGCACATAATGGATGAAGACTGGAATAAACATTATATGTGGGCGCAGATGATCTTGCGTTTACCTATCAGTTTTTCTCTAATATTCAATGTATTAGAAGAAAAAATTGAGGAATTCGAGATTAATCCGATACAGGAAATTTTTGGATGGTGTAAGAACTGTGGTGCTCCCATTCTGAGTGACGCGACAGAGGAGTGTCCGGAATGTAGTAAACGGTTTTTCTAGCTTTGGTAAGAGAATTCATTATATAGAGAAAAAGAGTTAATTGTCGAAAAAATCAAAGGTTGTCTAACAAATTGCTATAGCCGGCTCCCAATAACGCCGTAGAAATCTGGAAGGTTGTACGCCGCCGTAAACTAAGAGATTATTTGGAGCTCCGTTCCCCTGCATTATTGGTGGCGACCGAGCTCTTAGCCGTTAGGCGTGCTTTAGATAATTCGACATAGGAGAAAAACATGTCAAGTACTTCTCAGGCAACAACTCAAATCATTAGATTCATAGTCATTTTCACTTTTATATTCGGCTTTATTTTGGTAATACTGGGAATTGTTCTAATATGTATTGGTGCGCCAGGTGATGTGAAGTTGTCTTTTCTTGGGCAATCAATTGAATCCACGAATATTGGTATTGTTGCAATATTTTTAGGAGTAATTTTATTAGCACAAATTGTACTAAGAGCCTTTAAATCACTTGAGACACTAGATCAAACTGATAAAAGCATTCAAAACGTTGCAAGAGTGATATGGATAGGTACGCCAAGATTAAGTAGCCAAAATCACTTTTACACCACATCTGGAAATGAGCGCAACGATGCCATTAATATTCATAACTACAGGGATGAAAATATAGCTTGTTATGTTTTCAGCACCCAGCATCAGGGCTCTGTGCCGTTATATAGGCTTTATAATCCGGCAACCCATGATCATTTTTATACAACTTCTTCTTCTGAAGGAAATAAAGCTATATCTCATTATGGTTATAGGGATGAGAATATCTCATGTTATGTTTATGATTCACCTACTAAGGGATCAATACCATTATATAGATTATACTGGCACGTCTAACAAGCCGTTGAAGCTGACAGTCCTTCGTGTTACAGCCCTTGCATTTGCAAGGTCAGCGCCACTTCAGCCTGCAGCTTAACGCCAAGACGTTATGTGCTTAGAATGTAAATAGATATCTTACTTGTAAAAATCGAAAAACGAAATAAAATTGCCAATATAATAACAAATGAAAAAAGAAATATTTAGCCAATTTTTACAAATATTAGTTGATTCTATAATAAATTTAGAGGAACAGTATTTTAATTTTCCCATAGCAGAATCTAATCCTATAAAACGAGAACGAATTTACTGTAATGAACTTTATCATTTAATTAGAAACAGAATTCATCAAATTCCCTACTCAATCAACTCCGAGCCCAATAAGAAAAGACATCCTATAATTGAAAAAATATGTGGACCTGTTGATCCAGATTTGGTTATCCATCGTCCAGGGAGCATGGATAAAAATGATAATTTAGC
>Ga0315544_1001309_pt1 | contig 19632 bp, 16 predicted proteins | sample SalMarSW160130MG_2_FD_202543 | JGI IMG/M metagenome (GOLD analysis project Ga0315544, IMG submission 202543) | Salt marsh sediment microbial communities from the Plum Island Ecosystem LTER, Massachusetts, United States - Salt Marsh Sediment SW1601-130 ... | reverse complement strand
GGGCTCTGTGAGCAACTCTTATTCCACAGACAGCGTGATCGGGGACCGGTATGTTGGCGGTCTGGTGGGATACAATGAGGGGGGCTCTGTGAGCAAATCCTATTCCGCAGGCAGTGTGATGGGTAACACAGATTCTGGCGGTCTGGTGGGACTAAATAATGAGGGCACTGTGACCAACTCCTTCTGGGATAAGGGAACTTCCGGGACAGGAGAAAGCGCTGGGGGCAAGGGCGAGACTACGGCCGACATGCGAGACATCACCACCTTCCTCAACGCCGGGTGGTCTATATGCGACATCACTCCTCCTCAGCCCAGTGATGCCTGCACCTGGAATATCTTTGACGATGAGACCTATCCCTTCCTGATCTGGGAGCCCGTTTCCTAACAGAATTGGAGCTTAGACGGTTGCGCCCGAGGCAATAATGTGCCCAAGACTGGAATTACACATTAGCGTATTCTGTTACCTAAGTGCACAGACCATCGTTTTGTCACTCTAGAGGTAAAAAACAGGCTTTTGTTGACCGAGCTGAACAACCTGCCTTTTTGTCGATTAAACAACCGACTTTACCCGTGCTGACACGTAAGACTGACAATGATATAATGATATCAGGGTAGATATGCAGAATGGAAGGAGGTCGAGAAATGAAAGAGAAGAAGGCATTGTCTACACTGATCTGTTTCATAATCATCTTGAGCCTCGCAATACCGCTTTGGTCAGCGGTTGTCAAGGCGTCGCCAGCAGTCGAGGTACGGAATCGGAACGAGCTCGATCTGTACACTGTGGGAGAGAATTCGGGCGGTATGTCTCTGACGGGCGGCTGGAACCTCATTTCCCTACCCATCGTGCCGTTTGACACGTCTATCGAGAGCGTGCTGTCTTCCATCGCCTTCCCGTATGATCTGATCAGCGTCTGGTACTACGACTGCTGTGAGGACGAATGGCTCGTTTATGGTAATGGAGATACGACTTTCAACACCCTCAAGACCATGGAGGACGGCAAGGCGTACTGGATTCTCATGAGGTACCCTGACGAGCAGCACTGGGACCCTGCTGTGAGTGGTACGTACCCCTACACGCTGTGGGTATTTGGCACGGAAGCCCCAATGCCTCCAGGCTTGCCATCATCCTACGACGTTTGCGAGGGCTGGAACATGGTCGGCTTCACATCCGTGGAGGACATGGCCCCCGAGGATTACCTTGAGGCCTTCAGTCCATCAGAGTATGGCGCGATATACGGCTGGGACCCATATCTCCAGGACTGGGTCACAAATCCGGGCAAACTGGTGCCCGGCTATGGTTACTGGATCCCATTCTCAGTAGCAGGGACAATCCATGCATAACTCTGGAAATATTCGCACTATGAGAGACCAGGCAACGCGCAATAGATCAACAGCAAAAAGAGCCTGCATATAGTCCCCCACCATCGTCCTCCTCAAGAGGTCTCTAATACACATCCAGCTTGATAGACGCAGGTTCACAAGCCGTCGTCGATTTTGGAAACGCTACTGCACAAGATTTGCCAAAACAACCAAGCAGATGGAATGCGGTCGGCTGGAGCCGTATGACGCAGGGACGGTATCAACCGCACACTGCAAAGTCGCTGTAGCATGGAGTTGCACAATCACTTGTTTCGTTACCTCATTACGCAAAGCGGGAATGTTGTATTGCGACGATCCCGCATTAAACACGCACCCTGAACCGCAGAAGTTCTATGTCATTGTGTCCCCGCAATCCCAAGTGCAGGGGCGTCACACGACAATAAGTTTCCCTGGCATGCACACCCTGGCTTAGTGACGAAGTTGATCCTAGAATGAGAATCTTGATATAATATATTGGGTGTAAAATACTTTAACTGCGCCGGTTGAGATTGGCCAGTTCCCTACTCGTGAAGTTATGATCTGGTGGGAACGGCACGGCCGGCAGGTATTGGTGTTCCTCGTCACAATCGCCTTGGTTATGGTTATGACCTTTCTACCAGGTGAACCTGGTCGCGATTTGGGCCGTCCCGAAGGGCAATCATCCGTGCAGGCTGCGCAGACTGTACTTAGCGGGCCTTCTCCGGTAGTCCACATTACGGTGAGAGCAGCCACCAATTGACAGGCAATGTTACAAAGCAGGTCAGACGTGTTTCACGAAAACTTCAAGTCTGCCCGATCTACCGGTCTAAAGACATGGCTACGCTCTTGACAAAGCGTAGCTTTTGCCCTCAATATAGCTATACCTACAACGGAACAGTGATGCCGATGTTTGTTCAATGGTGGTAACAATCTGGCGTTTGGTGATTCTCATAACAGAGTAACTAATATTTGAGAAGGAGCGGATACATTCTATGGCATGTTGGGTCTCTCTCAGTGTATAAGGAAGGTGTCCTATGAAATATGAATTGGATTCGATAGCTATGAATCTCGAAGAAACGTGGGCCAGGCAATTTAAGGTGTTCTCTTGGGTTGAATATGTCAGTGCAATTCCTCAAGCCATAAGTGTAATCACTACATGGAAGGAAAATCGACTTCCGAATGCCTGCCTGCAAGCATGGACGATGTATACCGGGGATGCTGGTGGATACTACGTTATCTTATCCATCATGAATCACACGCACACCTACAAAAACATCTTGAGGTATAGAGACTTCGTAGTGAACTTCCCTGGAATAGGCGAATTTCACAGATGCTATGAGACTATTAAGAACAACGCCGACGAAGTCGATGAAATTACGGCTTCCGGACTGACGATAGAGCCAAGCCAAGTAGTGAATGCCCCTCGAATCAAGGAGTGCTTCCTTAATTTGGAGTGCCGTCTTGAATGGCACAGGCCGTTGCATGACAGAAGCTACTGGCATCTCTTCGCAGGTGGGGTTGTACATGTCGGGATTGAAAGCAACCAGGCCCAGAATGGGACGTATAGGCGTTATGGTCCAACTGGCTTCATTTACAACATACATTCGCCAATCGACCCTGGAACGGGGGCGCAAGACGATGCTATGGTAGGAAGAATTGAACCCGTGCAGAAAATGGAGTAATCCGTATTCCATTCAATCTTCTCAGTGCGTACTATTTAGGGTGCGGATCAGTAGAGAAACAAAAGTCCATAATGTGGAGCTTGGGCAATAGAAGTCTGTTTTGTTACCTCACTGCACAAGCCGGGAATACTGTATTGTGACCATGCCACATCAAACACGCACGCGGAACGGTGAAAGTCCTATGTTACTGTGTCCCCGCAATCCCATTTACAGTCTTCGTAACAAGGCGGGCAATTTGATAGCTTTCTAACGTCAGATAACAGACTAGCGAGATGTTCAGAAGTTTATATCGGGGGGGCTGTGATATATACCTTTCGTAGAGGAACAAGGGCTTTGGATTGGGGCTCCAGCTTTAGATAGTGCTCATATACACACGAGCACGCCACCAATTACGGAATTGATAACTGCCAGTATTAACCCCATTATTTTTCCATATCTCGACCTTTGTGTGGCTTCCAACCCAAAGTCTCAAGTAGACTACTGACCGGAACTTCATCATGGAGCTCCTGGCGAAGCGGTTTGTGGGGATTAATGCTATACCTTACTCGCCTGCCCTCCCTGTTTTTTCTGATATATCCAGCTTCATAGAGTTCAGCAATCAGCCTGCGTACTGCCCTCTCGGTCATGCCTAGCTCCCCAGCGAGGTCTAGAGCAGTGATCCGAGGGTTCTTGGCGAGAATACCAAGTGCTACGGCATGCCTGGTAAGGAATGTCCACTTTGTCACGATGCAGATCTCCTGTCAAAAATTTTATGCAAGATTTCCGTCAAACATATTGACAAACAACAATGATGATGTTAGTATTCATGTTATATTCTAGCATGTCTAATTAGGCCATGTAAGGTAGTGACATGTATATTTGTAACATATATTACGGGCAATTGCAAGGGGTATGCCACCGAAGGACACGATTACTAATCAGGATGGGAAGGAGGGTGACTCTCATAGAGAGTTAGACCAAGAGCGGCTATTTGTGAGGCAGCGCAAGAATCCGAGAGAAATTTTGGCAAATTGGCGGCTCCGGGCCTAGGAAATAGTCTTTGGAAGGATGTGTCGAGATGCAAAATCCTAGACAGGACTGGTGATGTCAAGAGAAGGGTTCAAGAAATGACCTCAGCACATTGATATTGTCTATCCCGGGTATCGGTAATCCACCTAGCCCGGGAATCGAAAGAAGGAGGAACTATGAAAAAAGTAAATAGTCTGCCGAAAAAAACACTTATCCTAATATTAGTAGCTGTTATTGTTGTGGCTGTAGGAGTTACGGCATACATCAAGTTTTCTCCTACAACTACTGACACTTATAAACTAACTCACAGCGCCGCTGATGCTGAGTACATTCTGAGCTGGGATGAAATCGTATCCCGGTGTTCTGACATAGATGGTTTTGACAAAATGGAGGCTTTTGTCTACCGAGGAGAAACCTCGGAATTTGCCCCTGGAGAGCCCTTTTCACTGCCAGAGGATTCTCCAGCAGCATGGGCGAATATACGTGGTGTCAGGACGGAGATTATTGGAAACAGCTTCCGTAGTTTCGGTGTCTGGATGATGTATTATGACACTGCCGAATATCTTGATGAGTATATAGAGTTGATGAAGACACAAGGTGTTCCTTTACAAGAGGATGGGGATTTCGTCACCGCCGTTCTTGAAAGTGGGCCCCCAACGCAGTCTGTCCAGCTTCACCTCGCCGGGAATCAGTTCTATATACTACTCATGGATATTGCATCTTCAGATGAATCGCTCTTCTTTGGCAAAGGAAAGTTGATGGAACTGCTTCCGGGTGTGAAGAGCAACATTTCCTCGCTGGAAATTACTCCCCTCGCATCCACAATACCGGAAAGAATAGTGGTGGAAAACACATCTGAATGGCACGAGTTCATGACCTTTCATGCCGATGAGCTTCCGCCGCCGGTCCGGGTCCCTGAAGAACAGTGGTATAATAATTTAGTATTTAGCGACCGGCCGCTGATGCAGGTTTTCAACTTTACCATTGATAAGGACTGGCGATTTGTCATGACGGCTACCGGTGAAGTAGATACCAAGTTTGAGGTATATGCCACGGTTACATCATCCGGAGAGGCAGGTTTGAGTTATAGCACTGACCAAGTTTTCAGTCTCTATTCTGAGACAGTAACTTTTACCAGGGAACAACCGATAGAAGAGGGGTATGCGCCTCCGGTTGACGTTGAAATTAAGGTACTATTCGATTTGCCAATTAGCTGGGTTATGACAATAGAGAAGTAAGCGGTAGTAAGATAGCAAGATAAGGTATATCATTATCACAGGTTGGAAGGTTAAATTAGAATAACATTTCAATGAAAGGAGGCAAATATGTTCGGCAAAGGGAAAATTAATATCGCACTTCAAAAGACCCACTATGCTCCGGGGGATATTATTTCTGGCAATGTTTCCCTGACATTAAAGAAGCCAGTGAAAGCGAGGGAAGTGAGCATATCCCTAATCGGGGAGCATAAGACCACACAGACAATCCCAGGCGTTGGAGGCCCGATGGGTGGTGGAGGAATGTCCATGTCAACAACTACGAAGACCGTGCGCATCTATGACTTCAAACAGCAGCTAGATAGCGAAAAGGAATACAGCCAGGGGCGAGAGTATCGCTTTGAGATGAAGATACCGGCAGATACTATGAGTATGAGACCACTGATGCCAGAAGGCAAGCTGGGCCAGGTGCTGAATGTCGCACAAACAGCAGCGGCGATGACGGGCGCAATTCCGTTTCAACGAATCAAGTGGTACCTGTTGGCCAAACTCGATATTCCCGGCGGATTTGATGTTAGCAAAAAGGTTGATATAACAATTGGCTAGGCTGAGCTCTCTCGGACCAAGAAACCAGCCATAGTAGGCTTGGAGGTGATGGTTTGAGTGGCAATGATTGCCTGGCTGGTTATGGTAAGCGTTTCTGAAAGGAGGAAGAAATGAACAAGAAGAAGCTGATAGGAATCATCATAGCGTGTGTCGTTGTGATTGTCGTTGTAGTGGCAGTAGCAGTACGCCCACCAGCAGTGAATGGAGCCCCAACAGATAATGATACTGAGGTTGCGTTCGCAGACCCCAACCTTGAGGCAGCGATAAGAGAAGCTGTCGGCATACCTGAGGGGACTATCTACGCTGAAGACTTGCAGGCGCTCACAGCGCTTGCCGCTGACGGGAGGAACATCGCCGATCTTAGCGGGCTCGAGCACTGCACGGACCTGACACACATAAGCCTGTCGCATAACCCGATAGGCGACATCTCATTGGTGGCAAATCTTACCAACCTGACAACGGTCTACCTTGAGAACAGCCAGATAAGCGATATCTCACCCCTGGCCAACCTCAGCAGTCTAACATGGCTCGACCTTAGTGATAACCAGATAAGCGATATCTCAGCTCTGGCGAACCTCACTAGCCTGACAACACTCAAGCTTTGGAACAACCAGATAGGGAACATTGCGCCTCTGGCCAACTTGATCAACCTGACGGAACTGGACCTTAATGATAACGAGATCAGCGACATCTCACCGCTGGGGAGCCTCATTAACCTGACAAGGCTCTGGCTGCACGGTAACCAGATAAGCGATGTCTCGCCTCTCACCGGTCTCGTAAACCTATCAATGCTCGGGCTTATGCAAAACTCCATAAGCGATATCTCGCCACTTGTGGACAACCCAGAGCTGGGACAGGGAGATGACGTAATTCTAATCAACAATCCATTGAGCGAAAGGTCCGTCAACGTACACATACCTGAACTCGAGGCAAGGGGTGTGACTGTCGAATACTAGAACTCGGGCGATTGAGCCAGAGCAGAATCACTATTCATTTATCATAAATCTAAGTGAAGTAATGGCACTCATAGTTCGTCCCAAAATACGCGGTGTTAGACTACTCACGGCAGTTGTGATTCTGGCCGTAGTAGCAGCATTAGCGGCAGCTACCGTGGTGGCAGCTGTCTACCTACCTCAGATAGCTATATGGGTGCCTATTCTCACTTTGGGGCTGGCTCTAGCTCTGCAAAAATACACCGCTAGTTTTTTAGCTTACTTTGCTATCAGCTTCTCCGATATTTATGGCATAGGAGATAGAATTCGCATTAATAACGTAAAAGGTGATGTGCGAAAGGTGGGACTACTCCATACTATTCTAGAAGAAGTTGGAGAAGACGAAAAGCTAGGAGGTGAGCTCACTGGTAGGTTATTGCATGTGCCCAACATGATGATCCTAGACCAGCCTGTATTGAATTACTCAAAGGACTATTCAGTGCAGTCTGAGAGTATTTTTTCTGACTATATGTTTGATGAGGTTCGTATCCCCCTCACCACTGATAGTAATGTAGAGAAGGCTAGTAAGCTCCTGGAAGGCATCTTAAAGAGCCAGGACGAAGTCTATTTGAGAGAGGCCGGCCGAGTATTTCAAAATGGCTACCCTCAGTTTCTGAACGAAGCCACGAACAGCCCGCGCGTCCTCATCCATATTGAACCAGAGCACGTCTGGGTTAAGGGGAAGTTCGTGGCTCCATTGCGGGGTCGCAACGACTTGAGAAGCCGGATCCTGTTGCAGTTTCTCAAGGAAGTAAGCACGCACTCCGATATAAAGCTGGCATAATATGAACTTCAGGCTTGTTGGTGCTGTTTTCGGTGGCACTGGCGGTATGGACGACAAAGCGGCGGGGCAGAGGTCCACAGCATAGCTGCGGCTGAGGTTGCACATTTGCCTGTTTTGTTACCTCGTTACACAAACGGGGAATATTGTGCTGTGACCATGCCACATCAAACACGCACGCTGAATGGCAAAAGTTCTATGCCATAGTGTCCCCGCAATCCCATCTGCAATATGTGTCACAAGATGAGTTTTTGTGCAACGAGAGAAGCAAAAGTCACGCCATAGCTGGGTCCGGAATCTATTTCTTAAAGAAGCCTCATACGCCTTGAGAAGGGACACAGCATTATCACCCACCACCTTGCCCAGATCTTCGCATAGTTATTGTATCTGGCTCGCCTCCTATTTTCGCACGTTCAGCTTGCTTATAAGCATCTGGTTCTGTATGTTTGGTCATCACCCGGCGGTGATATGATCTAGAGAGGTAGAGAGCTAGTAGCGGGGCGTGTCCAAATACCCTGTCTTTAGCGGCAAGCACTGTGCATGGTGCCTTACTGTTTTTGAGGAACAATGAATCATGCCCTACGCAGAGGCACACCATAATATTGAGCTCTGTGTTATAGCTATTAAGGATTGCTGCCTGAGCTATGGGATGGCACATGGACTCAAACCTTCCGGGACTGATCTTTTCCCACTCCTCGAAGCCCAATTCCTCTTTGGGCACGGAGCCGCATTTACAGCAAACCGACACAACTTCAAATCCTCTGTTCTCCAGGATAGGTACAAGTAGACTGGCCTCATACTGAACACCTACACAATACGCAACACCCAGTCTCTTATAACGCATCCTTTCGGCAAACTCCATGATCTCCTCAACTCTGCTCTTCGTAGGTGAAACAACTTCGGGGGCATGGGGAAGCTTGACATAGCAAGATGCCTCTTGCTTAGAGGCGTTGTAGGCAAGCATGAGATTTTCAGGGCCAATGCATTTCTTGGTGGCTTTCCTGATAACCTCTGCTCTTATCTTAGAAGGACAATTGTCTGGTCCCTTGTCCCATTCCTCAGTATTGCATACACGCCGCGAACACTTGGCACAATTCACCAATACCTCTGCTTCTTGCTCTGTTTGTTTAGTCATAATCACCTTCCCGTTTTTCTATTCGAATGCAGATTTCCAGTTCACCGCAATTGTGTGGGACCCGAAAGGTATTCACATGGATAAAAACCTGCATCCGTATGTGAGCCCATTGCTTATGCACCCAATATCCCCCATAATAGCACTATTGGTATCATGAGGGGAAAGGACAATCAATTCTTGAGAAGGGCAAATCTCCTGCCGAATGTTGCTACTTCTGCTAGTAGCTGTACTAGTCCTAATGTAAGCTAGGTGAGGATAAAGAACACGCCATTGAACAGTGCCGAGTTTTGTGTAATGGCAACTCGGCATATATCACAGAGGCTAAGGAGTGTCCCTGGTGTCGCTTTTCTCCTATATTGAAGTCCCTGTTGTTTGACTTTGTGTCCGCACTATGGTACTCATGGATTCGTTAGTCATGATGTTTTCATGAGCCATTCTGTCAAAGACCAGAAGATTAGTGATTGCATTTGCATGTACCTGGAGAGTAAAGGCATCACGCGTTTATTTTGAGGCCGTTGACTACCTTGACTCAAAATAGGAAATCATGCCCTGGATAGCCAAGTTCAACGAGACGCTTGATGACGAAAGGAGCAGATGTATGGCAAACCAGATGATGAGGATAGACCTGTCGAACAGGTCCTACCAAGTCGAAGAGATCCCAGATAAGATAATTAAGCAGTATATAGGGGGTAGAGGTCTGGGAGCCTATCTTTTATACAACTCAGTACCCCCGCGGACTGACCCTTTAAGTGAGAAGAATCACCTTATCTTTACTGCCGGCCCATCCAACGGTACAAATTTGTCCTATTCTTCCAAGACAGCTATTAACACCAAATCGCCGCTGACTGGCATCTATTTATATGCAATGTCCAGCGGAACGATTGGACATCAAATTAGAAAGGCTGGTTTATGGGCTATCGATGTTGAGGGCATTGCTGATTCTCCGACTTATCTTGAGATAAATAACCAGAAGGTTGAGTTTAAGGATGCCACCCCTTTGTGGGGCATGGAACCCCGTGAAGCGCAGCGAGTAATGCTGGCGAACTCATTGGCAAAGAAGACAGCCACAATGGCAATTGGTCGGGCCGGCGAAAAGTTGCTTAGATACGCGGCTATCATGGTTGATGGTCCTGTCTATCGTGCTTTTGGCAGAGGGGGTCCAGGCTGTGTTATGGGGTCTAAAAAGCTTAAGGGGTTAGTGATCTATGGAGATGAGGAGATAGAAGTAGGCGACAGGGATGGATTTGAAAAGATAAGAAAGGATATCCTGGGTAGAGTAAAGGAGAACAAACAGTGGGCAACTTTGTGGCGCCGCTACGGTACACGCGGGAGCTTTGATCTAGTAAATGAGCTGGGGCTGCTGCCCACACGAAACTGGCAAGGAGGAACATTTGAAGCTGCCGAGAGGCTAAGCTTCCCCTCTCATGAGAAAGAGTGGACCTGGCAGAACAGGGCATGTGGTCCTTTTTGTCCTACACCTTGTTCTCTATATATGGAGGTCGAAAAGGGGCCCTATCAGGGCACACACTGTGATGGCCCTGAGTATGAGACAATGTATGCCTTTGGCCCGAATTGCGGGGTTGACAAACTGGACGCTATTGTTGCTGCGAACCAGATATGTGATGAAAATGGTATTGACGTTATATCAGCCGGAGTAAGTATTGGCTTTGCCATGGAATGCTTTGAAAAGGGGCTTATAGGGACAAAAGACACCGATGGCATTGAGCTTCGCTTTGGCGATGATAAGGCGATGATTGCGATGCTGAAGAGAATAGTCAGTCAAGAGGGGTTCGGATTGCTGCTGTCGGAAGGGGTGAGAAGAGCATCGCAAGGAATTAAGGGGTCTGAGTCATTTGCCATGCAGGTTAAAGGTCTGGAGCTTGGTGGCTATGAGTGCCGGGGTGCCAACGGCCAAGCCTTACAATTTGCGATTAACAACCGGGGAGGATGCCATCACGGTTACGGGTGGGTGGCTAGAGTGGAATGCCTTGATGGGACCAGACTGCAAGTAGAAGGCAAAGGGGAGCACGTAAAGAATATGGCTATTGGACAGATGCTCACAGATTCCATTCCATGCTGTTCATTTGGTCGGCAGATGTCTGGCTCCGTAGATAAGAATGTCTCATCCTTATTTGGAGAAGCTTGGTCATCTGACGATCTGAAACAAGCAGGCATGAGAATTATGTGTCAGGAACGGCTATTCAATATGCGTGAAGGCGTTACGCGAGAAGATGACACGCTGCCAGGAAGATTGTTGAATGAACCCAAGCCTGACGGCCCGACCAAAGGAGAAGTGGTTCCCCTGGAGAAGCTGAAGGATGATTACTATCGCGCTTTGGGGTGGGACTTATCAACGGGTAATCCTGATAATTCACTTCTGGACAACCTCGGTATTAACAAATAACATTGGTAAATATGCATAAGTACCTATGACCTTATAGCTCTTCGGGATATCGACCTCCGGCTCCTGAGGCTATTCTAAGTGCGGTAACGACCTAACAAGTAGTACCGCTATTGAGGGCAGGGCACGATTACTGCTTCATAATGATTAGGAATACTGCGTTGTCCGATTAATTCAACAGATGTTATCTAATTATCTATTTTATGGAGTTTATGAACTATCTGAATTAAATCTGCAGAAGGCGCTCAGCATTACCATGGGCGATTTGCTCTTTGTCGGCAGGGCTCACTGGGAGTTGGTCCAGAAAATTGCGCGCTGACTCCATCGACGCATAAGGATAATCCACAGAGAAGAGGATCCGGTCGACCCCGACCTGAAGTAGTAGGTCAAGAAAAGCTGGGAGATAATTGAAACCACTGAAGGTGTAACAGAAGTTCTCGCGGAAATAGGCTCCAGTAGATCGTTCCAGATGCGTCTGTTCCCTGGGTAATTGTTGATCAATTCTCGAGAGCATGAACGGAATAGCTTCACCCAGATGTCCAATCAAAATCTGTAGATCTGGATAACGGTCAAATGCTCCGCTGGCGACAAGACGCAGGGAGTGTATTGCGGTTTCAATATGCCAGCCCCAGGCCATGGTCGATAACAATACCGTCACATTTGGCGTATAATTTCCAGTATAAGAGGCCTCGATGACCTTTTGGGGAGGCGGTGTTGGATGAATATAGATGGGGACTTTGAGCGCGGCGGCACTTTCTAGGATTGGCCTGAAGAATTCATCATCCAGGTAGCGGCCCCGTGTGTGACCCATGATGGCTGCCCCTTTGAAACCATATTTACTTACTGTACGTTCTAGCTCCTCGGCCGCTTGGTCTGGAACTGGAGTCGGCAGAGCTGCAAATCCCGCGAACCGGTCTGGATAACACTTCACACGATCTGCCAGATAATCATTTTGTTCATGGGCAATCGCCACTGCTTCAGCAGCCTCCATCTGCTGGACGCCTGGAGAAGTTAGCGACAAAACCTGCATATCAATACCTGCGGCATCCATCTCTTCAATCCTTAAATCACCAAGATCACAAAGTCTATCAATGAGCGTTGGTCCCGGACCTCGGTCTGATACCTTTTTCGCCCGGACCCTCAGATGGTGTTTTGAGGCTTCCATGAAAGCCGGGGTCGCATAATGCTCTTCAAGAGTGATTGTACGCATCTTCTTCGGGTTCTTATCTTCCATTTTTGTGTATATCTACTAGTCTATTTGTTAGTCGCGTTCGGTGCCAAATATTTGATGCTTATACAATAACGCAAAAACGCTTCATTGTGAAATATTTCAAACTTATTCTCTGGTAATTTCGTTCGGATCTAGCCAACATCTTGTATAGGTGGAAATTATAATCAATCTATTAAGTCATAAGATAGGTTTACCGCTGTCAACAAGGAGAGTGTCCTGAACTAAATCCGTAACGTTAAATCGTATTCGAGAGGGAGACCGAGCCTGCTTAATCTGCATGAACACAACCTCCATCGACCTCTACTAACCCGTTTGGTATCACAATTCGCCAAATCGTACAATTGAAGCCGCTTGTTGTTCCATCGAGGAGTTGGTGCTTGACAGATAATGGGTGGTGTGAGGCAAGTGGAAACAAGGATAGCACCAAGCATGATTCTCATGTTAGACTCAACACCAAAATACGACTAGGAGGAGATTATGGATGTTATTGAAGCTATCCGTACTAGAAGAAGTATCCGCGTGTTCAAGCCCAACCCTATCCCAAAGAAGGTCTTGCAGGAGTTGTTGGATGTTGGCCGCTGGGCCCCATCGGGAGGAAATGTCCAACCCTGGTATTTTCACGTTTTGGCGGGTAACTCGTTGGCTGAAGTAACAGCCCGGCTTGTAGGGAAAGCAAAAACATGGGATGGCCATGACTATATGGACACCAAGCCAGACCTACCCAGAACAGGCCCCTATTCTAAGCTTTTGATTCCAAGACGGCAATCGTTAAAAGCACTGCAGGATGCCATCCGCTACCCTCCAGGCACTAAAAACCTGGAAGCAAAGCAACTTGAGCACCGAGAGAACATGCTGCGCTTCTTTGACGCCCCCAGTGCAATAATCGTTTGTGCCGATGACCGCGGCCCTACTTCCGTAGTGAGTATCGGCGCGGTCACTCAAACTATCTGTCTGGCTGCCCTCACTTATGGTCTTGGTACATGTATTATGGGCATACCGGTCTTATGGCCTGAAATATTTCGGGAGTTGCTTAATATCCCCGAGGACAGGGCCATCGTAACAGCCATAGCCATTGGCTATCCTGACCCCGGGGCTCCGATCAACACATTTCCTCGACCCCGCGAACCATTAGATAGTCTAGTGGAGTGGCACGGGTTGTGAACTGATTAACTAACTTTGCTAATGTTCAACGGTTCGAGTAGCGAAAGGCCATGATCTGAGCGGTTGTAGCAGCGTAGCCACTTTTTATCTCAAAACACCATGGGGAAAAGAACACGTAAAGGCCGTCATTGAAACTTGTCAACGTGCTTTGTCACATATAGAATGGGAACAACATGAACGTTTTCTTAATCACTTTGCAGGCAGTGCTTGCGCTCCTCGGCATTGGTCTGCTGGGCTTCTGGATTATCGGTAGAAGACGTGTACCATCCGACACGCTGGCTTTTTTGCAGTCATTGGCCATTGACATAGCCTTACCTTTGCTTGTGGTCGCCAATCTCATATCTGGTTTCTCGCCGCAAGCATATCCGGACTGGTGGCGAATGCCACTTTGGTGGCTGGGTTTCGCAATCGTAGCATTAGCACTGTCACTGTCAGCGTCCTTCCTGGTGAGAAAGGAAATACGGAGCGAGTTTACTATCGGTCTCTTCTACCAGAACGGGCTTTTTCTGCCCATTTTGATTATTGAAGGCCTTTTCGGTCCGGATAATCTGTATTTGGTGCCGCTTTTTCTGTTCGTGATATTTCATCCTTCGGTGATATTTAGCACTTATACGTTGTTTTTTGGTAAGCGCATCCAGAAGGAGAAGCTCAACTGGCGTAGGATTGTCAATCCGGTGCTGGTGGCCACCATGGTCGGGCTTGTCATTGGCCTTGTGTCTGCCAACGAGTACATACCTGAGTTCTTGGTCACTATCGTTACCATGGTGGGAGCTATTGCAACACCGCTCATAATGCTAATACTGGGTGGGAATATTTATAACGACTTCATGTATAAAGCAGATAATAACAAGAGGTGGTACATCCGGGAAGTCGTCAAGTTTGTCATAATGAAGAACATCGTCTTCCCGCTCGTTTTTTTGGGTCTATTACTCTTGCTGCGCCCTGATTTAACTATTGCCCTGATTGTTATTATTCAGGCTGCTGTACCGCCCATTACAGCAATACCAATCTTCGTTGAGCGGTGCGGAGGGAATAGGAAAATAGCCAGCCAGTTTGTCGTTGCCAGTTTCATATTCTCCATACTCTCAATCCCGGCGGTCATTTATCTGTTCAATAGATTTTTCCCAATTCCTTTCTGATAGTAGTCAGCTCATTCAAATCTCAGTGACTTTCCGAAGAGACTGGTGTAAGCAATAAAGAATGTGAGGCATCCAGCCAGATCCTGGATATCGTATAGCCTACGTGATGTCCGGGCGTTTCCCCTAAACAACAGGCGGAAGCCAATAGTATTGTTGAGGTCTTAACCTGTGTATTCCTGTCATCTGTCGTGGGGGCACAGGAATGCACGGCATGTTGGGTTACAACTCAGGCTTCGGCTGCCCGAATTGAGCAATATGGACGATTGTTACGTCTTCGTATCCACCAGCGGGCTTATTTCTTCAGTTCACCTTTCCCACAGCTGCCATATATATAACGAATTCGTCCCTTCCGTCGACTTTCAGCAATTGATCCATCAATTCTTGGTCATAGGCAGCAACCGCGCATGTTCCAGCGCTTATCGCTTCGCAGGCTAGGTACAGATTCTGACATACGTGCCCAGCATCGAGGAGAATAACTTTGTGAGCAGCCAAACCGTAGCGCCATTCCATTCTGTAGGGAACTGCTGACCAGATGAAAATTGCGGCAGCGCTTGACATCCAGTTCTGCTGGAAAGCTGCCCAACCTATCTTCTCTGCTGCACTTTCATCCCTGTATTCGACTACAAGCTCATGTTCAAGTGGAAGATATCTATAGAAACCACTATTCAGGCCTTCCACATTAAGAACACACAGGTAAGTTTCAAGGGCATGGCGGGCTCCGGCTGAGGGGACAGTCCTACGAGCATGAGCCACACCTGATTGTTCCCGTACCCCTTGAGTTGCCCACAGTAGGAATGACAATTCCTCTCGTGTCAGCGGGGTCTCACTGAATTGCCGGTGGCTCTGGCGATTCGCTATAGCGAATCGCAAATCTACGCTCGGCAATGCTTGGAACTTATCTGCAGGAGTCAGATCAATTCGCTCTGCATCGGCTGAATATCCTTTCTCAATAGGTGGCGGGGGGACTCCCGTACTCTGGTCGGTTCTTGAGAAATCGACCGTTTTTCGTATACTATCCTTCAGGAAATACCGGTTTCGCTCTATCGGAGATTGTTGCATACTGCACCTCTTGCTCTAAGCGTCCTGTCGTTTGGGAAATAGCTAGCGGTTTCTTATGCTAGCACCTTGATATCCGCATTAGCAAATATGCTGTGCGATATGACATATAGGGACCAGGTCTCCATAGTCTGGCACAATACTTGAAGACTCAAAGTGGCATCCATATGCGGGAACTCAGTGAACACAGAGCCAGCATGATCAAGCCCATTCTCGTAAGACTAGGACAATCACACTAGATTTCGCAGATTGCATTGATGAGCGAAAGAACAGCAAATAGCTGACAGGGACAGTTGGCGCTTAGGCTCAATCACACCTTCCAATTCATTGGTCAGGCTCATCCTCAGGAATATTGTTGTTGTCGCCCGATTGTGTATGTACTAGTAGTAGACAGTCACTCCCTTCGCCTCAAGTTGAGGTATGTGTGCATTTATGAAATCCGAGCTCAGCGGATTCTCTTGAAGGTTTATCATATCTTCCCCAGCCCCTCATTCTGCGCTGAAGGGCCTACATCCGTTATCTGGTTACCCCAAAGGTTGAGCCGAGTCAGTTTGGTGAGCTTCTCAAGAGGTGAGCTATCGCTTATCTGGTTACCCCCAAAGGTGGAGGACTGTCAGGCCAGTGAGGTTCACCGGCACTTGAATTGATACTATGATCGTTCGATGAAAAACGCTTGAGGATGTAGAAGACGTAGTCCCCGTAAATTGATGTAGATGCGTCATTTCAGCTTCGAGTTACTGTGATCAGTGGTAAAACTGGGTTTAGTAAGTACGACAGTAGCAGACTATAGCTACTTTGGCTGTTATGGTCATCGGCTGTAGATGCTAGTCCGCCTATTGCTGATCCGATCTATACCAAAGATACAGGCAAACAGGGTGTCCTATTGCCCCTCCCTTTCCTTTACCAGCGTATGCACCACTGAAGGGTCAGCCAGGGTAGTGATGTCACCCAGGTTATCAACATCACCGGCTCCAATCTTGGCCAGAATTCTCCTCATGATCTTACCGCTTCTCGTCTTGGGTAGAGCATCAGCAAACTGTATCTTGTCGGGAGTGGCTATGGGCCCTATCTCTTTTCTGACATGGGCTACCAGCTCCTTTTTCAACTCATCGGATTTTTCCACATTGGTCATCAGGGTAACAAAGGCGTATATGCCCGTCCCCTTGATTTCGTGTGGAATGCCCACCACCGCTGCTTCGACCACTTTAGGGTGGGATACCAGAGCACTTTCCACTTCAGCGGTGCCTATGCGATGTCCTGATACGTTGATAACATCATCAATTCGGCCCATCAGCCAGTAGTAACCGTCCTTGTCGACTCTGGCTCCGTCCCCCGTGGTATAAACACCGGGGAATTGGACGAAGTAGGTATTCTTGAACCTTTCCGGGTCACCATAGACCCGCCGCATCAGGCCGGGCCAGGGCCGCTTGATTATCAGGTTACCACCTTCATTTACGCCAACCGGTGAGCCGTCATCTCTGAGCACGACCAACTCAATCCCGGGGAACGGCAGCGTAGCCGAGCCCGGTTTCATGGGAGTAGCTCCAGGCAGTGGGCTAATCAGTGCGCCGCCGGTCTCGGTCTGCCACCACGTGTCCACTATCGGGCACTTGCCTTTGCCGATTGTGTTGTAATACCACATCCATGTTTCGGGATTAATCGGTTCGCCAACCGTACCCAGGATGCGTATTGAGCTCAGGTCATGCTTGTTCGGCCAGTCGTCCCCTTCCGTCATTACGGCACGGAGGGCAGTGGGGGCGGTGTAGAAAATATTGACCTGGTACTTCTCAACCATCTCCCAGAACCGGTCGGGGTGAGGATAGTTGGGCACACCCTCAAACATCAGGCAGGTGGCGCCAGCAGCCAGTGGGCCATAAACGATATATGTGTGGCCTGTAACCCAGCCGATATCAGCGGTACACCAGAAGGTGTCCTCTTCCTTAATATCGAATATCCACTTGAAGGTCTGGTAGGCGTAGAGCAGGTAGCCGGCTTGAGTGTGGAGAACTCCCTTAGGTTTCCCGGTGCTGCCGCTGGTGTACAGGATGAACAGCGGGTCCTCGGCATCCATCGCCTCGGGCTCACAGACCGGGCTTACATCTCCGGCCTGCATTTCCTCGTGCCACCACCAGTTACGACCCTGTTCCATCTTTACTTGAATACTGGCCCGCCGAACTACAATCACGTCTTTTACCGCCGGGCATTCTTTCAGAGCCTCATCGGCATTATCTTTACTGCGGATAATTCGACCGCTGCGGTAATAGCCATCGACACAGATGAGCATTTTCGAATCGCAGTCCAATATTCTGTTTCTCAATGCCTCGGCACTGAAACCACCGAAAACAACGCTGTGGATAGCCCCGATGCGGGCACAGGCAAGCATGGCAATCGGCAGCTCCAGAATCATGGGCAGATAAATAGTCACACGGTCCCCTTTCCTGACTCCGTGCTTCTTCAGTACATTGGCAAACTTGCACACGTTATGATATAGCTCCTGATAGGTAAGTGTCTGGGTGTCACCGATATCTCCCTCCCAGATCAAGGCTGCTTTATTTTTTCGCCAGGTCTTAAGGTTTCTATCCAGACAGTTATACGAGACGTTGAGTTTACCGCCGACAAACCATTCGTGCTTAGCTTCTCCAAAGTCTTCAACCAGCACCTTGTCCCATTTCTCGTACCAATCCAGCTGTTGGGCGGCCTCTCCCCAGAAACCCTCGGGGTCATCGAGGGACCTCTGATAGATCTTTTTATACTCCTCCAGGCTCTTGATGTACGCCTTCTTACTCAACTCCTCCGGGGGATAGAAGACCCTCTTTTCGTGCATCATAGAGCTAAGTATTTTCTGTTCCATAAAGTACTACTCCTTCAATCTGTCATATCGAACAAATCCTTGGTAACGATTGAATACCAAAGACTGTTTAATCCTCGTCAGTAACGCCCAGTAATTGAATGTACGCTTGACGTAGTCTTTCAGCTATCACACGAGCTACTGCCTGCATAATCTTGAAGCCTACCTCACAATGGGTAGTACAAAAAGCAGTCAACTCTCGCCCGTTAAAGACGATCACGTTTGTCTGCTCCAGGGCTTTAACCGTAGCTGTACGCGTATATGGAGGGATCATGGCTGACCAGCCGAAGCTCTCAAAGTTAGCAGCCGCCTGGACCTGGCGTTGTGCCAGTGGCCCTACCTCCAGGATAATTCCCACCAGGCCGTGTTCGATCACATGAATCAGCTCCGCAGTGGCGCCCTGCTTGTAGATGATTGTCCCCGCATCGAATACTTTATCAGTACCCATCTCCGCCACCAGGGCAAGTTGCTCATCATCCAGTTCACGAAACAGATCAGACCTCTTAAGTACTTCAATCTTGTCCATTCGCTCACCTCTTTCTTGTTATTTGGAGTTTGTCAACATTCCATCGAGTTGCAGAAGGCATGTCAATCAACCTGCCATTCTAACTTATCAGACCTTGCTGTGCAACTCACTGAAACCTATCATCGACAGGAGAAAGTTCATGAATCGATTAAGGCGAATAGAGATAGGCTACACGTCAAGGGAGAGACGGCTCAGTGCGGCTTATGTCTACGCCATTGAGAAGGATCACCCGGTGGGATGAGGGAGTACTTGAGAATCTCCGGAAGGTTAGCAAGGCCATTCATAGGTAACGATACAGCTATATGAACCAGGGGCTCGGAAGACCGATGCTCTTCAGGTCATTGAAGTCTGAGGATAGCTTGAGGCTTTGCCGGAGTATTGAAATTCCGCTATTTCGTGCAGCCCGATTCCACAAGTCAAAATTTGCTTTCATTAGTCAACATAAGTTATATTATATATTTTATATTGACATTTTATTTTAGATGACTCAGAGATGGACAAGAAGGAGAATATT